>Ga0129307_1003200_pt1 | contig 10836 bp, 9 predicted proteins | sample P1105metagenome_FD_94437 | JGI IMG/M metagenome (GOLD analysis project Ga0129307, IMG submission 94437) | Capybara group fecal microbial communities from Wisconsin, USA - P1105 metagenome | ecosystem: Host-associated > Mammals > Digestive system > Large intestine > Fecal | place: USA: Wisconsin... | reverse complement strand
CTATCCACCATTGGTGACACCTTTCTCGCAGTATGTGAAGAACATCGCGCTGACCAACCTGCTCACCCTCGAGCAAGGCAAGGGCCGCTACGTGATGATGGACGACGCCATGTGGGGCATGGTCCTGGGCAAGAGCGGGCGCATCCCCGGAGAGATTGCCCCCGAAATCAAAGAACTTGCCGCCAAGCAGGGGAGGGAGTTCACCGACGCCGACCCGCACACGCTCATCCCCAACGCCCTGGACGACTTCCGCAAGGAGATGGACGAGAACGGTTGGGAGTATGGTCCCGACGACGAGGAGCTCTACGAGTTGGGCATGCACCCGGAGCAATACCGCAACTTCAAGAGCGGCCAGGCCAAGAAGAATTTCCTCGCCGACCTCCAGAAGGCGAAGGATGCCCGTCTTGGCGCGAAACTGACTCCCGAGCAAATCAGTGCCTTCAAGCATGCCAAGGCCGACGCCATCGTGGCACCGGTGAAGGGCACCATTTATTGGGAGTTCAATGGCGACGGCGAGTGCGCACCCACCGTGGAACCATTCATCGGCAAGGAGTACAACGAGGGCGACAAGTTCTGTTGCATCCAGGCTCCTTGGGGCGAGATTGTGGAGGTTCCTGCTGCCCTCGGTGGCAAGTTGGTGGAAATCAACGCCAAGCGTGGAAGCAAGGTGATGAAGGGCGATGTCATCGCCTACATCGAGCGTCCCAACGCCGAATGACCCTGCAGGATGGACTACCTGCAGCTCATCTACAAACATTATCCGGAGGACGGCGCTTTGCGCCGCCTCCTCCTTGTCCATAGTCGGTCTGTGACGCAAAAGGCGTTGCAGATAGCAATGTTGCATCCCCGGCTCTGCCTCAACCTCTCTTTTATCGAGGAGGCGGCGATGCTGCATGACATCGGCATCTGCCAGACCGACGCCCCGGGCATCTATTGCCATGGCACACATCCCTACATCTGCCATGGCATTCTGGGAGCTGCCATGCTTCGAGCCGAGGGACTGGAGCGCCACGCCCGGGTGTGTGAACGACACACCGGGGCGGGGCTCTCGCTCAACGACATCGTGAGCCAGGGCCTGCCCCTTCCTCACCGCGACTTCCTCCCGGAAACCTTGGAGGAGCAACTCATTTGTTACGCCGACAAGTTCTTCTCCAAGTCGCACCCGGAGCGCGAGAAGACCCCGGAGCAGGCACGGCGAAGCATCGCCAAATTCGGGGAGGAGGGCTTGAGGCGCTTCATCCATTGGGAGGAGATTTTTGGGAAAGGTGGCTTTCAAATGAGGGGATAAGTTTTCCTTTCCGCGTACTTTTTGCAGTTGTTTTTTTGCCGTTTGCAAAAATATGGTTACTTTTGCAACTAATACGCGTGTGAATACTCAAACAAACAATAATAATAATGTATAGGACGAAAACATGTGGGGAGTTGAGGCTCTCCGATGCTGGCCAGGAAGTGACCTTGGCCGGATGGGTGCAGCGCAGCCGCAAGATGGGCGGTATGACGTTCATCGACTTGCGCGACCGCTATGGCATCACGCAACTGGTGTTCAACGAGGAGACAGACCGTGAATTGTGCGAGCGGGCCAACAAACTTGGCCGCGAGTATTGTGTGCAAGTCACAGGAAAGGTGAGAGAGCGTGAGAGCAAAAACCCCAAGATGCCCACGGGCGACATTGAGATTTTCGCATCAGGGCTCAACGTGCTCAGCGAGAGCATCACACCTCCGTTCACCATCGAGGACAAGACCGATGGCGGCGACGACATACGCATGAAATACCGCTACCTCGACTTGAGGAGGACAGCAGTGAGGCGCAATTTGGAACTGCGTCACAAGATGACCATTGCCATCCGAAACTTCCTTGACTCCAAGGATTTCATTGAGGTGGAGACACCCATCCTCATTGGTTCGACACCAGAGGGAGCACGCGATTTCGTCGTCCCCTCGCGCATGAACCCCGGACAGTTTTATGCATTGCCACAAAGCCCTCAAACCCTCAAGCAGTTGCTCATGGTGAGCGGCTTCGACCGCTATTTCCAAATAGCCAAGTGCTTCCGCGACGAAGACCTGCGTGCCGACCGACAGCCGGAGTTCACGCAGATTGACTGCGAGATGAGCTTCGTGGAACAGGAGGATGTCATTTCTCTCTTCGAGGACATGTGCCGCCATCTCTTCAAGGAACTGCTTGGCGTGACGCTTCCCGAAAAGTTGCAGCAGATGACTTGGCATGAGGCTATGCGCCGCTTCGGCAGCGACAAGCCCGACCTGCGCTTCGGCATGGAGTTCGTGGAACTGATGGACCTCATGCAGATTGGTACTTTCCCCGTCTTCGACCAGGCGGCCTACATCGGAGGCATCTGCGTGCCGGGTTGCGCCTCCTACACACGCAAGCAGCTCGACCAACTCACCGACTTCGTGAAGAGGCCACAGGTGGGAGCCAAGGGGCTTGTGTATGTGAAATACAATGCCGACGGAACTGTCAAGAGCAGCATCGACAAGTTCTACTCCCAGGAGGTGCTGCTCGCGCTCAAGGAGCGCATGGGGGCTTCCGACGGCGACTTGGTGCTCATCCTCAGTGGCGACAATGCCAACAAGACACGTGTGCAACTGTGCACGCTGCGTTTGGAGATGGGCGAGCGCTTGGGACTTCGCGACAAGAACCGCTTCGAGTGCCTGTGGATTGTCGATTTCCCACTTTTCGAGTGGAGCGACGAGGAGCAGCGCCTCATGGCCACACACCATCCCTTCACCATGCCCAACCCCAATGACATCCCACTGCTCGACGAGCATCCGGAGCGCGTCAGGGCGAAGGCCTACGATTTCGTGTGCAACGGCATCGAGGTGGGTGGTGGCAGCCTCCGTATCCACGATGGCAAGCTACAGGCGAAGATGTTCGACATCCTCGGCTTCACACCGGAGAGGGCCATGGCACAGTTCGGCTTCCTCATCAACGCTTTCAAGTATGGTGCTCCGCCACACGCCGGCTTGGCTTTCGGTCTCGACCGCTTCGTTGCCATCTTCGCTGGTTTGGACAGCATCCGCGACTGCATCGCCTTCCCCAAGAACAACAGCGGCCGTGACGTCATGCTCGACGCCCCCTCGGAACTCGATCCCAAGCAGCTCGATGAACTGCTTATCAAGGTGGTGGAGAAGGAATGAGACTGCCATTTTTGTTGAAAATGGTTGACTTATGTCAAGAAAACTCACAAAATGAGGCTTCGAGGCTGATTATTTGACTTTTTTTAGTAAAAAAATTAGAAGAAATGAAATAAATGACGTAACTTTGCAGCGAATTTAAAAGTTTGGTACTTAATAAGTTCAACTCATTTAATTTTGTTTTTACTAAATCATGGCAGAAAAGAAAACTACAAAGGCAGCCGCAGAGAAGAAGGCTACCACAGAGAAGAAAGCAGCAACCAAAAGGACTGCTAAGAAAGTTGAAGTCATCATCAATGCTGAGACCGTTGGTTTCAAGGCAGGTGATGTCTATCAGGCATTGTTCGCAGCCGAGAAGGCCTTGAACGTAAAGCAGATTGCCAAAGCAGCTAAAATCTCTGAGGAGGAGACACTCCTCGGTATGGGATGGCTGTTCAAAGAGGGCAAAATCAAGGAAGAAGAAGGACTCTTCACGCTCGCTTAATCTCTATCACCATATCTGAAAGGCCGGCATTCCATGAATGTCGGCCTTTTGATTCATACTCATTTCTCATCTTTTATTTTCCACCGGGAAAATATTTCTGCTTCATCTTGTTGTAGAACTCCTGCTGGCTCGTCTCGTTTGCCGGCTGCACGCCTGCAAGGCTTCTACGTAGTTCCTCTATCTCACGTGTGTTGTGAAATCCTTGTTGCTGGCGGATGGAAAGGCATCGCTCCAATTCGTAGGCCGCCCGGGCGTTGTCTCGGCCCTTTAGCAGTTGTGCCAGCTGCAGGTGGTAGCCGGAGCGGAATTTCTCTTGGCGCTGGTGGGTGATGGCTTGGATGAGGAGTGCCGCACGCTCTCCCGGGTCCTCGGTGAGTTCTGCAAGTTCGGCATACAACCAGCTGTCGTGATAACGTGAGAGCAGTTGGCGGTAGAGTTCGGCGGCTTTGCCCGGCTCCTGCATGATGACATACACCTGCGCCATGTGCCTCACCACGTTCTTGTCTCGAGGGTGACGCCGGAAGGCCTCCTGCAACAGCGGCATCGCCTTCAGTGCACGCTCTGGTGTGGGCGAGCGTTGTAAGTCGTGGAAGGCCATGGTGAGCATGCGCAGGGCGTTGGAGGGTAGGGGAAAGGTGCGCGTTCCAGGTGATGGTGGCTCCTTCGCCTCCGGTGTCACCGCCTTCCAGTCGGCCTCGGTGAGATTCTCCACTCCATATTGCTCGAGAAACTGCAGCATGCTGAAGTCCTCCACCTCTTTCCCCAATCGGAGGGCGGCATTCACCACGGCGGCATGCGCCTTTCCGTCACGGTCGTCGATGGATGGCAGCACACGCAGCAACGCCTCGAAAATCTTCTTCGCCTCCTCCACACGCTTCTCCGAGAGGCGTTTCTTCACCATGTCGCTGGCTGTCCAAAACATAGCCAAGGTGGTGTACTTCCCCTTGTGTACGGCGTACATCGGACGGATGGCATCGTAGGCTTCTTCTATGCGGCCTTGCTTGCGCATTTCAAAAATGTCTTTTACTTCCATGTTTGTATCTTTTTTATTCACTTATGTTGCAAATATACAAAAAATTGACAACATACGATTTTTTTAATGGTTTTATTTTCTTTTTTCAAAGAAAATGCACTAACTTTGCAAAAGGTTCACCTGAAATAATGTAATACGTGATTAATTCATTCATATACTATGTCAAGAAGATATCTTTTAGGTTTCGATGTCGGCAGTAGTTCTGTCAAGGCATCATTGGTGGATGCAGACAGCGGTGTATGCGCTGCATCAGCATTTTATCCAGAATCAGAAGCTCCTATCAAGGCTGTAAAGGTTGGTTGGGCTGAGCAAGAGACAAAATCGTGGTGGCATTATGCCAAGATGGCACTTGCAAAAATCATGGCCGACACCGGCGCTACGGGAGAAGACATCAAGGCCATTGGCATCTCATACCAGATGCATGGCCTCGTGTGTGTGGACAAGCAACTTCAAGTGCTGAGACCTGCCATTATCTGGTGCGATTCCAGGGCCGTGCCTTATGGAGAGAAGGCTTTCCAGGAAATAGGAGAGGAGCAATGCCTGAAGCATCTGCTCAACTCGCCCGGAAACTTCACCGCTGCAAAACTCGCATGGGTGAAGGAGAACGAGCCGCAGCTCTTTGACAAGATTTACAAGTTCATGCTGCCGGGTGACTTCATCGCCATGAAACTCAGCGGTGAGGTGAACACCACCATCAGCGGACTGAGCGAGGGCATGTTCTGGGACTTCCGCGAAAAGAAGGTGGCAGATTTCCTGATGAAATATTATGGCTTCGACGACAGCCTCGTGCCTGACATCGTTCCCACTTTCAGCGTACAAAGCGAGGTGTGTGCAGAGGCGGCTGCAGAATTGGGACTGAAAGAAGGAACGCCTATCTCATACAGGGCCGGCGACCAACCCAACAACGCTCTCTCACTCAATGTCTTCAATCCTGGTGAAATCGCTTCCACCGCCGGCACCTCCGGAGTGGTTTATGGCGTGCTCGGCGAAATCAATTATGACAAGAAGAGCCGTGTCAACACCTTTGCACATGTCAACTACACAAAGGACCTCAACCGTCTGGGTGTGCTGCTTTGCATCAACGGCACGGGCATCCTCAATGCCTGGGTGAGAAGAAACATTGCCCCCGAGGGTATTTCTTATGCCGACATGAACGATTTCATGGCAAGCGTGCCCATCGGAAGCGACGGCGTCTCCATCATTCCGTTCGGAAACGGAGCAGAGCGCGTGCTTGAAAACAAGGAGGTGGGATGCTCCATCCATGGCGTCAACTTCAACAAGCACGGAAAGGCACATCTCATGAGAGCAGCTCAAGAGGGCATCGTCTTCAGCTTCTGCTACGGCATGGAAATCATGAGGGAGATGGGAATGGACATCAAGAAGATACATGCTGGAAAGGCCAACATGTTCCTCAGCCCGCTCTTCAGAGACACACTTGCCGGAGTCAGTGGGGCAACCATCGAGTTGTTCGAGACCGACGGAAGCGTGGGTGCTGCAAAGGGTGCCGGCATGGGATGCGGCATATACAAGGACAACGAGGAGGCTTTTGCTTCGCTCACCAAGCTTTCTGTCATTGAACCCGATGAGAAGAGAAGGCCGGAATACCTCCAGGCATACGCCAACTGGAAAGAGCAACTCGCTTCTGTTGTCAGGTAATATGGACAAGTTATTTGGAGCTAAAATATCTCATTCAACTTTTTAACAACTTATTTTCAATTTAAACAAAATTATGGCAAAAGAGTATTTTCCGCAAATCGGAAAGATCCCATTTGAGGGTCCAGAGAGCAAGAACGTGATGGCTTTCCACTACTATGACCCCGAGAAGGTGGTGATGGGAAAGAAAATGAAGGACTGGCTGAAATTCGCCATGGCATGGTGGCACACCCTCGGTGGAGCATCTGGAGACCAATTTGGAGGTCAGACACGCTCATACGAGTGGGACAAGGCTGATGATGCCGTACAAAGGGCAAAGGACAAGATGGATGCCGGATTCGAAATCATGGACAAACTCGGCATCGAGTATTTCTGCTTCCATGACATCGACCTCGTCGAAGAGGGTGACTCCATCGAGGAATATGAGGCTCGCTTGAAGGCCATCACCGACTACGCTCTGGAGAAGATGAAGGGCACTAACATCAAACTCCTCTGGGGTACCGCCAACGTCTTCGGCAACAAGCGCTATATGAACGGCGCCGCCACCAACCCCGACTTCGACGTTGTGGCTCGCGCTGCCGTACAAATAAAGAACGCCATCGACGCCACCATCAAGCTCGGAGGCACCAACTATGTCTTCTGGGGCGGACGTGAGGGCTACATGAGCCTGCTCAACACCGACCAGAAGAGGGAGAAGGAGCACCTTGCTCTCATCCTCGGAGCTGCTCGCGACTATGCTCGCAAGAATGGCTTCACCGGCACATTCCTCATCGAGCCAAAACCAATGGAGCCCACCAAGCACCAGTATGATGTCGATACGGAGACCGTCATCGGCTTCCTCAAGGCTCACGGTCTGGACAAGGACTTCAAGGTGAACATCGAGGTGAACCATGCCACCCTGGCAGGCCACACCTTCGAGCATGAACTCGCCGTGGCTGTGGACAACGGCATGCTCGGTTCCATCGATGCAAACCGTGGCGACGCACAGAACGGATGGGACACCGACCAGTTCCCCATCGACAACTTCGAGCTCACACAGGCCATGATGGAAATCATCCGCAACGGTGGTTTCGGAAACGGCGGCACCAACTTCGACGCCAAGATCCGTCGCAACTCCACCGACCCGGACGACATCTTCATTGCTCACATCAGCGGTATGGACGCCATGGCACGCGCACTACTCAATGCAGCCGCCATCCTTGAGGAGAGCGAGCTGCCCGCCATGAAGAAGGAGCGTTACGCAAGCTTCGACAGTGGCATTGGCAAGGAGTTCGAGGAAGGAAAACTCTCATTGGAGCAAATCTACGAGTATGGCAAGAAAGTGGAGGAGCCCAAGCAGACTTCCGGCAAGCAGGAGAAATACGAAACCATCGTGGCTCTCTACTCCAAGTAAGAAGTACTTCCTTTGGAATGAACCAAGTTTCCGCCGGCTCGCAAGGGCCGGCGGTTTTTGATGCTAACGCCAAGAGGCTGTTGCGCATGTAGGGAATTACTTCATGTAATTCCTAACGCCAAGAGGCCGTTGCGCACGTAGGGAATTACTTCATGTAATTCCTAACGCCAAGAGGCCGTTCTGTTTGTTGCTATGTCATAGCAACCTTGAAAAAGAAGCTGTTACGCACGAAGGGAATAACTATATGTAGTTCAAGATACAACCTTTTTTGGTTGTAAAGTCGCAATACAACCTTTTTTGGTTGTAAAGTCGCAATACAACCTTTTTTGGTTGTAAGTCCGAAATACAACCTTTTTTGGTTGTAAAGTCGAAATACAACCTTTTTTGGTTGTAAAGTCGAAATACAACCTTTTTTGGTTGTAAAAATGGCAAAAACAATAGAAAAAAGTTGTGCGTTCCCATCTTTTTTCGTAATTTTGCACATCAGCCATTAAAAAATTTCAAAGATGGAGATAAAGGCAGTCATTACAGGCGACATGGTGCGCTCGGAGCAAATAGCCCTTGATAAAAGAGACTTGTTGATAGAAGTCTTGCGGGGCATCGTGGATGAATTGCAAGCCAAGAGTCCCATGAAGATGGAAATGTTTCGTGGGGACAGTTTCCAAATTGTTGTGGAGCGGCCTGAAGCATCGTTGTTGATAGCAACGATGATACGTGCGGGTTTGAAATCATCTTGTTATAATGGCATGGTGGAGATGTGGGATGCAAGAATTTCCATCGGAATAGGTGCAACAGAATACCAGGGTGAAAGCATCGTCACTTCCGATGGGGAGGCGTTCAAACTCTCTGGCAGGGGGCTGGACGCGATGGGAAAAAGCCGGCTGGCCGTCAGCACGTGTTGGCAGGATGTTGACGATGAGTTGGATGTGGGCATTGCATTTCTTGATGACCTTGTCACCGATTGGAGCATCAATCAGGCAAAGGCTATCTATCTTTCAGTTGCCCATGGACTTTCGCAATCCGACTTGGCGAGCACGATTTCCAAATCACAACAGAATGTCAGCAAGACGCTGAATTCTGCAAAGGAGGCCCTTCTCGTGAGATGTTTGAGACGTTTTGAGACTATCATTAAAAAACATAACGCAGAATGAATGTTATGATGCTTATCAGGTTGCTCGCAGCACACATTATTGGCGATTTCTTTCTTCAGACAGATACAATATGCCAGGGAAAGAACTCAAGTGGCGGGAGGCGCCTCGTCTATCTGGCCGTTCATAGCGGCATCAATGCCGTCTTGGCATACATTTTCGTCAGTAGATGGGAGTGCTGGCAAATACCATTGGTGGTGTTCTTCACGCATTATCTGATTGACTTCGTGAAATCCACTTTGAACACCAATAGCATCTGGGTGTTTCTTATCGACCAATTGGCGCACCTCACGGTGATATGTTCCCTATGGATTTGGGCAACCGACTCGGAATGGTGCTTGCAGGCAGCGTGGTTGTCCGACTATCGCACATGGGTGGTGGTGGTCTGTTACATGTTGGCTTTGAAACCTGCTTCCATCTTCTTGGGGATGTTCTTGGCAAAATGGACACCTGCAAACAATGAGAAGAACAGCCTTCCCAATGCGGGTGCTTGGATTGGCTATCTTGAAAGGACGCTCATCTTGACTTTCATACTCATCGGCTGCATCGAGGGGGTTGGCTTCCTGCTTGCCGCCAAGTCCATCTTCCGCTTTGGAGAACTGACAAAGGCAAGGGAAGTGAAATTCACCGAATATGTGATGATAGGAACCTTGTCAAGCTTTACCATCGCCATCATTCTGGGAATTATTGCTTCCGCTTCTTTTTCAAGTAGTGTTTGACCGCATACCATGCCACGGCGAGGACGACGATGGCGATGATGCCCCATTTGATATAGTCGCCGTATTCCATCAGTTTCTCGTCAAGTTGGTCTTCAGGCACGAAGGAGTGCATGTACCATCCCAAGGCGGCGAGTATGCTGTGCCAGGCCCCGGCACCGATGGTGGTGTATAGGAGGAATTTCCAGTAAGGCATCTTCGACAGTCCGGCAGGGATGGAGATGAGGTGGCGTATGCCGGGGATGAGCCTCCCGGTGAGGGTGGCTGCCACGCCGTGGTCGTAGAAATATTTTTCGCTTTTCTCCACCTTCTCCTGGTTGAGCAGGCAGAGATGTCCCAGTCGGCTGTTGGCAAACTTGTAGATGATGGGTCTTCCCAAGAAATATCCCGCCACGTAGTTGATGGAAGCTCCCACGTCAGCCCCTATGGTGGCGAAGAGGATGACGAGCCACACGTTGAGGTTGCCCCCTGCGGCGTGGTATGCTGCTGGTGAGACGACAAGCTCGGAAGGCACGGGAACTACCGTGCTTTCCAAGAGCATGAGAAGAAAGATGGTGGGGTAGGTGAGGTTGCCCAAAAGGGCGCTTATCCAATTCATAATGGGTTTTCTGATGCGTATTCTACGTATTCTTTCGGTTCCATGTCTTCAGGGAAGAGCGTGGAGAGCAGTGATTTTGCAGATGCCGCGTCTTTTTCCACGGCGTCTTTCAAGTGCTTGATGTATTCTTCTTTCAATCCCAGGTCGTGTGCGCACAATGCCCTGTAAGCGTATGCTTGCGGCAACTTGTCCATGTCATTTGGTGACAGGGTGCAAAGGATGTTGTATGCCACTTGCAGGATGCCGTTGTCATAGAGTGAGACGGCAACCCTGAGCATGATGCTTGGCTGGTACCTCGACTCCTCCAACGCTCGTTGGTAGTAAGACTGCGCTCTGATGTCGCCATTCTCGCACAAGATGTGCGCTCTCGACACCAAGAGCTCGTAAGGGTCGGCATTCACCATTTGCTCCATCTTGTCCAAGTATGCAAGGGCACGTTCCTTCTGACCTATTTGGCTGTATGTGAAGGCCGCCTCTTGGTAGATTTCAGGCAGACGGTCGGGATAGTGCCGTTTCGCTCTCGTCTCAGCCTTTCGAAGTGCTGCGAAGCCCTCCTCGTATCGTTCCAGGTGGAAGAGGCAGTATGCCGTGTTGAGGTAACCATCGACGTTGCTCGTGCGCACTTGTGAGAGGCGGTCGAAATACTCGATGGCCGCCTCGT
>Ga0129307_1003198_pt1 | contig 10840 bp, 11 predicted proteins | sample P1105metagenome_FD_94437 | JGI IMG/M metagenome (GOLD analysis project Ga0129307, IMG submission 94437) | Capybara group fecal microbial communities from Wisconsin, USA - P1105 metagenome | ecosystem: Host-associated > Mammals > Digestive system > Large intestine > Fecal | place: USA: Wisconsin... | reverse complement strand
TGCTCACGGGTCTGTGGCATAGGACCGTCTGTTGCAGCGACAACGATGATAGCACCGTCCATCTGAGCAGCACCTGTAACCATGTTCTTAACATAGTCAGCGTGGCCAGGGCAGTCGACGTGAGCATAGTGACGTTTTTCTGTCTGATACTCAACGTGAGCTGTGTTGATGGTGATACCTCTTTCTTTTTCTTCTGGGGCTGAGTCGATAGTATCAAATGTCTTGATTTCCGACAAACCCTTCTTTGACAGGTGAAGTGTAATAGCAGCTGTCAAAGTTGTCTTACCGTGGTCAACGTGGCCGATTGTACCAATGTTAACGTGTGGTTTAGATCTTTCGAATTTTTCTTTTGCCATACTATTTTTTGTTTACTTAAGGTTAATATTCTATTTAATTTCCTTATCAATATTCATACCAAATGAGCCAGCGACGAGAGTTGAACTCGTGACCCCTTCCTTACCAAGGAAGTGCTCTACCACTGAGCTACGCCGGCTTTCGAGAGCGGAAGACGGGGCTCGAACCCGCTACCTAAAGCTTGGAAGGCTTTCGCTCTGCCAAATGAGCTACTTCCGCAACTTGTGGGGGAGGGTGGACTCGAACCACCGAACTCATCCGAGGACAGATTTACAGTCTGTTGCAATTGCCGCTATGCGACTCCCCCTTCTTACCTTAGCACTTAAAACTTTTACTATGAGCCGGCAGAGGGATTTGGACCCCCGACCCCGAGATTACAAATCACGTGCTCTACCGCTGAGCTATGCCGGCAATCGTGCTAAGATTCCGTGAGCCGGCAGAGGGATTTGGACCCCCGACCCCGAGATTACAAATCACGTGCTCTACCGCTGAGCTATGCCGGCTTGTATTTCAATGAACTACGCTTAAAAAAGCACACCATTCCTTCATTGCGAAATGGTGTGCAAAATTACAACTTTTTTATATACCGACAACCTTTTTTTATAAAATTTTTAATTTTTTTTTCAAAAAGACCGTCAAAGTATTGTATATCAACGCTTAAAGCCTATTTATCAAAGCGATTTTTGTACTTTTCAACCTGGTTTTTAAGTGCATCGATAGCCTTGTCAACAGCCTCCTCAAACGTTTTGCACTGCTTGCTAGAATATAAATCGTTGCCTTTTAACAGAATTCTGATGTCAGCAATCTTGTTTTCAGGAGCGTCCGTGTTGTCTAACTTCAATGTCACCTCCGAACCGATGGCGTCGTCAACCTTGGCGCACAATTTCTCAATCTTGTTCGTGATGAACTCTTCCAGTTTGCTGTCTGCCTTGAAATGGACCGCGTTAATCGTAACTTTCATAATAACCTCCTATTTTAAAATGGTTTAAAATTATATTTTTTATCATTCGTCACCCAGTGGATGGGCGGTCTGATATATTTCTTTCAACTGTTCGATAGTGTTGTGCGTGTAAATCTGAGTCGAACTGAGGCTGCTGTGCCCCAAAATCTTCTGTATCGCCCTGATGTCGGCGCCTTCATTAAGCATGTGCGTCGCGAAAGTGTGCCTCAAAACATGAGGACTTTTCTGCTCGAGCGTCGTCACGCCCTCCAATATCTTATGAACTACACGGTAAACGAAATACGGACTCATCACCTCTCCCCTGTCGTTTACCAATAACATAACGTTGTCGCGCTCTGGAAATTGTTCATCGCGCACATTTTTATAATTTTCAATCATGTCAAGTAAAAGCCTGCTGATCGGGATGATTCTCTCTTTGTTTCTTTTGCCAAGAACCTTGATTTGCATCGTCATTTTGTCGACGTCGCCGTCTTTCAAGCCTCTCAGCTCCGCCTGACGCATGCCAGTCTGGTAAAGCATCTCAAAAATCAACTCGTCGCGCACCACCTTAAAATCACCGTCGCCTTCAAACCTCACCTTCTTCATATCGTGCTCGGGAACGAATTTGGCCAACTCTTTAGGCTGCTTCAACGATTTTATGCCCTGCATTGGCGAGACTTCGATAGCTTCCTCGCGCAGACAGAATTTGTAAAACGAGCGCAATGCCGACATCTTACGGTTAATGGAACGGTTCTCCTCCCCTTTTTCCTTCAAGGTTACGATATACGAACGCACCATTACCGTCGTAGCCTTGGTTATGTCGTCACGCTCATATATATTAATAAGGTATGTCTCGAACTGTGTCAAATCTCTCTCATACGCTGATACTGTGAGATTTGAGTATCGTTTTTCAGTTCTGATATACCTTAAAAACCTCTCGAGCATAACCTTCTCCAAATTACGCTTCAAAGTTACGGAGGAATTTTGAAAAAGTCAAGGGAATTAATAAAAAAAACTATTCGCCATTTTTTAATTTAAGCACATCTTGTGCATTTAATGGTGAAACAACAGGCTTTCCTGTTTTCGCCTCCAATTCTATTCTCGCATGATTCGCAATTTCACCACCTTCATATGCAATTTCTGCATGTTCCATAAATGTCTGCGGATTTTTGCTTTCAGAAATATCTTTTGTTGACAATTCAGCAAGCATATTGATAACCAGCTCTCGATTTGTCATGTTATCGCGAAGGTTTTCTTTTTTCAAACCTTTAAAGTGCTTGTATTTTCTTTGGCTGTCATTCCGGACCATGTATTATAAATAATATCAGTCAGTGTTGCAAACTGAACCCCATCCTGAAGTCCACGTTTTTTACACTCATCGGTCAAATCTTTACGGATTTCGATTGATTTCAATCTTTGATTAATCCATGAGTCTGAATATCCAAGACGTTTGTAATCGAGTAAAGCCTGTTGGATTCCAATTTCAGGGTCTTGCATTTCATCAATTCGCAAAGCGGATACTTGTGCCATCCATTGTTTCAGAGGCTCTGCCTTTGGTGATGGTATGGATTGAATTATGCGAAATATACCCTCCAAATTGGCGCAATTAACTTTTTGTTTACCGCCTGCCGTATCAATCGAAGGGGGGGGGTGACAATTTGTCCCCACCCTTGTGCCAGGATGGGATCCCTTCTACGCATTTTCTTTATGTAATCTGTTGGATTCACACTATCCGTCAATGCTGATACAACATCAACAACTGAGAAATACCATTTTTCCGCATCGTCATCCCAAATGGTGCGGATTTTCTTTGTTTCAAACAATTGGATTTGATTGTGTACTGTCATAATTTTATGTTTATGGTTATACAATTAATTTCTGCAAAAATACAATTAATTTTCCGAATTGCAGCCAATTTTTGAAAAAATTTCACAACAAAAAAAAGGTTCGGCAGCTGCGCCGCCGAACCAAAATATGATAATGGTTTATTTTTTAGAAATTAGTTCTTGCGAACAAGACGGACAGCATAACCCCTATAGGTCTCTTCAGATTCACTAATAATACTACTATTAGTAATCCAAATACTATAAGAATATGTATGAGGACTGAAGTCAGCTCCATAAATATTATTATCATGAGTTTCTGACCAATATCCAGCTACACTATTTGCTCCAGTATATGTAACACCAGTCATAGCACAATAATCACCAAATGTTAAAGAACGTTGTCCTGCTGCCGGAAGAAACACCGCTCCAACCTCTTCCATGGCTTCCCAGTCGGATGCGCTATAGTTATTGCCATTCCATCCAGTAGTACTGGTTGAATTAATTCCGATAGGCAATGTAACACCTGTGGGGTGAGTATATTGATCAGGGAACACTATCAACCCGTATACATCATTTACTTTTGCTTTAGCATAGCGCGCGTTTTCGGTTCCATTTACTGTTGATGCACTGCGTGTTTCTAATAAATAAGTCCATTCGCTCCTTTGCATTGTGAACCATGTATGTTCTCCACCATTTGAAATAGTATTGCTTCCCCATTCATGCCATGTAAATTTGCCATCAGCAGAGTAACCAAACTCTTCATCATAATAAACCGCATCATAATAAATTTTATTAGGGTTATTACCAGTACCCCAAGCAAATAGGTCACGGTCAACATTTGTAGCCGTTGAGGCCTGCCCGTTATCACCCAAATAGTCATATTGATGGTCGGCAAATTTCCAATAAGGGGTAGCGGCGCTGCCAATATACTGAAGGTTTCCTGGAGAGAACCACACTTTTTCTCTTGAATTAATCGAGAAACGGTCATCTAAAGTTGTGCATTCAATATCAATAGCATCTGAATTGAATGTATTCGGGATTATTTCCGGTATTGCAGGACGTGTTCCATAATAAGTGCCGTCTTCAGAATATACAGAACCTTCTATACCCTCTGCCAATTCATCCTGAGGCAGTACAACAAGCCACTTCTCGCCACTGCCTCCTGGAACCGCAAAATCTTTATATGTATCATTAGTCCAGAATGTTTGTCCATACGTGAATCCATTATCGGTTTCATCATATTTGCTTAAATCTATTGTAACGGAATAATTCATATTTTTTATTATTATAGGAGATGATGACGTCGTCGTCACATTCAGCTTCATTAGTGCGCATTTGTTTTGCAGTACCGCCGAATATGAATTAATATCCGAATCATACTTTATTGTTGATGGAGCATAGGAAACCACAGGTGTTTTAGTCACCTGGTCAGCAATATTGACAGTAAATTTTGTTGTAGAGCCCACGGTAATTGTTCCTCCAGGGGCGCAATCTCCGAAAAAGTAAAAATGCAGATAGTCGGCCTCGACAGGATCGGTTATGGTTCCGCTAAATTGTTGATTATCTTCGTCATACACAAGATTACCCACATATTTGCCATTATTACCGACATAGATAATGTCACCATCCTCAAAGTCAACTGTAGCGTAGGTGTCATGGGGCGTAATAATCACTCTTGATTTCCCTGTTTTAAGTGATATGTCAACCTTTTTCCCTTCAACTACTGGTGCAATAGTATCAACTTTTTTCTTGCATTGGGTCATTCCCAGCAAAATTACAGTTACGAGTAATAAAACATTCAGTTTTTTCATAATCAGTCCTCCCTTTTCTTTAACAGTAAATAACCGGCGCCTGCACTGAGCATAATTAATAAACCACCACTAAGAGGTGCATCACCAATGTTTGAGTTCGTGATCGCCCATGTTACTGCGAAAGAATCACGGTTACCGCCGAGGTCGTCGCTATCGCGGAAGAAGTCGTCGCTCTGGGCGAACACTGATGTCGGCATGAACATGCCTGCCAACATCGCCACTGAAAGCACTAAGGCTTTCAACTTTGTTGTTTTTTTCATTTTTTAATAGTTAAATTAGTTAAGTTATACGTAATGTAAATCATTGTCTTAAAAAAGCGCCGATTCCCAAAACGCCAACCATTAACCAAATTAAAACTATTGAAAACATATAAAAAAGAAGCGCGGGAATCTGAACCATTGCCTATCCCGTGCATAAGGGCTCTGGTAATGCCCACCAATCGAGGATAAGCAAAGCCGAAGCCCACGCTGAAATGTAATATATTAATAGGTATCATGCGACACCCTAATATACACAATTCCCATGGACGTCGTCCATTGCCTTATCGTGCGATTGGTTACGAATTTACCAGATTCTTATGCACCGCAGATAAAACGTTAGATCAACGTCTTTTTCAATATGTCTGTCATCCACCCAACCCAGTCTTAAAGGGCCTCGGTGATTGACGGCGCAAAATTACAAAGAAAATCAATACGATGGAAAAAAATTTAAAAAAAATCGCCATGGTTTCAAAATAAAAAGTAGCGACGCCATAATATGACGTCGCTACAATTTTTTGATTCTATTCTTGCAAGAATCGAACAATTATTAGTTGTTCTCTTCAGCCTGACGAAGCTTCTGAACGTAGATGGCTTTTTGAAGAGCCTCACGTTTGATGACTGACGGTTTTGTGAATTTCTGGCGGTTGCGCAATTCCTTCACAACACCTGTTTTCTCATACTTTCTCTTGTAGCGTTTAAGAGCGCGGTCGATGCTTTCGCCTTCTTTTACAGGAATAATAATCATTTTAAATACTCTCTCTTTCTTTTAATTGTTAAACTAAAAAACTAATCTCAAAATGAGGCTGCAAAAATACAACATTTTTTAATATGTTTTACAAAATTTTTTCATTTTTTCGTCATTTCGACTGAAGCGTAATGAAAAGGAGCGAAATGGAGAAATCCTCTTTAATGCCAAACTCACGTTAAAAAAGGATTTCTCCACTACGCCTATCGGCTTCGGTCGAAATGACAGGAGGAAGACTTCGCTTCGGTCGAAATGACGGTTATTTTAGAAGGTGTTCGAACAAAAAGTTATCAATCTTTGTAAACAAGTGCATTCTGCATTCGCCGTCACCGTATTCTTCGTAACCGCCGTAGATGCCGTGGTTTTTGTTAGGATAGATCATCAGATCGAACTGCACGCCGTTGGCAATCATTGATTTGATGAGCTCCATTGCATTCTGATAGTGGACGTTGTCATCGCCTGAGCCGTGGCAAAGCAGATAGTTACCCTTAATCATCGCAGTGTTGCTGACTGGTGAATTGGCATCGTAACCCTCAGGATTTTCCTGTGGTGTGCGCATGTAACGTTCGGTGTAGATGTTGTCGTAATATCTCCAGTTTGTGACAGGTGCCACTGAAACAGCGGTGCTGATATAATCTGCGCCCTTGGTGATGCCGTTAGCAGCCATAAAACCACCATAACTCCAGCCGTAAATAGCAATCTTTTCCGGGTTTACGTAAGGCTGTGCCGCCATATATTTCGCAACAGTAATCATGTCTTCGGTCTCATATTTGCCGAGCTCAAGATATGTCATCTTCTTGAACATCTCGCCCTGAGCGCCGCTACCTCTATTATTTATAGAAACAGAGATAATGCCGTGCTGTGCGAGCAACTGCATCCAATCCCAATCGCTGTGATCCCACTGATTTAAAACAGTCTGATGTCCTGGACCGCCATAAACGTAAATCAAAACAGGATATTTCTTATTCGGATCGAAGTCTGGAGGCAAAATCTGCCATCCGTCGACGTCAACAGTTGAGCCGTCAGGCATCACGAAAGCCGGATCGCTGATCTTGATGAGCTGTTTTTCGCTGATATTGTATTCTTTCAAACGCTCAACGAGTTCATGATTGTCTTCCAAAACTCTCACAACCTTTCCCTTATTATTATATAAGGTGTATTGATGTGGCTGTGTTACCGTCGAGTTAATATTGATGAAATATTTGAATGTGTTGCTGAATCTTGCGTTGTTAACGCCTTCTTTACCAACAATTTCTCTCATCTTACCTTTCAAATTCACAGCAAAAATCTGACGCTCAACCGGTGATTTCTTAGCTGCTTGGAAATAAATCTCCTTGCCGTCGAAGCCATAAATTCTTGTAACATCCCAGTCGCCTGAAGTCAGAGCCCTGCCTTCCGAGCCGTCAAGATGGCAGAGATAGATATGGTTATAACCCGATTTCTCGCTTGTCATAAGGAACGATTTCCCATCTTCAAGGAAGGTCCAATCGTCGGTAATGTCGATGTAATACTGGTTTTCCTCATCGTAAAACACTGTGGTCTCGCCAGTTTCAGCGTTTGCGGCAAGAATCTCGAGATGATTCTGATGACGGTTAAGTCTTTGGATAGCGAGCACATTAGCATTTTTAGTCCATTTCATTCTTGGAAGATAGATATCGGTTTCCTCGCCGGTGTCCATCTTCTTTGTAGTATTGTCTTCGAGATTATAAACATAGACCTCAACCACCGAGTTATCCTCGCCTGCCTTAGGATATTTGAAGCTATACCATTCCGGATAAAGGCCTTTGAACTCCTCCATCTGGAACTCTCTCACCTTCGACTCGTCGAATTTGTAGAATGCTATCTTCTTGCTATCCGGTGACCAGAAGAAGCCTTGCGAGAAGCTGAATTCCTCTTCGTAGACCCAGTCAGGAGCACCATTAATTATATTATTGTAGAGACCGTCAAATGTAAATTGAGTCTCCTCATCTTTTCCTAAATCTTTGATAAACAAGTTGTTATCACGCATAAAAGCGACTTTTGTGCCATCCGGTGAGAATGTTGCGAGGCGCTGACCGCCGTTTGTTGAAAGCGGCACGAGTTTCTTTGTCGCGATGTCGTAAACATAATAATCGGCAACGAACGAGTGGCGATAGATGTAATTCACGTTTGTGAGGAACAATGCCTTTGACTCATCGTCGCTGAGGATGTAATTATAAGCGCGGATTGGGAGGCTGTCGCCTTCAGGGATGAGTTCTCTGAAGTTGAACAAGGTGTTGACCATCTCCCCTGTCTTATAGTTATAAATATTGAATTCTCCTCTTTCGATGGTGCCGTAAGTCTCGCCGTCGCGCATCGGATTCATGCCTCTGACGCTCTTAATTTGGAGTGTTGGGCGCTCGTAGATGTCGGAAAGTTCAAAATTTTTCTTCTCTTGTGCGTAAGATGTCATATTTATGACAAACAGTAACGCAATGATTAACAGATACTTAACTTTTTTCATTTTGTTATAGATTTGAAAATTCAAAGATACGTAAAATTTTTTTACAAAAAAAGTTTGTGGGAATAAAAATTTGTTGTACTTTTGCACCCGCAAATGGGACGGTAGCTCAGTTGGTTTAGAGCGCATGCTTGACAGGCATGAGGTCACAAGTTCGATCCTTGTTCGCCCCACGAAAACGCCGATGGCGTTTTTTTATTGGGTCGTTAGCCCAGTTGGTTTAGAGCGCTGCCTTCACACGGCAGAGGTCACTGGTTCGAGTCCAGTACGACCCACGAAAAGAGAGCTTAGGCTCTCTTTTTTAGGTATTAGCCATTAGGTATTAGCCATTAGCACTGTTTTTCCCCGACTAATTTCCTAATGGCTAACGGCTAGCGGCTAAAGGCTAAATAAAATAATTTCAAAATTCCTTTTTATTTCAAATAAATTTTAATAACTTTGCAAAGTCAAATTTGATTTGCTAATTCATTAAAAATCAACGATATTATCATGAAAAATAATGTAATTCCAGTAGAAGTAGCGAAAAAAGTGTTCAAAGAGAGCAATCTTCCGTGCATCGGCAGAGCCGGCATTCGTGAGATCAACAAGCTCGCATACGACCTCGAAGCGGCCAGCGGCGTGAAATTTATTCACATGGAGCTCGGCAATCCGGGTCTTCCAGCAGCACAGGCAGGCATCGACGCACAGGTTGAAGCAGTGAAAAAAGGCGTGGCAGCGACATATCCGCCAATCGACGGCGTGCCGGCACTCAAGAAAGAGGCATCACGTTTCATCAAGAACTTCCTCGACCTCGACGTGGCACCAGCCAACTGCATCCCTACAGTGGGTTCTATGCAGGGCGCTTTCGCATCCTTCATGATCACTGGTCATCTCAATAAAGAAAAGAACACGATGTTGTTCATCGACCCAGGCTTTCCGGTGCATAAGTTCCAGTGCAAGGTTCTCGGCATCCCGATGGAGCAGTTCGACATCTACAACTACCGTGGCGAGAAGCTTCGCGAGAAACTCGAGAGCATCCTCAAGACAGGCAAGATTCACAGCATGCTGTATTCGAATCCTAACAACCCTACATGGGTGTGCTTGACAGACGAAGAGCTCAAGATCATCGGCGAACTCGCTAATAAATACGACGTCATCGTTCTCGAAGACCTCGCCTACTTCGGCATGGACTTCCGTAAGGACTACAGCCATCCGGGCGTCGCTCCTTATCAGCCAACTGTTGGTAAATACGCCGACAACTACATGCTGATGATTTCCAGCTCGAAGGCATTCAGCTTCGCTGGTGAACGTTGCGCTATCCTCGCCATCAGTGACAAGCTCGCAGCACGCCATTATCCGGATTTGAAGGCATTCTGCGGTCAGGAGATCTTCCTGCGCGGCATCCTCTTCGGAGCATTGCACCCGCTGACATCAGGCGTCGCACACTCGGCACAGTACGCTTTGACAGGTGTTTTGAAGGCTGTCAACGACGGCATCTACAACTACCGTGACGACGTTCTCGAATACGGCCGCAAGGCTAAATTGATGAAAGACGCATTCCTCGCAGCAGGCTTCTATATCACATACGATGAAGACCTCGGAGAACCTATCGCCGACGGATTCTATTTCACTTACTGCTATCCTGGTTTCAAGGGCGCCGACCTCGTCGAGGAGATGATGTACTACGGCATCTCGGCCATTTCTTTGGACACCTGTGGCAGCGACAAGCAAGGCATCCGCGCCTGCACCTCGCTCATCAAGAGAGATGAGATCCCGGTCTTGGCAGAGAGACTGCAGATGTTTGCAAAGGATCACCCAATCAAATAACGATTATTGGTTATTGAATAAAAGGATTTCGCAATTAGCGGGATCCTTTTTGATTTTTAATGCCATTTGCAGAAATGCGACCTACCACAGGGTACTGTGAGTATTTCAAAAATGGCATTAAAAATTAATTTCCAAAATTATTTGCATCTCAAAAAAAATCTTCGTATTTTTGTACGTTTTTTAACGGCTATATTGAAAATAGTAAAAATTCAACATAAATCTAACTAAAAAATTAAAATTATGGCAAGTTTCAAAGGAGCTATTTCTGTTGATACTGAACGTTGTAAGGGTTGCGGTGTGTGTGTCGTAAACTGCCCAATGGGTGTCATCAGTCTGGCAAAAGAAGTTAATGGAAAAGGTTACAACTACGCTTACATGGCGGAACCTGACAAGTGCATTGGCTGCGCAAGCTGCGGCATCGTATGTCCTGATGGAGTTATCTCCGTTTACAAAGCAAAACTGTAATCAAATCATTGTCAAACATTTAAAAATTTATCATAATGGGAGAATTAAAACTGATGAAGGGTAACGAGGCATTGGCAGAAGCCGCCATCCGCTACGGCGCTGATGCTTATTTCGGATATCCTATCACCCCTCAGTCAGAGGTGATCGAGTATCT
>Ga0129307_1003197_pt1 | contig 10843 bp, 3 predicted proteins | sample P1105metagenome_FD_94437 | JGI IMG/M metagenome (GOLD analysis project Ga0129307, IMG submission 94437) | Capybara group fecal microbial communities from Wisconsin, USA - P1105 metagenome | ecosystem: Host-associated > Mammals > Digestive system > Large intestine > Fecal | place: USA: Wisconsin... | reverse complement strand
CACCAATGAGATTGCCTTTGGCAAGGTAAGCGAGTCCACCACCGTGAACTATGAGATTTACAACGCCGGCTCCGCCCCGTTGGTAATCAACCGCTTCGCCATCGACGCTCCCTTCACCTCCACTGCTCCCGACGGTGAGTTCACCGTGAATCCGAAGGAGAAGAAGGCTATCGACATCACCTTCCCTGCCACTGAGCCAGGCATTTTCAACGGCAACATCACCATCAACTACACCAATTTCGGCAAAGACGAGGCCACCTACACCCTGCCTGTGTCTGCAACGGTGCTCGACCCGTCGAAGAACTTCATCACCTTCGACAATGGCAAGACGGGCGATGAGCTCAACGGACAATTCCCTGCTGGCTCCATCCACTACGACCAGGTTTACATCACATCCACTGGTACAGGCGACGAAATCAACTACTACCTGGCGAGTGCCACCCCACTCACGAAGTTTGTCACCCCACTCCTCACAGCAGAAGCCGGAGAGACTTTCACTTTCGACGCATGGACCAACACCTCCTCATCATGGGGCACAGGCTATCCCTGCGTTGTCGTTTACACCTCCAAGGACCGCGAGAACTGGACACAGATTTTCAAGAACGAAAACAATGCCTTGGGTTCCAAAGCTAAGACCTACTCCCTCACCATCGAAGAGGCTGGCGACATCTACTTGGCCTTCGAACTGCTCAACGGCGCCTTTATCGACAACATCTACGGCCTGACGCTGGCAGAGCAGCCAGAACACAACTGGGTCATCACCGAACAAAGCATCCCCACCACCGGCAAGCAGAACAACAACTACACTGCCACCATCACCCTGCATAACATCAACGCAGAGGCTGACGTGGTGGAGTCCGCCACACTCTATGTGGACGGAGAGGCTGTAGTCACCGTGAGCAACATTGAACTCCCCGCCAATGCCAAGACTGCCGCCGAGGGTACCAGCCGCAACAGTTACAGCAACATGGAAGCGCCCGTCGTCATCACTCTCAACTACAAGCCCCACACCTTCGGCACTCTGCCCGCATACATCGAACTGAAGAGCGGCGACCAGGTGGTGGCTACCGAGGAGGTGGATGTGAACATCGCCGAGGAGAAGACGGAGAGCACACTTGCCATCGGCGAGGTGAAGATCACCTCCACCAACGTGCCGATCTACGCCACATGGGGCGACGACAGCAAGGGACTTGCCGAGTGCGACGTGCTTTACACAGCTGAAATACTCACCAAATTCGGTCTGAAGGAAGGCGACAAGATTTCCGCCATCAACTTCCCAGGCACTCCCACCGGAACCAAGACTTTCAACAACCTGACCGTAGAGGCATGGGTGGGTCTTCTTGGCCCAGATGAGACATTCGTTGCGGGAGAAGCCGACAAGAAAAACATGCAGAACGTCAAGCTCTACGATGCAGAGAGCGTGACCTTCACAACCGACGAGACTGTTGACTTCACCATCACCCTCCCCGAACCCATCGTATGGGACGGCACCTCCAGCCTCCGCATCGCCACCAACTTGAACGGCAACGGCACCTATCTGAACATCAAGTTCGATGTCGATAACACCTACACCAACAATGCCAACTACTCGCATGGTGGTGGCTCATGGAGTTCCACCTATCTCCCCGTGGCCTACCTCTCACTCGACGTTGAGGAGACAATCTACAGTGCCTTCGTGTACATCAATCCCGAAATGACACCCATCGAAGGTGCCACCGTCACCCTCTACAATTTAGAGAACGACGTGCAGTACAGCGGCACAACCGATCAATATGGCTTGGTTAGGATTCCTGTGGTACAGGACAAACTTGCCTACACAGTCGTCGTGGAAGCCGAAGGCTTTGACCCCCTAACCTCCGAGGTACTATTCACAGAGAGCGTTATGTTACAGCAGTTCGGTTTCACCCCAGCGCCAACATCTGTTGAGTACACCTTCAACGACAAATACGGTTGGGGAACCTTCTTCTACTCCAACAGTGCATACGCCATCCCGGAGGGTGTCACCGCCTACATCGTGAGCGGCGTGGAGGAGAGCCAAGTGACGCTCACCGAAATCTCCGCCATTCCTTCCGCCACCGCCGTCGTCATCTCCGGCGAGCCCGGCGAGACCTACATCTTCGAGCCCACTCCCGAGCCGAACCTCGCCGTTGGTGAGAACTATCTCGAAGGCACCGACAGGGACCTCATCATTTATCCCGAGGATGGTGAGAAACTCTATGTGCTCTCTGCCAAGAACGACGTAGTGGGCTTCTACTACGGCGATCCGGAGACTGGCGGCACGTTCACCAACCAGGCCCACAAGGCATACCTGCGCGTGGCTGCATCGGAATCACCCAACGCCAACGGCTATGCCCTGTTTGATGTCACCAGCATCAACACTGCCACCGCCACCAGCGTCAGCAGCGATGCTCCCGCCTACAACCTCGCCGGACAGCGTGTGGACAAAGCCTTCAAGGGCGTTGTCATCGTCAACGGCAAGAAGATGGTGAGGAAATAATCCATTCTGAAACATTATGAAACATTCAGACACCACATTTCGGGGCATGGTCGGAAGGCCATGCCCCGATTTTCATCTGGCAGCATCAACTCTGCCCTTCCATGAGCGTACAATAGACACCAAACAATTTCTTTTTGCAAAAAAGGCAATAAAAATATTGCGAATGTCAGGGAAAAAACATAAATTTGCACTTTAAAGCCTGAAAGTGTAAAAATATGACCTTACGCGCATACATCCTGCTAATTTTCATGAGTCTGGGCATATCCATGCAAGCCACGCCCGTGACCCCTTCCATGGCACGCCAGAAGGCCGAAGAATTCTTCGCCGCCTGGGGCAAGCAACCCGTACAAGACAGCAACAAGCTAAACGCCCCGAATGGGAACGCCTCCTTGTACATCTTCAACGCCGACGGCGGCGGCTTCGTCATCATTGCCGGCGACGATGCCTTTGGCGACTTCATAGGCTACTCCGACCACGGGGCGTTCATCCCCGGCGATGTGCCTCCCGGCTTGACGGACTGGCTCGACGGCGTGTCACAACGCGTGGAAGCAGCACGAAGCGACATTCGGAAGGCTCCACGACACGAACAGCATCATCAACCCATCGCGCCGCTCATCGGGACACAATGGTCACAAGGTGCGAAAGACGAGGAGGGCAACGCCTACAACCTCTTGTCGCCCGTCATCGACGGACGGCACTGCCCCGCCGGCTGCGTGGCAGTAGCCATGGCCCAGGTGATGAACTACCATCAATGGCCGCAGGAAGCGTGCGACGCCGTGCCAGGCTATGTGAACAGCGTCGGCGAGGTCACCATGGAAGCATTGCCTCAGTTGGACTTTGCCTGGAGCGACATGCTCCCCACCTACGATGGCAGCGAGAGCGAGGAGCAGCGCATGGCCGTGGCCAACCTCATGCGCTACTGCGGTCAGGCGGCCAAAACCATGTACAGCAGCGACAAGGCCGAGGCCTTTGCCGAAGACGCCGCCACCGCCCTGAAAAACATCTTCGGTTACGCATCCACCATCCGCCACCTCAAGCGCGACAACAAAAGCGAGGAGGAATGGGACCAAACCATCTACAAGGAACTGGCCTCCAGCCGCCCCGTCATCTATTTCGGCTCGTCGGACAACGGCACCCACTGTTTCCTCTGCGACGGCTACGACGACGGGGGCTTCTACCACATCAACTGGGGATGGGGCGGCCTCTACGACGGCTACTTCAACCTGTCCATCCTCGTGCCTGAGGAGCCCAACGAGGACAGCCCCGGCAAAGACTACTCCTACCACCAACATGTCCTGACGGGCATCACAGCCAACTACTTCTCCGGGCAGACCATCACGTTCCATGACGAGACGGTGAAGGCCATCTGCCTGAAGCAATGGGACATCAACGGCGACGGAGAACTGAGCCTCAGCGAAGCGGAGGTGGTGAAAAGCCTCGACAAAGCCTTCCGCAACTCCGACATCACATCCTTCGACGAACTGCAATATTTCACCGGACTGGAATCCATCAGCCCCGTCGATTTCAAGGGATGCACCAGCCTGGCATCCATCACCATCCCGGAGAATGTGAGCCGCATCGCACGAGGAGCCTTCACCGACTGCCCTCTCTCCCACCTCGCCGTCTCGCCGGAGAACATCTTCTTTGACTCCCGCGACAACTGCAACGCCATCATCGAGACCGCTTCGGCCACCCTCCTCATTGGCTGCACCGCCACCACCATCCCCGAGACGACAAAGGCACTGGGCGAGGGAGCCTTTGAGAACTGCACGGCGCTCACATCGGTGTCACTCCCCGAGGGTCTCACCATCATCGGCGCACGGTGTTTCAAGGGCTGCACGGGCTTGGTGGCCCTCACCATCCCGACCACCGTGACCGAAATCCAGCAGGAAGCCTTCGCCTACTGCGAGAACATCAGCACCATCCACACCGACCAGCCCATCCCGCCACTCACCGCCCCCGACGCCTTCGAGGGTTGCACGCCCATCGTGTATGTGCCGGCAGGGGCCAGGGAGGCCTACTCCACCGCCGAAGGATGGTGCGACCTCATCATCGAGGAACCCCAGACCGACAATTACCTCTACAGCACCGACTTCGAACTTCGCCGCCCCATAGGAGGGAAGTTGGAAATCAGCTTGCACAACAGCGACATGATCATCGGATGCCAAGGGCAGATACACCTGCCCGAGGGCCTCAGCATCGCCACCGACAAGAATGGGCGGCCGATGTTGGAACCCTCCGAACGACTGACAGACCACCAGCTGCACTGCACCCGCCAGGCAGACGGCTCCTACATCTTCCTCATCATGTCGATGAACCTGGAGCCCATCGCCGACGAGGACGGCATCCTCTTCTCACTGCCTTTGGAAATAGCCGACTCCTTGGAGGCCGGAACGTATGAGATAAGTTTCGAACAAGTCGCACTCAGCACCATTGACGAGAACGAAGAGATAGGCGGTGTCTATCCTCCGTCCTTCAGCATCATGGTCTCGCTGAAAGACTTCCTCATGGGCGACGTGGACCACGACCGCCACATCAACGTGAGCGACGTGATGATGATTGTGAACCGCATCCTGGGCAAGCCCCTTGCAGTGTTCTACGAGGATGAGGCCGACACGGACTGCAACGACCACATCGACGTGGTGGACGTGATGCGCGTGGTGCAACTGGTAATCAGGCAATCCACCGACAGTTACGCCCCACGCCGCGAGGGTGCCTTGCTGATGGACGCCGGTGAAGGCTGCCTCACGCTGCACTTGGACGACGCCACCCGCTACACCGCCATGCAAGCCCGCCTGCGCACCACAGGCGCCACCGCCATCACCTCCGTCAGCCTCCACGACGCCTGCGCCGCCACCCACCAACTCAGTTGGGGCGAGGCTCCCGACGGCAGCGTCACCATGGTGGTTTACAGCCTCGGCGGACACCCCTTCGACCACGACGTGACCACGTTGGTGGACATCAAGACCAGCGACCCCGCCGCTTCGCTCACCGTGGACGACATCCTCCTCACCACCCGCGACCTGCGCACCGTGGGCGCCGGCGTGCTGACGTGCATCGACGGCGTGGAAGGCCAGGCAACCCCGGCAGCACCCGCATACACCCTCTCCGGCCAGCGCGCCGCCAAGGACTACAAGGGCGTGGTGGTGAGCAAGGGAAGGAAGCACACTGGAAAACCGTGAACATTCATACCAAACAACCCTATCATTCTTACAATCTACTAACACCTTTAAGCTTATGGAAAAACTACTTCAGAGAATTGGCTTGTTGTGTGCCATGCTGCTGGCAACCTTGGCCGGCAGTGCCGCCACAACAGCCTCGTGGGACTTCCAGAACGACCTGCCAGCCGGCATCTGTGAAGCCACCAACTACCAAGGTGTGGAGGCCGACGTGGAGGCCGACGTGCCGGGCATCATGATGCACGTGGACGCTACCGCCGGAAAACTCTACTGCGTGGGGCGCAACAACGCCCAGATGAACCCCGGAACGGTGCTCCGCATCCCGGTGAGCACCACCGACGACGTGGTGACCGTGACCGGCTACCCGGGCTACTGCCACTTCGCCGTGGGCGGCGATGAGAACGGCGACGAGAACGTGGTGAGCCACACCGCGACAAATGCCGAGAAGAGCCAGGGATATGTGGAAGTGACCGCCACCGCCGGCAGCAACTACATCTACAAAATCTCCGTGGAACTGCAGAAACCCGACGTGAACGCCAAGTGGGACTTCCGCAACGACCTCCCCGCCGGCATCTGTGAAGCCACCAACTACCAAGGCGTGGAGGCCGACGTGGAGTCCACCGTGCCCGGCGTGAAGATGCATGTGGACGCCACCAACGGCAAACTCTACTGCGTGGGCCGCAACAACGCCCAGATGAACCCCGGCACCATCATCCGCGTGCCCGTCGTGTCGAATGCCGACGTGGTGACCGTGGAGGGCTATCCCGGCTACTGCCACTTCGCCGTGGGCGGTGATGCGAACGGCGAAGAGACCATCGTGAGCCACACCGCCACCAACGCCGAGCAGAAGCAAGGCTACGTGGAGGTGACCGTCACCGACGGCAACAACTACATCTACTGCATCAGCGTGGTGCAGAAGCCCTCGCTCGCACCGGTGAAAGTGGACAACGCCGACGTCACCGCCACCTTCCCCTTCAACCTCGGAACAGAGGAGCAGAAGGCAGAGTTTGGCGACGCCGCCGACTACTTCCTCAACAGCAAGGTGGTGCTTGGCAGCGAACTCATCTACAAAGGCACCAAGAGCGACCCCGGCTTCACCGAGACAGCCATCGAGCCCCTGAGCCAAATCAACGAGCCCACCGCCGGCAACATCATCCAGTTTGTGATACAGCCCAAGTACGGCCTGACGTTCACTCCGACGGAGGTGTCGCTGAAGACCACCCGCTTTGGCACCGACAACGGACTGCTCGACATCGCCTGGCTCAACGGCGACGGCACCACCATCCCGCTGGCCAGCGAGGTGAAACCCATCCGCAACAACACCGACCCGAAATTTGACCTGCTGACCTACGCCATCAGCGAAGCCCCAGCCATGGAGGGCGTCTGCGGCCTGCAAGTCAACCTCTACCACCTGCAGAGCGGCAAGCAAATAGGCTTCGCCGACATCGTCATCAAGGGCGTGGTCAACGGTGAGCAAGTGGATGTGCCGATGCTCGGCGGGTTCACTGCCAACGGCGTGGACTACGTGGCCGACAAGGTGTTCGAGGCCAGCGGCGACCAGTATGTGGCCACCATCGAACTGTCGAAAACAGAGGAGATGGTGTCGGAAAGCAACCCGGTGAGCAACATCAACGTGGTCAGCGGCGAACTGGGCGAGGTGACCTACGAGGGCGACGCCACACAGTGCGCCGTCACCATCCCCGTGACCCTGGCAGGCATCACCATCAACTACATCGCCAACTTCGTGCAGAAGCCCGACTTCACGCTGACCTATTACGACACCGACCGCACGGTGATGGGTACGCAGCTGGTGGAGAAGGACTCGCCCATCGGCTCCTTCGCCATCGACTACTCCACGGCAAAGGCCGAGGAAGGCTACAAGGTGCGCGGATGGTTCGTGAAGACCGCTGGCGGCAAGAAATACAGCACCAGCGACATCGTGACCAGCGACCTCTCACTCTATGCCGTGGCCACGGAGATAGAAGTGGTCAGCTCCTACAAGAAATATGAGTTCAACCTGGCCGACCCGAACTTCGACGCCAACGACCACGAGGCCTTCGAGAGCACCGGCAGCGGACGCTACTACAACGAGCACGGCTGGGTCTTCGGCAACGGCGACCGCATCACGCTGCTCACCGGCGAGAAAGCCAGCATCTTCGTTGGCAACTGCCTCTACTCCAACGCCAACGCACAACTCGTCTTCAAGAACGACGACGGCGAGGAGCTCGGACGCATTGCCGGCAAGGGCGAGAGCGACGGCGAAATCTACACTTTCAACTACGAGGGCCAGGGTGGCAAGCTGCACATCGACATTGAGTCGAACGGCGCTGTTTACATCCATAACATCCGCATCGTCAACACCGAGATGACCAACTACGTGAAGGTGGGCAACTGGTATATCGTGCTGCCGGGCGACGTCACGAGTTTCAACTATGTGCTTGACGCAGTGAATGGTGCGAACGGTTCACGCAGCGCAGAGCGCTCATACATCTTCCTCCCCAACGGCACCTATGACCTGGGCGAGACGGCACTCACCACCATCAGCGGACACAACATCTCCATCATCGGACAGTCGATGGAAGGCACCATCATCACCAACGCACCCGACGTCTCCACCGAGGGCATCGGCACCACCGCCACCCTGCTCAACACCGGCCAGAACCTCTACATGCAGGACCTGACGCTGAAGAACGGCCTCGACTACTACTCCGCCGGTTCCGCCGGACGCGCCGTGTGCCTGCAGGACAAGGGCGACCGCGCCATCTTCAAGAACGTGGCAATGCTCTCCTACCAAGACACCTATTACAGCCAGAACACGAAGCAGTCGTACTGGGAGAACTGCGACATCCACGGCACCGTTGACTTCCTCTGCGGCGGCGGCGATGTGCGCTTCCAGAACACCACGCTCTCCTTGGAGCCACGCAGCGCCAACGGCACCGGCGGCCGCACCATCTGCGCACCGACAACCCAGGGTGAATTCGGCTATGTCTTCGACAACTGCAAGGTGGTGGACCTCGCCCGCGGAAAGGGCGACTGGAACTTCGGCCGCACCTGGCAAAACGCCCCCATCGCCGTGTATCTGAACACCACGCTCGACGCCAACGCTGAAGCAACGCTGGTGAGCAGCCGCTGGACACAGAAAGGCATGAACAACCGCGACCCGAGACTCTTCGGCGAGTATGGCACGAAGAACGAGATGGGCGAGGACATCACCCCCGCCTCCAACATCATCACCTCCTTCGGTGGCACCTTCGAGACCATCATCAATGCTGAGAAGGCCGCAGAGTTCACCTATGAGAAGATGTTCAAGGAGAACGCCAATGCATGGGACCCCGCCGCACAGACAGAGCAGAAGGCCGCTCCTGCCGCCACCTACGCCAACGGCGAGGTGACCTGGGAGCCTGTTGACGGCGCCATCGCCTATGCCATCTTCGTCAACGACCAATTTATCCACATCGTCACCGACGGCACTTCATTTGCCCACAACGCCAACGAGGGCGACATCATCACCATCCGCAGCGCCAACGCCATGGGCGGCCTGGGCGAGGCAGTCACCATAGAGGTGAAGGCCACGGAAGCCGCCATCTCCGACAGCGACACCGAGACCCTCGCCCCGGGCGAGTATCCCGTCATCAACAGCGACCGCGTATTGCTGGCCGGCCTCAACACCGTCGTGCTGCCCTTCGAGACCACAGCCGAGGAGCTTGGCGCACAAAAGGTGCTGAAATATGACGGCACACAGGCTCGCGACGGCAAACTCTACCTCACCTTCTCCTCTGTGAGCGAGATGGCTGCCAACACCCCATACGTGGTGTTCGTGGACGAGGACAAGGCCATCGCCCCGTTTGAGGACAAGACGGTGGAAAGTCCCACCGACCTGACGGTGAGCGACCCTGAGTACTGCTTCGTGGGCACCTACACCTGCTTCGCCAAGGGCGCATCGCCCATCGTGAGCGGCGACCTCATCGGCGGCACAGAGGACTTTGTGCTGGCCAGCGGCGGCAACGCCCTCAAGGCCTACCGCGCCTATCTGAAGAAGGTGGGCACATCGAAAGCCGCCATCGGCTTCCTCTTCGACAATGACGTGGTGGACGGCATCGAGACCTTGGAGCAACTGGAGCAGACAGGCATGCAGCCCGTCTTCAACCTCAACGGCCAACGGGTGAGCCGTCCGCAGAAGGGCGTGTTCATCTCCGGCGGCAAGAAAGTGATTGTGAAATAAAACAACCCTAACATTGATAAAACCATGAAAAGAAACTATCAAGCCCCACAGATGAAGGTCATGCACACCGAGTGCGTGATGGCCATCACCCCCACGAGCAACGGCTACGAGCAAGGCGTGCCAAGTGGCGAAGGAACTGATGCAGAGGGTCGTGCACCACTCTTCTAAGCGAAAAAGCAACCCAACGAAATGCCCGGAGCAAAAGCCCCGGGCATTTTTTTTCACTTTTTCTTGCAAATGGCGTGGGAAAACACTAAATTTGCGGTATGAAAAGAGCCGTGATACTTGGAGCATCGTCGGGCTTGGGTCTGGAAGTGGCCCGACTGCTGATAGCCGAGGGATGGAAGACGGGCGTGGCGGCACGACGCACGGAGCCGCTGCGGGCATTGCGCGACCTCGCCCCCGAGCGGGTGGAGGTGGCTGCCATCGACGTCGATGCGGAGGATGCCGGCGAGCGACTGCTGGCACTCATCGACACCGTGGGCGGCATGGACCTCTATTTCCATGCGCCAGGCATAGGAAAACAGAACCCCACGCTGGCGGAGGACGTGGAAATGAACACCGTGCGGACCAACGCCATGGGCTTCACCCGGATGGTGGGCACTGCCTTCCGCTACATGGCCGCGCACGGTGGCGGGCACATCGCCGCCATCACGTCCATCGCCGGCACCAAGGGACTGGGACCCGCCCCCTCCTACTCCGCCACCAAAGCCTTCCAAGGCACCTACCTGCAAGCCCTGGAGCAGCAAGCCAACGTCCGAGGACTCAACATACGCTTCACCGACTTGCGCCCGGGCTTCGTGAGAACCGCCCTCCTGGGCGACAATCCCAGCTACCCCATGCTCTTGGAGAAAGAGCCCGTGGCCCGCGAAATGATGGTGGCTCTGCGCCGCAAGGAGCACGTGCGCGTCATCGACTGGCGGTGGCGCATCGTCGTCGCTCTGT
>Ga0129307_1003196_pt1 | contig 10844 bp, 8 predicted proteins | sample P1105metagenome_FD_94437 | JGI IMG/M metagenome (GOLD analysis project Ga0129307, IMG submission 94437) | Capybara group fecal microbial communities from Wisconsin, USA - P1105 metagenome | ecosystem: Host-associated > Mammals > Digestive system > Large intestine > Fecal | place: USA: Wisconsin... | reverse complement strand
TAGGCGGTCACAACGAGATGAAGAACATCGACATCGTGCGGCTGACCATCCGCACCATCCACGACATGATGGAGGCGGAGCCCTCCCTGCGCGACGTGCTGGTGAAGAAAGAATTCGACGCGGACGGCAGCATCCGCATCGACTGGATAAACGACAGTCTCATCACCTTCGTCACCGACCGCCTTGGGCACGACCTGCGCTATGCCATCGACCCTTCGTTCATCAAGGCAGAACTCAACTGGGAGCCGGAGACACGGTTTGCCGACGGCATCGTGAAGACCATCCGCTGGAACCTGGAGCACCGCCCCTGGGTGGAAGAGGTGACAAGCGGCGACTACCAGAAATACTACGAACAGATGTATGGCGGGCGTGAGAGCCATGCCACAAACGAACAAGCGGCATGCTGAACGACAAAGTACGCATCATCGACCTTCCCAAGATAGCCGACCCCCGCGGCAACCTCACCGTTGCCGAAGAGATGAAGGAAGCCCCGTTTCCCATCGCCCGGGTGTATTGGACCTACGACGTGCCAGGCGGCGAGAGCCGTGGCGGCCACGCCCACAAGGCATTGAAACAACTCATCATCGCCACGAGCGGCTCGTTCGACGTCACCGTGGACGACGGCCATGAGCGCCGCACCTACCACCTGAACCACCCCTACCAAGGGTTGTATGTGGGGCCGGGCGTCTGGCGCACCCTTGACGACTTTTCTTCCGGTGCCGTGTGCATGGTGCTCGCCTCCGAGGTGTTCGACGAGGATGACTACATCCGCGACTACGACGACTTCCTTTCCTACACACGATGCACGAGATAGAGATAGAGCGATACACCCCCGAACGTAAGGAGGAGTGGGACGCCTTTGTGAGACAGTCGCGCAACGGCACGTTCCTGCTGTGCCGCAGCTACATGGACTACCACAGCGACCGTTTCGACGACCACTCGCTGATGGCCCGCCACAAGGGTCGCCTCTACGCCGTGCTGCCCGCCAACCAAGACGGTGCCACGCTGCACAGCCACCAAGGGCTGACCTACGGCGGATGGGTGGTGGGCGACCGCGTCGGCGTGGAAGGGATGTGCGCCCTCTTCCGTCACTTGGCCGAACATGCCCAAGGTCACGGCATCAAGGCGATGACGTACAAAGCCATCCCGTGGATTTACCACACCTACCCCGCGGAGGAGGACCTTTATGCACTCCACCATGTCTGCGGCGCACAATTGGAGAGCCGCCACGTGTCATCCACCATCAGCCTTCGCCACCCCCTCCCTTTCATCGAATCGCGCAAGTCAGGCCTTCGGAAAGCCGTCGCCCGGGGACTGAGTGTATATGAAGTCGGCCCGGAGCGTTTGGGCGACTTCTGGGCAGTGCTGGAAGCCAACCTCTCCCACCGCCACCACGTTGCTCCCGTGCACAGCGTGGAAGAGATGCGCCTCCTGATGGGTCGTTTTCCCCACAACATCCGCCTCTTCGTGGTTTCCAACGGCAGCGATGTGCTTGGCGGCACCCTGCTCTACGTCACGCCCCAGGTGGTCCACACACAGTATATCTCGGCCTCGGAAGAGGGAAAGTCATGCGGCGCCCTCGACCTGCTCTTCCAGCACCTCCTGTCGCTTGACTGGGACGGGGCGGAGTATTTTGACTTCGGGCGGTCGAGCGTGGGCGACGGCGGCACGCTCAACAGTTCGCTGCTCTTCCAAAAAGAGGGCTTCGGAGGGCGCGCCGTGTGCTACGACAGCTATTTTGTGAGTTTTTAGATATTATTTTGGGAATTGCAGAGCAATTCCTTACGGAGAACATTCTTGGCGAGGATTTTATTTCGGCCAATCTCCAAATATTTGATTATTGATGGTCTGCCACTTTTCCCGTTCCTTGGCAGGTGGGGCAAACATATTTGCCGTCGGGCGTTCTTCCCATGCCGGCACAAGTTTGGCATTTGCCTTGCTTTTTCAGTTGCTCTTTTTCCTTTTCCTTTTTCTTGTCATTCGTCGGGCTATCCCCATTTTTCTTCGACATATTGTTCCATCCCTTATAAGCCTCATACTCGATGGAAGAGTTGACATAGTCACTCACCAACGATGAGCACGACGCGACAAGAAAAGCCATGGCCAAGGGGAGGAGAAGCCTTCCCCTTGGCCTTTGGCATGTATTCAGCGCGGCATTGCGCTTTTTCCTAAAGTTCATTTCACCTCGTTGACAAGTTCTTTACCCTCTGAGAAGTCAAGAATGTTCTGCAAAGTGGTGACGGCGATGTTGTGTGTGGCCTCCCTGGTGAAGAAAGCCTGGTGTGAAGTGACGATGACGTTAGGCATCATGAGCAGCAGGGCAAGCTTGTCGTCGTCAATCATCTTGTCAGAGCGGTCCTCGTAGAAATAGTTGGCCTCCTCCTCATAGACATCGAGGCCGGCGGCTCCCACTTGGTGCGAGCGCAGTCCGTCGATGAGGTCTTCGGTCTTGATGAGTTTTCCCCTTCCCGTGTTGATGATCATCACCCCATACTTCATCTTTGTGATGGACTCGCTGTTGATGATGAATTTCGTCTCCTCGGTGAGCGGGCAGTGGAGCGAGATGATGTCCGAGCCCTCGTATAGTTCATCGAGCGAGACTATTTTCACATCATATTCTTCTGCGAATTTGAGGTCAGGATAGAGGTCGTAAGCGAGGATGTTCATCCCAAAGCCCTTCAAGATTTTGATGAGTTCCTTGGCTATGCGCCCCATACCTACGAGGCCCACTGTTTTCCCACACATGTCGAAGCCGAGCAGTCCGTTGAGTTTGAAATTGCCCTCCCTCGTGCGATAGACGGAGCGGTACACCTTCCTGTTGAGCGCCAGCATGAGCGTGACCGCATACTCCGCTACGGCATGGGGTGAATATGCCGGCACCCTTACCACCTTGATGCCATGTTTCTTGGCAGCCGCCACATCCACGTTGTTGAAGCCGGCACACCTGAGGGCGATGAGTTTCACCCCATACTCAGCCATTCGCTGGATGACCCTCTCATCGCACTCCGCATTGACGAAGATGCAAACGGCATCCACGCCTTGCGTGAGTGAGACGGTGTTCATGCTGAGCCTTTCCTTGAAATAAGTGATGTCAAAACCAAACTGCAAGTTGACTTTGTTGAAAGTCTCCCTGTCGTAACTTTTTGTGTCGAAGAAAGCGATTTTTGTAGCCATTGTCGTAAAAATTTATATTATTGATTGTTATGTCATTTCACATATTCCACCTTTCCCATATCTCTCGGTTTTGCCTCCGGCTGCTCGTCGGGGTATCCGATGGCGATGATGTAACTGAGTTTGTAGTCAGCAGGAATGTTGAGCCTGTCGATGAAGAATTTAGCCTCAGCATTGGAATTGAGGAAGCGCACGGGGCCACCCAGACAGCATGTCCCAAGTCCCATGGCCTGTGCAGCAATCATGATATTCTCTCCCAACAGTCCGGCATCCAGTTCCCCACCCCCATTCGCCGGTATGCAAACACAGACGAGGTTGGGTGCATTTCTAAACATGTTCTTGAAGTTCGGGTCCCTCTCCACCTGTTCAGGATTATTCTTTTTATAGACTTCAGTGACCTCGGCGATGAGTTTCTGGTTCTCCACCACCCTGACTACCCATGGCTGCCTGTTCATGCCACTTGGCGCATTGACCCCGCATTTGACAATCGCCTGCAGCAGCTCGTGCTCCACGGGTTTATCAAGATATTTCCTCACCGAGCGTCTTGCCATGATGGCACTTGTGACGGGATTGAGTTCCAGGGCCACGTCGGCCTCCACCTCAGCCATGCTCTCCGTAGGCTCATACCTTTTGATGACACGTCCGTCTCTCGCCACAAGGAACTTGGTGAAATTCCACTTGATGCTCGACTTGGAAGCATAGTCGGAGTCTTTCTTCTTCAGCATGTCATCCATGAACTTGCCCCTTTGCTCGTTGAGGTCGAAGCCGGCAAAGCCTTTCTTAGCCTTGAGGAAAGTGAAGAGAGGTTCCTCGTTGTCACCATTGACCTCCACCTTGTCAAACTGCGGGAAGCGGATGTTGAAATTGGCCTCGCAGAACTGGTGTATCTCCGCGATGGTGCCGGGAGCCTGCTCGCCAAACTGATTGCATGGGAAGTCAAGGATTTCAAATCCCTGACCCGCATATTTCTCGTATAGGGCCTCGAGTTCTTTGTATTGAGGTGTGAAGCCACACCTTGTTGCCGTGTTGACGATGAGCAACACCTTACCTTTGTATTTGGACATGGGGACCATCTGTCCCATGTCGTCCTTCACTTTGAAAGTGTAAATGTCTTGTGCTACTGCCGTCATCACGGCGAAGGCCAATGCCATGGAAAATAGAATGCGTTTTTTCATTTGGATACATTTTTTAAAGTTAGCAAACAAAAATACGATAAAAAGTACACACGGCAAGCAAGAAGTGCGAATCTTTATAAATGTTTAACTAAAAAATCGCGACTGCTTATAGTTGACATCCATATATGGGGAACGACCGCCTTCAAGAAAGAGGATGTCAAGAAAGCCATTGTCAAGTACGACAAGGAGCAAGACTGGGCGCAAGAGGTGGAATACACGTAATATTTTCTAAAAGTTGATGCTGAGTGACGCATTTCTCGAAGAAAAATGCTATCTTTGTCGCCGTATTCTTAATAAAGACGCTTATGGACTTGACAATCTCTATGGATACGGTGCTGAACTTCCTGCACTCGATGGCACTCTCGACGAACAACAAACGCTGGCTCGCCGACCACCTGTACGAGGAAGTGAGAGCCGAGGAAAAGGCCGCCTCTGAAATAAAGGCAAAGCGGAATCTGACCGAGAAGGAGAAGGACGAACTATTTGAGCAGATGGTGGGCTCGTGGAAGGACGACCCCATTGGAGACGAGGTGCTGGAAGCCATCCGCATTGGCCGGAAGCCCGCAAGTTATGAACGCAAGCTGGCCTGTTTCGACGACGATGAGTAAGAAGTACCTGCTTGACACAAACGTCTGCATCTTTATGTTGCAAGACAAGTTCGGTGTGGCCGACCATATAAGACGCGTAGGTCGCCTCAACTGCTATGTCAGTGAACTGACTATAGCCGAACTGCTCTATGGTTATGCTTTCGCCCAAGACCAGCGCAACGAGCACGATGCCGAGAAGATTGAGGAAGTCTTCAAGGTCATCCCCATCTACGACTCCCTGCCCACCTACGCCAAGGTGAAGGCCCACTTGCGCCGCGCTGGATTACTGATAGACGAGTTCGACATGCTCATAGGCTCGTCAGCCGTCCACTATGGCTATGTGATGGTGACCGAGAATCTCGACCATTTCGAGCGCATCCCTGGCATCGAAATTGAGAACTGGGTGGAGCGTCCGAAGAAGTAAACGAACGACGGCATAAGCGGATAGACAGAAAGACTTGCTGTGCTATCCGCTTTTATGAAAATACAGCGACGAGACCTTACTACGCTGCTTTGCAGACATTAAACATCATTCCAAAAAAGAAACAAACTACACAACAATGAAGCGACTAACAATTTTGCTTGCCTGCCTTCTTCCCATCGCAACCGTCTCGGCCCAGACCGAGCTGACCACCGGAGAGGCAATGACCTATTTCCAACCCACGACGAAGATACGGACAAGTGTGCACGACCCTTCCGTAGTCTATCAATCATCGAACCGTCGCTACTACATCTTCGGCTCCCACAAGTCAGGTGCTTGGAGCACCGACTTGCAAAATTGGACTTGGTCGGCCCCCACCTGGGGCACGTCATCAAGCACCAATGCCTCCAACGCCACCGCCTTCACCACCCCCGCCGTGAAGAGCGTCACCATCAACGGCACACAGAGAGCCTTCCCCTCCTTCAATGCCATGGACTGGTCGGCCCGCAGCGACAGCGGCTACGACATCAACGGCAACATGTGGGCTCCCGACGTGATATGGAACCCCACGATGCAGAAATGGTGCTACTATTTGAGCATCAACGGCGACCAGTGGCATTCGAGCATCATCCTCCTCACGTCGGACAACATCACCGGCCCCTATCTCTACCAAGGCCCAGTGGTGTGCTGCGGTTTCTACGACACGAGCCATTCCTACAAGGATACTGACTTGGAGTTGGTCCTCGGCACCCAGTCGTCACTTCCCGCCCGCTACAACCGCGGCAGCAACTGGGGCAAGCGTTGGCCCCACACCATCGACCCCTCCGTGTTCTATGACGAGAATGGCAAGCTGTGGTTGGTCTATGGCTCCTGGTCGGGTGGCATCTGGATGCTGGAGCTCGACGAGAGCACCGGCCTTCGCGACTACAACGTGAGCTACCCTGTCAGCGGCGGAGACGACGGTGTGACCAGCGACCCCTATTTCGGCACGAAAATCGCCGGAGGCTACTACGTCTCAGGCGAAGGCCCTTACATCGAGCACATCGGCAACTACTACTACCTCTTTGTGAGCTACGGCTTCTACTCCCCCGATGGCGGCTACGAGATGCGCGCCTTCCGCTCCTCCAACCCCAACGGCCCCTACACCGACTGCAACGGCACGAGCGCCATCTTCACCTCCTACAAGATGAACTACGGCACGAGCGGCGACAAACGCGGAGAGAAAGTGATGGGCGCCTACAACAACTGGGGCACGATGACCGTTGGCGAATGTGCGCAAGGCCATAACTCCATCATCGCCGCCGAGGACGGCCGCACCTACTTGGTGTATCACACCAAGTTCAACAACAACACCGCCTTCCACGAAGTGCGCGTCCACCAGGTGTTTGTCAATGCCGCCGGATGGTTGGTGGCAGCCCCCTTCGAGTACAACGGCGAGACAACCAACGACGCCCAAATAGCCACCCAAAAGCCCTTCACCAAGAAACAGATAGCCGGCACCTACCAAGTGCTGGTACACAAATATGGGATGAACTACGCCAACTACGAGGAAGTACATCCCGTGGAAGTCACCCTCGATGCCGACGGCAATGTCAGCGGCGCCCTCAGCGGCACCTACTCCGTCACCTCCGGCACCGGCTACATCACGCTCACCCTCGGCGGTGTGAAATACCAAGGCGTGCTGCTTGAAGAGCAGATGGACGGCCAGCGCGTGCTCACCGTGTCGTTCACGGCTTGCAGCACGAGCGGTGTGAACATCTGGGGTTGGAAGCGTCATCCCAAATGCGACCTTGCCTGGCACGTGCAGCACCAAACCGTTCCGGTGAGCAACGGTCAAGCAGTCGCCGGCAACCTCGACTTGGCAGGCATGTCGCTCGGCTTGGACGGCGTCACGCTGACATGGAGCAGCAGCCACCCCGACATCATCTCCCCCGAGGGAATCTTCAATCCCACCAGCCTGACCGAGGACACCCCCGTGACGCTCACCGCCCGTCTGGAAAGCCCCGGCTACTACTGGACGCAGTCGTACACCGTCACCGCCAAGTCGATCGCCAACTCCATGATGGATGAAAACATGACCAACGGCCTCGTGGCCCACTACGGCTTCGACGACACCGCCCTCTCCAACAGCTACAACACCTCCGAACACGCCACGCTTCTAAGCAACGGCAACGGCCAGGTTCCCACGCTCGAGACAGGCGACGCCCATCGCACAGGAGCCTACCCCCATCTGTATTTCGGTGTGAACGGCAATGAGAGCTACATCCAAGTCCCCAATCCCCTTTACGGGCAAACGCTCTCCGAAGGCGCCACCCTCTCCTTCTGGGTCAACCGACAGGACGACAACCTATGGGATGCCTTCTTCGGTTTTGTCAACGGCAGCGCCCGCTTCTACATGACAGGCAACACCTACATGGGATTCAACGACAACGCCGGCACGTGGGTGGACATCAACCACCCGAACAACGTCACCACCGGCAACATCAGCTCGGGCGAATGGCACCATGTCACCCTCACCCTCTCCCGCAGCACCCTCACCCTCTACGTTGACGGCACGGCAGCTGCACTCACCACCTGGGCAGGCTCTTGCAACGGACGCGACGTGAGCAGCGCAAGCGGCTTCGACTTCAACCGCATCGTGGACCACCTTGCCAACTCCTCCGAATTCTACCTTGGCCGAGGCTCTTTCTGGGGTTCCGCCCCCGCACTCTACGACGACCTGCTCATCTACAACCGTCCACTCAACGCCTCCGAGGTGGCGGACCTCTACGACGTTTCCAACAGCCTCTTCGACTTCTCCACCCTGCCCGACATAGCCAAGGCCAAGGTGAGCATGCTCATCGCCCGTGCGAGAGCCTTGGCCTCCGTGCCTCATGCAGAAGAGGTGGCAGGTGTCAATGCCGCCCTGGAGTCCACCCTCACAAGCATCGAGCAGCAGTTGCCCGGCAGCACATTGACAAGCGCCCCAACCCTTCTAACGGCAGTCGAGGAGGCCCTCTTCACCTTCCTCTGCCAAGTGGCCGCCCGCGACCCGGAGCAGCCGTTCGACCTCACCTACCTGCTGTCGAACCCCGGTATGGACAGTGCTGAAGGATGGTCGGGCACGCCCACCATCAATTTCTCCTGCGGCGAATACTATCAACAGACCTTCGACTTCTACCAAACGGTGAAATCGCTTCCCGGCGGCAACTACCAATTCCTCTGCAACGCTTTCCAACGCCCCGGATGGCCAGCCGACTGTCCCAACGTCGCCACCACAGCCCGGATATATGCCGGCAGTTCCAGCCGCCAGTTGGCCCACATCACCAGCGACGCCCAGAGCAGCCGGCTCGGCGGCGACGAGTCCTACGTCAACGGCCAGTACTTCCCCAACAACATGGAGGCGGCGAGCATCTATTTCAGCCAGGGCCTATACGACAACCACGTGACCACCATGCTCAACAGCGACGGCGGTTCGCTGACCATGGGTCTTCGCGGAACGACGATGAACACCGCCTACTGGTGCATCTTCGACAATTTCCGCCTCCACTATTTCGGTTCACTCGACAGCAACGTCACCGACAACTTCAAATACGTTGAAGGCGACGTGAACTGCGACGGTGTGGTCTCCATCTCCGACGTTACCTGCCTCGTGGACGAGATATTAGGCGGGGCACCTCCCGTCATCTGCTACCGTGCTGCCGACATGAACAAAGACGGCCTCTTCTCCGTGGCCGACGTGACCACCTTGGTGAACCTCATCCTTAGCAAGTGAGAAATTCAAGTGGAAACATTTCCGCTTTTAGAAAAAAATCCGTACCTTTGCACAATCAGAATACCAAGTGACAACCGATAGATGACGCAAAAGATCAGAATCAAGGACATTGCCGCCCGTGCCGGCGTGTCGGTAGGCACGGTGGACCGTGTGCTGCACCAACGCCCCAACGTGTCGCCCCCCGCCCGCGAGAAAGTGGAGCAAGCCCTCAAGGAGATGAACTACCAGCCCAACATGTATGCGAGTGCGCTGGCCTACAACCGCTCCTACACCTTCTATTTCATCATGCCCAAACACGCCTCGGAGGCTTATTGGGAAGAGATAGAGGAGGGTGCCAACCGTGCCTGCGAGGCACGCCGCGACTTCCACATCGATGTGAAAATGCTCTACTACAACCGTTTCGAGGACGACACGTTCGTGGAGGCCTACGAGACGTGTCTCTCCGAGCATCCCGAGGGCGTGATCATCGTGCCATCCAGCCTCGACATCACAAGGCAATTCACCGACCAGTTGCCCGAGCAAGGCATCCCCTTCGTGATGCTCGACTCCTACATGCCCGACTTGAAGCCCCTTTCGTTCTATGGCCAGGACTCCTTCTGCAGCGGCTATTTTGCTGCGAAGATGCTGATGCTCATCGCCTCCAACAGCAGCGAGATCATGATTATGAAGCAGATGAAGAACGGCCGTGTGGCAAGCAAGCAGCAAGACAACCGCGAGGTAGGCTTCCGACACTACATGCACGACCATTTCCCCAACGTGAAAATCGAGGAGGTGAACCTCCCCCTTGAAGAGGAGAAGGCGGCCTACGACGACATCCTGGAAGATTATTTCACCAAGCACCCGAAGACCCACCATTGCATCACCTTCTGCTCGAAAGCCCACATCGTGGGTGAATTTCTCCTGCGCACCAATCGCCGCGACATCCAGATCATGGGTTACGACATGGTGCAGAAGAACGCCAAATGCCTTCGCGAGGGCAGCATCTCCTTCCTCATCGCCCAGCATGCCTTCATGCAAGGCTACTACTGCGTGGAAGCCCTCTTCCAAGCCATCGTGCTGAAAGAGAAGGTGGCCCCCGTGAACTACATGCCCATCGAGATACTCAACAAGGAGAACGTTGACTTCTACCAGCGGACAATGATCTAAGCATCCCACAACGAACCATCAATCAACAAAATACACTAACATGACCCCTTCCACATTCATAAAAATCAACCCCGCCGACTCCGTGGTGGTGTGCCTTAAAGCCTTCAGCAAAGGCGAGACCATCGAGGTGGACGGCAAGCGCATCACCATCGCGCAAGACACCCCCATGGGGCACAAGGTAATCATCGCCGACACGCCCTCCGGCACCGACATCATCAAGTATGGCTACCCCATCGGGCACGCCTTGACAGACCTGAAGGCAGGCGAATGGGTGAACGAAAACAACCTGAAGACCAACCTCTCCGGCACGCTGACCTACGAATACCACCCGGTGAACGAGCGTCTGCGCATCGCCAACGAGCACCGCACCTTCAACGGCTACGTGCGCAAGAACGGCGAGGTGGGCATCCGCAACGAGATATGGATTGTACCCACCGTGGGCTGTGTGAACGGCATCGCCGAACGCCTTGCCACCCAACTGCAAGCAGAGACAGGCGGCAAGGGAGTGGATGCCATCCATGCCTGGCATCACAACTATGGCTGTTCACAATTGAGCGAGGACCACGAGAACACCCGCAAAATCCTTCGCG
>Ga0129307_1003195_pt1 | contig 10845 bp, 9 predicted proteins | sample P1105metagenome_FD_94437 | JGI IMG/M metagenome (GOLD analysis project Ga0129307, IMG submission 94437) | Capybara group fecal microbial communities from Wisconsin, USA - P1105 metagenome | ecosystem: Host-associated > Mammals > Digestive system > Large intestine > Fecal | place: USA: Wisconsin... | reverse complement strand
GCGCCCACATAGTTGCCGAGATGGGGAGTGCCCGTCGGCTTGATACCGGTAAGAGAAATCTTTTTCATGGGGTGCAATTTAGGAAATTTTCGAGCCCCGCGAGCACGGCAAGCTCAATAAAACAGCCGAAAAAAAAGCTGATTTCGAAAATCGCCATTTTTTACGTGAGTAAACGCCAAAATCAAGGATTAGTCACGTAAATTTTCTAGTTTGTTTGTAGAAAATTTGAAAAATCGTGGCAAAAAGTCGCCCCAAGCCCCTCAAAATTCAATTTTTTGGGTCCAAAACACCCCCGCCGGCGAGAAATTTTGGAAGAAATTTCAATTTTCGGCGCATTTTCGCTTAGTTTATACAAAATTTTACGTGAGTAACGCCCATTTTTTCAAATTAGTCACGTAAAAATTGGCCAAAATTCCAAAACACCTCTGCACACGGCTTATTTACTTTATACAAAGCACATTAAATCAGGTATTTTTCAACGAGCCGATTCACCATTTTAGAATTCAACGGTTTACCACGTGACTCCATTGTCAAAATCAGATTTTCTCCGGGATAAAACCCATTGCAAGCATACATGTCGATTTTTTCCATCGCATTTCGGAGATACTCAGCATCGTCCATCATTCCAAAATGTTCCCACACGAATTCCTTCCGCGTTCGAACATTTAGGCAGGTAAAATCAGAAAAGACTTTTATGTGCCGAGACGAATTCACGGCATTCAGTTCATGCGGAAATTCATAATGATACGGAACTCCAAAACTATTCAATGCATCGGCAATTATAATTTCTGATTTGGAGCGCACCCGCTCGCCGTTAGCGGTCAAAAAATCCGAATTTTCGACGAATTTCCGCTTGTAACGCTGACTTCGCCAAGCCTCCACAAACTCCGAATCAGGGAGGGTCAACGGCACGATTTCCCTACGCAATTCCGCAGGCATAGACGCATACGTTTTTTCGCCATTTTGCGGAACATAGGATTCCATCAATTTGTCCAGCGCATCTCTTTGACGTACGAAGTCCTTGAGGACCAATAAGTTATACTTCTTTTGAGCTAGGGCCTTGACAAGTTTCACTTTATCACCGGACAAATACGTCCGCACATTCCCAAGCAATATCTGCCATTGCCATGATGAATGACTTCTGGAGCCACAAAGCGCACCCTCCGGCGCACGTTCTATTTGTTTTTGCAAAAAATCGATTGCCTGCTGAAGTTCATCTATACGTTTTTGAACCAGAGGCAAGATGCTATCCACAGATAATCCAACATCATCCATTCTTGATAACCCCTTTGTCGCCACTAAAACGACAATTTCATAAAAGTAACGATATAGCAAAGAGATAAAAAGAATAATCACCAAAGTCCCCGAAAAATCGGGCCGGTGAACAGTCGGTGAACATAATATAACAAATTAACACGACCTAAAAAATGCCAAATTCGAAAAATCGCCATTTTTTACGTGAGTAAACGCCAAAATCAAGGATTAGTCACGTAAATTTTCTAGTTTATTTGTAGAGAAATTGAAAAATCGTAGCAAAAATCCACCCAAGGCACCCCAAAATTCAATTTTCAGGGCCCAAAACACCCCCGCTGGCGAGAAATTTTGGAAGAAATTTCAATTTTCGGCGCATTTTTTGCTTAGTTTATACAAAATTTTACGTGAGTAACGCCCATTTTTTCAAATTAGTCACGTAAAAATCACACATTTTCGCAAAATCACTCTAAAAAACACCCTAATACGTATTTTTTGACGTTTTTTCAAAATTTATTATTACATTTCTTTCTCAAATGATTAAAGACGAGAAATACATATTGGTAGATAGCGAAGAATCGCTGGCGAACTTGCTCGCGGATTTGGAGCTTTACGACATGGCCGCGGTCGATACCGAAGCGGATTCCATGTACCATTACACGGCTCGTCTCTGTCTTATCCAGATTACCATCGGCGAGCATCATTATATAGTCGATCCGCTGTGTGGGCTGGACCTTGCGCCACTGTTCAAAGCTCGCGCCATGCAGACGCTGATTTTCCATGGTGCCGATTACGACCTCAGGCTTTTGTGGCAGACCTACGGTTTTTCGCCGAAAAGCATTTTCGACACGATGCTCGCCGCAAAGATTCTGGGCGAACAGCACCTCGGGCTTGCCGACTTGGTCAAGGAATATTTTGGAGACGAACTCAAAAAAGAAAACCAGAGAGCCGACTGGACAATTAGACCTCTTTCGCTGGACATGTGCGAATACGCCATCCACGATACATTCTACCTTCATGAACTTTGTGCGATTTTAGCGGAAAAACTGCAAAGCGTAGGCAGAATGAGCTGGCTCACCGAGCAGTGCAACGCGCTTATCGAACACGCAAAGCACCCGAACACACCAAAGAAAGATCCGTGGCGCATCACGGGATCGAGTATCTGCGGTCCGCGAGCCCTGAACATTCTCAAGCATTTGTGGGAATGGCGCGAAAAACAGGCCGAAGAACTAGACCGTCCGCCTTACAAGGTCATGCAAGCGGAACTGATGCTAGCCATCGTCAATGCCCAGCAATCGCATTTCCCGGAAGTCGATGAAAAATTCCTGCCAAAGCTCCCCCGCAACTTCAAGGGCGACCGTCTGGAGTCGTTCCTCACCATGTTGCGCACGGCAGTCGCCGTTCCCGAAAGCGAATGGCCCATGCGACTCCCCAAGGCTCCACCACCGCCGGTCATCCCGCATTCGGACTTGCTGAACGCGCTCAAGATGTGGAGAGACGAAAAGGCCGAAGAACTGCAAATCGACGCAGCGCTCCTTGCAAACAAGGCGCAGTTGATTTGGCTTGCGGCTCCGGGCGATATCCCTTGGGAAACGCGTTACGAAGAAGCGCACTTGATGCACTGGCAACAGAACATCTGGAGCGAAATTCTGCGGGACAAGTTGCCTACGGCAAAGCGCATTGGTGAAGATTCTAGCGACGAAGAGTAAAAAACGAAAAAACGACTGATAGACAAAGGAAATCAATGGCAGCGTCCATCGTTATCGTAATTCTCGTATTCTTGATTTTCGGCAGCAGTTCCATCATTGAGTCCGTCTTGAAAATGCGCCGCATGAAAAAAGGCGACGACATCATCAAGGAACCGTGGCAGGAGATTCACGATATTCCGGGCTATCACGATGCCAGGAACATCGCCGCATTTTATCCGCTCAAGGGCGAGCCGAATATCATGCCGATTCTTGAGGAACTCGCTATTGAAGGGCGCCTCCTCCTCCCCCGGTGCGAGGGCGACGGTATCATGAATTTTTACAAAATAGAGAACCTCAAGAAGGACTTGGTCAAGGGGCACTTTGGCATTATGGAACCTCGCGAAGGCCTCGAAAAGTTCGAAGGCGACATTCCAGTGTTCTTGGTTCCCGGTGTAAAGTTCAACTGGGACGGGAGCAGGCAGGGGCACGGCAAGGGGTACTATGATAGATTCCTTGCAAAGTATCCGAATGCGTTCAAGGCGGGCATCATGACTCCGGCACAGCTTTCGAAGGAGCCGCTGGAACAGAAAGAAACCGACGTGAAGATGCACACGGTGATTGCTTGTAGAGAAAAGTATTGATAAGCCACCGATCCCGGAATAAATCCGGGATGACAACAACAACCGATCCCGGCACAGTGGCCGGGATGACAATGCTAAAGAGACGCACGAATTCTAAATTTTGAAAAGCTGACTTGGTGGATCCTATCGGCTTCGCCTCCAGGATGACAAAGCAGGACAGCAATACGTTAACTTTTTCATGGAGAATCCAGAAAATGAGTTTCAACAATGACGATAGCCGTCGCGGTTTTGGCAACGATCGCAAGCGTAACTTTGGACGTTCACCCCGCCCGAACTTCGACGAAAACAAATTCAACCGCGAACACCCGGACGAACCGGAACGCCGTTTTGACCGCAATGAACGCCGCGGCTTTGGTGAACGCGCCCCAGAACGACGCAACGGCATCGGCAGCCAGGCGCACCTGCGCCGTGACCGAGACGATTACAAGAATCGCCCCAGCCGCTTTGCCAGCGAACGTCGTGACTTCGACTCGGATCGCGAACGCAATTTTAGTGGCGAACGCAGCTTCGAGGAACGCGCAGAACGTCGCGACTTTTCCGCAGAACGCCCGAACCGCTTCGAAGAACGCCGCTTTGACGACCGCCGTGCCGCACAAGATAACGTTGTTCCCGCAGTCGGAGACGCCGATGCCGCACCGCAGGTCGCTGTCGGTGGCATCAAAGAAGTCGAAGAACTCCTGAACAAGACTCCGCTCCAAGTGCATCGCGTGCTCTTTATGCACAAGTCCGGCAACCCGAAGCTCTACGAACTCCAGAAACTTGCGAAACGCGCCCACGTGCATGTGCAGCAGGTCGATTCCAAGATTCTCGACAGCTACGCCCGCCCGAACCACGGTGTCGTCGCGCTCATGAACGAAAAGGAACTCCTCAACTGGATGGATGTCCGCGAAGAATTCTTCAAGGCCCGCGATACCGGCGAAAAGAAGCTGATTGCCGTTGCGACCAACATCGAAGACCCGCGCAACCTCGGTGCCTGCATCCGTAGCTCGCTCGCCCTGGGCGTTGACATTCTGCTCCTCCCCGCAAAGGGAATGTGCGGCATCACGCCGAGTGTGGCCCGCACTTCTGCCGGAGCCCTCGAAAAGCTCCGCATCTGCCGCCCCGACAACCTCGAAGGAGCCATCGGCGAACTCAAGATGGCCGGCTACCAGATTTTGGGTCTCGACGCAGACACGGAAACGAACCTCGCCGACTTCCAGTTTGCAGACCACGTCGTTCTTGCTGTCGGCGGTGAAGACGTGGGCCTCCCCCCGTTCATCAAAAAGCAGTGCGACGCCGTGCTCCGCATCCCGATGAAACCCGAAGCGCACTCCTACAACGCTTCCGTCGCGCTCTCCCTCGGCTTGTACGAATACGCACGCTTGCGAATCAAATCGTAATTGCTGTTTTTTACAAATTTTTACAGCCGTTGTAAAGATGTAAACACAAACAACGTGTAAACTTTAATAAACGCACCTATTTAATTAGAGTGCGTTTATTTTTTTATGAGATGGATAAGGAGTGTGGATTTCTTATGTTCAAAAAAATCATTCTATCAAGTTGTTTTGCGGCAAGTTTATCTTTAGCACAGACCTACGACTTGCCCATTATATTCATTGATACCAAGAAACAATGCCTTGACAAGAACGTCACCGAAAAGATTCCCGCAACAATGAAAGTGCTGGACGGCAAAACAAACAATGTGGCCGACAGCGCCAAGGGCACCTTCTATGACATCGGCATCAAGGTCCGTGGACAATCTTCCGCCTTGTTCCCCAAGCCCGGCTACAGCGTCGAAATACGCGACGAAAAGGGCGAAGGAATGGACGTGAGCATGTTCGGGCTCCCCCCTGCCGACGACTGGGTCTTGCATGGCCCTTACGTTGACAAGAGCATGTTGCGCAACGCACTCGCCTACTGGCTCTTTAGACAAGCTGGCCGTTACGCCCCGCGTACCAAGCACTTCGACCTGTACATCAACGGAGTCTATCGCGGCGTCTATGTGATGGTCGAAAAAATCAAGCGCGGCAAGTACCGCGTGAACGTCAGCAAGCTCAAAGAAACCGACATCGCAGGCGATAGCCTTACCGGCGGCTACATCTGGGCATTCGACAAGGTCGGAACCAACACCGGTGGTGGCGGCAGCAACAACCAGGGCGGCATCGAAGCCGAAGGTTTCAACACCTCAGACGGTTTGAACGTCATTTTGCACTACCCCAAGAAAGCGAATATCCAAAAGCAGCAGGAAGAATACCTGAAGAAATACTTGAACGACCTCGAAGCGTTGTTCAAGAACGGCAAGAAGGGCGACGGATTCGAGAAATACGTGGATCTCGGTTCTGCTGTTGACTACGTGTTACATCAAGAAGTCACCAACAACGGCGATTCCTACTGGTGCAGTTTCTTCTTGCACAAGCCCAAGGACAAGGGCGGCAAGAACGGCAAGGAATTCAAGGAAGGCAAGGTAACTCTTGGACCTCCGTGGGACTTCAACCTCGCCATGAGCAATGGCGGCATGATGGGCTATGGCGGCGGCAACAGCTGGCAGATCGAAAGCAAAGGCGGCGGAGGCGGTGGCTTCGGCTTCGGCATGGGCGGCATGGGTAGCCTGAAAGCCCCGAACTGGCTCATTGGACTGTGGAAGAGAAGCGATTACCAGGACGAACTGAAAAAGCGCTGGGCAGAACTCCGCAGTGGCGTTTGGCACACCAAGGTCATGGACGAGTATCTTGATTCCATGAAGACGTACTTGACAAAGGCTGCCGAAAGAAACTTCAAACGTTGGCCGAACTTGGGTAAATCTAGCGGCCAGGGCGACAAGGATCCGGAGCCAATGAAGTACTGCACTTCGAGCGGCAGCGGCGGCATGGGCATGGGCGGCAACAACGCCAATACCTGGGACGGCGAAGTGGAACATCTCCGCAAGAAGATGAAAGAAAGAATGCAGTGGATGGACCAGAAGTTCGGATTTACGGAACCGGCAAAACCTGTCGTAACCGCTCCAGTTGATCCTGAAATCCATGAACCTATCTGGCAAAAGGATACAGTCACTGTAATAGATACCATTCCTAGTGACACTGGCAAAACGGACACAGTCCCGCCATTCATGCACATGGATGAGTACAGACTGTCTCCGGCAAACTTCTATGTTGTAAACGGCAACCAGCTTGAAATTTATACGAACTTGGGTGGCAAATTTGCCCTTGTAGATTTGAACGGAGCCGTTTTGTTCAAGACTCAAATCAAAGCAGGGTCAACGAATCTGCAAATTCCGGCCAACGCGAGAAACAAGCTCTGGATTGCGACGCTTAACGGCAAAATGCTTTCAAAATAAACTTCTCTTTTGAATTCCTCACTTAATAGAAATGCCGATTCCCAAGGGAGTCGGCATTTTCCTTTTTCTCTGTCACCCCGCACTTGCGATGCACTGAGCAGCGTCGAAGTGTTGCGAGGTCAGCCGTTATACAACAACCGATGCCGGCACTGTGGCCGGCATGACAGCTCTATTTTATCCTGAAAGCCAATAGAATCTGGAGCATTCGCATTGTCACCCCGGACTCGTTCCGGGGGCGGCTTACACAATCACGTCATCATGGAGGCCGAAGAACGCGTCACTGCTCAAGTGCATGACATTGCGACTCGGCAATAAGAATGTGCAAGCACATTCTTGCAGCACTCGCCTTGATCGTCATTCCCGCGGAGGCGGGAATCTTTTGACACGGAACCAATTATTTCTCGAGGAAATCCAAAGCCTCGCCCGCCAGTTCCACGCAACGGTTGCATGGGATTACCTTGTTCGGACGGATTTCGCTACACTTGGAGCATCCCTGCGCCCCACGCTTAAAGAATTCTTCGATAGCTTCGCCATGGTCCGGCTGCATCATCTTGGCCGCATAAAGTGCGCCGCACAAGCCGTCCGGAGCTTTTCCGCCACCAAAAGCACGGAACATTTCCGCCGCCTTCACCGCATCTTCTTCGGACTTTCCCGTTGCACGAGCATAGCCATACGCCACAGACATTGCACAATTGCCACGCTTATCCGCATGGAACTTCTTTGAAATTTCAGCAATCGACATAAAAACTCCTTTCACATTGTCATGCCGGTCACCGTGCCAGCATCAGTTTAAAAAAAAATATATATTCATACCATGGCAAACGAAAACAATGACATCAAGAACCTCGACTTAGACGCCCTCATCGGCAACATGAGTTCCATCAATAGCGAAGACTACTGGTTCACCAAGGTCTCTAACATTGAGGAACACGACGAAACCGCCGAGCCAAAACAAGACAAGCAGGGCTAAAACAAGAAATGTTCATTTTTCAAAATCCATTGCCATAAGTATATCCGTAAAATACTGCAATGATGAATATTTGATTTCCGGAGACTCCAAATTCGTTTGAGTTTTAAGCGAATTTACATAGTATCTTAGATATACGCAAAACTTAGCCTCAACCTCATGAAAATGGTCCTGTAGTTCCTTAAATTCATTTGTGTCAATTCTTGTTACATCTCCAATATCATTTTCTGTAACAACAACAGCCTTCGTAAAGTCAAGAGCTGGGATACGCCCTGTCGTGCTTAAAAACTTTCGCCCAGACTCCGCAAAGAAAAAACAATGCGGAACGCGACCTGTTTTAGGGCGATGAGCACTTGTTCTAAAAGGAATAGCGAATGTATTCTGAGCTATTTTCAAAATCAGCACCAAATGCGGTCTTTCTGGTTTCTTTAATATTTCAACATGTTGAGCATGTTCTTCAAAAAATTTTTCATTCAAATGAACGATTGTAATTCGACTCATTTCCCCCTCAAAAAAAAAGCCGCTCCTTATATTTTCATATAAGAAACGGCAAATGTTAGTTTTTCTTTTTTTCTCAGGTGGCAACCTACCACCCTGTTTCATCAGTTTGGCCTTTCTTTTTTTCTCAGGTGGCGACCTACCACCCTGTTTCTATTGTTAATATACAAAAAAGCAGGTCGAAAGTCAAGTTTTAAATATTATTAATCCTTAACGCAACGGACGGAAACACCCCAACCTTTACCATAATCGGATAAGCGGGTGACTACATTATCATAGTTATTCAAGTTCATGGTATAAGCAGTATCTTCATAGCGTTCCGTAGAACTCCAAAAAAGCGCACGTTCGCCTTTTTTTTTCACTATAGTATCCATTCAAGAATCTAAAACCAGAAGAGTAAGCAGTAAAAGAATAACTATCTATACCATTTTGATCTTTATCCCAACCACTTGTCGATTTGAGCATTTTGTTAAAAGTGGCAAAGCCACCAACAGCATAGACCAAATTTTCAAATTCATCCCTTGTCGGCAAATGCCAACCACTAGGGCAAACACCTCGTACGGGATACGTCGGAGTACAAGTCGTATCATAACCACACCCTTTGCCGTTTGTGCTCCACGCCCCCACGCTATCCATCGCAGCCGCCCATGTGTAGAGACGACCGTACTTGGCACAATATTCAGCGGAATCATTATAACAGAAACTGTCCGTCGATTCATAATTCAAATTTTGAGCCATCCATACCTGCGAGCCGATAGTTACAGTTTTGTATTTTTGCCCGTCGCGAGAATCCTTCATCGTCCCTTTTACAACCGTCGAAGGATCAACTACACTTTGGGTAGCGTTGGACAAGTCCGTTACAGTAGAGTCAGAGTCCCTATCACTACATTTTTTCTCGATTTCGCCTGAACTTGATTTTCCATTTTCCCCCACATCATCCTTCACACAACGGACAGAGAATCCATCATCAGTATGATCATCACAGGGAAAATCATCACAGGCAAGCTTCGCATCGTCCGACTTTATTCCATACGCACGAAATCCACCCAATTCCATATAATCCGCAATCCTGCGACCTTTTTTAGAAGAACTCCAAAAGAATGCATCATATCCAGCAGCAAACCTTTTATAATAACCATAGTCACCTGCAGGCAATACTCCAAAAGAATAATCATCCGTGCCGTTATCATCGCGTATCCAACCGTTTGCCGATTTAAGCATCTTACCCGCAATAGATTTGCCTCCGACAGCATCAATCAGCATTTTAAATTCTTCCTTTGTTGGCAAATGCCAACCTAAAGGGCAAGCAACCATCGCGGCTGCCCACGTATAGTAGCGACCGTACTTGGCACAATATTTGGCAGAATCATTATAACAATAGCTGTACTTTACTTTGTAATTAAGATTTTCAGCCATCCATGTCTGCGAGCCAATTTTTACCGTTTTATAGACCCGGCAATCGCGTGAATCCGTCATCGTTCCTTTTACGACTGTCGAAGGGGCTACGAAAGCACGAGTTTCATGAGAAGACGTGTCAACACGGTGTTCAACCCATTTGCCATTTTCACAAACAAGGTTCAACTCTAAATCAGCCACATGCGCCTTTTTGCCATTCAATTTTTCGTCACAAGAGGGTATTTCGCGGAATGATTTGTATTCCAAGTCAGTTTTGCTCGATTTTTTCGAGCCCAACTTTGCATCGTTAGAATCCCCGCAAGCGATAAGAAAACATGCCGCACATAAAAACGCACAAAAAGAAAATTTATTCATATTAAGAAATATAATAAACGACATGCAAAAAACTCCCGCGAATGCGAGAGTCTTTGAAAGGGGATGCCCGGTCGGTGCCGGGCATGACATCCAAGCAATTACTTATCGGTCAAGACAGCAACACCCGGGAGGACCTTGCCTTCCAAGAGTTCGAGGGAAGCGCCACCACCCGTAGAGGTGTGGGTCACCTTCTTATCAGCGCCGTACTTCTTGGCAGCCGTAGCGGTATCGCCACCACCGATCACGGTGATTGCGCCAGCAGCGGTAGCTTCGACGATAGCGTCGGCCATAGCCTTGGTTGCCTTTTCGAAGGCTTCGAATTCGAACACGCCTGCAGGACCGTTCCAAACGATGGTCTTTGCAGACTTGATAGCGTCAACGAAGAGCTTGGTGGATTCAGCACCCACATCGAGGCCCATCCAGCCAGCCGGAATGCCTTCAGCGTCAGAGACGGCCTTCGTGGCAGCGTCGGCAGCGAACTTGTCAGCAGCGATGTAGTCAACCGGGAGGATGATTTCCTTGCCAGCAGCCTTAGCCTTAGCCATCAGATCCGGAACGAGCTTGGCACCTTCTTCGTCGAACAGAGAAGAACCGATTTCGATGTTGTTCAGAACCTTCTTGAAGGTGAAAGCCATGCCACCGCCGATGATGATCTTGTCGGCCTTGTCGAGGAGGTTGTTGATGAGCTGGATCTTGTCAGCGACCTTTGCACCGCCG
>Ga0129307_1003194_pt1 | contig 10845 bp, 9 predicted proteins | sample P1105metagenome_FD_94437 | JGI IMG/M metagenome (GOLD analysis project Ga0129307, IMG submission 94437) | Capybara group fecal microbial communities from Wisconsin, USA - P1105 metagenome | ecosystem: Host-associated > Mammals > Digestive system > Large intestine > Fecal | place: USA: Wisconsin... | reverse complement strand
TGGCCCACGGGCAGGAATCCGAACAAACCGCCCTGGTTGACACAGACGAGCAGGGCACCAGTGGCATCCTGCACGGCAAACTCATTGTAGATATTGCCGCCGATGTCGTTGCCAGTAACGATACCTTTTATTTTGATATCCTCGGTCACCTCGGTCATGCTGCTCGACGAGATGATGTTGGCATATTTCTCTTTCAGCTGTGCGATGGTGATGACGCCACTCTCTGTCAGTTCGTTGTTGCCGTAAGGCGACTCCGACAGGTTGGGCTCCGCATAATCTTCGCCCATACAGGATGCAAAGAGTGTGCAGATGAGTGCTAGTATGATAGATTGATACTTTTTCATGTCTGTATGGATTTAGAAACGGTAAGAAAGGTTCAACATTCCGTTGGCACCGAAGACGTAATACTTCTTCGGGTTCTTCGAGAACTGATAGACGCGCATGTTGTTCAGCGTACCATCGTCCTTCACGGTATAGTCGCTTCGGCTCTGCTCGTAGCCGCCGGTCACGATCTTCTGGTTGTTCAGGATGTTGGTCACCATGAAGTTGATAGAGAGGGTGCGGCCCTTCTTCAGGCGAAGGCTTCTGCCGATAGAGCCGTCGAGCATGAATCCGCCCTTTCCCTTCGACTGCTCGGGCACAATGTAGTTGCCATCGTTGTCGACGTTGCCCATCGTGGTAAGCGTGCCTTGATAGCGCATGCTGGGCGAGTAGGAGAGGTAAATGCGGTCGTAGTAATTACCGTTCAGGTCGATGAACCAGCCGCTCTGGTGGTAGCTCAGTCCGAGGCTTCCTGCCGTGAGTGGCGTGCTGGCCTCGCGCATGCCTTTGTTCATGACGATATCGTCGGTGTAGGTGCGCCGTGTAGAACTCATGTAGCGCACGTTGGCATTGTTGATGTTCTTGGCCTCGCTCCAGGTGCCGATGGCTTTCAGGTCGAGGAAAGAGGTGAGTCGGAAGTTCAGTCCCAGTTCCACACCATAGTATTCTTTCTCGATGCCGGTCATCGAGACGTAGGAGAACGAGTTGATGTCGTCGAAATAGAAGTTCTGCCATTCGGTGACATGGTCCAGTCGGCTGTAGTAGGCATTCAGACTGGCATGCAGCCATGATGACTGCAGCTGGTATCCGAATTCGCTGCTGAAGATACGCTCGTTCTTGAGGTCCTTCACGAAGTCGTTGTTCATCTCAGGCGATACGAAGGCTGCTGTGGCAAGCGGGGCACGCCATTCGTATCCGGCTCCGAGAGAGAAGGTATGGCCATTGCCGACATTGAAGGTAAGGCTGGTCTTGCCACCACCCTCGGTGAAGTCGGCCGAGAGGCCTTTGCCGTAAGAGTTCTCGGGGAACATACCGTTGCGCATGTTGCCCTTGCGGTACATATTGGTGCCGCCAAACTTAGCGGCAATCATCCAGTGCAGGTTTTTGCCGTTGATGGCATAGCTGCTCCACATCTGTCCCTTCTGTACCTTGATGTCGTAGTCGTAGCCGAAGATGTCGCCCTCGTAGATGAGCTTTCCCGCACGGTTGAGGCCCATGGTGTTCAGGTCGTACTGCACATAGTCGTTATCGGCGGCATATGTGCCGAGTGCATACGAGTTGATGTTGTGGAACGAGTTGCCTCCCAGCAGGTCGTCCATGGTCTGATAATGGTGGCCTTTGTTGTTGCCGTAGAACACACCGTAGTTCAGCGTGGAGTTCTTGGTGGGCTTGGTGGTCAGCGTCGAAGCGATGTTGAATGTCAGATTGTCGTTGTGCTTGGCCTGCACGTAGTAGAGGGCGTCGGCGCCTGTGGCGGCAGCCTGTTTGTTGGCCCAGTAGAGGCGGTCCCAGTTCACCTGCCGGTTGGCCTTCGAAGCCGTCCAGTAGTTGTAGGCCCTGGTCCAGTCGGCGAATGCTGTCTCGTCGTTGCTTTGGATAATCTGATCTTGGTTTACCCACACCTGATAATAGCTGCTGGGCAGGTTTTTCCAGTAGTCGGGCTGGGGATTCTCGGCATTGTTGTAGTTCAGCTTGGTGCTTTTGTACATCGAGTATTTGCCGAAGACCGATGTCACGAGCTTCGTGTCTTTGTTGATGTCCCAGTCCCAAGTCATGATGGCCGACGGCGCGAAGTCGTTCACTACGCGTGAGTTACGCTTATGGCCGTTCTGGTAGCCCCAATAGGGGTTGTAGTAATAGTCGTTGGCCAGCCAGTAAGCCTCGTCGGTAGAGGCGCCCTGGGTGGAACGCTCGGTGGGGTTGCCCCATGTGGAGAGAGCGAGCGAATGGCCATTCTTCCATTTCTTCTCGACAGCGAAGAAATACGACAGCGCATTGTAGAATGTTCCCTCCACATATCCGCGGTTGGCCCAGCGGTAGGTCAGGTTGGCGGCGATGGCCCATCCGCGGCTGTTGAATCCCGAGGCGTAGGTATACATGCCTCGCAGGGTGTAGTTGCGGTTGGCGGCGCTCAAGGTGAGGCGTTGGCCCGCAGCCATGCTTCCTGCCCGGAAGTTGTAGTTGTTCGAGCCGCCCATGTTGGTCATGGCGAAGTTGTTACTTTCGAATGGCAGAGCAAACTCCACGTTTCGGGTCTGCTGGTTCAGTCCGCCCACCAGCGAGTATCGGAACTGTCCCGACTCCATGTCGTTCATAGGTGTGCCATTGATGAACACATCGTTGTATTTCTGGTTGAACGCACGGTAGCGGAAACGGACTGGTGAGAAGAGGTATCCCACTTGTCCGGCATAGACATTGCTGGCGGAGTTGATGATGGTCACGTTTTGCGACATGTCATCATCTTCTCCCAACTGTGCTTCTGTGAAAGTGAAAGCCGATTCGCTTAGCGTATTGGCCTTTTGCGTCTCTGTCTCGTTGGTCTGTGCATAAAGCATAGGCGGCAGACACAGTGCTATCACTGCTAATTTCAGCTTTTTCTGCATAGTGTATGATAATTTTTATGTTTTTTCCTTATATCCCGAACGAGCCCGAATCATCGTGCTTGCTGTCGGTTGCCTCAGGGGCAGGCTGCTCGCTGACGGTTTCTTCAGGAGCGGTGCTTTCCCCGGCAGCAGTTCCGCTGGTCTCTTCAGGCAGTGCTTCTGCTTGCTGGCTCTCCATCTTTTTGCGCTCGGAATGTATCTTGAGTGCATTGATGCACTCGACGATTCCGAAGAGAATCATGAAGGCTCCAATGATGACCAGTGGCGCACTGGCCACCCACGATGGGCGCAGGATGATGACAGCACCGGCCAGCAGGATGAGCGACGGGCAGATCCAGTAGCCGAACGGCAGATGCGCATAGCGTTTCAGCGTGGCAAGCGAGGCATATTGGTTGACGGCGCCAAGGATGAGAATACCTGCCAGGATGTACATCAGGGTATTGATGAACATGTGGGGATTGAGGGCGAGTATCAGACCCAGGATGATGCTGCCCAGACCCACGATGGGGAAGGTGGGCGCACCGCCGGCAATGCGGTTGCCCTCAGCATCGTACACCTCGACGTCGGTCATGCGCTTGCGGGCGGTATAGTAGGCCACTACCGACACGATGCCCGACAAGAGGAACAACACACCAATGAGGATGGTAATCCACGTGACGGTCTCCTCACGGTATTTTAGCAGCAGGGCACCGACGATGATGGCGCATAAAGCCCTGAAAACAGCACTTTGCCAGATTCTCATAGTGCGGCCTCCTTGGGTACCAGCCCCTCGATATATTTGCACAGGATGCCGATGCCTTTCAGGTTCTCTCCTCCTTGCGGGATGATCAGGTCGGCATATTTCTTGGTCGGCTCGATAAACTGCTCGTGCATGGGCTTCAAGATGTCAAGGTAGCGGTTGATGACCATATCGACGGTGCGGCCTCTCTCCACCACGTCGCGCTGGATGTTGCGGATGAGACGCTCGTCGGAGTCGGTGTCGACGAAGATCTTCAGGTCCATCACGTCGCGCAACTTTTTGTTGATGAGCGTCATGATGCCTTCGATGATGATGACGGGCTTGGGCTCCACGTGCACGGTCTCGGGCAGTCGGTTGCTTAATATATAAGAATAGGTGGGTTGCTCGATGGCCTCGCCATTGCGCAACTGTTGTATCTGCTTCACCAGCAGTTTCCAGTCGAAGGCGTCGGGATGGTCGAAGTTAATATGCTTACGCTCCTCGTCGGTCATGTGCGAAGTGTCGTTGTAATAAGAGTCCAAGGGGACAACTGCCACATAGTGGGGAGGCAGTGCCTGTACGATTTTCTTGACGACGGTGGTCTTTCCAGAGCCGGTGCCGCCAGCTATTCCAATGATTGTCATATCAGTAAGTATTATTTTTAATTCTGTTCTTTTACTAGGTAAATAATGGTTGGCAGGTGATCGCTATAACCGTTGAGCCACACACCGCCGGCATGGGTACGCTTGGGGCTGCCCTTGTATTTCCCCTCTGTCTGGAACAGGTAGTCGCGTCTGAAAATCTGGCATTTCCAGTACTTCAGCGTGCTGTAGTCGCGGTTGCCCTCTCGGTCGATGGCTGTCGGGGTCATCACAATCTGGTCGAACAGGTTCCAGGCACCGTTGTACATCAGGGTGCCATTGCCTTTCTTCAGCACGTTGTACCAAGGGTTATACATGTCATCGTCGCCGGTATCCTTGATTTCAGACTTACATTTCAGGTACTCGGTCATGCTTTTGTTCATCGGGTCGTCGTTCAGGTCGCCCATCACAAACACCTTGCGTGTGGGGTCCTCGGCCAGCAGGTTGTCTTTGATGACCTTCACCTGGCGGGCGGCAGACTCACGATAGAACGAACCGCTGAAACGACTGGGCCAGTGGCACACGATCACGACAATCGACTCATCGGCCATGGTGCCTCTCACCGTGAGGAATCCGCGGGTGAAGTGGGTACTGTCTTTCTCCAGTTCCTGCACATAGGGGAACAGGGTGACGCTGTCAACGGTGAACAGAGCCGGATTGTAGAGCATGGCACAATCGACACCGCGACGGTCGGGGCCTTCAATGTGCACATATTTCATATTGCGGGCCTTCAGCGGCTCCTGGGCTGTCAAGTCGTCGAGCACCCTGGAGTTCTCGACCTCCGACAGACCAATCACGGCGCAGCCCACATTGGGCAGCACATCGGTGCCCATCTCTGACAACACACGGGCCATGTTCTTTAACTTGTGGGTATATTTCAACTCACTCCACTTGTTCGTACCCGTGGGCAGATACTCATAGTCGTTTTTCCCTTCGTCGTGGCAGGTGTCGAAGAGATTTTCCTGATTGTAAAAGCCCACTCCATATACTGAGTACTTTTTCTGTGCAGTGGCAGTTAGTCCTAACAGGAGAAACAATGCCGTCAAAAGGATATGTCTTTTCATGTGTTATGATGGTTTTGGTAGCAAAGATAGTAAAAAAAAGCGGAAAATTAGTAATTTTGCACGAAAAATATTAGATATGACGAAATTATATTTGGTCAGGCATGGTGAAACGCTTGATAATGTGAACCAAATCATGCAGGGACAGACCCAAGGGATGCTGACCGAAGCAGGGCGGCAGCAGGCATTGCAACTGTGCGAGCGGTTTAGAAATGAGGCTGTCGATGCCTTTGTGGCAAGCGATTTGAGACGCTCGGTCGACACTTGTGCCATCATTGCACAACCTCACGGAAAAGAGGTGGTGCAGACTCCTTTGCTTCGTGAGCGTGACTGGGGCGACTTCACCGGCCGGTTTATTCCCGACTTGAAAGGCCTCGATTTCCCTGAGAATGTAGAGTCGCTCGACGCCTTGAAGCAGCGCGCTGCCGAGTTTCTTGACTTCATTCGAAAGCGTTTCCCCGACCAGACCGTCCTGGCCGTGGGCCACGGAATCATCAACAAGGCTATTCAGGCTGTCTATTATCAAAAGAGAATGCCCGACATTCCGCGTATGATGAACGCTGAATGCCGGACATTGGAGCTTTAACCCTTCAGTAGTAACGTTTCATTTCTTACCTGTGGCCTCCGAAATGGCCGCCGCTGCGCGAACCGCCGCCGTGCGAGCTCATGCCTCCACCGCGTGAGCTACTGCTGCTGCGGGTGCCCATGCTGTGGCTTGATGACGAGCGGCTGGGCGAGAAGCTGCGGCTGGGAGCCGACATGCTGCGCGAGCTACTGCTTCTCGACGAAGAGAAGTTGCTGCGGCTGGGCATCGTAGTGGCGCGAGTGCTGCTTTCGCGGACACTGCTGCGTCCCATCGAACTGCTGCGGCTGCTGCCCATCGAACTGCTGCGGCTGGTACCGTAAGAACCACTGCGGCTTCCGCCGTACGAGCTGCCACTGCGATTGATGGTGCCGCGGTTCTCCATGCTGCGAGTGCCGTTGCCACGATCCATGTTTTGGCTGCCTACACCGCCGCGATGCTCGATGCTGCGACTGCCTCCGCGGTCCATACTGCGGTTGTTGATGCCACGATTCTCGATGCTACGGCTGCCGCCGCGATCCATGTTGCGGTTGTTGATGCCACGGGTGCCAATCCCTCTGTCGTTATGACCGATGCCACGATGTCCGTTGCGATAGTCACCGCGGTCGAAACCATTGCGCATTCCGAATCCGCGACCACCCGATACGTTGCGGTGAGCCATACCCCAGTTGCGTCCGTGATACCAGCTGCGACCACCGTTCATGTGCCAGCTGTGACCGCCACGATAGGTGACATAGAAGTGCGGACGTCCGAAGTAGAAGTAGCTGCGGTGCGGATAGCGGGCATAGATGCCGAAGTGCCAGTAGCCACGGTCCCAGTACAGGGGACGATAGAAGTAGCTGGCGGCGCAGTATGCGCGATACTGCCAATCGAGCAGAATGTAGCTCAGATCCATATTACGGCGCTCCCAGTACAGTCCGTACAGGTCGTCGTAGTTGTTGATGCTCATCAGATAGTCGAGGTTGATTTCGTATGCAGCCTCATACTGGTCTTCTGTAAGATTCAGCTCATACGCCATCTTGTCCGTGAGGAAAAGAGCTTGTTCACGTGCCTGTTCGTAACTCATGGCGTTGGCCGATACTGTCATGGTCAACAGTGCTGTCAAGGCAAGGATAAACTTTTTCATAATCGTTATATTTTTAGTGATACATTCTTGTTTACGTTGCAAAGAAACAACAAAAATACGACCTGCCAAAAGGATTTTCCCTAAAGTGGTGGGGGAAAATCCCTATTGTTGGGTTTAAGAGTTCAGCACATTGCAAAATCCACACAATATTTTGCGCGCGGGAACGTTAATAATAAAAAAAAGAAGCCTGATGATCCGATTTTTGGACTTGCAAAGGGTGAATGCCATGCATGGTGATGAGCTGCGCGAGGCCCTTGGCCGTGTGGCTCAGTCGGGTTGGTATCTGCTGGGCGAGGAGGTGAAGAGTTTCGAACAGAGCTATGCCTCCTTCATCGGCACAGACCATTGTGTGGCTGTGGGCAACGGGCTCGACGCGCTTACGCTCATTTATCGGGCCTATATCGAGATGGGACTGATGCATGAAGGCGACGAGGTCATCGTACCGGCTAATACCTTCATCGCCTCCATACTGGCCATCACCGAGAACCGGCTGGTGCCAGTACTGGTGGAACCGCGGGCCGGAACGCTGGAGATTGATGACGGGCAGATAGAGCGGCACATCACCCAGCGCACGCGCTCGGTGATGATAGTCCACCTGTACGGTCGTTGTGCCTATACAGAGAGGGTGGGGGATATCTGCCGCAGACATGGTCTGCTGCTGGTCGAGGACAATGCCCAGGCTCAAGGCTGTCGTTATGAAGGCCGCCGTACGGGCAGTCTGGGGCATGCGGCGGGGCATAGCTTCTATCCAGGGAAGAACCTAGGAGCCATGGGCGATGCCGGTGCCGTGACAACCGATGATAGCGAACTGGCTGCGATGGTACGCTCTTTGGCTAATTACGGCTCGCATAAAAAGTATGTCTTCGACCATTGTGGTCGCAATTCGCGCATGGATGAGCTGCAGGCAGCAGTCCTGTCGGTGAAGCTGAGGCATTTGGATGCTGACAATGAACTTCGTCGTCAGATAGCCAGGGCATACTACTCGGGCATTGCCAATCCGCTGGTTACACTGCCGGAGATATGGCCCGACGAACAGTGTGTGTGGCACCTGTTCCCCGTGTTCAGTCCACATCGCGACCGCTTGCAACAATACCTTGCCTCACTGGGCATTGAGACGCTCATCCACTATCCCATACCACCGCACCGGCAACAGTGTTATGCCTCGATGGTCCATTTGCAACTGCCCGTCACAGAGCGTCTCAGCCATGAGGAACTCAGTCTACCCATCAGTCAGGCCATGACCGGCGAAGAGGCTCAACAGGTGATAAGGGCCGTGAACTGTTTCACCCATTAGTTGATGATGAACATGAAAAAAATACTCACTATATTACTCCTTCTTCCGGCGGCGCTGACCGTGACAGCACAGCCAGCATGGGCCGACAACGAAGGTGCCGATAAACTCAATCTGACGGAAGGTCTGACCTACCGGGTGGAGGCCCAAGTGTCAGCTTCTGACGGCAAGACACCGCTTTGGCTCAATGCCAACCGCTATGGACTCAGTTCGCTGGAAAGCACCAACGGTTATCTGCGGGCCAGTCTCATTCGGCCGCTGCGGCAGGACTCCTTGCGGCGGTGGGGCATTGGTTATGGCTTAGACGTGGCCGCCACCTATCATCATACGGCCAACCCCGTGGTGCATCAGGCTTTTGCCGAGCTGCGATGGCTGCATGGGTCATTGCTTGTGGGTAGCAAAGAACTGCCTATGAACTTGAAAAACAACCAGCTGAGCAGCGGTTCGCAAACTTTGGGTATCAATGCCCGCCCCATTCCGCAGGTCCGCCTGGCACTCGACGACTACTGGACACTGCCCTTCCTGAATGGCTGGATACAAATGAAAGGACATGTGGCCTACGGTAAATTCACCGATGATAATTGGCAGAAAGACTTCACCAAATTGGAGCATCAGTATACCGAGGATGCCCTTCTTCACACCAAGGCGGGCTTCCTGAGGATTGGCAAAAACGAGGATTTCTTTCCCTTCTCAGTTGAGATGGGACTAGAGATGTCGTCTATGTTTGGCGGAAGCAGTTATAATAAGGTAGGTGATGATGTAGTAGTCTATAAAGGCGACAACTCGCTGAAAGGCATGTGGAAGGCTTTCCTGCCCGGTGGAGCCGATGCTCCCGAGGAAGGTACTGCCTATCAGAATGCCGAAGGTAACCTGTTGGGCAGCTGGATGTTGCGCTTGAATTACAATGCCGACACCTGGCGGCTGGGCCTGTATGCCGACAAATATTTCGAAGACCACTCGTCGATGCTGCAACTCGACTATAATGGATATGGTACAGGCGACGAATGGAACGTCGAGAAAAACCGCCGTTACTTCCTTTACGACCTGAAAGACATGATGCTGGGTATGGAGCTCAACCTGAAATATGGTGAGTGGCTGCGCGACATTGTGGTGGAGTATATCTACACTCGCTATCAGAGCGGCCCAGTCTATCATGACCATACACAGGCGTTCCCCACGCATATCAGTGGTATGGACGACTACTATAATCACTACATCTATACCAGCTGGCAGCACTGGGGGCAGACCATGGGCAACCCGCTCTACCGTTCGCCCATCTATAACACCGACGGAAAGATTGAGTTCGAGAACAACCGTTTCATGGCTTTCCACCTCGGACTGGCCGGCCAGCCCCTCAGCAATCTCTCATATCGACTGCTGGCCACCTGGCAGGAGGGTTTCGGCACCTACGCCCAGCCCTATACCAAGCGGCACCACAATCTGAGTGTGATGGCCGAAGCCGCTTACAAGATGGCAAAAGGATGGTGCTTGCGCGCAGCCGTTGGCATGGATGCTGGCTACATACTGGGTCATAACTATGGCGCCCAGCTTACTGTCTCGAAATCGGGACTGCTCAGTAGAACTAAAAAATGACTTTGAAAATGAAAAAATCTATCATATCATTGGGCATTGCCGCCCTGCTATTGATCGTAGGGGGCAGCTTGCATTCGTGCGGACTCGTGGATTTCGACCATTCTGAGAACGGTCAGTTGGATGGCTATTGGCATCTGGTAAGTGTCGACTCGCTCCATAACGGTGCCGTCACCGACCTCAGCCATCAGCGTTTCTTCTGGGGCGTTCAGGGCACATTGCTGCAGTTCTACTCGCCCGACATACAAGGTACAAGGCGTTTTGTCAGTCAGTTCACCCATCAGGACAATCGTCTGACGGTCAGTGAAGTGCGCTACGATCAACGCGAGAAGGGCGACCCTGTGGTTGAGAATATCAGTGAGATAGCCCCATTTGGCTTGAATAGTATTACTGAAGTTTTCCAGATAGACAATCTGTCGGGGCGCAGCATGACGCTGAGCAACAATACGTTGCGCCTGAGGTTCAAGAAAATGTAAGAACCGAAAGCGGATGATGCAGATAAGAAATAGCGGATAGTTAGAATTCTCTATTCTTCTTCGTTGAATTGCTATAGCTAGAATTTCTTGCCGAAGGCTATATTAATGAAGGTCTTGACCAGAATCTTGATATCGAACCACCAGGAGCGATTCTCCAAGTAATACAGGTCGAGTTCCAACCGGCGCAGCATCTTCTCGATGGTGTCGGTATAGCCATTGTAGAGCGTGGCATAACTCGTCACTCCCGGGCGGATCTGGTACAGATAGACATAGCGCGGGTCACGCTTCATAATCTGGTCGATGTAATACTGCCGTTCCGGTCGCGGTCCGATGAATGCCATTTCGCCTTTCACCACATTCCACAACTGAGGTAGCTCGTCGAGATGATGGTCGCGCAGGAACTTGCCGACCTTTGTCATACGCGTGTCGCGCTCA
>Ga0129307_1003191_pt1 | contig 10857 bp, 14 predicted proteins | sample P1105metagenome_FD_94437 | JGI IMG/M metagenome (GOLD analysis project Ga0129307, IMG submission 94437) | Capybara group fecal microbial communities from Wisconsin, USA - P1105 metagenome | ecosystem: Host-associated > Mammals > Digestive system > Large intestine > Fecal | place: USA: Wisconsin... | reverse complement strand
TTCCCCCCAACCAAAGTAATCTTCCCCCCAACCAAAGTAATCTTCCCCCCAACCAAAGTAATCTTCCCCCCAACCACAAACACACAAAAACAACAAATAGAGAGCATTATCAAGGCATTTAAGCTTTTCCCTTGTGGGATATAATAAGAAGGTCATTTAAGGCGCTGTAAGTCGGGGCTTTGAAATAGTCAAATTTTCCGGTTCTAATGGTCAGATCCTTGTAATAACGCGGTATTTCTGACTTTTCCATGATAATTCTGATAGCCGAGCCGAAAACATCCCGCAACTTGTTATTTACTTTTTGCGGCTTGTGTTCTTCTGTGCTGTTGCGGATTTTGTCAATTTCATTTTTCAGCTGGGGGCAATCTTCAATCAATGCGGAAAATCTGATTTTAAATGTGAAAATCCTTTCTTTTTCGCGGGGTCTGCCGGTAACGGTTTTTGTTATGCCGTTTTCGTCTGTCCAGCTTTTTGTGATAGTTGTTTCGGTTTCCGGGGCGTAATTCATTTCTTCAACTATCTTTCCCCCGTCCGGGTCAGTTTTAGTGATTCTCTTCTTTATCAGCTTCTTTTCCGGTTGCTGTGCGTTGTAATCGGGGCGGGTAACGCCGCGTTGAATAAGCCCCATTGCAATTCTGTTAGCAACTTCAACGGCTATTTGATTCTCCGTCATAATATCCGCGTGAAAGATATTCTGTATTGCCGCGTGTTTGCTTGCGTTTAGCTTTGCATATTCCACCAATCTATACATATAGGGCGCGGCTATAAACATTGTTTCGCTTTCCACGTTGTATTGATAGAATCCAACTATCTGATACAGATCCCCGCCGAAAAAAGCCGCAACGTTACGCAAAGGGTTAATAAACTCCATAAATTTGTTTAGGCGCAATTCTGCCATGGTTTTAGTTGAATCCCGCTTTTTATTCTTCCCGGTTTCCTTGTCCCATTCATGCGGGCGGGGGTCAATCCCCATATCTGCAAGGATTTTCGGGAGATAAATAGGCATGATTGCGTTTCCGCTGTTCTTTTCGCGTATATCTTCCGTATTCCATGCAACGGCTAAAAGCCACATTAGAAAAGCTGTGTGCAGTTGGTCAACTTCCTGCAATACTTCCTCAATAGGCGTTTTCCCCATTGTTAAGTCATAAAGGTTAATGCGTCCCTGTTCGTCAAGGATATAATTTTCTATTCCTTCCGGGAGCATCTTAATAACCGCGCTTGTGAAATAGTCAAAGCCCAGATTCTTTTCTGATATGGTTGCAAGCGCTGTTTCCCCGGCTTCAAAAGCGCCTCTATTTTGCGCTAAAATGCGCCTTTCATGCGCTTCTTTAATGTGCTTGCGCCGGGTTTCTTCTTTATCGGGGAAAACAAGATCCATTTCAATCTGTTCTGTTTTAGGCGCTTCAATGGTTTTGCCCTTCATCCGGGCAACAAATCCATCTGGAGAAGGATCTGTTACCATGTGGACAATTTCAGAAAGATTGATTGCTTCTTTGACTTGTTCAGCTTGTTTTGCAACTGTATCATTCAAAGATTGCACAGCTTTTTCCCTTTCTTCCTGTGTCATTGGCTTCTCGTCAATGGTATCTTCTATCATGATTTGATAGCCGGTTGCAACGTCTGCTTTCTTTTTCCTTGCCACTTGTTTCTCTTCCTTCCGTTAAAAGTAAAAACCGGTGGATTTTAGCGGGTTTTGTAGGAATCCCCCCCCGGTCAGCCCTTGCCGAGAACATTTTTCATGTGGTCATATTCTTTATCGGGAAGGAAGATATACACTTCTCCGTTTTCGTCAAGCCGCATATATAAGCCGTAATTTTCTTTGACTTCCTGCAACATTTTCATTTGCTGGTTGAAATACTGATAGCCTTTTTCCCGGATAAGCTTCAAAGAACCGTCAACGGCTTCTTGCCTTGCGCCGTTCTCGAAAACGTCACAAAGATAATTCTTCCAAAAAACAAGGTTAGTTTCATCATCAGAATTATCAAGAAAATGCTGTATAAATTCCGGGTTCTGCCATGTTGCAAGCCGTTCAAAGAAGTTCATACCATTCATTTCAAAGGAGAAAAAGCGTTCTTTGTTGCATCCGAGTGCAGATGCAATCTTGTCAAGGGTTGCGGGCTGTGGCACATTCTCCCCGCGCAAGGCTCTGCCGATTGTGCTTTCTGCAATCCCGGTTTTTTGTGCAAGCGTCCGGGCGTTCATTCCTTTACTGGCAATTATTTCTTTTAATCTGTTACGGTCAAATTTTACCATGTTATCAACTCCAATATTGTTATTGACGTTATAAACGCAATTAGCGCTTTTCCGTCTGTTCTATTTTAGCTCAACATGAAAGCAATGTCAAGGCAAAATAAAAGCAGAATAGCGCAATAACAGAATAGCAGAAAAGCGCGGTTAGGTTGGTATGTTGTTTAGGTTAGGTTGGTATGCGGTTTAGGTTTGGTTGGTAGCAAGATTAGTTATGGTTGGTAGCAAGATTAGTTGTGGTTGGGGAGCGGTTTAGGTTGAAACGCTGAAAGCCTTATAAAATAAAGCCGGGGCAACTTCCCCGGCTTTCAATGAATCGCGCTTTTCAGATCTGAATCTTGAATTTTTCAAGGGTTTCTTTCTTTGTCAGATAGTCCCGGACAATATCACTTACAAGCACAGAAATGCTCTTCCCTTCAAGGGCGGCTTGCACCTTCAAGCCGGTTGCCAGATCCGCATCAAGGAAAAGGCTTGCCCGCGCAACTTTGCCGCGTGATTTAGGTCTGCCGGTTTTGTGTTCCGTTTCCTCGGTATCCGTCCCGGTTTCGTGATCTTCCTGTGTCTGCTGAAAAAATGCGGTTGCCTGTTCCGTTGCGTTGTAATCCTTCTTTTTAGTTGCCATTTTTGCTTTCCTCCTTCAAAAATTCCCGGATAAAGTCGGAATAATCCATAGTGACGTTAGCGGTTGGCGCAACTTTGAAAAGGCTTGCCCGCGCCAGTTGGCTATCTGAAACGGCTATCCCTTCCCGGATAACAGACTTGTAAAGCCGGGTTTGTAACTGTTCCGCAACGGCTTTAATTGCCGTTTTCGTCTGTGCGCTTGCGTTCGCTTGCCGGTAACGGGTCAGCAAAAGCCCGTTGACGGTTAAGGCGCGGTTGCTGTGGCGCTTTACGTTGTTTATTGCTTCATACAGTTGCCCCAGCCCTTGCAAGCCATAAATGCCCGCCGTTAAAGGAATAAGCACAGAATCCGCGCAAGTCAATGCGTTTACCGTCAAAATGCCGATTGTGGGCGGGCAATCAATGACGATATAGGCATATTCTTCTTTTATTGGCTTCAAGGCATCTGAAAGAAGATATTCACCTTTTAAGCGTTTATCCGCGCTTGTAAGGGCGTAACTTCCCGGAATAATATCTCCTTCCCCGGTGTGAATGATAGCCTCTTCTGCAGATGCTTCTTTCTTTAACAGGCTTTCAACCGTGATTTTGTGCGCGGCTGGGTCTATCCCTGTGCTGTATGTTAGGTTCTGTTGCGGGTCAAGGTCAACTAAAAGCGTTTTCTTTTTCTGCCGGTTCAATCCTGCCGCAAGCGTCTGCGCGGTTGTGGTCTTTCCAACCCCGCCTTTCTGGCTTGCGATTGCTAAAATCATGCCGTTTTTCCCTCCTTTTTTCTGTCTTAGCTGTTAAAAATAAGTATTTTTAGACGGGTTTAAAGTCAATTTCTAACAGTTGAAAAAGGCGCTTCAAGTATTCGGCTTGATTCTGATAGTAAGCCTTCTCGGCATCCGTTTTGACGTAATCGGCATTATAAATAAGCCGGTCATACTCCTTTGTAAGCCGGTCAATCATTTCTTGTTTGGTAAGCGGGCAGTTTACCATCTGTTTCTCCTTCCTTCCGGGGCATCTTGCGCCGGTCTGCCGGGGGAATCATGCCCCAGCCGCTTGATTTTCCTGTGTGGAATAGCAGGAGAATCATAGAAAGTAATAAATGCTTGTAGCGTTACAAACACTAAAAGCATTTATTTGACAAAAACGCGGGTTTTCCTCTTTATCGGTTAAAATTCTTCATCCATCCGGGCATCAATATAATCTAAATAGCGGTCAACTTTCCGGTATTCTTCTTTCAGATCTTCCGATATTTCATCATTGCGGGAAAAAGTGCCGGTTGCCACAAAAGCCCGCGCAATTTTCAGAAGGGTTTCTTTCCCTTCTTTGCTCATGTTCCGAAAATACCACACCAGCTTTTTTTCCGTTTCATTCATCCGGGGTAAACCGTCCTTTCATACAAAATCATCTGGGGTAAGGTCAAGCACCTTGCAAAGTTCTATGTAATCGGTTGCCATGATTTTCTGTTTCCGGTTCATCATCTGGGAAAAGGCGTGTGCTTCAATCCCGGCTTTTTCCGCAACGGCTTTATCCTTCATTCCCTTCTCGTCAATCCTTGCCCGGATAACTGATACCACATCTTTCATTTGCTGTTTCTCCCTTCTATTTTTGCCCTTGCGGGGCTTTTAGGCGGCTTCTCGTGTATTTGTCCACCTGTGCGGGGAGCCGCCTTAAAAACGATTTTAGGCGGGTTTCTGGGCGTTCTGTTCCTGCATCCGGTTAATAAAGGCAACAACTTCTTTCAGTTGGTCAGCCGTTAAGGGTTTAAGGGCTTCTATTGCCGCGCTCATGCTTTCCCGGTTTTCTGTATCCGTAACCGGCTGGGGGTCATTCCCGAAAAGATATTCATATACCATCTGTTCGGAAGAATCCTTCTCCCGGTCAATATTATGGGAATAAATAAGCGTTGTGTTAATGTTCTTGTGCCGTGCATAGCGTTGCGCTTGCTGAATGTTTCCCCCGTTCGCTTTAAGTAAGGCTGTAACGCCGGTGTGGCGCAAGCTGTGCGCGGTCAGCTTTCCCATATCATAACCGGCTTCAATAAACCGCGTTTTGATAATGGTTGAAAGGCTGGGTTCTGATAACCGGGTATCCCGTGATCCGTCCGGGGCAATGCGGGCGCGGTTTCCTGCAGATGCAAAAAGCGGTTTATCCTTCCCGGTATCCGTTCTCTGTACTAAATAGGCTTCAATATTCTTGTACAGGTCAGCAGGAATTTTCACAAATTCATCCTTTTCATTGTGTCCCTTGCCTTGCACATAAAGAATATGTTCCCCGCGTTTCATCTGCAGATCTTCAATGTTTGCGCGGTTAATTTCAATAATTCGGAGGGCGCAAGTCGCGCATAACTGAATGATTGCATAATCCCGGAGTCCGATAATGTCCCCCCGGTCAATAGACGCGAGAACAACGGACAAATCAGCCTTTTCAAAAGCATCTTTCCGGGTGTTATCTTGACTTACCTTTACCCCTTTCAAGTTATCCGCAACATTCGGATAAAGCCCCTCGGAAGAAAGCCACTTGAAAAAGTGCTTTACCGTCCGAAAATAATTGCCTTGTGTCGTTACCGCATAGCCGTTTTCCTTCAAATAGTTCTTAAAGGCTTTTATATCTTCCCGCTGTGGCTGTGTTATGCCGTTATCCGCAAGCCACTTGCGAAAAGCGTTAAGCCCGTTTAAATATCCATACATGGTCTTTTCTGTTACGTCTGTATACTCGGTGAACCGGTCAAAAAGCGTTTCTGTAAATGTGCAAACCGGGGCAACGGTCAACGGGCTTGCGGGTATCAATGCGCTGTACATGGTCAAAGCTCCTTTCCTTTATTGGCGTTTCCTGTGTTTGTAACGTCAATAACAACTTTACCACATAAGGCATTGTAACTCATTTCATATAGAAAATCAAGATTATTTTCTTGATTTTCAACATTTTTGCGTTATTGCTGTTCCTGCTGTTCCATCAGCAAATCATGATAAAATTCCTTTTCCTCCTTTTCGGAAAAGGTTTCCGGGGTCTGTGTTTCTTCTCTGTCCATGGTATCCACCTTCTTTCATATTCTGCCATTAAAGAAAGAAATCCCGCATCTGTAACGGAAGGGAAACAGACGCGGGAAGTACAAATTTCCGTTGTAGTTGCCGAGGGAAGGAAGCAAAGCCCGGACAACTTCCCGCGCTGGGATGAAACGCGGGAAAGCTGTTATTCAAGCCACAACGGGAAAATGTCATAAGTTAGGATAAACCGCGCCACCAATTTCTCGGTAAAGGGCGCTTTCCGTTTCCGGGTTCATCCATTCATCAAGCACAGAATCCGCAACCGGAGCCGCGTGAATCTGTTCAGCCATTGCAACGGCTTTATCATGGATCTGGGCGTAAGCTGTGCGCTTTCCGTCAACTGTAACAAGATGAATCCCGGAAGAATCCCCGTATTCATTCCCGATATAGGTTGAAAGAATCCGCAACATGGTATAGTTTTCCCGGTGTTTATCCGCAAGCCATTGCAATTCGTCAACGGTCAATCTTCCATATTCCCCGTTAAGGAGATTAGCGTCCGGGCTTCTTTGTGCCGGGTTAAGCACAGCCCACTTGCCGAGATCCTTTGCCACATCTGCCGCAACTGCAGAAAGGGCATTGAGGGCGGCTTCATACCGTTCTGGGGTATCATTCCCCTTTACCGCATCCGCGTTATATTCTTGAAGGTTTTCAAGATAAGCGGATACAAAATAGTTAGGTCTAATCATGTGAGCCTCCCCCGGTTAAACCCCGGTTTCAATGCCTTTCTGATATTCATAGGTCAGCCCGCTTGCAGTTGCTTGCCGGGAAAGTTCTTCATCCTGTTCAAGCAACATACCGTAATAGCCTTTAGGCGCGGTTGCGGCTTTCCTGCACAGGGAGAAGAAATCATCAATAAACTTGCGGAGGGTTTCTTCCTTGTCAAAGAAAGAAAATCCTTCCCATTCGCGCTTTTTCGCGTATTCCTGCACCATTGTGCGGAAAGCTGGCACATCATGCGCCTCGGCAATGCGGGAAAGGGCAATAGGCGTTTTTACAAGCCCGTATTCAAGCAATTTGAAATCTGCTTCATTCGCGCCGGTAATATCCGCGCCGGTCGGCAAGGTCTGCCGGTCAACTTCCGTTACCGCGCTTTCATATTCATGCTCGATAACGCGGAGCGCCTTTTCAGATGCTTCTTTCTTCCGGGCATCAAAAGCCGCAAGTACCTTTTCCCGGTTTTCAATAGCCAGTCTGCCATGGTCAACCGCGTTAAGGGCGGGAAGGGCGGCTATTTCTTCATCAATGGAAGTATGCACCTTCCGCGCCTCGTCAAGCGCTGTAAGGGCGCTTTTCAGCTTGCTAACCGGCATTGCAATAATGTACTCTTTCATTGTTTGGTATCCCCTTTCTTTATTGGTTTATCGGTTTCCTGTTCCGTTTTAACGGCTTGTAGGGCTTCATATACGGCTTCTCTTGCATAGGCGCTTATTTCTATTGCTGTCCGTCTTACAAGGTTTATAACCGCGTTCTGAAAGCCCTGTGGGGGGCAATAATCCGCATAGTTTCCTATCCGGGTTATTTTCGGCTTGTATTCCCAGATCCGATTTACCTTGAAGAATCTGTTTTCAAGTACCGCATATTCCCCGGTATAATCATCTGGGACGGGGGCGGGCATCCCGTCCGATCCCGGCATCCCGATAATAATTGATTCAATGTGTTCTGTTCCGGTGATTCTCCCTTCAAGGGCTTCTAACCGTCTGATAACCGCGTCAACGTTCATCCTTCAGCCCGCCTTTCAAGGGCTTCAAGCCTATCAAGGATCTCTAACCGGTCAACATACCTTTCAATGTTGCTGTAAACAGTCTGAATTGCTTGTACCTTTACACTTGCGCTTGTCTTTTCGCTTTCAATGATACCGATAAGCGTTTCAGAGCAAGCTTGCATTTTGCTTTGCAAATAGCCGGTTGATTTTCGCAATTCTTCCACTCTGCAACGGTTCAATTCCGCTTTGAAGTCCGGTTCTCCCAGATACTTATAAGCGGTTGAAGTTGCTATCCCGGCTTCTTTTGCGGCTCTTGCCGCGTTCCCGGAAGCAAGATAGCAAGCAAGAAATTTCTGTTGTCTGTGGTTCAGCATTTACCTTGCCTCCCTTCATCCTAAAATTATGACGGGGTAACGGGCTTTCCCGGTTTACTTGCTAACTCTGCTTGAAAGGATAGAAAGAAGCTTTGTTTTGCTTTCTCCCGTCTTTCTGCCGTTACCCCGTCAACCGGGTTTCACGTTTTGCCGGTGTACTTTGCTTCATTGTGGATAAGGCAGGTATACCTCCAATCTTCATTGGCACACAATTTCACGTTTCCAACCGTCAAAACGTTACTTCCCGTTGTACTTTGTTGTCCACTATTTTTAGTATAGTGTGTCTACCCCCGACCGTCATTTCACAGCATTTTCCGCTTACCCCTCACAGTTGCGTTAATGTGTTAGTGACGTTACAAAGTACATTATCATTATAACGGTTGTGTGTAAATTTGTCAATGTGTTTCGGTCTAAAAATACTTACAAATAACAGCTAAGACAGAAAAAAGCGCTAAAAAATGGAATTTTGCCATTAAAGAAAGGGAGCCGCTTGCCATTAAAAAAAAGCCCGCGCCGGGGCTTTCTCTGCATCCGGGCGGGCTGGGTGTGATGCTACTTTCCTTTATAGGCTTTTCCTGCCGGGGCGGCTATGCTGTCCGGGGCGGGCGTGAAAAGGTCATAAGCGGGGTAATAAGTGAAGTTGGCTTCATAATGTGAAATCCCGTAACGGTTTTTAAGGCATACAAGCTTAATTTTCCGGGGGTTTTCTTCTTTAGCTTCTTCAATGCGCTTGCGCTTCTTCTTTAGCTTTCCTTCAAAGTCAAAAAGTTCTTCATCAAGGCAAGTCAACTGCAAGCCCCAGACAACATCTGCAGTATATTCTATTCCCCCGCTTTCCTTTAAGCTTTCAAAAGCAAAAGGAGTCATATAGTTAGCGCGGTTCAAACTGCTAATGACAATCACAGTTACATCAAGTTCACGGGAAAGGCGCTTCAATTCAGTTACAGCAAGGTCAATTTCATCTTTCTTACTGTTCCGGGTTTTCCCGTCTGCCGCCGGTTGAAGGATCTGCAGATAGTCAATGAATACAACCGGCTTTGTATCTGTCTGGGCTATATAGCGTTGAATATAATCCCGGATAAAGGAAATATCACAGTTGAAGTTACCTTCAATGATTGATAGCCGGTTGCCTATCTGGGCTTTATACAGCTTCTTTGCATATACCACTTGTTCCGGTTCATAGCCTTGCCTTATAGGAAGGGCGCTAACCGCCGTTTTTATATCGTTTTTAGCGGTTAAGCGGGCAATGCTTTTCGATACCATTTCAAGGCGGCTTTGTTCCATGGAGAAGAATAACACTTCATCCCCAGCCGCCGCGATTTGGTCAGCCATTTGCAAAGCAAGGGTTGTTTTGCCCAAAGAAGAAATAGCCGCAAGCACATATAAACCGGAGTAAAGCCCTTTTGCCTTTGCATCAAGGTTGGTAAAGCCGGTTAAACGGTTTGATGCTTTAATCCGGGCTATTTCTTCATCCATCCGGGTTTCCATATAATCAAGGGTATTATCCGGACGAGTTGCGGTCTGTGCTGTTGCGCTTGCTACTGCCCTTCTGAATCCTTCCGGGTCAGAAACAAGCGCTTCATTTGCATCTTTGTAACTGCCGCTAATATTGGCAGAAACACAACTAACATTTAAACGTTGTAAATGCTCCTTCAATTCCCGTTCTTTTGCCTTGACTTTTTCGCGGGTTTTCGGGCCTGGGTCATTATCAAAGCAGAGAATCAAGGTTGATTCTGTGGGCTTCTTTTCAAGCGTTTCCCACAATAATTTAACGTTGCTTGTGCTGTTCAATGCTATTGCGTGTTTGCCTATCTGAATCAATGAAAGGGCATCAAAAGCACCTTCCACCACAAAAACATAATCCGCGCCAGCATAAAGCAAATCCTCTTGAAACAGTCCCGTTACCCCGCCTTTGCTGTTCAGCTTTTTATATCCGTCCGGGGTTGCCGGGTCTATGCTTCTCCCCACATATCTGCTTGCGCTTGTGGGAATAATGATTCTGGGGGCTGGGTGTGGTTTATATTCGTTCCCCATTGCGCCGGGGGCGCTTGCCGGGTCTGCTTGCGGGTCAAAGCCCAGCCCCATTGCATAAGCGTTTATCCAATCAATCCCGCGTTTTTCAAAATAGGCTTGCGCTTCTCTGCTCTTTACAAGCTGTTCCCGGCAATAATTATAATAGTCGGTATAATCAGCCGTTTGCGCGGTCATAACAAGCCCGTCAAGCGGGGCGGGGGAATTGCCATTAAAGGAAGAATCCCCGCCGAGATCCTTCCGGGGCGCTTTCCCCGTGAAGTCAATTTCTTCTGTTATCCCGGCTTGCTGTGCAAGGGCTTTAACCGCATCCGCGAACCGTTCTCCGGTTTCGTTCATGTGAAGGTCTATCACATCCCCGCTTTTATTGCAGGAGAAACAAGTGAAAGTGTTTGTTCTGTACAGCTTCAAAGCGCCGGTTCTGTTTGTCCCTGTGCCACTTCCGCAAAAAGGGCATATATACATATCTGTTCCAGCGTTTTTAGACTTCTGCAGATAGTTTCTGCAATCCACGCGGGCGCGGATAATCTGCTTTGTCTGTTCAAGGTTCATCATGCGGCTAATCCCTTCTTTCCTTCCGATTGTGGGCGGGCGGCTTCTTTCCTTTAATGGAAGTCCCCCCCGGTTGAGAATATACTGAAAGCGCTTGCCCGCCTCAAGCGGGGCAAGCGCACAGTTTAAATATATAGATATTTAAATATATAGGCGTTTCAAAAATCCCGGAAAGCCTTGATTTATAAGGGTTTTCGGAAAGGGCGGTAATCTTCCCCCCAACCAAAGTAATCTTCCCCCCAACCAAAGTAATCTTCCCCCCAACCAAAGTAATCTTCCCCCCAACCAAAGTAATCTT
>Ga0129307_1003189_pt1 | contig 10859 bp, 15 predicted proteins | sample P1105metagenome_FD_94437 | JGI IMG/M metagenome (GOLD analysis project Ga0129307, IMG submission 94437) | Capybara group fecal microbial communities from Wisconsin, USA - P1105 metagenome | ecosystem: Host-associated > Mammals > Digestive system > Large intestine > Fecal | place: USA: Wisconsin... | reverse complement strand
TTGATATGAAAGAATACTATGACAAGCTAAACTCCATTCAAAAGACATTACTAAAGCTTAAAGCTGCATAAGCACAAGCGCTATAACTGAAAGATGAATTTACACACAATTATGGACTTGACTCAGTTTAGAGATACTGGTTCCAAATAAGGGGTCAAAAGTGGTCAAATTTGGTCAACGCAGAGGTCTGAAACCCGCATGAATAAAGGATTCTTGCGGTGAATGACTTCATTGTTGGGCACAACAGTACATGGAGGAAATATTATGGCAGGAAATGCATGGAAGTATTCCGGAGTGCTTGATGATTATGATTTAGCCTTTTTACAGAGAGATTTCATAACCATAAAGCAAGGCGTGGAGTATTACGGATTTAGCGAAAGACCATTTATAAGAATGGCAAAAGAGGCTGGAGCTTTTTACAAGATAGGAAAGATGGTTCGTATTAACAGAGCCACATTTGATGAATATTTAAGAGAACAAAGGCGTGTACCAAGAATAGGAGGCAAATTATGTGCAAAGTCATAACCGTATCAAATCAAAAAGGAGGAACTGGGAAGACCACTTCCTGCGTAAACCTTGGAATTGGATTAGCATCAGAAGGTAAGAGGGTTTTATTGATTGATTCAGATCCGCAGGGTTCATTATCTATAAGTTTAGGATATTCGGAGCCGGATACCTTTGAAAATACACTTGCTACTTTGATGATGAATATTGTAAATGATGAAGAAATGAATTTTGAGGATGTCATTATTCATCATGAGGAAGGAGTAGATATTATTCCTTCTAATATAGAATTATCTGCAATTGAAGTTTCATTAGTTAATGTGATGAGCAGAGAGTTGATTCTTAGACAGCTGATAGAAAAGCTAAAAGCTTCATATGACTATATTATTATCGATTGCATGCCTTCGCTTGGTATGATGACGATTAATGCTCTTTCTTGTGCCGATACGGTGCTTATTCCGGTGCAGGCGGCATATTTACCAGTAAAGGGTTTACAACAGCTTATTAAGACAATAGGTCGTGTTAAAAGGCAACTCAATCCTAAATTACAGATTGAAGGGATTCTGCTTACTATGGTTGATAATAGGACCAATTATGCGAAGGATATATCTGCAATGGTTTATGATGCATACTCTTCATCCATAAAAGTATTTAAGACAGAGATTCCTATGTCTGTCAGAACAGCAGAAACAACTGTAGAAGGAAGTAGTATTTATAAATATGATCCTAAGGGTAAAGCAGCTTATGCTTATCGTGCATTAACGAAGGAGGTTCTCAATGGGTAATCGAATTGGAGAAAAAATAAAACTTACAAGTATAGATGAATTATTGTGTGTTCCTGAAACTGTAGGGACAGTTGAAATTGAGCTTGGTCTTATTTCAGAATTTGCTAACCATCCATTTCGAGTTGTAGATGATGAAAAGATGGAAGAACTGGTGGAGAGTATAAGACAGCAGGGAATCTTATCTCCGGTATTAGTTAGGCCAGGAAAGAATAGTGGATATGAAATGATATCGGGCCATAGAAGACTTCATGCTGCAGGTATTGTGGGTCTTAAGAAAATCCCTGCAATTGTTCGTGAACTAAATGATGATGAAGCTGTCATTGCAATGGTTAATGCCAATCTTCAAAGAGAAGAGATTCTTCCAAGTGAAAGAGGTTTCTCTCTTAAGATGAAAATGGATGCAATGAGACATCAGGGAACATGTCGACATGATGTCGACAAGCTGAGCCCGGTAGAAAGAAAAACCGCAACAATTGTTGGTGAAGGAAGTGGGCTTACAGGAAGAAGTGTTCAGCGTTATATCAGACTTACAGAATTGATACCTGAACTTCTAAATATGGTAGATGAAAAGAAATTATCTTTGGTAAATGGAGTTGATATTTCCTATTTTGATAAGGACATTCAGAAATGGCTGTATGAATATATAAAAGAAAATGGATTTATAAAACCAACGCAGATTGATGCGCTAAAGAACCACACTAATTTGGATAATGTAACCCAGTACACATTAATAGCAATTTTGAATGATGCTCTGCCGGAGAAAAAGCCATGTGGTAAGGTTGCACTGTCAGAGAGAAAACTTGATAGGTATTTCCCACCTCATTTTTCAGCTAGGAAAAGGGAAGAAATAATACTTAAATTATTGGCAGATTGGAAGGCAGCAAATTATCCAGAGGAGGCATAAGGATGGAGTTTGATTATTATTATGGAAAAGAAGCTGACACCTTTAGCTTCTATCGTGTGCCTAAGATATTATTTTCAGAAGCTTATTTTAAGGGATTGTCAGTAGAGGCTAAGGTGTTATATGGACTCATGCTTGATAGAATGTCACTATCAATGAAGAACCAGTGGATTGATGATGAAGGAAAGGTATATATCAATTTCTCTGTAGAAAATATCCAAGAATACATGGGATGTAGTAAGAATAAAGCTGTAGCCATATTAAAGGAGTTAGATTCCGATGGTGGAATTGGTCTTGTCGAGAAAAAAAGAATGGGGCAAGGAAAGCCTACAATAATATATGTAAAGAATTTTGCTTCCAGGGAATTTCTTCAGAATTGTAATAGTTGGGATTCTGCTCAAAATAGGGGCGTTTCAGAATCTCAAAAAATCAACTTCTTGAGTCCCATGAATGAAGATTCCAGAGGCGCAAGATTTACGATTCTTGAATCGCAAAATATGGGAGCTAATAATACTAATATTACACAGACTGATATTAGTGAGATTAAATCTAATCTTATCTTATCAGCAGATGGGATGGGATTGGATGAGATGAGTGCCTACGCAGATATCATCAGGGATAATCTGGAACTGGATATTATGCTTGAGCGTTATCCATATGAGCAGGAGTTGGTACAGGGGATATATGAATTGATATTGGAGACAGTTCTTACAAAAGGCAAGACTATTATTATTGCAAGTAATGAATATCCGACAGAACTGGTTAAATCCAAATTCTTAAAGCTAAATGGTATGCATCTTGAGTATGTCATAGACTGCCTTAAAAGTAATACCACAAAGGTAATGAATATAAAGAAGTATTTAATGGCGGCACTATTTAATGCACCAAGTACAATTTCCGGATATTACCAGGCAGAGGTAAACCATGATCTGCCACAATATGCAAAAGCAAAGTGAGGAAGAATGTTATGAAGAAAGTAATTTTATTTCCAATTAGAATGATATTGATGTTAGCAGGGGTGTTGATTGATTTATTTATAAAAGCGGAATGCTGGGTGAGTGGTATTGCGTTTGTGATATTAGCAGTATGTATTATTTTAGCAGTAGTAAACCAGATGTGGTTACAAGCTGGCATATTGGCAGGGTTAGTTCTCATCATGGTATTAGCATTGTTTTTAACAGCCAATATTAAGATATGGGTGGATATTCTCGCAGAAAAAATGGCATAAATTTATAAGTGTCCACCAAATGTCCACCAGATGTCTACCAAATGTCCACCACGTGTCCATTTTCAAACGATTTTACCTGTGTTATATTTACAATGGACAAAGAAATGAGTTACGGAAAAACAAAACGCCGAAACACAAATCGATGTCTTGTTTCTTTTGCAAAAGATAATAAGGAATCAATGAGCGTCAGCTTGAATCTACGGGTTCGGGTCTGGCGCTTTTTTGATGCCATCATTTAGGAAGTTACAGATGACGATCCGAAACTTCCACAAATCTTAAATATGAAAGGAAATTACGAAAATGGATTTTAATGAATTCAAAGAGCAGTTCACAGAGGATGTGAAGCAGGGACTTGCAGATGCAGGTATTGAGGCAAAGGTTTCTACTAATACAGTTGAGAAGATGAATGAATCATACGAGGCAATGACAGTTACTCCGGAAGGCAGCAACGTCGGTGTGAATGTAAATATGGAAAAGTTCTTCGAGGCTTATGAGAACGGAACACCTTATGAGGATGTGGTTGATAAGGCAGTGAATGTGGTTGAAGGCGGTTTTGCTAATCAGCCTACAGTCGATGTATCAGCCTTAACTGATTACGATCAGATGAAGGACAAACTTATTATGGAAGTTGTTTCTGCAGAAGCAAATGCAGAGATGCTTGATAAGGTTCCACATAAGGAAATGGAAGACATGGCTGTTGTATATCGATTTGAACTTGATTCTAATGATGATGGACGAGCAACAATCCTTGTTACAAATCAGCTTATTGAAACGATGGGTGTTACTCCTGAACAGCTTCACGCTGATGCAATGGAGAATGCACCGGAGCTCAAGCCTGCAGTTATTAAGGGCATGAGCGAAGTAATGGCTGAGATGATGGGTGTGAGCACCGAAGATCTTGCAATGATGGGAATGCCTATGGATCCTGCAGATGAGAAGATGTTTGTAGCGAGTGTTCCTGATAAGATTCACGGTGCAGGTGTTCTTGCCTACCAGGATTTTATGGATCAGGCTGCTGAAAGAGCCGGTGGTGACTTCTTCATTTTACCTTCGAGCATCCATGAGGTTCTCATTGTTCCTGATAATGGAAACATGAGTCTTAGCGATCTTGAGGCTATGGTAAAGGAAGTAAATGCGACTCAGGTCGCTCCGGAGGATAAGCTTACTGATAGTGTATATCACTATGACAGTCAGGCTAAGGTCTTCGAACTTGGCGAGAAGTTCGTTGAGCGTCAGAATGAAAAGGAAGCCGGTATTGAAGCCGAAGCTTCTGAAAAGGGTTCTGTGCTTGATGAGCTTAAGGCTAAGAAGGAAGAGGTTGCACAGCAGCCAAAAAAGGAAGTCGTAGATAAGGCTACAAAGTCTAAAGGCGGCGAAGCAATCTAATCAATTGTAAAGTAAATTACCAATGATGAACAGGCGTCAGCTGGGGAAGTTGTTCTCCGGTCTGGCGCTTTTCTTATGCAAACTTATATCAGAAATCAGGAGGATTTATAAATCATGTCGAGAGAATTTAATGTAGGAAGAACAATGACTCAGAATTATTCATCAGTTATAGGAAGACCGGAGCCTGTGGCCCATCCACTCAATTGCAATGCAGAGTGTCCATATGGCAAGGGCAAATCATTCTGTTTTCCTTGTATGGCAAAGATCATGGCGGAACACAATGCTGCTAAGAAGGGTGCTGTAAAGGAAACTGATACAAAGGAAGCATAGGAATGGATTTTGACTACTTTTATAAGGAGCAGTCAGATCAGTATGCATTCTATAGAATTCCCAAGGCGCTGATTGTAGAGGCGTACTTTCAGGATATGTCTACAGATGCAAAGCTTCTTTATGGTCTGTTGTTGGACCGTGTGTCCCTGTCTACAAATAGTGGATGGATTGATGATCAGGGAAGGGTGTACATCATTTACACCATAAGTAGTATTACAAGAGATTTGCATTGCGGAAGTAAAAAAGCAGTGAGACTTCTTCGGGAACTGGAAAAATATGGAATGGTTGAAAAGGTTGCCAGAGGGCAGGGGAAACCATCTTTAATTTATGTGAAGAATTTTTCCACACTATGGTCAAAACAACAATTCCAGGATGGTCAAAACAACAATTCTAGAGTTGTCGAAAGGAAAATCCTAGAAGGGTCAAAACAACAATCTAATAATACTAATATAAATAATACTAATATAAATAATACTAATCTTATCTTATCAGGAGCGGATGTGGATAACTCGGATAGGGAAGCTTATCATCGGTATCTTTATAAGCAATTGGAAATAGAAATTTTAATGGAGCGATATCCCTATGAGCAGGATGTAATTGAATCCATTTTGAATCTGATGCTGGATACTATCTGTTCCAAGAGAAAGACGATTCGTATTGCAGGTGATGATAAGCCTGTAAATGTTGTGAAATCCATGTTCTTGAAGCTGGATGCAAGTCATGTGGAATATGTCATGGACTGCCTTAAGGCAAATACTACCAAGGTGCGGAATATTAAGCAGTATTTATTGGCTGCCTTATATAACGCACCTTTAACTATGAGTAGCTATTACCAGGCAGAGGTGAATCATGATTTCCCTCAGTATGCCAAGAATGCTATCAAGAACGTAAAAACGACTCAGTATGATTATTCCTATAAACCGGGTGAATCACTATAAAAATAAAGGAGGCATTATGCAGAATATAGAAATTACTATCCAGCTTGATCCTGTAGAGGATGGTGCAAACTGGATTCCCAAAGGAATGAAAATTAAAGGTGGCGGTGCGCTTATTATAGGTACCAATGGAGATTACAGAATAGCAGAGGAGAATGAGGCCATTGAAATCTTGGACAGATTATCAGGCTGTTGTTCGTCTGATTATATGGGTAAGACATCTTTCCTTGTAGTGTATAACAAAAAGAAGATTGTTGCTGCCGGAGATGCAAAATTCATAGTTGGTTCTGTGATGATTGTAAAGGGATCTGCTAAAGGAATTGAACTCTTAGATGAGGAAGAAATTGAGCAGGCAAAGAAGGAATTTGAGAGCAGACTTGCAACGTTATGTGGTAGCGGAATTCAATTTTCCGCTTATGAGATATAGAGGAGGATATTGAGATTATGAGTAGAACAATACCATTATAGGTAACTGTGATTCCCAGATATTCCTAGGTGGTTCTGAACAGACGACTCTTAAGGACCTGAACACCACACTCGGTAAAGAGACTATTGATATGTATAACACAGGTGAAACCAGAGGTCAGTCGCAGAGCTATAACATGAATTATCAGAAGCTTGGTCATGATCTGATGAGTATTGATGAATTGGCAGTCATGGACGGATCAAAATGCATTGTGCAGGTTCGTGGTGTAAGACCATTTTTCTCAGATAAATATGACCTGACAAAGCATCCAATGTATCATTTGACAGCAGATGCGGATAAGAGGAACTGGTTCGATATTGAGAAGTTCCTGAAGAAAAAAGACAACTTAATATTGAAAGCAGATGATCAGTTTACGGTCATCGAAGTAACTGAGTAATGGCTCTTTTGGAAGTAAAGCACTTCTGAAGGAGCTTTTATTATGTCCTCGACTTGGGGACGAATTCGCGCGAATTGTCAGCTTCAGTCGACGGGAGCTGGCAGCAACTAATCAACTATACATCGGCAAAAAATCAAAATATTGCCGAAAGATATGAATTTTAGGAGGAAAAACAAATGGCATTTTTTCAGAGCGCAGTAGGCGTATTACAGACTCTCGTTATCGCACTTGGAGCAGGTCTTGGTATCTGGGGCGTAGTAAACCTTATGGAAGGTTACGGTAATGATAATCCTGGTGCAAAGTCACAGGGAATGAAGCAGCTTATGGCAGGTGGCGGTGTAGCCCTCATCGGAACTACTCTTGTACCACTTCTTTCTGGTCTTTTCTAAGAAAAAGCGTGGCAGGACCACGCGAGTTTTAAGCTCAGGAACAGCTTGGTAATAGGTGTCGTACAGGCACCTATTATGCCAGGCATTGGCACAATAAATGGCATATTAAATGCTGGCAAAAATAATAAATTTGGAGGAAAACAAAATGGCATTTTTTCAGAGCGCAGTAGGCGTATTACAGACATTAGTTATCGCACTTGGAGCCGGTCTTGGTATTTGGGGCGTAGTAAACCTTATGGAAGGTTACGGTAATGATAACCCTGGTGCAAAGTCACAGGGAATGAAGCAGCTTATGGCTGGTGGTGGTGTAGCCCTTATCGGAACTACTCTTGTACCACTTCTTTCTGGTCTTTTCTAAGAAAGAGCATGGCAGGATCATGCGAGCATAAGCTCATGGACAGGCAGGTTTGGGAGGTTCCCGGCCTGCCTTTTATAAACTTAATAGTGAAAAAATAATGTAAAAATAATGAATTTTAGGAGGAAAAACAAATGGCATTTTTTCAGAGCGCAGTAGGCGTATTACAGACATTGGTTATCGCACTTGGAGCCGGTCTTGGTATCTGGGGTGTAGTAAATCTTATGGAAGGTTACGGTAATGATAACCCTGGTGCAAAGTCCCAGGGAATGAAGCAGTTGATACCAAGTTTGATGGAAGGAATATAAACGAAAGGATAAGCTGGTCCAGGCAGATGCGGGCTGTAGTTGAAAAAAGTATGTTTTCGGTATAATTTCGGTATGAAATCGGTAGGTTTTGAGTATTCTTTTGTTTGATAGACCGTGCTATATTATATACTGAGCAAAGCAAAGTACGATAATAGTACGAAAATAGTACCAAAATAGTACGGGATGAGTATTTTTTTCATCTTTCAGCCGTGCTATAGTTATCATGAGCAATCGAGATGCAGATCCCGATTGCTTTTTCATTTTTGTGTGACAGATGGTAAGGCGACATTTGGTGTCGCATTTAAGAAGAAGCCCACAAGTTTTAGAGGACAATGCGCAGATTTTGATTGTAAAATACGATAAAAATGCTATAATTGTGCTATAGAAATGGAGGGCGATATGACCTTTGGAGAAAAGATAAGAAATTTAAGACAAAAGTGCATTTTAAGCCAAGAAGCTTTTGCTAAAGAACTTGGGGTTTCCTTCTCTACTGTAAACAGATGGGAAACAGACAAATGTGTTCCAAACTACATCACTATGAAGAAAATAAAGGACTACTTCGATTCGAAAGGAATTGAATTCGATTTAGAGGATGGTTCATGGAAGGAGACCAAATAAATGGCATATACCCATATTGATTGTTTTTCTGGTCCAGGCGGAATCTGTACCGGATTGCATGCGGCTGGATTTGAAACTAAGGTCGCAATTGAGTTTATAAAAAGCTGTGTTGATACATATTCTGCAAATCATCCCGAGGTACATGTGATTCATTCAGATATTCGAGATGTTACCGAGGAACAAATATTACCATTCATTCCTAAGGATGGAATTGACCTTGTAACATCCGGAATGCCTTGCGAAACATTTTCTACAGCAGGAAACACTTCACGTTCGTTTTATGATGACAGACAGTTCCTGTTTCGTGAAGGAATAAGGATTGCTCAAATAGCAAATGCCAAGATGATTCTTTTTGAAAATGTACCAGCTATCACAACAAAAACGGTTGCTAAGGATTCCAAAGAGTTGATCGTAGATGTGCTAAAAAGAGAGCTTGAAGAGGCCGGTTATGGAAATTATAAAGAAGTGGTGCTGAAGGCTACTGACTTTGGAGTACCTCAAAGAAGACAGAGATACTTTATTCTTGCTACCAGGTATCCTAATTGGGAAATTGTTCTTCCATTGCCTACGTGTGATAAGGAAGTTACGGTTGCTGAAGCTCTTGCAGAATTACCTAATGTTATTCCTAATACGGATATAGAAGTAACCAAATATAAAGGAAAAGCATCTGAATACTCGCGTCTTATGAGATATCGTGAATTTTGGAAGCGTGAAGAATTCGAGGATACACTATCTTACCAGATGCCGATGAAGCATAGAGAATGTACGCTGAAAAGGTTTGCATTATTAAGTCCTGGTGAGAGCTTAAAGGATCTGTTTGATAGATATCAAGGCAAAGAAAGAGAAAAACTTCAAGCAGAGCGTATACTCCCGAAGAAAATGTTTATAAAGCGCAACTATCGTTTGAAAGCCAAGGAAGCTTCGCCTACGGTTACGAGTCATTGTTTGGATGAATTTGTTCATCCTAAATACGATAGAGCTTTGACGGTCAGAGAGTGTGCAAGATTACAATCTTTCCCGGATTCGTATGATTTTGTTGGGGGGCCTTATATAACACCGCATCTTCATAATGATATTCAAGACAAATATGAGCAGATTGGAGATGCAGTTCCTCCCCTGTTAGCTTATGCATGGGGAGTGACCATAAACGGGATATTTGATAAGAATCTGTAGTGATGTTGGAGGAAGCCTATGGATGATATAGATTATAGGGTATTTTGTAAAAGCACATACGATGAAACCTGGAAATCGGAGTATCTTATAGAGGTTAATAGAAAAAACACCGAAAGCGTAGCTGCAATAACAGCAGCCAGGTTGTTAGCTCAACGAAAAGCTATAGATAAAACTTTTGTTGATGCTTTATTAAAGTATTCACCCGAGATTTCTGAAAGCGATATATGGGCTGCAATAGCTATATCGCACAAGTTGAATGTTGCTAACTTGGGAGAGTTTGGAATACCCGAAGAACTTCATCAAAAGGTGTTCGAAACATGCTTGTCGGCTCATCAAAGCTGGATCAAATCAAGTGGGCATTCTTTTGAAAGGTATATTTCATCAATAGAGAATGAAGAATTAAAGAAAAATGAGATTAGATTTATTCTTCAGTCAGAAATGACGAAAATGGTCAAGGAACACGCATTGGTTAATACTCCAGAAGATATTGCGGGATTGAATGCCTGGGGAAAGGATTTTGATTTGTATGCTGTTCAAGCGGTTCATGGTGAGCAGCATATATTCGGGTGCATTCAATCAAAAACCAGCATTAGAGATCGCGTGGGTAGAGATGTAACTTTTTCAAGGAATGCTATGGAAGGATTGTTTTGGTCTGTTGGTGTTACATTGGATGGCGATTTCCTTAATATGCAGGAATTTGTAAACATGGTTAATGGCGGGGGATCCTATCCTAAAAACGGTTGGCACGGAATGTATGCAATGTCAGGTATTTCGGAATGCAACAATAGGATTTATAAAGTCGATGATGGATTGAGTTTGTTTGTTGATCATGCAATACAGGCGGCAAGACAGTTCATTAGCGATAGAAGAAAATTGGATATTGATTGGAAGGCAAAATAGTTTAATTGATTAGACTATGGTAAAAAATTATCTTACAGGATAATGAAATAAGCAAATCGAGATTTGAGGAGATGATAATATGGAGCATAAAGGAACGAAAACAATAGAAACCCATAGGTTATTATTGAGAAAATTCTGTGCTGAGGACATAAATGCGGCATATATGAATTGGACATCTGATGAT
>Ga0129307_1003187_pt1 | contig 10873 bp, 9 predicted proteins | sample P1105metagenome_FD_94437 | JGI IMG/M metagenome (GOLD analysis project Ga0129307, IMG submission 94437) | Capybara group fecal microbial communities from Wisconsin, USA - P1105 metagenome | ecosystem: Host-associated > Mammals > Digestive system > Large intestine > Fecal | place: USA: Wisconsin... | reverse complement strand
TTTCCGGCACAGCCTTCGGGCAGCGCTATAACGCGGACCAGATGCTCTCAGACCGGGAGCAACCGGCCCCTCTTTATTTCATCATCATCTCCAACACGGAACACACGGATGACTGTGTGAAGCTCGCCGAAGCGCTTATGCGCTGATCTCTCGGTATATAAAACTGTTTACGGAGGATCCCTATGGCATTTACGGCATCAAGCGCTGCGGCGCACTATGAAAAAGCTTACGCGGCCGGCATGAAGCAGGGCGGCACCCCCGCCGTACTGACGGACGTCCTTGCCGCGGACAATGTCTCCTATCCCGCGCACTATCCTCTCGGCGTGATCCAGATCCCGCTCGAACAGGTCGCAGGCACTTACACAAAGAGCCGGAGCGATTCTTTCAGTTCGGGCTTTTATCCTATGATGGAAGAAGGCTCCGAGTTTGCCGACAAATGGAAGGCACTCTGCCGGGCACATCTCGAAGAAGGCATCCATACGCCGGTCAAGGCGTATGAATACATGAACCTCTATTACATCGTTGAAGGCAATAAGCGTGTCAGCGTCCTGAAATACTTCGACGCGGATTCCATTGCCGCGGACGTGACCCGCATCATGCCGCCGATCGCGGACAGGGAAGCCGTCCGGATCAACTACGAATATATCGATTTCTTCCACCAGACCGGCATCAACTACATCTATTTCCGCACGCAGGGCTGTTTCCACCGTCTGATGCGTCTCGTGGGAAAGACCTTCTACGAGCCCTGGTCGGACGATGACCGTACGGACTTCAACTCGGTCTATACCAGGTTCCGCACGGAGCTTGAACACGAGCTCGGACGCCTCTCCTACGTGGAAGCCAGCACCGCATTTTTGACATTTCTCGGGCTGTATGATTATGCGGACCTGAAGGATATGCCCTTGAGCGGTCTGAAGGACCTGGTCCTCAAATCGGAATCCGCGCTCGAGACCGCTGTCTCCGGCGAGCAGGCGAGCATCCGGCTCGACCCCGCGGAGACGAAAGCCGGTTTCCTGCAGTCCCTGCTGCCCGTAACCAAATCCGGAAAACTCCTCAAAGTAGGCTTCATCCAGCACAAAACACCGGAAGAATCCGGCTGGAGCCGCGGCCATGAACATGCGAGGAAACACCTGGAAAAGGTCTTCGACGACGAGATAGTCACCTTTGCAAGATCCGGCATCGGTCCCGAAGAGATCGGCGATACCGTAAAACAGGCGGTCGGCGAAGGAACGGACGTACTCTTTACGACTTCTTCGATCTTCCTGAAGGAAAGCATCCGTTCCGCTCTCGAATACCCTGCCGTAAAGATCCTGAACTGCTCTCTCAACAAGCCGCAGAAAGCGGTCCGGACTTATTACGCGCGCATGCATGAGGTCAAATTCCTCATGGGAACGATCGCGGCAACGATCGCCGAGAACCATCGGATCGGCTTCATAGCGGACTTCCCGATCTACGGAACGATCGCAGGCATCAATGCTTTCGCGCTGGGTGCCCAGATGATCGACCCGAGAGTGCAGATCTATCTCAACTGGTCCTGCATCGAAGGCGTGGATCTGAACGCTTTCCTGTGGGAAAACGAGCTTTCCGTTATCTGCGGCAAGGATTCGGAACTCGGCACGCAGGATCACCGCTACGGCCTGTACCGCATCAGTGAAGGCAATCTCTGGAATATCGCAGTACCCGTCTGGAACTGGTCGGTCTTTTACGAAAAGATCGTCCGCTCGGTTCTGGACGGTACCTGGAAGTCCGAAGAAACGAAGTCAAACGCGCAGGGCATCAATTACTGGTGGGGCATGTCCTCCGGGATCGTCAACCTGATCTATTCGCGCAGGCTTCCGACCGGAACGCTCCGTCTGGTGCGTTCCCTCCGTGACGCTGTTGCCGCGGGTACGCTCAATCCGTTCAGCGGGCCGCTCGTCTCCCAGGACGGTCACGTGCGGAAAGGTGTCTCCGAAACACTCTCCCCCGAAGAGATCATCGGCATCGACTGGCTGGCGGACAATGTCGTCGGCTCCATACCGGAAGCATCCGTACTGGATCCGGAAGCAAGGCTCCTGGCCGATTTCCAGAGCGTCCGCACCGGGGAGACGATCCTATGAAAATCCTGGCGGTTGCAGATACCGAATCCTCCATGCTCTGGGACTTTTATCAGAGCAGCTATCTCGCGGATATCGACCTGATCCTCTCCGCAGGTGATCTGGATCCGGATTATCTTTCGTTCCTGGTCACACTCGGCCATGCGCCCGTGCTTTATGTTCCGGGAAACCACGATTCCGTCTATGAGCGCCGACCGCCCTCGGGCTGCGTCAACATCGACGGCAGGCTCTATGTTCATGAAGGTCTCCGGATCCTGGGCCTCGGCGGCAGCATGCTCTATAACGGCGGTCCGAACCAGTATACGGAAGCCGCGATGCGGCGGCGTGCGATGAAGTCCTATTTTGCCGTCCGGAGGCAGAAGGGCTTTGACATCCTTCTGACCCACGCTCCGGCCAGGGGCTTCCATGACCTTCCCGATACGGCGCACCGGGGCTTTGAAGTCTTCAATACGCTGATCGGCCGCTGGAATCCGGCTTATCATATCCACGGGCATATCCACGACACCTACGGCTCCGCTTTCCGGCGCGAGGACCGGCGCGGGGATACGACAGTGATCAACGCATGCGAGAAATATATTTTTGATATATAATATGCCGGAAAACATGACCTTTTCAGGGAAACCCTCCCGCTCCGGATTTCGTATTTCAGATAACACGGAAACGAAATCCGTCGCTGCGGGCCGACGCCCTGCAAAGGTCATGTTTTCTGTTTACTATAACCATATCAAACTTCTTTTTTTCGTTTATTCGTGACATTGTCCTGCAGGGGATTTCATTTTAGAATGGATACAAAGTTTAATCACAAAGAGAGGAGTCTGTTATGGCTAATTTATCGCTGAAGCATATCGAGAAACTCTATCCCAACGGTTTCCACGCCGTTCATGATTTCAACCTTGAGATCGCTGACAAGGAATTCATCATCTTCGTCGGTCCGTCCGGATGCGGAAAGTCCACCACTCTTCGTATGATCGCAGGTCTGGAGTCCATTTCCGACGGTGAGTTCCGTATCGACGGCAAGCTGATGAACGACGTCGAGCCGAAGGACAGAGATATCGCGATGGTCTTCCAGAACTATGCTCTTTATCCGCATATGACCGTTTATGACAACATGGCATTCAGCCTGAAGCTGCGCAATGTCCCGAAGGATGAGATCGACCAGAAGGTCCGTGAAGCTGCCAAGATCCTTGACCTTGAGAAGCTCCTTGACCGTAAGCCGAACGCTCTTTCCGGCGGCCAGAGACAGCGTGTTGCCATGGGTCGTGCGATCGTCCGTAACCCGAAGGTATTCCTGATGGATGAGCCGCTGTCCAACCTGGATGCAAAGCTCCGTGTCCAGATGAGACTGGAGATCTCCAAGATCCATCAGAAGCTCGGCGCGACCATCATTTACGTCACCCATGACCAGACCGAGGCTATGACCCTTGGTACCAGGATCGTCGTTATGAAGGACGGTATCGTTCAGCAGATCGACACCCCCACCAATCTGTACAACAAACCCGGCAACCTCTTCGTCGCAGGCTTCATCGGCTCCCCGCAGATGAACTTCTTCGACGCGATCTGCAACGTCAGCGGCAGCGATGTCGAACTGCAGATCGGCGAGAGCCATTTCCCGCTTCCCGCTGAGAAGGCACAGAAGCTGATCGAAGGCGGTTATGCAGGAAAGACCGTCGTGCTCGGTATCCGTCCCGAGGATGTTCATGAGGCTACCGCAGCTGATAAGGCCGGCGGCAAGACCATCCCCTGCACCATCAAGTTCTACGAGTTGCTCGGCGCCGAGGTCTATCTGTACTTCGATCTTGAAGGCATGCAGATGACCGCACGTACTTCTGCCAATACGACCCTTCGTACCGGTTCTCCGGCAGAGTTCTCGCTCGACATGAACAAGGTCCACGTTTTCGATAAGGAGACCAAGAACACGATCACCAACTGATCCCATCTTTCCTCTCCTGCCCTGCTTATGAAAGATAAGCGGCCGGATCAGGCCGGATCATCATAGCCGGGACTCTTAAGCGAAAGTATGAAAGACTGCTGAAATGTGTTATAATGCATTTCAGCAGTCTTTTTATTGATCATTGGCTGGTTTTCGGAGATCATTTATGGATAACAGCGCAAAAAAAGAACAGCTCCTTGCGGAGCTGAACCGTATCACAGGGCTCCGTCTCTCTTTTACCGATACAGACGGAACGCCGGATGAAGAGCAGACAGTAAAAGGGCTGTCCGTCCTTCTTGACGCTTACAGGCGGAGCGGCACCCGTGAAGACGCCATGCTTAGCTGGGCCACCGGTGCCGTCGGCGAAGAAGATTTCCGTATCCTGGCCGCGCGCTTCCATATCGATCCCGATACTCCGCTCGTCCTCTATTACGTGGAGCTCGATAAAGCGGAAGGAAACACTGACCAGGCAGTCCGTCTCCTGAAACAGGTGCTTGCTGACCGCCGCGGCCTGATGGCACTGCGGCTGCATGACGCGGCACTCCTTCTTCTGGAGCCGGTTAAAAAGCGTCTTTTTGCGGAAGTCAAAGCGGATGAGACGGATCCCGTCCTCAGGACAGCGGAAAGCATCCTCAGCGTGATCAATACCGAGCTCTTTGTGAATGCGCGGGTGATGTGCAGCGGTATACTGCCGGGCGTATATTCCCTTCCCGCCGCATATGCGGATGCTCTCTATGCCATGAGTGTCGAACGCATCTTCCATCCTGACCGCAGGATCGGCCTGTCAGCCTGTGTCGGCGAGGACCGGCTGCTCTACGAGCATTCGCCCGAAGTACTGCGGGCTTATCTGAAAGAAACGCTTGGCGGGGCATTTTCGGATACTGACGACACGATTGCGGAAGCTGCCGCCCGTGCCTTTGAGGGCGACTATCTGCTCGCTGCCAACTGTTTCCTCGACAATGACCTCAATATTGCGGAGACCGCAAGGATCCTGCATTTCCACCGCAACACCCTGATCTACCGGATCGAACAGATCCGTGCCGAGACCGGCCTCGATATCCGCCGTTTCGACGACGCCATGCGCTACCGTCTCTGCTCCCTGGCGATCTGCGCACTGCGCTCAAAGTAAGCCCGATCTCAAAAATTGTTCATATCCGCACTGAAAAACAGCAGTGGTCCATCGGCCATGATGGATCGCTGCTGTTTTAAATGTTTATGTTTCGGTTATGATAAAAATACCGGAATGACAGTGCCGGGTCTACATCTTCTTCAGCCAGTAGAAACCGTAGGCCGGAAGCGGGATCTCCGTTGCCTGTACGGTCTTTCCCGTAACAAGATCCTGGTAGTTCCCGTCGTCCTGATGGAGATAGGCGACGCAGTCATGCTCCGAGAAGTTGAAGACTCCGAAGAACTTGTCTCCCTCAAAGTATCTGCCGATGCAGAGCACGGCGTTGTTCCCGGCGTCGACCGTCCACATGTCGGCATTGGTCATGAATACCTTCTCCGTCCTGCGGATCTCTTCGAGTTTCTTCAGACCCCCGAAGATCTTTCCTTCCACCGTGTCTTCCTCTTGTCTCTTCTCCGCGAGATCCCACTTCATGGCTCCGCGGTGCAGATATCTTGAATCATCCTTTTTGAGCGGATCTTCCTTATAGCTGTAGTCATTGACCTGTCCGACCTCGTCTCCGCTGTAGAGAACGGGGATGCCGGACTGCGTGAGCATATAGGCATGCAGCATCAGATCCTCACGTACGGCGAGCTCCATTGCGGCCTGATCTCCTTCAAAGCCTGCTTTTTCCACGCCGCACATCGATGCAGTCGTTCCGCAGAAGCGGGCATCCATCGTCACCGGATCGTCATTATAAAGCTCTCCGCGGCTCGTGCTGCCGCCTGCAAGACCCCTGAAGAAATCGTTGAGATACTTCTTGTGCGGCACTTCCTCCTGTCCGTAGGTCTTAAGCGTAGGATAGTCCAGTCCCCAGCCGATGTCATCATGGCAGCGGAGGTAATTGAGGAAGACATATTCCTTGGGAAGGCGGCTCACGATATCGAGCTGTTTCTTCAGGAGGCGGGTGTCCCTCGTCGCGACCGTGTGCCAGGTCGTTGCCATCGTCGTCACGTTATAGAGCATATGGCACTCGGGCTTGTCGACAGTTCCGAAATAAGGAACGACCTTGGCCGGTTCCATGACTACCTCGCCGAGAAGCAGGATGGACGGACAAACGATCTCCCCGATCATACGCATCATGCGGACGACCGTATGGACCCTGCGAAGGTTGCGGCAGGATGTGCCCAGTTCCTTCCAGATATACGGAACGGCATCCAGACGGAATATATCGATACCCTGGTTCGCAAGGTACAGGAAGTTGTAGATCATCTCGTTGAAGACCCTGGGATTGCCGTAGTTCAGATCCCACTGGTACGGATAAAACGTCGTCATGACATAGTATCCGCAGTCCGGAAGCCAGGTGAAATTGCCGGGCGCCGTCGTCGGGAACACCTGCGGCACGGTCCGTTCGAACTGCTCCGGAATGGCATAGCTGTCAAAGAAATAATAACGGCTCATGTACTCGCCTTCGCCGGCGCGTGCACGTTTTGCCCACTCGTGGTCCTCGGACGTATGGTTCATGACAAAGTCCATGCACACATTGATGCCGCGCTTGTGGCATGCCGCCGTGAGATGCTCGAGATCCTTCATCGTGCCCAGGTCCTCACGCACCTTGCGGAAATCGGCGACAGCATATCCGCCGTCGGAACGTCCCGGCACCGTATCCAGGAACGGCATCAGATGGACATAGTTGACATTGCATTCATCGATATAGTCAAGGCGCTTCTCAACGCCCTTTAAGTTTCCGCCGAAGTTCTCGATGTAGAACATCATGCCCAGCATGTCGTTCTTCTTGTACCACGCGGGATCGGACTCCCTCTGCATATCGATCTTTTTGAGAGCGCTCTTCCGCTCTGTATAGAAGCGGTACATGGACTCACAGAGTTCCGCGTACATCGAGTCGTTGTTGTAAAGTTCCATATAGAGCCAGCGAAGTTCATCCTGGCATCTTTTCATTCTGAAGTAAAATGTTTCGTCTGTTGCTTTGTTGTTTTTAACATTTCCGGCCACAGCAGATACCTCCTTTGTTGCGTAGCTTAACCTTATCATTTCCGCATGTCACCGTCAAGATGGCTCAGTGCGAAAGCCATTGCATAAGGCTCGGAACATCGGAGAAATAATAGTGCCAAAGCCTGCCGGATAGGGTATAATGAGACGAAGAACAGAACAGGCAGCCGTCCGTCTTCCGCTCTTTTCAGAAAACGGATGACCGGCAGCCGCAAAACCTTGAAACGGAGACTCCAGTTCCATGACCAACGAAGGACATTTACGACCTGAACTTCATTTTTCACCGCGCCGGGGATGGCTCAACGATCCGAACGGGCTGATCTTTCATAACGGCACCTGGCATCTTTATTTTCAGCACTATCCGTTTGATACGGTGTGGGGTCCCATGCACTGGGGCCATGCCGTAAGCCGGGATCTCGTGCACTGGGAAGAGCTTCCGATCGCTCTTTATCCCGATGGCAAACTGTATCGCTTTTCCGGCAGCATGGTCTATGACGGGGACAATACATCCGGCATGGGCCGTACCGCTCCCGACGGCAGCATGATACCGCCTTTTGCGGCGTTTTATACCAGGCACATCGAGACCGGCCATCTGGAGAGCCAGGGAGTCGCCTTCAGCTATGACGGCGGAGTATCTTTTGAAGACTATCCGGGCAATCCCGTGATCGCAACACCGCCCGCCGACGGCGGACCGCTCTCCGATTTCCGGGATCCCAAGGTCTTTAAGAATCCCGATACCGGCCTCTGGAACATGACTGTCGCCGCAAAGTACCGCTCCAATTTCTATGAGTCCCGTGATCTCCTTCACTGGACGCTGACCGGTTCCTTTGCGCACGGTTTCTGGGAGATCACCAATGTCTGGGCATGCACCGACCTGATCCCCTTTGAAACGGAAGAAGGCCGCAAATGGGTCCTTTTTGCAAGCATGGAGAATAAAGAAGGCCAGCCGGAGCCGCGTACGATGTATTTCGTCGGACGCTTTGAAGGAGGGACCTTCACCGCGGAAGAAAAAACCGAAGAGCCTTTATGGATCGACTTCGGATGGGATAATTACGCGGGCGTCACTTTCAACGACTGTCCTCTCCCCGACCCGGTCATGATCAGCTGGGCCGTCAACCCGCGATACGCAAACCAGGTCCCGACCGGCAGGGAAGGTTTCCGCGGACATATGACTTCAGCCCGCAGTCTCAGGCTCGTCAATACCACGGAAGGCCGGCGCCTTGGCTTCCGCCCCGTAGGATTTGACACGGGGCAGGCTGATCTGTCAGACGCTTCCAATGCCGCGATCTCATCCCCCTGTCTGCTTCATATCCGCGGTACCGCCGGAACACTCAGCCTCGCCAATGAGCACGGAGAGCATTTCGACGTGGTCTTCACAAAGGATGAGATCACGATCGACCGGAGCTTTGCAGGCGAACAGGATTTCCAGGCGGATTTCGGCACGGAAGGATACAGCCGCCGCAGCGTCAGACGTCTCCTGCCGGAGGGCACGCCAGCGGACCGTGATGTAGATACGACGCTCATCCTTGACGGATGCATGATCGAGGTCTACGCGGACGCAGGTCTTGAGACCGCCACGGTAAACACCTTCCCGAAGACTCCGTATGACCTCGCCAAAACCGACGGCAACCTTCGCTTCAGCGTGTACAAGCTTACAAAATAAACCGCATAAGGTCAGCTGTCATGTTCCTGTAAGGAGGACGAAATGGTTACGATCTTTAACTTTATCATGACGGTCCTGCAGGCCGTTCTGGCGATCGGATCTCTGGGGCTTGCGTTTCTTGAAAGAGGCGCGCTGCCGAAGATCCTCTATTTCCTCGCCGCATTTCTGCTTGCACTGATCCTTCCGATCAGGAGAAAGGCTGAGGAGCGGCTGCATCTGAAGCCGTTCATCATACCCGCAGCCGGCCTGGTCATACTCATTGCGGCCGTCATGATCACGCCGATCCACTGAACACGGATCGCTGAGATCATCCCGCTTACATACTGAATGAACCGAAAAAGCTGTTTCCCTCCGGATCTTTGATGATCCTGGGAGAAACAGCTCTTTTTATTTCCGAAATACCGCTTCAACATTCGTCCGTCAGCTTTTCCGTCAGAATACCGTGCGGATCAGCACCATGTAAATGACGGTGCCCGCAAGGATGCTGACAAGCGAATTACGTTTCCATGCCTGCAGGCCGACGACCGAAAGCCCCGCGATCAGTTCAGGCAGCCCGTACGGTGCGCGGAATACATCCACGTCCTTCAGACAGTAAATCACGAGCATCCCGATGATCGCAGGCGGAAGGACTTTCCCGAGAAAGCTTATATACGGCGGGGTCTCTTTGTGAAAGACCAGGAACGGGAGCGCCCGGAGCAGAAAAGTCACCGCAGCCATGACTGCGACCATTAACGCCGCCCTCATGATGCTGCCCCCTTTCTCCTGCCGAACAATGATAAAACAAAAGTGATCAGAAGCATCGCCGGGATCAGGAAACGCTCCAGTCCGAAAGCAATGAGGCAAAGAAGCGTTCCGATCAGTCCCGTCAGTGCCGGTATGTGGTCTCTGGTGCTCAGCCAGTGTTCGGTAAAGGACGCAATGAACAGCGCCGTCATTGAAAATTCGATCCCTGCCGTCGAAAACGGAAGCACAGCGCCCAGGAGGCTCCCCAGCACGCTCCCTGTCACCCAGTAGCACTGATTGAACAGGGAAACGAAGAAACGGTAGCGGTCTGCCTCCGCCTGATCCGGCGCATGTCCGTCGCAGAGCAGCGAGTATGTCTCATCCGTCAGAGCAAAGATCAGATACGGCTTATATCTGCCGGCGTCCTTATAGCGGTCGACCATAGAAATGCTGTAGAAAAGATGACGGGCATTGACCATGAAAGTCGTCAGTGCCGTCGTCAGCAAAGAGGCGCCCCCGGAAAGGAGCCCCACCCCTACATACTGCATCGACCCGGCAAAGATAAAAGCGCTCATGGCAAATGCCCAGGGCAGCCCGTATCCCGCAGACCGGAGAAGGATTCCGAAACCGGTACCGAGTACGATATATCCTGCCATAACGGGCAGGGATCTTAAAAATGCCTGTTTGATGGTCCGATGATGCATATCCTTTAAACGTCATACGCGGCTGAATACGCTTTCAAACAGCCGCGCAGTATAAAACATATTCAGTCCCGATCCGCGGAAAGGAATCCCAGTTCTGCCGCTGACGGGTATCCGTAAGCGCTTTCCGCACTGCCGACAGTCCGGAGTACGGCCTCGCTCATTACCTCTGCAGCCAGTGCGCCTACAAAGTCCTGTCCGGCCCGGACACTGCCCGCAGAAACAGCGTAAATACTGTCTCCGTCAGCTGTCGTATGCACCGGATGAATAGCCCTTGCATATCCGTTATAACCCATCCCTGCGATCTTGCAGAGTGCGGCCTTATCAAAATCCGCGTTTGTGATGATCACGCCGATCGCGGTGTTGTCGGCATAACTGTAATCCTCTTCCGCAGCACTGACAGACATGTATTCCATTGTGCTTCGGAGAGAATTTCTGTCTTCAGACAGAAGCCCTGCGACCTGCCTGCCTGTCTTCCAGTCAAAGATATCTCCGAGTGAATTGACGACTACGATCGCGCCGACCTTCAGATCACCGACCCGGACTGCATAACTGCCGATACCCGACTTCATGCAGTAATCCATGCCTGCGATCTTACCGACCGTTGCGCCGCATCCGGCGCCATAGCAGCCGTCCTGATAGTTG
>Ga0129307_1003185_pt1 | contig 10876 bp, 10 predicted proteins | sample P1105metagenome_FD_94437 | JGI IMG/M metagenome (GOLD analysis project Ga0129307, IMG submission 94437) | Capybara group fecal microbial communities from Wisconsin, USA - P1105 metagenome | ecosystem: Host-associated > Mammals > Digestive system > Large intestine > Fecal | place: USA: Wisconsin... | reverse complement strand
TGCAAGAATTTATATCCATGCAGGGTTATGCACGAACAGGAATTAGTGCGTCTTGAGACGCGGCTAGTACTAGGCCCTTTTAGGGCCTGTTCAAACCACGCGTTTTACGCGTGGTTTTGATTTCGTTACTACATCCAGATCGCGAACAGGCGCAAAAGCGGCTCCGCCATGCGGCGGTACCACTTGCGCGCGTTCCACTCCTCCGCCGTGACGGCGTGGCTCTGCGAGACGATCGTGTCCAGATCCTCCAGCACCTCTTCCACCGCGCCGCTGCCGTAGAGCAGCACGCCGCATTCGTAATGCAGCTGGAAGCTTCGGTAATCCATGTTGACCGAGCCGATCATCGCAGCCTCACGGTCCGCCATGACGACCTTCTGGTGCAGGAAGCCCGGCGTGTAGCGATAGACCTTGACGCCGTGCTCCAGCAGTTCGCCAAAATAGCTCTCCGCCACGAGATCCGTATACCGGTGGTCGGGGATCTGCGGCAGCATCAGCCGGACGTCCACCCCGCCGTCCCCCGCGACGCACAGCGCGCGCAGGGTCTCGGCGTCCGGGATGAAATACGGCGTGGTGATATACAGGAAGCGCCGCGCGCCCATGATCATCTGAAGGAAAACGTCCTCCGCCGGCTTATCCGGCTTGTTGCGCGGCCCGTCGGTGAACACCTGGCACCAGCCTTCGGCGCGCACCCCGTCGCGCGGGCGATAAAAATCGCGCTCGTGGTTCGGCTCTCCCGCCAGCACGCGCCACATATCCAGAAACGCCGCGGTCAGCCCCCACGCGCCCTCGCCCTCCAGCCGCACGCCGCTGTCCTTCCAGTAGCCGAAGCGCGTGACGATGTTTGCGTATTCGTCCGCCAGATTCACGCCGCCCGTCCATGCGTAGTCCCCGTCCACGCAGGCGATCTTGCGATGGTCGCGGTAGTTGAAATACAGGCGGTTGACGTACTTCTGCACCGGGTTGAACACCACGACCTCGACGCCCGCGTCGCGCAGGGCGTCGATGGTCTCTCCGCGGAAGCGGTTGATGTTGCCGAAGTCGTCGAAAATGATCCTGACCTCGACGCCGTCGCGGGCACGCGCACAGAGGATATCGAACAGGCGCTCCCACAGCCGCCCCTCCGCAAGGATGAAATACTCCAGAAAGATAAAGCGCTGCGCATTCGCGCACTTGCCGAGCAGGTCGTCCAGAAACGCCTTCCCTTCGGAGAAGTACACCGCCGAGGTGTTCTGATACACGGGAAATCCCCGGCGGCGCAGGCTGGTCATCAGGCGCGTCCACGAGGGCATCGCGCGCGCAAGCCTGTCGGCGTTGAGCCCGGCGCGCATCCGCACGCTTTCCGGCTCTTCGCTCTTCGGAACGGCGACGCGCCGCAGGCGCCTCTGCTCCGCCTCATAGCCCCAGAGCAGGTAGAGGATCAGCCCGACCACAGGCACGGTGAGGATCAGAATGATCCATGTAAGCTTATACATCGCGTCGCCGCGGCGATTGTAGATGCCGATCGCGGCGATCAGGCCGGCGATCTGCAGCATCGCGTAAACGATGGCGGCGTACTGCCGAAGAAGGTAGGCCAGCAGCACGATCAGCCCGATTTGCAGCGCCAGCAAGACAATGGCGAGCGCGACGCGCAGCGCCGACGCAACGCGGCGCTCTCCCCCTTGCTGCAAACCGATCCGCTTCATGCGCGCTCCTCCCTTTTACAGCGATCTGCCGCTGTTTTCGTGCAGAAGCTCCTCGCGGATGTCAAAGAGCTTCTGAGACAGGTCGACCTTGAATACCTGCGGGTTCTCAAAGCGTTTGTACTCATCCCAAAGCATATCCACCTGCTTCGCGCAATATTCCTTGATCTCCTCCAGCGCGGGGCGCTGATACACCAGAACGCCGTTCTGATAGATCGGGACCAGCAGCTCCCGCGCCTCGAAGTCGTAGACCGTCTTGCGCTTCCACGTCGCCTCGGGATCGAAGATCTCCAGCGTGCCGCTGTCGTCCACCGTCTCGTCGTAGAGGGTCTGGTAGTCCGCGATCGCTTTGCCCGTGTCGCGTCCGATCAGGCGATAGATCTTCTTGAAGTGCGGCGTGGTGATCTTGCCGACGTTCTCGCTGATCTTGATCTTCGGGACAATCGTGCCGTCCTCTTCCTCAACGGCGACGAGCTTGTACACGCAGCCGAAAACCGGGTCGCTCTTGGCGGTGATGAGGCGCTCGCCCACGCCGAAGGCGTCGATCTTCGCATCCTGAAGCCACATATCGCGGATCAGGTATTCGTCGAGCGAGTTGGACACCGTGATCTTGCAGCTCTCCCAGCCCGCGTCGTCCAGCATCTTGCGCGCCTCGCGCGTGAGATAGGCGATGTCGCCGGAGTCGAGGCGGATGCCGCATTTGGTGATGCCGCGGGGCTTGAGCACCTCGTTGAACACGCGGATGGCGTTGGGGATGCCGGACTTGAGCGTGTTGTAGGTGTCCACCAGCAGCGTCGCATTGGTGGGATACAGCTCGCAGTAGGTCTTGAACGCCTCGTACTCGCTGTCGAACATCTGCACCCAGGCGTGCGCCATCGTGCCCAGCGCGGGCGTGCCGTAGAGCTGGTCGGAAATGGTGCAGGCCGTGCCGACGCAGCCGGCGATATAGGCGGCGCGCGCGCCGTCGATGGCTGCGGAACTGCCCTGCGCGCGGCGGGAGCCGAACTCCATCACCGCCCTGCCCTTCGCGGCGCGGACGATGCGGTTCGCCTTGGTGGCGATCAGGCTCTGGTGGTTGAGCGTCAGCAGCACGAAGGTCTCGATGATCTGCGCCTCGATGGCGCGGGCGCGGACGACGACCATCGGCTCCTTCGGGAACACGGGCGTGCCCTCGGGGATCGCCCAAATGTCGCCGGTGAACTTGAAGTCCTTGAGGTAGGCGAGGAACCTCTCGCTGAACAGCCCCCTGCCGCGGAGATACTCGATATCCTCGTCGGTGAAGTGCAGATCCTCAATGTATTCGATCAACTGCTCCAGACCCGCGGCGATTGCAAACCCGCCTTTGTCGGGAACCGAGCGAAAAAACGCGTCGAAATAGGTGATGCGATTCGCCATGTCGCTTTCAAAATAGCCGTTTGCCATGGTCAGCTCATAAAAATCGCAAAGCATGGTCATGTTCAGCTTTTTATCCGTTCTCATCGATCCAAAGCCCTTTCTCTCGTCCGGCGCGGTTTCCCCGCGCCTGTAATACATTGATTATAACCAAATGTGGCGGATAAAGCAAGAGTTGTTCGTTTCGTATATCCTATCACACACTTTACTTGCAATTATTGTTCAAAAAAAGCTTGACAAGCCCCGGCTTCACCGTTATACTAGGAAAGCCGCTTTGAATGGGCGCAAAGTGTTGGGTTCGCTCAACCGCCCCCGACAGCGAGTCCGTAATAAAGGAAAGAGGTGCAACAAATGCAGGCTATCATCGTTACCGGCGGTAAGCAGTACAACGTCGCGGAGGGCGACACGCTGTTTATCGAGAAGCTGCCCGTCGAGGCGGGCGACGAAGTGACGTTTGACCAGGTCCTCGCCATCGTCGACGGCGAGAACACCCAGTTCGGCGCTCCCACCGTGGCGGGCGCGACGGTAAGCGCCAAGGTCGTCAAGAACGGCAAGGGCAAGAAGATCCGCGTCTTCAAGTATCTCCCCAAGAAGGGTTACCGCAAACGCCAGGGTCATCGCCAGCCCTACACCAAGGTCGAGATCGCGAAGATCAGCGTCTGATGACGACGGTCAAGTTTCTCACCGAAGGTTCGCGCATCACAGGCTTTGAGGTTTCAGGGCACAGCGGCTACGCCGATGCGGGCAGCGATATCGTCTGCGCCGCCATCACCAGCGCCGTGCGTCTGACGGAAGCCACCGTGAACGACGTGTTCGGCCTTGCCGCCGCCGTCAAGGTGCGCGAAAAAACCGGCTCCGTCTCCCTCCGCCTTCCCGGCGGACTGTCCGAGAGGGACGAACACGCGGTACAGGGTCTCCTGTCCGGCCTGATGTTCTACTTTTCGGAGCTGCACGACGAGTATCCGGACAACATCGAAGTTTTGGAGGCTTGATCCTCCCTATTCTGCAGAAAGGAAGGCATCGCATCATGCTGAACATCGGTCTTCAGTTTTTCGCCCATAAAAAAGGTATGGGCTCGACCAAGAACGGCCGCGATTCCAAGTCCAAGCGTCTTGGGCCCAAGCGCGCCGACGGTCAGTACGTCCTCGCGGGCAACATTCTTGTTCGTCAGCGCGGCACCCGCATCCACCCGGGCATGAACGTCGGCATCGGCTCCGACGACACGCTCTACGCCAAGGAGAGCGGCGTGCTCCGTTTCGAGCGTCTCGGCAAGGATCGCAAGCAGGCTTGCGTCTACCCCACCGAGGAATGAGTTTTCAAAAAAGGAGGCAGCGGGGCTGCCTCCTTTTTTGAGCAAGTCAGAAAACACGATCCGGTTTTTTGCGCCCGCGGGCGCGAAACTCCGCAGGGCTTTCAGCTAAAACGTTTCAGGAGAAATCACTATGGCAGCAGCATTCATCGACACTGCGCGCATCAGCGTGCGTGCGGGCAAGGGCGGCAACGGCGCCGTCGCGTTCCACCGCGAGAAATACGTCGCGGCCGGCGGTCCCGACGGCGGCGACGGCGGCGCGGGCGGGGACATCGTCCTGCGCGTGGACGACAATATGTCCACGCTGATGGATTTCCGCTACAAGCGCAAATATGTCGCCGAGAACGGCGCGGACGGACAGGGCTCCCACAAGAACGGCAGGGGCGGCAAGGCGCTCGTCATCCGCGTGCCGCGCGGCACGCTGGTGCGCGACGCGGAGAGCGGCGAGATCATCAAGGATATGTCCGACGGCGAGCCCTTCGTCCTGTGCAAGGGCGGACGCGGCGGCTGGGGCAACGCCCACTTCGCCACGCCCACCCGCCAGGTCCCCCGCTTTGCCAAGGCGGGACTAGAGGGCGAAGCGCACGACGTTGTGCTGGAGCTCAAGCTGCTGGCGGACGTGGGGCTGATCGGCTTCCCGAACGTCGGCAAGTCGACGCTTCTGTCCGTCGTCAGCAAGGCGCAGCCCAAGATCGCCAACTACCACTTCACCACGCTCTTCCCCAACCTCGGCGTGGTCTACGTCAACGACGAGACGAGCTTCGTGCTTGCGGACATCCCCGGCATCATCGAGGGCGCGAGCGAGGGCGCGGGTCTTGGCCACGACTTCCTGCGCCATGTCGACCGCTGCCGCCTGCTCGTGCACGTCGTCGACGTGTCGGGCAGCGAGGGGCGCGACCCCGTCGCGGACTTTGACGCCATCAACTCAGAGCTCGCGCAGTGGTCGCCGGAGCTGGCACAGCGGCCGCAGATCGTCGTGGCGAACAAGATCGACATCATGACGGACGAGAGCCTGCTGGACGCTCTGCGCGCCCACGTCGAGCCGATGGGCTATCCCCTCTTCGCGCTCTCCGCCGCGAGCCACACCGGCACGCGCGAGCTGGTGCAGACCATCGCGTCCAAGCTCGCGGAGCTGCCGCCCGTCACCGTGTACGAGGCGACCTACGTTCCCAAGCCGCCGGTCATCGAAGCGGACGAGCCGCTGGAGATCGTCCGCGAGGACGACGTCTGGTTCGTCACCGGCAAGTGGCTGGAGCGTCTGATGGCCAACGTCAACTTCTCCGACTACGAGAGCCGGATGTTCTTCGACAAGGCGCTGCGCGACAACGGCGTGTTCGCCCAGCTCGAGGAGCGCGGCGTCCGGGACGGCGACACCGTGGACCTCTACGGCTTGCAGTTCGAATATCAGAGATAAGAAAGCGCGTCGGCCCGCGGGTCGGGCGCGCAAGCGGGAGCGCGGGAGATCCGGACGGGTCCCCCGCGTTTTTGCGTCAAAAGACAACCGCGCGCGGGGCACGGGATTGTGCCGCGCCCGTCTTGTGTGCTAAACTATGGCAGAGTCAGGAGGCGAAGGCAATGTTTCGGATCAGAAAAGCAGTTCCCGGCGAAGCGGCGGCGGTTTTACAATTCTACCATCGGCTCATCGATGCGATGCGTGATTCGCCCTATCCACTGCGCTGGGAGAAAAACGTGTACCCGGTTCTGCGCGACATAAAAGAAGCCGTCGATGAGGCCAGCCTGTACGTTGCGGAGGACGCGGGCAAAATCGCGGGCGCGTTCATCGTCAATCATTCGCAGGGGGCGGGCTATTCCTCCGCCTCATGGGCGTGGCAGGGCGGCGAGGAGCGCGTCGCGGTGCTGCATCTGCTTGCCACCGATCCCGCGATGCAGGGAAAGGGGGTCGGCGCGCGGATGCTCCGCTGCGCGGCGGACGTCTGCCGCGCGCGGGGCGACGGCGCGATCCGGCTGGATACGCTCCCGTGGAACGTACCCGGCAAGCGGCTCTACGAGGGCTTCGGCTTTCAGTATCGCGGCGACGTCGCTCTCGACTATCCGTCCACGGGGACCATTGCATTCAGTATGTACGAATACATCCTTTGAGGCGCGGATCGCCGCATCCCATGAAAGCCGGCGCCGGAGCGTCTCCCGTTCGGGAGCGCTCCGGCGCCGGCTTTTTTTATCCTGCAAAATGCTGCGTCCAGTAGTTTCCGCCGGCGACATAGCCGACGCCGATGCGTGTGTACGATGCGTTCAGTATGTTCGCGCGGTGTCCCGACGAATTCATCCACGCGTTCACGACCGCGGCGGGCGTAGCGTAGCCCATGGCGATGTTCTCGCCCGCCGTGCGGTAGGCGACGCCCTGCGACTTCATGAGCTGGAACGGCGTGCCGTAGGTCGGGCTGTTGTGGTCGAAGTAGCCCTTGTCACGCATATCCTGCGACTTCATGCGCGCCGTGCGCGTCAGCACGGCGTCCTCCGTCAGCGCCGGAAGCCCCGCCTTCGTGCGCTCCGCGTTCACAAGACGGATCACCTCCTGCTCGTAGGCGGTCGCGGTCGTCGGCGCAGCCTGCGTCTCGACAGGCTTCTGCGTCTCCGTGGGCTTTTGCGTTTCCGTACCGCCGCACCGGCCGGTGTAGCGGCAGAGGATCTGGTACATCCAGTCTCCGCCCGCAAAGCGAACAGTCCCGCACCGGGGCGCGGCGTAGGTCGGCACGCTCATGGCCAGCACAAGCGCAATTGCCAGAATGCTTTTTGTAAGTTTGTTTTTCATCGGTATTACCTCCCTTTCACGACAAATTGTAACCATTCTGTAATCTCTTGGCAAGGCAAAGATTTTTCCACTTCTGGGAGGTATATCCATCGCTTCCGCGGCGCAAAATAGAGCAAAACCGCTTTGGAGGTCGCCTATGGAAACCGCGCTGCCCCCCTTCCCGCCGCTGCGGGAGAACCTGATCGCCGACGTCGCCGTCGTCGGAGGCGGCATGGCGGGCATTCTGACCGCGCACGCGCTCCGGGAAGCCGGGCTGCGCGTGGTGCTGCTGGAGGAGGGCCGTCTCGCCGGGGGCGCGACCGCGCACGCCACCGCGCGGCTCTCCGCCCAGCACGGCGTTTTCTGCGAACGTCTGATCCGGGATTTCGGGGAGTATATCGCACGGCAGTACGTCGCCGCGCAGCTTCACGCGGTCGGACAGTACCGCGCGCTCATCGCGCGCCTCGGCGTGGACTGCGCGCTGAGGGAGCAGACCTCACGCGTCTACACGGCGCCGAACGGCCCCGATCTGGAGCGCGAATACGCAGCGGCGCTGGTGCTCGGCGCGTCGGCGGAGATGCAGGCTGTGACGGGTCTTCCCTTTGCGGTGCGCGAGGCGCTCTGCTTCACAGGACAGGCGAGCTTTGCGCCGACGCCTCTCCTGCGTGCGCTGATCCGGGGCCTGACCATCTATGAGAACAGCCCCGCGCGCGACGTCCGCAATCGCTATGTGCGCTGCGACGGAGGAACGGTCGAAGCGCGGGACATCGTCGTGGCCACGCGATACCCGATGCTGGAGCGCTGGGGGCTGTACCACCTGCGTCTGCGGCAGGAGCAGGCGTATCTGCTTGCCCTTGCGGGCGCGCCGCGCATCGACGGCTGGTACCTCGACGCGGACACGAAGGGCTGGAACCTCCAGCAGCGCGGCGAAGAACTGGTGCTCAGCGGCGGGCTGCACCGCTGCGGCGAAAACCGCGGCGACAGCTACGAAACGCTGCGGCGGCAGGCAAAGCTCTGGTTCCCCGAAGCGCGGGAGACGCGCGCGTGGTCGGCGCAGGATTGCGTGACGATGGACGGACTGCCCTACATCGGGCGCTACAGCGCCGGAACGCCGCATCTGCACGTCGCCGCGGGATTCGGGCGCTGGGGGCTGAGCAACAGCATGGTTGCCGCCACGCTGCTGACAGCGGAGATCCTCGGCAACGAGTATCCCTATGCCGACGCCTTCTCCCCCGACCGCTTTTTCCCCTCCGCCTCCATCGCGGCGATGATGGAGGGTGCGCTCTACGCCGCGCGCGGAAAAGCAAAGCGGCTTTATCTGCCGTTCCAGCAGGCGGTGCGCGACATCGCGCCCGGGCACGGCGCGGTGGTGCGCTGGCACGGCACGCTGCGCGGCGTCTACCGCGACGAGCACGGGCGGCTCTATGCCGTGTCCCCCGTCTGCCCGCACCGCGGCTGCGCGCTCGAATGGAACGACGACGACAAGACATGGGACTGCCCCTGCCACGGCTCCCGCTTCGACTACACGGGGCGGCGGCTCTACCACCCCGCCAAGGCGGCGCTCAAGTCGTTTGACGCGACGGAGCTTTGATGGTAGAATTGGGAACAAAGCGAGATAATCACCCGTCTAAAGAGAAAAAGATAGGAGGAATGGGATATGAAAAAGCTTCTGCTGTGCCTCTGCGCCATGCTGGTGCTCTGCGTCTCCGCCAAGGCGGACAGCGGGCCGAAGCCCAGCGTCAACGTGAACGTGCGCGGTCTGGACGGCGAACGCTGGTACGCCACGCTGCTCTCCGAAACGGATGACACGGGACCGTACTATGTGTTTGAGAAGTTCGACAAGGCGTCGCCGGAGGAGCGTGCGGAGAAGGAATCCAATCCCGCGTGGCTGGCGTTCCAGCGGTACGAGGACGCGGACGGCTACTACTTCCTGCAATTCACCGCCGAGGGCGCGGGCGACGGCGTCTTCCGCTGGACGTACTACCCGCCGTCGCGGTTCAAGGTGCTGCTCTATTTTCCAGATAACAACGCCTATGTGGTCAGCGAGGTTGCGGAGCGCTACGCCTTTGACAGCTACTACGCCGTCGATCTGCGCGAGGCGGAGGGCGGCGTCGTGCCCGTCGTGAAGAGTTGGGACTATGGGCGTCAGCTCTCGGGGCTGGCGTTCCGCGTGGCGCTGACGGTCGCGGTCGAGCTGGCGGCGGCGCTTGCCTTTGGCTATCGGGAGAGGCGTCAGATTTGGACGATCCTGTGGGTCAACGTGCTGACACAGCTCCTGCTCAACGGAACGCTCGACGCCGCCGCGCGCTTCGGAAACGCACGGGTGGCGATCCTCCTCTCCCTGCTGCCGCTGGAGCTCGCCGTCTTTGTCACGGAGGGCTTGCTCTACCGCAAAAAGCTCGGCGGGAAGCCCTTCCTCTACTCCTTCGCGGCGAACGCGGCGTCGTTCGTCCTCGGCGCGGCGCTGGCTCACGCGCTGCCCGCGGCGTTCTGAACAGCAAAAAATCGTCGGCTCACGCCGACGATTTTTTCTTATGGAGAAAGGACAGCCCCAGCCGCCAAAGCGGGAGCAGCCAGAGATAAAACGTGAACAGGATCGCGCTCGTCGGCGCACCGACGGCGGAGAGCGGGACGCCGCCCGCGATCGACCACGGGATCAGCGGCGCGACCACGACGGCGGTGTCCTCGAGGTCGAGGGCGTAGCCGCCGTCGTCCTGCTTCAGTCCCAGACAGAGCTGATGGGTCAGGATGGTGTCGAGGCTCTGGTTGCAGGCGACCATGCCGCCCACGATCGAGGTGCAGAGCATTGCGCAGTAGGGCGTGGTGCGCGCGGCAAGCGACTCGATGGCGCGCTTCGCCCCGTCCAGCAGCCCCGTCTTCTGAAAGATGCCGGAGTAGGACGCGGAGATGCAGACGATGCCGCCCACGCGCAGCATGGACGTGATCCCGCCGCCGTTGAGCATGGCGGCAAGCTCCGCATCCGCGGCGCGGTAGCCCGTCAGCGCGATGCGCAGCAGCTCGGCGGGCGCGATGCGCTGCAGCACGACGCACAGCGGGATCGCGGTCACGATGCTCGACAGCATGGCGAGCTTAACGTTCACGCGCAGCGCCGAGAGCAGCAGGATCACCAGCGCAGGCAGCAGCGCCGCGGGATGCAGCGCAAATCCGCGCGCGAACACCGCGCGCAGGTCCGGCACGGCGCCGCCGCGGACGTTCAGCGCGCCGAGTACGCCGAAGATCGCGCAGGAGGCGAGAAAGGGCACGAGCGCGGTTTTCACCATGGCGCGGATGTTGTCGAAGATGCTGGTCTTCGTCAGCTCCGCCACGAGCAGCGCGCTGGTGGACACGGGCGAGCTGCGGTCCCCGAAGTAGGCTCCGGAGAGCACCGCCCCGCCGATCAGGCGGAGATCCACCCCCATGGCGACGCCCATCGTCGCGCAGATGACGCCCATCGTCGCGCCCGTTCCGAACGAGGTGCCGGTGAGCACGGACACCGCGCAGTTGAGCAGGAAGGTCATCACCAGATAGACCGGCGGGCGGATCAGCGCCGAGGCATAGCACACGATAACGGGGATCGTTCCCGCCGCGCGCCAGAGCGCCGTCAGCACGCCGATGAGCACGAAGGTGATGAGGATGTTCTTGACGGTCAGCGCGCCGTCAAGCGTCATTTTCCCCAGCTCGCGCCACGAAAAGCCCCGCTTTCTCCCGTACAGCAGGAACAGCGCCAGCCCAAAGCACAGCGCGTAC
>Ga0129307_1003184_pt1 | contig 10877 bp, 9 predicted proteins | sample P1105metagenome_FD_94437 | JGI IMG/M metagenome (GOLD analysis project Ga0129307, IMG submission 94437) | Capybara group fecal microbial communities from Wisconsin, USA - P1105 metagenome | ecosystem: Host-associated > Mammals > Digestive system > Large intestine > Fecal | place: USA: Wisconsin... | reverse complement strand
CAGGCGCCAAGGGAGAATATGCGATGATCGGCGTAGGAGAGAAGGGAACGGCGAATCTGAAGATCATTGCAAAAAGCAGCGGAGGCCACGCCTCAACGCCGCCGAAGGATTCACCGCTTGTCAGACTCGGCCGTTTTATGGTAGAATGTGATGACAGCCGTCTTTTTGATGTCGATCTGAATCCTGCTGTAGCGGAGATGCTGCGCAGGGTGAGCACCGGCATGGATGGCGTCTTAAAAAGCGTGATGAGCAGGCCGGATCTGTATAAAAAACCTCTGGAGGCGGTCATGAGCCGCGTATCGCCGGAAGGGGCCGCTATGCTCCGCACCACACTGGCGTTTACCATGGCAAAAGGAAGCGACGGCCACAATGTGTTGCCGCAGGAAGCCTGGGTACTCGGCAATATGCGTTATTCGCATCATCAGGGGCTGGAAGAAAGTGTTGAAGCGGTACGGAAAGTCGCGGAGAAATATGATCTCAGTGTAGAAGTACTGGATGGCGGCTTTGCCAGTCCCATCTCGAGCTTTAAGAGCGTGGGCTTTAAAATGCTGGAACAGGCCGTCAGGGAAGTCTTCCCCGGTGTCGTGTCCACGCCGTATATCATGAACGGCGCCTCGGATTCGCGCTTTATGAGCCGGGTGTGTGACAACTGCCTGCGCTTTGCGCCGTTTACGATCAGTAAGGAACAAATGCGTTCGATCCACGGTCCGAATGAAAATCTGGACCTGGTCACATTGGCCCCCGCGGTCGATTTCTACCGCTGGCTGATGACGCATGTTGGATAAAAGGAGAAAAAAATGGGCAAGTATTTTGGAACAGACGGTTACCGCGGTGAAGCGAATACCGTCCTGAAAGTGGAAGATGCATTCAAGATCGGCCGTTTCCTTGGCTGGTATTATGGCAAGAACCATAAAGCCAATATCGTGATCGGCAAGGACACACGACGCAGCTCGTATATGTTTGAGTATGCGCTTGCTGCCGGCATCACGGCTTCCGGAGCGGATGCGTATCTGCTGCATGTGACCACAACACCTAGCGTGGCATATGTGGTGCACAGCGAAGATATCTTCGATTGCGGCATCATGATCTCCGCCAGCCACAACCCTTACTGGGACAACGGCATCAAGCTCTTAAACGGCAAGGGCGAGAAGATGGAAGAGGAGTTCATTCTCGAGGTCGAAAAATATCTGGACGGGGTATATCCGGAAGAGGTGACACTGGCTACCCGGGATGATATCGGAAAGACCATCGACTATGCGGAAGGCCGCAACCGCTATGTGGGCTATCTGATCTCACTGGCGACCCGCTCGTTTAAGGGCAAGACAGTGGCGCTCGACTGCGCGAACGGCGCGTCCTTTACGATCGCCAAAAGCGTTTTTGACGCCTTGGGCGCCAGGACCTATGCCATCAATGTGGATCCGGACGGCACGAACATCAACCTCGGCTGCGGTTCTACTCATATTGAAGGACTGCAGAATTTCGTGAAATCCAACGATCAGATCGATGTCGGCTTTGCCTATGACGGCGATGCGGACCGCTGCCTCGCGGTGGATGAAGACGGCGAGATCGTGGACGGCGACAAGATCATGTATGTCTGCGGCCGCTATATGAAGGAACGCGGCGAGCTCGAAGGCAATAAGATCGTGACCACGATCATGTCCAATTACGGTCTGTACAAGGCACTGGATGAGGCAGGGATCGGCTACGAAAAGACCAAAGTCGGCGATAAATACGTCTATGAAAATATGTCGGAAAACGGCTATCGTCTGGGCGGAGAGCAGTCCGGCCATATCATCTTCAGCAAGTACGCGACCACCGGGGACGGCATCCTGACCTCCCTGAAGGTCATGGAAGTGATGCTGGAAAAGAAGCAGAGCTTAAAGAAGCTGGCAGAGGATGTGACTGTCTATCCGCAGGTTCTGAAAAACGTTCGCGTGCGCGACAAAAAGACGGTTCTGGATAATGAAGCAGTGAAGAAGGCGATCGAAGCAGCCGGAAAAGAACTGGAAGGAACCGGTCGCGTCCTGGTCCGCGAGAGCGGTACGGAGCCGGTCATCCGCGTGATGGCGGAGTCTATGGATACGGCTCAGTGCAACCGTCTGGTGGATGCCATCATCGACGTGATGGTCAGCGTCTGATGCTGCGGATGCTTTTCTAAGCTTATTAACACGTAAAAAAGCCGCCTCAGGGCGGCTTTTTTGATTTGAGATAAAGGTCTGCTTTACTGTCCGCTCAGCTTCAGGTATTCCTGCCCGAGCTGTGTTGCCTGCGCCTCGAACCAGATGCTGTCGTAAGGGGGCTTCGGTTCCTTCCCCGTGACCTTTTTGTGCAGCTTTCGGGTGTGATAGCGCAGAGAAGAGGGGAGACCGACCAGCAGCGGCATAAACGGTCCGAAACGGCAGTTCTGCATGGCGTGACCAAGCTCGTGAGCAAGCAGGCGCTGATCTGCGCCTTTGCAGACCACGATGAACATGCCCCAGTCCATGCCGCCCCAGTCTTTCCCGTGCTCAAAAAAGAAGCAGGGACCGAATCGGCGCATCTTGTGACCGGTCAGCAGCATTGCCGCGGCTGCGATCCCGCCGGCCAGATTCATCAGCAGCCCCCAGGTAAGGGACAGAAGATAGAAACGGCGCTTATCGGTGACCAGCTTTACTTCCAGTAGGGGAGAGATGGCTTTGCTTCGCATATCAATAGATCAGAATGTGCGGATCGGCGGAAGGATTCAGCCAGCGGAAGATGGCGAACATCGTGGCTTCCTTGGTGCTCACACAGCCGGAAGTGGTCGTATCGCCGCCCTGACAGTGCAGGAAGATGGCAGAACCGGCGCCGGAAACAACAGGATCCATATTATAACGGACGACCGCCATGTATTTGTAGTAGCGAAGCAGACTGTAAAGGTCTTCTCCTGACCGCCAGTCCGGATAGACATGGGAATCCGTGGTGCGGACAAACTGATTGTAATACAGCGACGCGGGGTCATCGACCCAGAAATCTCCGTTAATGATCTGATGATATTCCATCGCGGTCACGGAAGTGGCATCCTCACCGTAGCAGGGCCCGATGGCGTAATATCCGGCGGGGGTGCATCCGTCGCCTTCGGCTTTGGTGGTGGTCACACCGCTTCTCCCCACAATGCCCGGCGCGGAAGGGATCGCTTCGGAAATCTTCCAGCCATCGTCTGTCTTGTCAAAGAAGTAAAGCGTGCACTGCGTGCCGTTGGACTGGACAACGATCAGCTGCTTGCAGGAACCCAGATCGCTTTCCTCCATGCTGCTGCGCACCAGATGGTAATTGACATCGGAAACATCGGAAACGACGATCGGCTCTGTCTGAGGCTCTGTTTCACTGCTGCTTTCCGTCTCTTCGGCAGAGCTTGTCTCTTCTTCAGACCCGGTTTCATCTGAAGGGTCTGTTTCCTCATTGCTCCCTGCAGGTTCGGTATCATCCGTTTCAAGGGGACTCGTTTCCTCTGAAGTATCCCCGGCTTCTGTCAGCTCAGCTGTCTCAGATGCTGTCGGTTCATCGGGCGTTTCCGCTGTATCGGATTCGGACGTTTCCGCCTCTTCCGAAGAGGTCTCAGGCGGAAGAGTAGCTTCTTCAGAGGATGAAGGATCTTGTTCAGGCTCAGTGCTCATGGCCTCCTCCGGAGAAGAACTGACAAGAGAGGCAATCTCATTGACAGGCAGGGTCGGCAGGGTAGGCAGCGTGCCTTCGCTTGTTTTGCTGAAGCGGAAAAGGTCAGCCAGGCGATAGTTCGGATTTTTGCTTTTTCCATAAGCAAAACGGCCCGCAAAAATAACAAGGAGCACCGCGAACCCCAGACCAATGCCGAGCAGGACATTCCTTATCGTATTGCGGCGCCTTGCCACCGCTTCTTCACTGTATTTTGACCGGGAGCCGGACATATATCTTACCTCATCATTTCATCATTAAGGCATATAGCCTTTCATATTCTACCATACCGGTCGAAATAATTCCAGAAAAAAAGAAAAACAATTGCGAAAAGAAAAATTAAGAAGGAAAAGACAAAGCGGGAGAAGAATGTGATGCAGGAAAAACGGCACGGAAAAGACTTGCGCGGGTATAAAATCCTGATATAATCATGATCATGAACAATTTCCAGGAAGAGCTGAGAAAACTGCCTGAACGCCCCGGAGTCTACCTGATGCATGGCTCTGACGGGGACGTTCTTTACGTGGGCAAAGCAATCAACCTGAAAAAACGCGTGAAGCAGTATTTCGTAAAGACCGTGAACCGGGGCCCTCAGATCCTGAAGATGATCCGGGAGATCGCCTGGTTTGAAACGATCACGGTGGATAACGAGACCGAAGCGCTGATCCTGGAATGCAATCTGATCAAAGAATATAAGCCCCGATACAATACGCTGCTGATGGACGATAAGGCCTATCCTTATCTGTGTCTTACCAACGAGGCTTTCCCGCGGCTCCGCTATGCGCATCAGATGAAGCGTGACGGAAATGAATATTTCGGCCCGTTCGCGGATGCCGGCGCCGCAAAGGAGACATCGAGACTCCTTCAGTCGCTCTTTTCGCTGCGGACCTGCAGCCGGAAACTGCCGGAAACGATCGGGAAAGAACGGCCATGCCTGAACTATGATATGCATCGCTGTCCGGCACCTTGTATGGGATATATTACAGAAGAGGCTTACCGTGAGAATGTGGAGAAGGCCAGGCGTTTCCTGAAGGGAGACCACAGCCAGGTCATTCGTGAACTGGAGCGGAAGATGAAGGCCGCTGCGGAGATCATGGATTTTGAAGAAGCAGCCCGCCTCCGTGATCAGATCGAAAACATCCGGGCTCTTTCCGAACGGCAGAAGGTGACCGACACCGGCGGGGAAGATATGGATATCCTCGCGCTGGCCTTATCCGGCGGCGAGGGAATGGCGGAGATCTATTTTGTCCGCGGGGGACGGATGATCGGAAGAGACCACGTGCGTCTTGAGGCAGGCGCGGAAGAAGATCCTGCCGAGATCCTTTCCCAGGTCCTTCGGCAATTTTACAGCGGAACGCCGTTCTTGCCGAAGATCATTCTGACCGGACAGGAACCGGCCGACAAGGCGGCGCTGGAAGCCATGCTGTCCGCGCGCAGCGGACGAAAAACAGAGATCCGCGTGCCGCAAAAAGGCGATAAAAAAGGCTTGCTGATGCTGGCGGAAGAAAATGCCGCCCGTGCGCTGAAACAGGATATCGACCGTGTGGCTCAGGAAGAAGCGCGGACTGTCGGCGCGCAGAAGGAGATCACCGACCTTCTCGGACTGGAGGATATCCACCGTCTGGAAGCGTATGATATCTCTCATATCAGCGGATTTGCTACGGTCGGGTCCATGGTCGTTTATGAGGACGGCCGCCCGCGCAAAAATGAATACCGCAAGTTCCGCATCAAATTCGTGGAAGGCGTCAACGACTTTGCTTCTCTTGCCGAAGTGCTTTACCGCCGCTTTACGCACGGCCTGAAGGAAAAGGAGATCCTAAGGGAAAGGGGCCTTTATGCACAGGAAGATGGCGGCTTTGTGCAGTTCCCGGACCTTATCCTGATGGATGGAGGCGCGGGGCAGGTGAGCGCCGCGGAAGAACTGCTCAGAGAGATCAAGATCGATATCCCGGTGTGCGGCATGGTCAAGGATGACCGGCACCGTACGCGCGGTCTGATCTTCCGCGGGGAGGAGATACCCATCGATATTCATTCAGAGGCATTTCGTCTGCTGACGCGGATCCAGGATGAAACGCACCGCTTTGCCATTGAATATCATCGCTCTCTCCGCAGTAAGGCACAGGTCCACTCGATCCTGGATGATATTCCCGGCATAGGACCAAGGCGAAGAAGAAGCCTCATGGAGCATTTCGGCAGTATCGAGGAGATCCGCACAGCGGATGTTGAAGCGCTGCTGGCAGCTCCCGGCATGAACCGGCCGTCGGCGGAAACGGTCTATGCCTTTTTCCACGATGGTGAGATCGGATAACACGGCTTTATCTTGCGAAATGGCCGGACAGACGTTATAATTAAGCCAAACAGATTAACGAGGTGCCGCAATATGGATCGTATCGCGTTACAGGAGATCATCGACGCCATGCAGCTGGTCAATCTGACCCCGGAGCTGGCCTTGGATGACGTATATGTGGATTCGACAGAGGTGAACCGCCCTGCGCTGCAGCTGGCGGGATATTATGATTATTTTGACGAACACCGCATCCAGGTGATCGGCAAGGTAGAATACAGCTATGTGAGGACGCTCCCGGAAGATACCATGCTGCGCGCCTATGAGCGTCTGTTTCGTCATCATGTCCCCTGCGTGATCTTCAGCAGAGGCTATAAGGTCGATGAGGAAGTCATTTCTCTTGCCTTAAAATATGGCATGCCCATCCTCAGCACTGACATGAACACCTCGAAACTGCTTGCCCGCCTGATGCGCCTTTTGGAGGTGCAGCTCGCGCCCATGATGGTGATCCACGGCGTTCTGGTGGACGTTTACGGAGAAGGCGTGCTGATCCTGGGGGACAGCGGCCTGGGGAAATCCGAAGCCGGCCTGGAACTGGTCAAGCGCGGCCACCGTCTTGTCGCGGATGATGCTGTGGAGCTGAGGCGTCTTTCCGAGACAGAGCTGCTAGGCTCCGCCCCCGATACGACCCGCTATCTGATGGAACTGCGCGGGATCGGCATCGTTGATGTGAAAGCGCTTTACGGGGTCCAGTCCGTCAAGGATGAAATGGCTGTCAGCATGGTGGTCCGCCTGAAATACCTTGACCGCGATCAGAGCTTTGACCGCCTGGGCGGCACCGAAGAATATGTGGAATACCTGGGCAATAAACTCACCTGCTATACCGTTCCGGTCAGTCCGGGCCGCAATATCGCCGTCATTTTGGAGACCGCTGCCGTAAACTTCCGTCAGAAACGCATGGGTTACGATGCCATGGAGGAATTGACCAGGCGTCTGGAAGAGAAGATGAAAAACAGTCTGCCGCAGTAAACAGGAGCAAGTTATGGGATATCATGAACTGGATCTGGCACAGGATATCCGCGTGGAAACGGATGATGTGCAGATCATTTTCGGAGAATATATGTGGGATCATACCAGCTTTCGTATCGGAGGAGCGGCAGATATCTATCTGAGACCGACTTCGGAAGAAGGCCTGCTGATCGTTTTGGAACAGTGCAGAATGCACAAAGTGCCGTACTGGATCTTCGGAAAAGGAACGAATATCGTGGTCAGCGACCGTGGACTTCGCGGCGCCGTGATCGATATGACGGGGCTAGATCCTATCGTAACAGACGGTAACGTGATCCGCGCCGGGGCCGGTGCTGCGCTCTCCGCACTGGCGAGGACTGCGGCCGAACACTCTCTGACCGGACTTGAATTTGCTTCCGGGATCCCCGGCTCCCTTGGCGGAGGCCTGATGATGAACGCCGGAGCCTACGGCGGCTCCATGCAGGATGTTGTCAGTTCTGTACGGGTCCTTACCAACCGGCAGGAGATCATCTCTCTTCCTGCCGATGAACTGCAGTTTGGCTACCGAAGCAGCCGCTTTAAGACCAGCGGCGAGATCATTCTTTCCGCGGAGCTGAAGCTTGCTGCCGGTGAGCAGGAACTGATCGAAGCAAAGATGAGAGAGCTCAATGAGAGGAGAAGAGAAAAGCAGCCGCTTGAATATCCGAGTGCGGGTTCGGCATTCAAACGCCCTGAAGGGAATTTTGCCGGGAAACTGATCCAGGAAGCCGGACTGTCCGGCTTTCAGGTCGGAAAAGCGCAGGTCTCGCCCAAACATTGCGGCTTCGTGATCAATCTGGGCGGCGCTTCGGCGCGTGATGTGCATGAATTGTGTCAGGAGGTTCAGAACAAGGTGAAAGAGAATTCCGGGATCCTTCTGGAACCGGAGATCATCTTTCTGGGAGAGTTTGCATGATCTCATTTTCTGCGGCAACAAAGGAAGCACTCTCTGTTCTTCCGGTCAAACCCATCCACTGCAAAAGGGCTGAACTTTCCGCGATCGCGTCCTGTATCGGCCTTGTGGATTTTGATGAAGATGACCGGCTTATGTTTGTGCTGCAAAGTGAGAGCCTTCCGGTCATGATCCGCGCCGAATACCTGATCAGTTCCCTGTGTGGGAAAGCGGCAGAGACTTCTGTGATCCGCGGAGCAGGCGGAAAAACAGCCCTCTTTTCCCTTACGGTCAGTGAACCGGCTATGGTCAGCTCATTGTTGAAAGGGCTGGGCTATATGACGGCGAAAGGTGTATTGCGGGAATTTGCCGCTGCCGCGCCGAAAGGGATCCATGAGTTCGAATGCTGCCGCAGGGCCTTCCTGCGCGGTGTCTTTCTGGCTTCGGGATATCTCCGGGATCCGAATACGGATTATCATCTGGAATTAAAGGCGGTCAGTGATGAAAGGGCAGAAGAACTCCGCAGGCTTTTGCAGGAATTCGGTCTGGAAGCGAAACTGACCAGGCGGAAAGGCGCACCGATCGTCTACCTTAAGGAGGCCGAGGCGATCTCGGATTTCTTAAGCCTGATCGGCGCTTCCAAAAGCAAGCTCGAATTTGAAAATGTCCGCATTCTCCGCGGGATCCAGGGAGAAGTGAACCGCCGCGTCAACTGTGAGACGGCCAATCTGAAAAAGTCGGCAAACGCAGGAATGAATCAGGCAGAGGCCATTGAAAAGATCGAGGCGGCAAAAGGACTGCGTGCCCTGCCGGATCAGCTGCGGGAGATCGCAGTGCTCAGGCGGGACAATCCGGATATCTCACTTCAGGAACTCGGTATGCTGATGGACCCCCCGCTGGGAAAAAGCGGTGTCAATCATCGTCTGCGCAAGCTGATGGAGATCGCAGAACAGTGTTGAATGATCCAATTTTTTATTTCATAAAAAGGAGTTAGGAATCTATGAAGGTACTGATTCAGAAAGACTATGACAAGATGAGTGAGTGGGCTGCACGCCATATTATTGACGCCATCAACCATCACAGTGAGGAGCGTCCTTTCGTCCTCGGTCTGCCTACCGGCTCAAGCCCCATCGGGGTATACCGTCGGCTGGTGGAAGCGAATAAAAAGGGCGAAGTCAGCTTCAAAAATGTGGTGACGTTCAATATGGACGAATATGTCGGTCTGCCCCGCACGCATCATGAGAGCTACTGGTATTTCATGCATGACAACCTGTTCGATCATATCGATATTCCGAGGGAGAACATCAATATTCTGAACGGTCTTGCCGAAGATCCGGAAGAAGAGTGCCGCAGATATGAAGAGAAAATCGCCTCTTACGGCGGAATCGATCTGTTCATGGGCGGCTGCGGAGTGGACGGCCACATTGCGTTCAATGAACCTTATACGAGCCTTACTTCCCGTACCGGCCTGCGTGATCTGACGGAAGACACCCTGATCGTCAACTCCCGCTTCTTTGACAACGATCCGGAGCAGGTGCCGAAGCAGGCGCTGTCTGTCGGGGTCGGTACGGTGACGGACGCCCGCGAGGTCCTGCTGCTGATCAGCGGTCACAACAAGGCGCGCGCGCTGAAGCATTGTGTGGAAGGCGGCGTCAGCCAGAAGTGGACCATCAGTGCTCTGCAGCTGCATGAAAATGCCGTGATCGTCTGTGACGAAGCCGCCTGCGGAGAACTGAAGGTAGACAGCTATAAATATTTCAAAGATGTCTATCGGAACTAGATCCTGTGAATCAAAGCCCCTCTCTCGGACACGAGAGAGGGGTATTTCTTAGCAGCAGAGAAACAGGGGCAGGTAAGAGGCTGTCCCGCCTCCGCAGCAGAAACAGATCATCATGGCGATTGCGCTGCGCAGGCAGATATTGGACATCGGCACACCTGCACGGCCGAAATCCATGCCCTGATTCTGATACCAGCTGGATCCGCCCTGCAGCTGATTCAGGAGCTGCCGGTAATCCGCATTATCCGGTTCCATATCGCAGGCTTTCTGGGCGTATTCCTGAGCGGTCATATTGTTTCCCAGGCCGCTGTTGGCTGCCGCAGCCAGATAATACCAGAACGAAGAACGATAAGAGAGGGACTGCAGGACCGTCCATGCCTCATTATAATACCCGGCGTTGATATAGTTCACCGCTGCACGCAGGCGGTTCGAATCTTCCTCGTCATAGCCTTCGTAATTCGGCTGATTCTGGCGCGCGCTCTGCTGATAGCCGGATTGATCGCCGAAGTTAAAACCGAAGCCGAAGGGACCGAATCCCCAGCTGAAGCCTCCCTGATTCTGGCTTTGCTGACTGTAATCTCCGTCATAATTTGGATCACGGTAGCTGCTTCCCGAAGAACCATAACCGGAGCGCGAGGAACCGGGACCGTACGATGACTGGCCGTAGCCGCGGGCCCCTTGTTCACGCATTTTCATGATCTCTTCATAAGCCTGCTGGACCTGCTTGAATTTTTCTTCAGCCTGAGCGGCATTCGGATTATTCACATTGGCATCCGGATGATATTTGCGGCTGAGCTGACGGTAGGCTTTTTTTATCTCTTCATCGCTTGCGGAAGGGGCTACGCCGAGCACCTGATACGGATCAAATACCATTGCTGTCCTCCCTTTCCGCGTTGCTTGCGCTGCTGTTTGCCTCCGAACGATCCTCAGCCGCCGGATCGTCACTGCTTTTAGAACTTTCCGAATCTCCGCTGCCGGATGCTTTTTCGCGGTCTTCCTTGACCGCCGCTTCATAGCGGATCCAGACCCCTGCATACAGGATGTTCCGCAGGATATCTTCATACATCAGGATGGGAAGATATTCAAACGCCAGACAGCACTCGCTCATCATCATATTCAGCACGTCTTTGGCTTTCTCCGCAAGAGCAGCCCGGCTTTCTCCGTAGGATCGGAACGGGTTATAAGCGCCCTTCTTTTTATCCTTG
>Ga0129307_1003181_pt1 | contig 10884 bp, 7 predicted proteins | sample P1105metagenome_FD_94437 | JGI IMG/M metagenome (GOLD analysis project Ga0129307, IMG submission 94437) | Capybara group fecal microbial communities from Wisconsin, USA - P1105 metagenome | ecosystem: Host-associated > Mammals > Digestive system > Large intestine > Fecal | place: USA: Wisconsin... | reverse complement strand
GGCACTATCACCGTTGTGGCCAAGAACAACGACGCCATTGACGCGAATGCCAACATGTATATCAGTGGCGGCACCATCATCGCCTGCGGTGCTCAGGGGGCTGAGTGCGGACTGGATGCGGCAGAAGGCTACCACTTATATATTACGGGCGGGAATGTGCTGGCTATTGCCGCCAACAACAACAGTGTGACATCGACCAGCGGTTCGCAGTGCGTAGTGAGCGCCTCGGGCAGTGTGAGTGCCAACAATACGGTGAGCGTGAAAAGCGGCTCTACTACCCTTGTCTCGTTTACCGTGCCCAGCGGCTACACATCGAGCAGCTCGGGAGGTTTTGGTCCTGGTGGTGGAAACTCCCGGAAAAGCGTGCTCATCAGCTGTGCAGGAATGACCTCGGGGAGCACCTACACGGTGACACTAGGCAGTACCTCAACCACAGCCAAAGCCTCAACCAGTTATTCGGGACGTTGAAGATTGAAGACCCTACCTATCCTCCCCTAAGGGGAGGGGCTTTCTCTAAGTAACAAGTATTTAGGAGTGTGGGAGTGTAGGAGCTTTTCCAGGTGAGAAGTGACAAGTGAGAAGTGATAAGTGTGATTACCACTCCAGCTTAAAGCCCCCCACCAACTCCCCCGAGGGGAGAGACCTGCCAGCTTGAGTAAAAGTATTTATGAATATTTTTGGCCATTTCTGGCAATTTGTTTCAAATGTTCACACAGATCACACAGATGACACAGATCTAAATCGGTCTTTGACCGATAAGTTGTTATAGTTGTCCTTGTTGTCGTCAAAAACATAATATTAGTTGTGATAAAAACAACTTTAACAACTCAAACAACATACAATAATAATGCATAATTCATAATGCATAATTAGCCTGCCGGCTTGAGAGGTAACTCAGCTCTCCCCCCTGGGGGAGATGGAGGGGGCTTTGAACTTTGAACCTTGAACGCGCTTCAGCGCATTTGAACTTTGAATTTTCGGAGCAGCGAGCGCCAAAGATGCTCGCATCAATTTGGCCGAGTCGCGAAAAAAAATCATGGCCTGATAGGACATAATTTGGAGCAGCGAGCGTCAACAAGTTTGCTTGATTGACCGAGATTCCCTCGCTTCACTCGCCTACCCGTAGCCTTTCGTGACAATCATCGCCAAAGGCAATTGAAAATGAACTACGTTGTTTTAATCAAGTTTTAGCAAAGAATGTCAGCTTGTGAACGCTGAAATAATTATTAGTAGGTATTGTAGGGCTGCGAAGTTTTTTGTAATTTTGCAGTCCAAACAATATAAATATGTATATGAGAATGATTATCATGTTGCTGGTGGGATTGCTGTCGCTTTCGGCCAGCGCACAAAAGGATGCCACACAGAAGCGGGCGGTGCTGATGGTTCACTATGGTACCAACAACGACCAGAGCCGTGAGAAAACCATTGACGTGATCAACCAGAAGGTGAAAGCAGCCATGCCCCAGTGTGAGGTGATGGAGGCTTACTCGTCGAAGATGGTCATTGCCTCGCTCAAGAAACGGGGCATTGAGAAGTTGAGCATCGGTGAGGCTTTGCGGAGACTCTATGGCAAAGGCTTCACCGATGTCACTATCCAGAGCACCCATCTGCTGCCAGGCGTGATGCAGGAACTGATAGAGAAGGAGGCCGACAAGGTGCGGTTTCTCTTTAATGACATCCAAGTGAACAAACCGTTGCTTTGGAGTGCCGACGACTGTCAGCAGCTGGCAGATATCCTGGTGAGTCATATCGCGGCAAAGAAAAACGAGCAGGTGGTATTGGTGGGACACGGCACACCAGGTCCGGCAAATGCCATGTACACAATGCTTGACTATGCGCTGCAAGACAAAGGCTACAGTAACTATCACATAGCCACCATCGAGGGCTATCCCAGTCTGGAGAGTGTGATGAAACTGCTGAAACAGAAAAAAGCCAAGCGCGTGATTCTCTCTCCCCTACTCTATATCGCCGGCAACCATGCCACCGAGGATATTCAGGGCGAATGGCGCGAGGCACTGGAGAAAGAGGGCTACCAAGTGACGGTACGCGCCGAGGGGCTGGGCGAGATGAACGAAGTGCAGGAATGGATCGTGGAGAAAGGGAGAAGCTTTTCTAAGTGAGAAGGGAATTTTTTATAGGAGTGTAGGAGTTTTTTCAAGTGACAAGTGAGAAGTGATAAGTGATAAGTGTGATTACCACTCCAGCTTAAAGCCCCCACCAACTCCCCCAGGGGGAGAGACCTGCCGGTTTGAGTAAAAGTATTTATGAATATTTTTGGCCATTTCTGGCAATTTGTTTCAAATGTTCACACAGATGGCACAGATGACACAGATCTAAATCGGTCGCTGACCGATAGTTGTTATAGTTGTCCTTGTTGTCGTTAAAATAATAAATCTTTGAAATCTGTGAAAATCTGTGGGCAACTAGATAGCTGAGAACTGAGAGTTGATAACTGAGAGGTATGATATGCTTTCATGCTTGTTACTCCAGCTTGAAGGTTTGAACTTTGAACCTGGAACTGCAGCTCTGCTGCCTTCTGTGGGCAACTCTTGAACTTGGAACTTTGAACCGGCGGCAGAGCCGCTCTGCCGCCTTCTGTGGGCAAGCGAGAAGGCGCTACGGGACAAATCCGCAAAAAAAAGGCCAAAAATTTGGTCAATTGATATAAAAGGTATAATTTTGCACACTGAAATTTGGTTCTCCTGAAAATAATGGAGGGAGATGAAAAGGGAATCAGGTGAAAATCCTGAACAGAACCCGCTGCTGTAAGCTCATTCTGTTATCAGCGAAAAAGCCACTGTCCATCTGACGGGAAGGTGCTGATAATTGGGCAAAGTCAGAAGACCTGCCGGTTTCGCATAACAAAACAAACTCCGTCTTCGGGAATTAGGACGGTGCAGAAAAAAGAACATTCATGAGAAATCTAGTTTGCATCATCACAGTGCTCCTCATGCATTGTGGCTTTGCTTTGGCTCAGAAGAACATCAAAGACTCGGTAGAGCTGAAAAACGTTACCGTTGTCGGCAAGAGCAAGACACAGAAGCTGCGCGAGGGAGCCTTGTCGGTGAATGCCATTGACGTGCGCTCGATGGTCAACTCGCTGACCAACCTCAACAGCCTGGTCGACAAGACTGCCGGTGTGAAGGTGCGCGAGGAAGGCGGCGTGGGCTCCGACTTCGACCTGAGCATCAACGGCATGTCGGGCAACTCGGTGCGCTACTTCCTCGACGGCGTTCCCTTGGACACCAAAGGAAGCAACGTGTCGCTGGCCAATCTGCCCATCAACCTGATCGACCACATAGAGATCTATAAAGGTGTAGTGCCCACATGGTTGGGAAGCGACGCGCTGGGTGGCGCCGTGAACATCGTCACCAGCCGCAAGAAGGCAAACTATCTTGACGTCAGCTACGGCTTCGGATCGTTCCATACGCATCAGGCCGATCTCAACAGCCAGTATATCTTTGCCAACGGACTCACCATAAGGCCCACCCTGGGAGTGAAATACTCGAAGAACGACTACATGATGAAAGGCGTAGAAGTGTGGGACGAGGAGAGCCGCCAGTACACCAATGCCAACCGCCGTCGTTTCCACGACGACTATTTCTCGCTCATCGGGCAGCTGGAAGTGGGTGTGACCGACAAATGGTGGGCCGACGATTTCTTTGTGAGTGCCTCGTATGCCAAGACAAAGAAAGACCTGCAGACCGGTACCCTCCAGAGCAAGGTGATCGGTATGGCCGACAGAGAGGCTGATGCCTGGAATATTTCGGCCCACTACCGCAAGCACCATTTCCTGATGGAGAACCTCCACGCCAACCTTGCCCTGTCGCACACCTGGGACGCCTCACTCACCACCGACACCGCTTACCGCAAATACAACTGGGACGGCGACTACATCGTCAGCTCGCGTAACGAAATCAACGGGCGAGCCCGTTCGATGAGACACTATAATCGGCCACTCACCCTCATTCGGGGCGACCTGAACTATATGTTTGGCGGAGCCCAGGAAACCAAGGAGCCTGGTGCCGACATGCATTCGCTGAATTTCAGTTATTCGCTCAACCGGACTGGCAACAAGAGATGGGATGAGGTGGACAACACCTTCGAGCCCTCTAACGACGTACTGTCGAAGCATATTTTCGGACTCACCTACAACCAGTCGCTGTTCGGCAACAGAATGTACAACTCGTTCTTCGTCAAAGACTATCTGAACCACATGTATGTGGAACAGACCGACATCCAGTCGGTCACAGGGTCGAGAGATGTCATGGGCTCCTCCACCAGCAATCATTTCGGATATGGTGTGGGCAGCCGGTTCCAGTTTGCCGAGCCTCTGTCGCTGAAAGCCAGTTTCGAGCATAGTGTCAGACTGCCCCTAGCCCGTGAGTTGCTGGGCAACGGAACAACCATCTATGCCAACATGGCACTCAAGCCTGAAAGCAGCAACAACGTGAACGTAGGCATCTACGGAACATGGAAGAATGACGACCACACCCTCTCTTACGACGTGAACGGATTTCTGCGCTATGTCGACAACTATATCCAACCCACCGTATCAGAGAAGGAAGGAACGCTGCAGTATACCAATGTGCCGGCCGTACACATCAAGGGAGCAGAGGCAGAGTTGCGCTACGACTGGCAACAGCGCCTGCAGGTGGTTGGCAACATCAGTTGGCAAGATGCCCGCGACCGACAGAAATTCAAGAACGACGGCAAGCCCTCGGTCACCTACAACAACCATGTGCCGAACCGTCCGTGGCTCTTTGCCACCACAGAGGTTCACTACACCTTCCGCAACCTCTTCGAAAAGACCGACCGTCTGGTGCTGGGCATGGACTATCAGTGGGTGCACTGGTTCTTCCTGTCGTGGGAGGGCTACGGCGCACTCGACACCAAGGCACGCATTCCCGAGAAGAACGATGTGGGTGCTTCCCTCACCTATTCGTGGCATCGCGACCGCTACAACATCTCGCTAGACTGCACCAACCTGCTGGACAAAACTCTCTACGACAACTACAAGCTGCAGAAACCCGGCAGGGCCATCTTCGCCAAGTTCAGGGTGCTGATACAATAGAGGTGAGAAGTGAGAGGTGAGAGAATACCGGCACGACTCGCCTTGTGGAAGAGTAAAAATGGAAATTATACAATCAAATCTTTATAAAAAACTAACTAAAAATGAAAAAACTGAATTTTTATTGGATGGCGCTTTTGGCGCTCATGACAACACTGAGCTTTACTGCTTGTTCAGATGACGACGATCCCAAGACCGATCCCGACACCGATCCTGTGGAGGAAGTTACCCCTTACCATTTCGACCTGACTGTAACCGTCGGCAAGCAAGGTGGTATGGGACGTGACGTGACCACCATCATGCAGAGCATTCCTTCGCTCGAGGGCACCGGTGTGGTAGACTTCAAGAATGTGGGTGCGGAAATCAATGCCGACTACTCGATGGAAGCCATCGTAAAGGGCAAATACTATTATCAGGTTCCTGTTTCTGCCGACCGCTTCGTGAAACTGCAGTTCGTCAACAACCAGATGAAGGTGGTTCAGGCTCAGCCGTTCAAGACCAACACCTACAACTGCCGCCAGTATACGCATGCATGGATCAACGATAACACGCTGGTTATCATGGCTGCTAACGGTGATAAGAACGCCATTATCTGGACGAAGCTGAACACCGACAATATGACCATCCTCGACGAGGGAACCCTTAGTCTGAGTCTTACTGACGACTGGGAAAGTTTTAACACAAGTGGTATACTGGCCTATCGTGAGAGTGACAACAAACTGTTCTACTTCTATTATCAGAAGAAAGGATCAGGACGTAAAGCCACGAACGAAAAGTATTTCCGCATTTGCGTTATCAACGCTCAGACCATGGCTGTGGAACAGAATATCATCAATAGCGAAGCTAACGAGATGGCAGGTTCAGCATATGGAGAACTTCTGCAGCAAACCGTTTTCTTCGATGAAAGCGACAACCTATATCTTGTGGCATTCAATGACTCTGACGCTGGAGAAATGGGAAAACTCTTGCGTATCAGCAAGGGAAAATTCGACTTCGATAAAGGATTCGACGGATTTCCTAACAGCGACGGCAAACTGCTCACCGTACAGTATATGGGCAACGGCAAGGTGTTCTGCTACTCACGCCACGACGATAGTGCTCTCGGAACAGCCATTGACAGTTATGCCCACTATTACAGTGTTATTGACCTGAATAGCAGAACTCGTACCCGCATGGCTATCAATGGTGCAGAGATTCCTTATAGCAGTGGACGTTTCTCACAGCGTTCTGCTTTCGATAAGAAAGAAGGTAAACTGTATTTTGGTGTGAACACTGAAAACGACCAGCCTTGCATCTACATCTATGATGTGAAGGACGGAACCGTAAAAGAGGGTATGAAAGTATCTGAAGGCTATTACTTCGAGCAGATTCGTATTCTGGAGGATTAAATTATAAAGTAACCAGATTCCGGTTGTTTCAGGGATTCCGGAAAAACCGGAGATAGTCTTCGATTATTTACGAAATCAGGGCGTGTCATTATATTTTGACACGCCCTGATTCTCTTTTTTCAATTTTAAGTAGTATCTTTGCAGGCATGATGAAGAAAGAGGATTTGAAAATCGTGTTTATGGGCACCCCCGAGTTTGCGGTGGGAACACTACAGCGACTCGTGGAAGGAGGATATAACGTGGTGGCTGTTGTTACTCAGCCCGACAAACCCGTGGGACGGCATCAGGATACCTTGCAGCCGTCGGAGGTGAAGCGCTATGCGCTGGAGCACGGGCTGCCCGTCCTGCAGCCGGAGAAGATGAAAGACCCTGTATTTGTGGAGGAGCTGCGCAGTTACGGTGCTGACCTGCAGGTAGTGGTGGCCTTCCGCATGTTGCCCGAGGTAGTGTGGGACATGCCGCGTTTTGGCACTTTCAATGTTCATGCCGCCCTGCTGCCCCAATACCGCGGTGCTGCTCCCATCAACTGGGCTGTTATCAATGGTGAGACGAAGACTGGTGTGACCACCTTCTTCTTAGATCATGACATCGATACGGGCCGCATCATCATGCAGAAACCCTTCCCCATTCCCGATGATGCTGATGTGGAATATGTCTATGACGGACTGATGCACTTAGGTGCTGACATTGCCGTTGAGACAATTGACCGGATACTGGAGGGCGATGGGCAGGTGGAGGCCGTTCCACAGGAGGAATGGAATGCCACCCATTTACAGACGCTAAAGCCCGCTCCAAAAATATTCAAGGACACTTGCCGCATCGACTGGAATAAGTCTGCCAAACAAGTATACGATTTCGTGCGTGGTCTTAGTCCCTACCCTGGTGCCTGGACCACCCTGGTGAGTCCCGACGGCAAGTCCACCGTTTTGAAGATTTTCAAGACAGTCAAGGTCGATGCCGCCCAGACCGGCTCCACCATCCGTGTGGAAGGCAAGAAGCTGATGGTAGGCGGTCTGGAGCTTGTTGAGCTTCAGCTCACAGGCAAGAAGCGCATGTTAGCCCGCGACTTCCTCAACGGTTTCCGCGAAATAGAAAAATACTTAATTAAGTGAAAAGTGATAAGTGAAAAGTGACAAGCTTAGTTAAGTGACAAGTGAAAAGTGACAAGTGACAAGTGTGATTACTCTCGCGATTGAGATTTCACACTTGTCACTTTTTTATCATCGAATAATTGTCAATCCCCAATTAGTTCCCGTTCCCGTTATCGTTCTCGTTCCCGTTATCGTTCCCGTTAAAATAATTATCAATTGTCAATTATCAATTATCAATTAGCTAGCCTCTCCCCCCTTTGGGGGAGTCGGAGGGGGCTCCAATTATCAATTGTCAATTATCAATTGGCTAAATTTCCCATCCCACGGCAGAGGCACCGAGCACGGCAGCGCTCGAACCGTCGAGACCGCTGATGAGGAACTTCGGCTTGCCTTTGAAGATCTTCAGGGCGTGAGCCTCGTAGCTCTCCTGGATGGGTTTCATAATCAGGTCGCCGGCTTTTGTCAGTCCACCGAAGAAGATAAATGCCTCAGGACTCGAGAAAGCAGCGAAGTCGGCGCAAGCCTCACCCAGCATGTCGCCCGTGAACTTATACACGCGCAGGGCCAGCTTGTCACCCTTGCCGGCAGCTATCGAGACGTCCAGCGAGGTGATGTCCTCCGCCTTCATGTCGCGCAGCAGCGAAGGCTCGTCGCTGTTAGCCAGGAACTCGCGGGCTGTGCGGGCCACACCCGTTGCCGAGCAGTAAGCCTCCAGACATCCCGTGCGGCCGCAACCACACGAGCGGCCGTTCTCACGGCGCATGATGACGTGACCCAGCTCACCGGCAAAACCGTCGTGACCATACACCAGCTGTCCGTTGATCACGATACCCGAGCCAACACCTGTGCCCAGAGTCAGCACGATGAAGTTCTTCATGCCACGGGCCACACCGTAGATCATCTCGCCCACGGCAGCAGCGTTGGCGTCGTTGGTCAGAGCCACGGGCAGATCGTTGAGACGCTCGCTGAACATCTTAGCCAGGGGCACCACACCGTCGTGAGCCCATGCCAGGTTAGGAGCGAACTCTATCGTACCATTATAATAGTTGCCGTTGGGGGCGCCGATGCCCATGGCCTTGATCTTGTCCAGACCACCCACCTCTTCGATGATGGGCTGCAGGGCAGCCACGCAGGCGTCAACATAGTCGTCCACCTTGTCGTAGCCTTGTGTCTTGATGGCTGTAGTGGCCTTGATTTCTCCACGGCTGTCAACAATACCGAAAACAGAGTTTGTACCTCCGAGGTCCAAACCGATTACATAGGGTTTGATCACTTGTGTATCCATATATTTTAGTTTTTAGTTAGAAAATTCATGTTTCGCAAAGGTATAAAAAAGTTGTCAGTTAATGATAATAAGGTAAAAGTTATTTCCCGTATTTAACAAAAATTTACGTGCTGAAAAGAAAAACCAAGCCGGTACGCCCATTAACTGCTTTTTTTTTCGTACCTTTGCCGAAGATATGCCGTTACCGTTTCATATAGACATTGTCGATCTGGTATTCAAGGGAATCCTCATCGGCATGATTGCCTCGGCGCCGATGGGCCCGGTGGGCATTCTTTGTGTGCAGCGCACCCTGAACAAAGGGCGCTGGTACGGTTTTGTGACGGGCATCGGCGCAGCCGTGAGCGACATTATCTACGCCCTCATCACCGGTGCGGGCATGAGCTTTGTGATGGACATCATCAACAACCACCAGAACAAGTTCTGGCTACAGCTCTCGGGTAGTGTCATGCTACTCATCTTCGGCATCATCTGCTGGCGGTCGAACCCCACCAAGAACATGCATCAAAGCGGCACCAACAAAGGCACACTCGTGCACAATGGCGTGACGGCCTTCCTGGTGACCTTCTCCAACCCGCTGATTATCTTCCTGTTCATGGGTCTTTTCGCCCAGTTTGCCTTCGTCATCCCCGACCATCCCTTCGAGATGTTCATCGGTTACCTGAGCATTGTGGCAGGCGCCCTCATCTGGTGGTTCGGCCTGACATGGCTGGTGGACAAGGTCAGAAACATCTTCGACGAGAGCGGCATCCTCATCATCAACCGTGTCATTGGCTGTGCCGTGATTCTGTTCTCACTCATTGTCCTCTTCGGAACGGTGTTCAACCTTTATACTTTCAGCTACTGACGACGCTGAGGGCAGAACACGGATAGAAGAGAACGAAGGGACACAGGGCACACAAACAACATACCGATTCGCCTGTCAGCCATTCCTTCTGTCCGTGCGAATCAGTAACTCATCAATTCAACAACAAACTATCCGCGCAACAAACATTATGTTCATCGCACAAGAATTAAGAAAGAAAAGCATTGCCGAGTATCTGCTCTACATGTGGCAGATAGAAGACCTCATACGTGCCTACGACTGCTCGCTGACACGCATTCGCCGCGAGTACATCGACCGTTTCGACTACGACGAAGAGACGAAGGAAGAGATGGCCGACTGGTACGGCAACCTGGTGCGCATGATGAACCAGGAAGGCAAGCGGCAGGGCGGACACCTGCAGATCAACCAAGTCACGCTGCAGCAGCTCGAGGAGCTCAATGCCCAGCTGCTCAACAGCACGAAGTTCCCCTTCTACAACGCCGAGTACTACAAGGTGCTGCCCTTTATCGTCGAACTGCGCAACCGCGGCTCGCACAAGGACGAGAACGAGGTGGAGACCTGCTTCAACGCCCTCTACGGCACCATGATGCTGCGCCTGCAGAAGAAAGACATCTCACCTGAGACACAACATGCCATTCAGGAGATTACCACCTTCGTGGGCATGCTCAGCGACTATTATCACCAAGACAAAGAGAAACCATTGGAATTTGAATAAATCATGAACATACTCATTACCGGCTGTAACGGCCAACTGGGAAACGAGATGCAGCGGCTGGAGGCTGCCCATCCCGAGCACACATGGATGAACACCGACGTCGACGAGCTCGACATCACCAATCAGCTCGCCGTAGAGCATTTTGTGGCGCACCACAAGGTCGACGGCATCGTCAACTGTGCCGCTTATACGGCGGTCGACAAGGCTGAGAGCAACCGCGAGGCAGCCACCACGCTCAACACCGTAGCCCCCGCCTATCTGGCTGCCGCCGTCGGCAAACGGGGCGGCTGGATGATACACATCTCCACCGACTATGTGTTCGACGGGACTCGCCACACGCCCTACACCGAGACCGATACACCCTGTCCCGACAGTGTCTACGGCAGCACCAAGCTCGCCGGAGAGATGGGCGTGCAGAAGTTTTGCAAGAACAGCATGATCATCCGCACGGCATGGCTCTACAGTACCTTCGGCAACAACTTCGTGAAAACCATGATCCGCCTGGGCAACG
>Ga0129307_1003173_pt1 | contig 10903 bp, 9 predicted proteins | sample P1105metagenome_FD_94437 | JGI IMG/M metagenome (GOLD analysis project Ga0129307, IMG submission 94437) | Capybara group fecal microbial communities from Wisconsin, USA - P1105 metagenome | ecosystem: Host-associated > Mammals > Digestive system > Large intestine > Fecal | place: USA: Wisconsin... | reverse complement strand
CCGTTTTGCCAGCAAGAAGAGCGGGGTGCAGTTCATGGTCGACGGTGCCGACCCTAACATGTCGCAGCAGTGGACCACCTACGCCCAGCAGGTCATGCTCAATGCTTCGTCCTCCCTTCTCAATTTAAAGATGCTCTACAACCCGCAGGTGCGCTCGGCCTACAACTTTGTGCCCGCCATCATGGGCATGCTGCTGATGCTCATCTGTGCCATGATGACCTCCATCTCGGTGGTCCGCGAGAAAGAGAAGGGCACGATGGAGGTGCTGCTGGTGTCGCCCGTGCGGCCTCTGATGGTCATCATAGCCAAGGCGGTGCCCTATCTGGTGCTAGCCTTCGCCATCCTCATCACCATTCTGCTCATGGCCCGCTTTGTGCTGGGAGTGCCGTTGCAAGGCTCACTGGTGTGGATCATCGCCGTCAGCGTGCTCTACATCCTGCTGGCGCTCTCGCTCGGCTTGCTCATCTCCAACATCGCGAAGACGCAGCTCGTGGCCCTGCTGCTCTCGGCCATGGTGCTGCTCATGCCGGTGGTGATGCTCTCGGGCATGCTCTTCCCCGTAGAGTCGATGCCGCAGATACTGCAGTGGCTGGCTGCCGTGGTGCCGCCCCGCTATTACATTTCCGCCATGCGCAAGTTGATGATCATGGGTGTGGGCATCACCGAGGTGACCCAGGAAGTGGCCGTCCTGTCGGCCATGACCGTGCTCTTCCTCGCCATTGCCCTCAAGAAGTTTAACACAAGATTGGAATAACCGCTTATGACACTCCGATATCTCATACAGAAAGAGTTCCTCCAGATACGGCGCAATGCCTTTCTGCCCAAGCTCATCATCATGTTCCCCATCGTCATTATGTGTGTCATGCCGTGGGTGATGCAGATGGAGGTGAAGAATATCCGCGTCGATGTGGTGGACAACGACCGCTCCACCCGTTCGCAGCAGATGGTGCACGACATTGAGGCCAGCAACTACTTCATCTTTGGCGGACAGCAACCCACCTACCGTGCCGCGCTCAACGAGATAGAACACGGAAAGGCCGACATCGTAGTGGTCATTCCCCAGCATTTCGGCAAGGATATAGACATGGGCCGCCAGCCGCAGGTGCTCATCGCCGCCAATGCCGTCAATGGTACGAAAGGCTCTATAGGTTCGGCCTACCTGAGTCAGATAGTGGTCTCCTCTTCGCACCCTGAGGGGGGCACTATGGTTCTTCCTGCCAGCAAAACTATAGTAGCCCCCTCGGGGGCAGAAGGGGGAGCTTCCATCCTCAATCTATACAACAAGCACCAAAACTACAAACTCTTCATGATACCCGCCCTGCTGGCCATTGTGATGATGCTGATGACCGGTTTCCTGCCCACGCTCAACATCGTCAGCGAGAAAGAGGCAGGCACCATCGAGCAGATCAATGTCACGCCCGTCTCTAAGTGGGCCTTCATCCTCTCGAAGCTCATTCCCTATTGGCTCATAGCCCTTTTCGTAGTCACTGTTTGTCTGCTGCTCGCCTGGCTGGTCTATGGCCTCACACCCGCCGGTCCGCTCTGGCTGGTCTATGTGCTGGCCATGCTGCTGGCCCTGTTCTTCTCGTCGTTCGGACTCATCGTGTCCAACTACAGCGACACCATGCAGCAGGCCGTCTTCGTCATGTGGTTCTTCGTGGTGTGCATCATGCTGCTCAGCGGACTCTTCACCCCTACGCGCTCCATGCCCGACTGGGCCTACCTGACCACCTATGTCAACCCCATGCACTATTTCATCGATGCCATCCGCACCGTCTTCGTCCGTGGCGGCGGTTTCCATGAGGTAGCCCATCAGGTGTTCGCCCTCCTCGGCATCGGCATCGTCATGGCAGCCTGGGCCGTGCAGAGCTATAAGAAGAATAGCTGATAAAACCTCAAGAGTGTAGTAGGAAAGTTCGTAAAGAGCACCGTGAAGTTCCTCCTGTTCATCAGCCCGGTATACCCCCATGTAGTTTAAAGCGCGAATGTACAAGATGAGACTTTCTAACCAAACACCAACACCAGCACTCGTGCTGAAAGAGAAAACAGAAGAATCATCAGTATCCATTGATTTGGAAACAACCAGTTGAGAACCTCAATAAAGTCAAACACATACTTTTTTGAGGTTCTCAACTTTTTTATAGGTAATGATACAGCAGCTGGCACAGGGCAGTTCGGCAAACCAGCAGGCACTTTTTTTAGTTAACAGATAAGAGTTAAGAGTAGTGAATTTGGACAATAGTCTTGCCCCTTGAACCTTGAACTATGAACTATATGTGAACTATGGGAAGCTGTCACTTATATTGGCCTTTTTGTTAATAGTACTCAAAATCTACTTTTTTTCACGCTCTTTTGCTGCTGTTACATTATTTATTATTATCTTTGTGTTCAAAATCTGACAATTTCCAAAAAGAATAATCACTTTTTGTAAAAGATATAGAATGCCACATTATCTATTTGCAATATGGAACTAATAAAAATTGAAGAGAATTCCAAATATGGTTATCGAGACGAGAATGGAACTATTGTCATCCCCGCCAAATATGAAGATGCAAAGGATTTTAAGGAGAATTATGCCGTAGTTAAATACAATGGCAATTATGGAGTTATTAATTCATCTGATGAATTAGTCATAGACTCTATCTATTCTTCTATTGAAGAGCTTTTTCTCTTTTTTAGATGTATTATTTGTTCAGAAAACGAAGAAAAAGAATCGATATTTTGGTATAATTGCAAGGGTACACTGATACATAAAGGGGATGCGAAAGCACTGTCAGATAACTTTTTATGCGTATCCAATGGAAACAATGTTGGCGTTATCGACCAAAATGGTGAACAAATTATCAATTTTTTATATGAAAAGATTATTTTAAAGAAAAATTTCTTTGCCGTATTACGAAAAGGAATGATTGGTATATTTGATTTGACAGGAAGGGTCGTAATAGATGTTATATGCAAATCTATTGAGCAAGTTATTATAAATAATGATTGGGATTCATTAGGAGCTGACCCGAAAGACTTACAAAAAAAACTTCCATCATCTTTACGTACCAACATCTTATATCATACAAGATATAACAAAAAATACTGTTTTGACACCAATGAAAGAAATCCTTCTTGGAATTTGAAAAAGGAAATTCTTTCAGAACAATATTTCCATGATAAACGTGTCTTTAGTCGGTATACTAATTCCATTGAAGAAATAAATGCGCCCATTATAATTACTACTGATTCAAGTAAGTTGATCTTCCTAAAAGACGAAGGGATATTACCCAATAGCGAATATGAGGATGTACAACAACTTACTCAAATTTCATATGTTGTAAAAAGAAATGATCTATATGGTATATATAGAGTTGACATCAAGTCTTTAATTATACCTATCGAATATGAGGCAATAAAGTTCTATGGAGGACATACTGTTTTACTATGCAAAGATGGCTTATGGGGAGCTAAAGACTTTTTGTTAGATGAACCTTCCAATATCCCTTTCAAAGTGTCAATATCAACAGATTATTTGGAAATAGCTATTCTTAATGACCATCAGCATTATTTCGGTTGCAAAAAAATCAACGAATACGATGGACAACAATGTTATACAATTATTAAATCTAGCGGTGATGAAATTGAATTTATGGGTTATAGAAAATTTAGTACCCCATTTTTATATTATGACTCTTCACATATCATGACTTCTATTGATGACAAATTTGGTTTCGTGAGCGTAGATGGATATACATCTATACCTTTCAAATACGATGAAATACACCCGAGAGATGATGAAAGATTTGATGTAAGAATTGGGGATGATTGGGGGCTACTTACTTTGGACGGACGAGACAACTTCGGTATTAAACTCGAAAGACCACTTCCTGAACAATTAGACAATTATTCTGTTGTGCAGGATACAGAAAGTGAGTGCTTTGGAGTCGTTGATAAAAATGGTGTTCTCATTATCCCAGCCATTTATGAGCATTTATTTAATTCTGATGACAATGAGTTGTTTTATTATCTTTATAATGGAGATCTTGATGGTAATTACAATATTCATGGATATGCAGAAGATAATTTCAATTCTTATTTAAAAGACCATTGCTCTATTGGAAAAAGTGGAGTGGTTAGCATTAAAGGAACACAAATTTTAAGTGGCAAATATAACTATTTTGAAATGCAAGGAGAATATATCATTGCAGGAAGAGATGGGGATTATAATTACTGGGCAGGTTCCAAATATGATGGTGTATATGATTTATTTAACAAACAAGGAGAACTACTTATCGGTGGTTTTCGTGAGTTTCTATATGACAATAATCATGAGCTTTTCGTTTTTTCATTTGGAGGAGAGTGGAAAGGGTATGATTTATATCCCATTGATGGCCAAGAAAGGAGTGTTGATGATTATTCCGTTGAGTATAGAGGCGATGATTTATGGTTGATACTTGATAAAAATCTGAAAACAATTATCAGAAATGAAGATGGCGAACAAAAGCAATTTCCTAAAGGCTTTATTGGTAATGTTATAATAAAAAAAGAAGGTAAGAAGAAAAGATACATTTATAATATCCCCCTGAAGTATTTAGTCAAAGGATTCTATTTGAGCGAATATAGTAATAGCATCGAAATAAGTAGTATTATAATTAAACATGGAATGCAAGCTGTTGATATTGCAACAGGGAAAACTACTAAAGAATTTACCCATATAGAACAAATAACTGATAAACTGTTCTTGTTTAAGGATGAAAATGTTGTAGGTCTTACCAATATTGATTCTGAAGTATTAATTGGAAATTGCTTTTTAATAACTCGTCCTGTATCAAATTACTTTTTCCTGGCAAAGGAAAAAACTGAAAAAACATGTTGCGTTTGGCTTTATGATATTAGCAATATTGATAATCCTATCGCAATAGCAATTAGTGATATAACAAAAGAAAAACTTGTTTCCTTGGCAGAAAGAGATTGTCTCAAAATAAAGTTCAACAAGAATCTTTCTGGATTAAAATCAATAGCGCTACAAACAAGTGATATATTTGATGCAGAATTCGCAAGTAAAATTGCTTTTGAAGAAAAGAGAATGACGCATTCTTTGTTTTATCGTAATACAAGCTATTTTATTAGGGGTGAATTTACTTCTAATACCTCAAATAATAATGATTCCACTAAGGATACTAATGACTACGATGACCATGACTATGAAAAGGACACCTGGGATGCTATGACAGATGGCATGTATGGTGATTATCCAGACGAGGGTTATGACGGTAATTATGAATTTATGGGAAAATAAATATGATTGAGAATAAGACATATGAACATAAATGCGAACTATGTCTGAGAGCAGTTGCTGATAAAACAAACTCTCATATAATTCCAAGCTTTATTGTCTGTAAAACTGCTAGTTCTGACGGTAGCGGGAAACGTAATCATGAATTGGTATATACAATTGGAAAGACTATTCAAGTGTATGCAGGTAATGAGGTCCCACATGAGACTTTAGAACGTAATTTCGATGATTTATCAGAAGAAAGGATAGAGGAGGAACTGAAGAAAAATACACTCTCCAAAGATTATATTTTCTGTTCATCATGTGAAAAGGCTCTTGCAGATTATTTGGAGTCTCCTTATGCAGCAGGCAAGAACCTGAGTGCGGAAGTTGCATATTTCTTTTGGATGTCCATTCTATGGAGAATCAATCATACAGAGATTCTAAGTAGCAAAATGCCTAAATTCATTTTGTCAGAAGTCAGGAAAAGTCTTTATGCATTTTTAGAAGCAAAAAAAACTGGAGAAAGTACGTCTAATATTCAACAAAAATATCCATTCTCCTACCGTTTGTTAACTTGTAAAGGTTATAGTTTAGATGGTGCTGGAACATTTTATGCCGAATACGACAAATCAAATAGATTGTTCTGCATGACACTTGGCGATTCTGTCCTCTGTTGTTCTTTTAATAATGGCAATCTCCCCAATGATTTTGACTTTCTTGGGTTGGGAAATGAATTTAAGCAAGCCCCCATAAATAATGGTACTAAATATGAGGAAGCAAGACCTGTTGCGAAAGAAACCTTTGACAATGCCTATACCATTCTTTTGGGAAAAGCAAAAGATTATTATGTTAAGAATGAAATGAAAATGATTTATGGGTTATGGGCAAGTCTTATTAAGCAAAAGATGGCATTACCTTCTTTATGCCCATCAGATATGTTCGTTCAAAAATGCTTAGAAAATATACATAATAAAGAAAAAAAACTTGGAGAGAGATATACAATTCGCAACCATGCCATTTCATTTGCTGAAGCATTAAAGGAAATATATGGAATCGTTGTCAAAAATGATTTAAGCGAGAAACTTTAAAAATTAGAATGAGGACAGATGCAGGTTCTTTGTAATAAGGAGATACAAGACTCTTGAACAAAAGTGTAACTTTACAAACACAATAGAATATGGCATTAGCAATAAACATAGAAGGCCTGCTGAACAAGCAGAAGATTGAATCCAACAGGATTGAGTTTAAGAAGGGCTGGAATCCATGCTGATTTCGGTGGCCATTAAGAGATAGTAAATGAGGTGGACTAATAAAATTAAAAAAAATGTTATTCGGAAATAAGATCAAAGAGCTCAGAGAAGAGCAGGGATTGTTGCAACGACAGTTGGCTGCATTCCTAGAGATTGACACTCCAATGTTCAGTAAGATTGAACGTGGTGACAGGAGAGCAAAGCGTGAGCAAGTCATCAAACTTGCAGAATATCTGCATCAGGATGAAAAGGAGATGCTTACCTTATGGTTGGCAGACAAGTTCATTGATGCTGTTGAGGATGAGCAAGAACGTGACTTATGCAACGATGCTATCATTATTGCGCAAGAGAAAATAAGAACATTGTAATTATAGGGATAGACATCTTCCTTTTTCCATGTACAGCCTACCCAAATTAAGAAAAAACATCAGGTTTGTGTTTTTTTCTGTGTTTTCTTTTGGTTGTTTGGGGAGAAATCTGTACCTTTGCAGTAATTGTGTAACATGATGATTATCAATGGTTATTTCCGTTTTTGCGACATGTGTGCAACATCCGGTGCTAACGCATTGATAGTCAGTTATAGTCTTTTTCGATGATGAAAAAGAGGAAATTTTTACTCAGCTTAAAAAAATAAATAGAGCAAAGAGAACGTATAATAGATACAGGACAAGGACTCTATCTTACAGACCACTCAGATGCAGATGGCTTGTATAGAGACGAAGAAACTGGAGAACCTAAAGGTTTTCAAGTAATACTTTGGTTAGATACTAGAGAGTATAACAAAGAAGAAATAAACGAATTTAAAAAAGAAATAGAAAATGGCAATATCAGAGACCAAAAAAGTTTTAATAAATGGGCTAAGTCTAATCTTAGACAGCAAGGACTTGATAACAGTGATAGCATTGATGCTGAAGACAGAGCAGCAAATGAGAACAATGATAGATTGGATTTACAAGCACCAAAAGGAGAATCCTTCGGAAGACAGAGTAGTCAGGATAGCCAAGAAGATTTCGGAACAGGTTGGGTAAGAAACCCCAACAGTGATGGTACTATTAATCCTCGTTATATTAAAATAAATAATAATGAGGAATCGTTCTTTATAACTCCCCAAGGAGAAATCTATGGCTTTGTAGCTCCTAATGGAGATATGTATCTTGATGAGACTGTCATATCTCCCGAACACCCCATCCATGAATATACTCATCTATGGGACAGATATGTAGCCAAGCTGAATCCTAAGCTCTGGCAAACAGGTATAGACATCTTCAAGAAGACATCTCTTTGGAATGAGATTCTGAATAATGAGAACTATGGCAAGAAGTGGCAGGCTATGCAGGGTATGACTCCTGATAAGCTCGATAGTCTTATTGCTTCAGAGGTTCATGCACGTCTTACTGGTGAGAGAGGCAAGGAAATTCTTGACCAGATTGCTAAGGAAAAGGGTGAATCAGGTATCATTGGTAAGCTCAAGCAGTGGCTGTTGGACTTCTGGAAAACCATTAAGTCTGCATTCTCTCCTTGGACTGATGAGCAGTTACAGCGCCTCAATAGTCTTGCTGAAAAAGACATTGATAAAGCCTTAAAGTATCTCTCAGACATGGCTCTCAAGGACTTTGCTGAAGGAGTTAATCCTATTAATTCTGGTGGCAATATTCAACCAATTGAAAGAAGGCGTCTTCTTACTAAAAGTGGCAATAATTTACAAGACAACACGTTTGTTGATATAGATAAGGCTATCATGTCAGGAAAATGGTCTGATAAAGCCTTAGATGAATTGGAAAATTTAAATACAGATAGTTATGATAAAATACTTAAACGATTTTCACAAGAAGAACTCAGAGGAAGCAATGAGAATCTTATCCAAGCAGAAGCCATTATCTCCAGAGGAGGCGGAAGCTCAAACACAAGCAATCCATCAATCAATAGAGAAAGAACAAAGCAACAAGAGCAGCAAATAGAGTCTTGGGCCTTGATGGAGTAAATGGGGTTGTATGCATAAAAGAATCACTCGCCAATCGGGGCGTGGCCGCTGATGACATTACAGAAGTTGTTCGATGGTGGAGAAGCCGTTCATAGCCACGTCTTACTCTTAATACACCCTAAAGGCTTGGAAAAAGAAAATACAGTATTAACTAACCTTGTAGCAAATTGGTAATGAAGAAATTATTAAAATGGATAGTGCTGTTGCTTAGCTGGCTTACCCTCTCGCCCCTGATTCTATACCTGGGGCACAGGTGGAAGATGGGCAACAAGTATGTGAGGATAGTAGCAATGCTGATATCCCCGCTGTTTCTTATTCTTTATCTGTTACTTTTCACCTTTTTCTATTATGAGGACAACACATCCTATTTTCAGAATAGAAACAGGATAGAAAGAATAACGGAGGTGAAGATTCCCAAGTTTAAAGTGATCGAGTATCATGAAGGACGCCGAGGGTTTACTGGTGAGTTCGAGGATCAGTTTACATTTGAATTTAAGTCAATGCCTCCAGACGATATGTTCGACAAGATAGATGAGTTAATCAAGAGTGGCAAGACCAGTTGGCATAAGGAAGGTGATGAATATGTCTTCAACCATACATGGGGAAACGGTCTTCCAGCTCCTAATGGGGAAGATGATAATGAGGACAGATTCTTCACAATTAAAATTTCCCGTGGAAAGAAGCAAGGTGTTATCCGTCATGGAATGTGGTAACGAAACATTCGAAATGATGAGAAAAAAAGGTAACATACTAGAAGTTTGTAAACCTAGACAAAACATTCAGTCATTATATGAAAAGCTGTTGAAGCCATAGTCGTAATCTGTCCATAATCACAAGTCCTTGCTTGTCTGGCAGCAGTTCTTGGAGTTTGAATAATGGTTTTTGCGACAGTTTTTCAGGCTCTTTCCCCTCATTGTCGCAAAATGCGAAGGCTTTCGCATGTAATCTTCGAAAAAAGGAAGAAAAAAGTTGGAAGCTGCCGTTCGCCTGCCTATCTTTGCAACAGAAACAACAAACGACAGGCAACCTGTCACAGTATGAACCCTTTTAAAAAGGTAATGATATAGCAGCTGGCACAGGGCAGTTCGAAACAATGGATAATTTATAATGGACCACTAGTGTCTCTTCATATATGTTAATCATTCGCAAATTTACGAACAAATGTTTGCGTATTCGAATTGTTGTTCGTAACTTTGCGAACAAATTCAGACGTTTCAGTATGGAGAACAAGAAAGTATATACAGAGAAACAGGAGCGGATTGCCCGATTTGCCAAAGCTTTGGGACATCCGGCAAGGATTGCCATTATGCTGTTTTTGGCCAGACAGGAGCAGTGTTATTTCGGCGATATTCACGATGAACTGCCCATTGCCAAGGCAACTGTCTCGCAGCATCTGACGGAACTGAAAGATGCTGGGCTGATACAAGGAACCATAGAAATACCTAAGGTGAAGTATTGTATCAACCGTGACAATTGGATGTTGGCCAAGATGCTCTTTCAAGAGTTCTTCAACCAGGAAATGGCGAAATCAGATTGCGGTTGCAATAAGTAATCCTATAATACATAAGTGAAGTAGTATCAAATAATATCATTATAAGAGATTATTATATCCCTTATGTTCGTAGTTCTACAAACAACAAACAATAAATGTAACTTAAAATGAAAAGAACATTAGTTTTAATGATGGTCAGCCTCATATTGCTGACCTGTGGTGAGAAATCGAACGCCGTGACCGCTAAGGAGCAGTCGCGACAAGTAAAGGACTTCGTGGAAGTGCTCTATTTCCACGGCAAGCAGCGTTGCGTGACTTGTCGCTCCATAGAGCAGAACACGAAAGAACTGTTGGAAGCCAAGTTCACCCAGCAGATGAAGGCGGGCAAAGTAGTCTATCGCGTGATAGACATTTCGAAGAAGGAGAACGCTCGGATAGCGGAGAAGTACGAAGTTACCTGGTCGTCGTTATTCCTTGTCCAGCACAAGAATGGCAAGGAGAAGGCTGAGAACCTGACGGAATTTGCCTTCGGACATTCGCGCACTCAGCCAGAAGTGTTCAAGAAAGGTTTGGCAGAGAAGATCAACCAAGCATTGAAGTAAGGCTATGGAATGGTTACAGACATTGCTCGACAGCAGTACAACGCCCGTTCTGACAGCCTTCCTGTTGGGTCTGTTGACTGCAATCTCACCTTGTCCGCTGGCAACGAATATCGCCGCCATCGGCTACATAGGCAAGGACATTGAAGACCGCCGCCGCGTGTTCCTGAATGGACTGCTCTACACCGCCGGACGCATAGTAGCCTATACGGTGTTGGGGCTTGTGCTGATACTGATTATCCGACAGGGCGCATCCATGTTCGGCATCCAGAAGTTCATTGGCACTTGGGGCGAGCTGTTGCTTGGCCCGGCACTAAT
>Ga0129307_1003171_pt1 | contig 10910 bp, 5 predicted proteins | sample P1105metagenome_FD_94437 | JGI IMG/M metagenome (GOLD analysis project Ga0129307, IMG submission 94437) | Capybara group fecal microbial communities from Wisconsin, USA - P1105 metagenome | ecosystem: Host-associated > Mammals > Digestive system > Large intestine > Fecal | place: USA: Wisconsin... | reverse complement strand
TCCATGCGGTTCGAATTGAGGCTCATGTGAGGGAAAATAGAAAAAAGCGTTACTCGGGGTCATTCGGACGCCGGAGGTAGTAGTATCCGGACTAAAATTATTTTTCCTGCCATGGGTCGCTATTCATAAAATAATATATATTTATCAATGGGTATTTATAGGGAGTTTGGGTTATGAAAAAGAATCCCTTTTATTGCTGTATCTTTTTTGCTATGGTAGCCATGGCCTTTTGTGCCTGTGGAGATGGCACCGTAGATGCTCGCGGTGGTGAAGACGAGCTCGCCTTGTTGAATTACGGACCGCCATTTGTGGAGGGCGATACCGGTAACATGTGGACCCTCAGGAGCGCCGCCATCAAGGATTGCGAGGCCGATGATGCCTGCAAGGCCGCTATGGAAAAAGCATCCGGCACGTTGGACATTCCCGAAGAAAGCAGCAGCTCAGAAACGGTCTCCGAAGAAAGCAGCGCCGCGACGGAATCACGCTCCAGTTCTTCTCGTGGCATCGTTATCAACTCTGCGGGGGCTCCCGTTATATCTACGGTCAGTTCGGACTCCCAGGGCGGGTCTGGCGATGTGCCGGAAACGTCTTCTGCAAGTGTAGCCACCAGCAGCAATTCCTCCATTGCAGGTGTGGTGCTCAGATATTGCCAACCAGCAGGGGGTGTAACGACTGTAGTCAAGGGGACGCCTATCCAGTGGCAGTTTAGGACCAACGGTGAGGCCGCCAAAAGTTATAGCTGGAGCTTTACTGGGGCAGACATTGCGACCAGTGACGAGGCTACACCCACGGCCGTTTTTGCAGAAACGGGCGTCTACACGCCAACGCTTACCATCGACGGGGAGTCAAAGCCCATTACCTGCAACAAGCTGACCGTGGTGGGCCCGGAGGTTACGGGGTGTACCTGCGGGGCTCCGGTCACGACTTCGAACGATCTCGCTGATAACAATCCGGTTGTTTACACCTGGACCATTTCAGGGTGTTCAAGCGAAGGTTCAGAACCCCTTTCTTATCAATGGGCTGGCGATGCAAAGGGGGTCTCTGAGACGGGTACCGGCAGCTATACCGCCAAGGGAATCTACGGTGCCTCGGCGACAGTGACAAACCAAGATGGAAAGACGGCTGTGGTTACATGCGAAAAGGTCACCGTTGTCGACGCAAACAACCCGAACACCCAGATCGAAAATTTCCAGCCTAGTGAATCACAGACGCAAATAACGGGTCCGGGTATTTATGAGATTGCCAAGTGCAATGGTAATACGGGAATGCGGGCGATTCAGTTCCAAATTCATGGCATTAGCAGTGCAGAGGCCAAGGCCATGTTCAGTACTTACAGTTCTACGGATGCTACATGGTACGAGGATTCCCAGCATTTCTCTGGACAGATAAATGCATCATTCCCCTTGGTATTGACCATCCCTGAGGGCACAAGTGATTTCAAATGGCATGGAGGCTGTTGGTAGCGCTTGCGTAAACATATCGTTACGAGAAACGGCTAGGTTTATCACGCAAAATTGTAAAATCAACCTAAATTGCGTCATTTGACGGATTTTTACTAGAAAATCCCTAAAAAAAAGCATATATTTACCTCAAAGAGGTTTATTATGAACAAGAAATTTCTTGTAGGATTTTCTGTTTTGGGCGCTGCCGCTGCGGCTTTTTGGGCCTGCGGTGACGGTGATGTGATTACCAAGGGCGGCGACGACGAGCTGGCCCTGTTGAACTACGGTCCTCCGTTCGCCGAAGGTGACGAGGGCAACATGAAGACCCTGTTGAACCAGGCCATGGCAGACTGCGCCGCCGATGAGGCTTGTGCAGCTAAGATGGAAGGTGCCGAATATGTTCCGCCTGAGAGCAGCGCCGAAGGCGGGGAAGGGGGCGAAGGCGGTGATACTCCTGCCACCGGTTCTAGCAGCTCCAAGGCTGGCCCTGTCATCAACTCTTCTGCAGCATCGACGACCCCCGTTGGCAGTTCGGCCTCCGGTGGCGACAATCCGCCTCCTTCTAGTGCGACTACTGTGACCGATTTGAATGACCTAGACGGTGACTGTGCGCCCAGTGTGACGTCCATCACTAAGGGAAATACCGTCACTTGGACCCTCACTCCAGCAACACCTAAGGTCGCTATTACCGAAGTTGCACTGATTGGTGATTATAAAAAGCGCGTTAACGCGTCCACTTGCGAATGGACATTAGAAGGAGCAGAAACAACCACCGTTTCTGGCTTGTGTGGCGATGGTGTTACAGCAACCTACAATACTGCAAGTGGCGGCAAAGCCCTCGCCGCCAAGGTCAAGTTTGCGGGCAAGGAAAAAAGTTGTGGTGGAGTCAAGGTGAACGGAAAACCTGTTAAGGGATGCGTTTGCACAGCACCGACGACTATCGACATTGCCGTAGACCCCGTGGCAACCTGGAGCGTCGCCTGCTCAGACGCTAGCAATGATCCCATTAAGGGCTACACATGGGACAACAAAATGGGAAATTCTCAAACAGCAACCTATACGTTCACTGCAGCAAATCAGACTCTGACGCCTAAGGTTTCTATAAATACCGATGAGTCAGACACCACGATAACATGCACATCGCCAAAGGTGATTGACGGAAACAATCCTGAAACAAACATCCAAATTACATCAGAAACCATTACCATAAAGCCCGGCACATACAAGGTAACATCCTGCTCTGGAGGTGGACAGCTTTGCTGCTTTAGAACAGGCGACCCGCAACCATTTACGTGGGACGGAGGTGAATGTACAGCAGTCGGCGGTGATGGATGGGGTTCTTGTGGTAGCGGTTCTTGCAAAGCAGGCGATTTAGAAACCACCGTTGAAATACAATGTCATGGTTGCTGGTAATCATTTTTCCTAAACATTGAACATTATCCCCCCCCCCTCCCTCCCCGGGAGGGTTTCTTGTTTATTCACTTTGTAAAAAGATTCTTTACAGGGCCTTTTTCGCTTCAAAAAAACGTCTTATACAGTACGGGGCATTCCGCCTCGCCGCCACCTCCGGGGCGCACCCGGATTAAGACGCTATGAGTAAAAACAAGCAAAGAAAAGCCAAACCCATCCGCAAGAGACCTATTCCCGAATCGCTGCAGGGTCAAGTCTATCTGGATCCCAGATACGACACGGGTTTCAAGGAACTCTTCGACAGCGAAAGCGCCCTCAAGGATTTTTTGGACGGAATCCTGCATCTGGAGGGCGACGACAAAATCAAGAACCTCACCTTCACCTTCGACAAGACCATAACGATGCGTTCCGCCCGCAGCAAGAAGGTAATCCTGGATATCTTCGCCACCACGGGCACAGGACGCTTTATCGACATAGAGATGCAGAAGGCCGAACACGACTTCTTTACCGACAGAGCTGTCCTTTACAAGGCCTTCTTGATCATCAAGGGCAAGCAGGAGATGGAACGGACCAAGGAGTTCCAGGCACTTCCCAGGGACATACGAGAAAGCAAGCGGTACGAGCTTCCGGAGACAGTCTCCATCTGGATTTGCGACTTTGATCTGTCCAGCTCCAGAGATGACGAATACATAGACGAATGGGCGCTATATAGTCGCAATGCGCTAAAAAACGGCAGTGCGGCACCCGTTTTCGGGAAAAATAAGTATATTATGATTAGTCTGCCCAAGTTCAAGAAATCCGAAAGCGAAGTCTCTGGATCCGTGGACGCCTGGCTGTACCTGCTGAACCACGCCGGTGATGGCAAGGAACTGCCGCATTTTGGCAACGAGATTCTGGAAGAAGCCCTGGAACGCATCCGGGTGGACAACGCAGACGACGAACTCTTGACGAGGCAGGAGAAGGACATGGTAACGCGGGAAGAGATAGATACGATTATTGCCAGCGGCATACGTCGTGGCACGGAAAAAGCCTGTGCCGAAGCCTGTGCGAAAGCTAGTGCCGAAGGTCGTGCAGAAGGCCTTGCAAAAGGTCGTGCTGAAGGTCTTGCCAAAGGTCTTACCAAAGGTCGTGCAGAAGGAATCGACATTCTAGAGTCCCTTGGCGTGCCGGCCAACCTAATCGAAAAAGCCCGGAAAATCGCAGCGGAGAAGGCCAAGGAATCTCCTGGCAAACCGTAGCAACGCCATATAGTCAGACGCCCCCTCCCTCCCCGGGAGGGCTTTTTTGGCGGTTTTTTTGTGTTTTTTATCAACAAATCAAAATTTTTGTTTACGTTGGTAAAAAAAAGTATATATTAAGGTTTAGGTGTAATATAGGGTATGGAGTTGCTTATGAAACGGGTGTTTTTAAGCGTATTTTTCGTATGCGTAGTGGCCATCTTGTGGGCCTGCGACATGGGTGCCGTAGAGGCCAAGGGCCTAGAAGACGAAATGGCCCTGCTGAACTATGGCGAATTCAACGAAGACGGCATGGCGAACCTCATTCCCGACGCCATGGCCGCCTGTAACGACGACCCCGAATGCGTGGCCGCCATGGAGAAGGCCGCCGGCAACGGTGAGCTGATCCTCAGTTCTAGCGAAGCTCAAGAAGAAGTAACCAGTTCTGCTGCGGATTCCTCTGCCAAGGGGAGCTCCTCGTCTGCCCAAAAGGGGCCTGTAATCCCTAGCTCCTCGTCGATAAAGGCTGATACTTCGTCGGTAGCGTCCAGCAGTTCTGCCGTGAATCCCGGCAGCAGCACGACGGTGGTTTCTTCGTCCTCCAGGGGATCATCTATCCTTAATGGCGCGTGCAATGCGACTCCCGCAAGTGTTGAAAGGGGCGGGTCCGTGACCTGGAAATACGTGTCGCTGAATTCGAGCCTGGTTATCGAAAGCTACGACTGGACCTTTGACGAGGGGAGTTCCATTACGACCAGCAAGGATGCCACGCCAAGTGTAAGCTATGCCACGAAGGGACAGTACGGGGCTTCCGTGACAATCAACAAAGGGCTGGCTACCGAGAAGACGGTTAAATGTACCAATCCGGTTGAAGTGACCGGCATCAAGGTGAGCGGCTGCACGTGCACAACACCCTCGACATCCGTGGTGGTGTCTTCTTCCAAGCCCAAGGACGTGACCTGGTCCGTTAGTGGCTGCACCGGTGCAGAGCCCTTCACCTACGCGTGGGCGGGCGGCGCTTCGGGAACGGAAGCGTCTGCAACAATGACCCTCAAAAGTGTCGGAACGTATGCCCCGACGGTCACCATCACCAATAGCGATGGCATGACTATGAGCCCCACCTGCAACTCGGTGTCGGCATCGGAATTGCCGGGTGCAGCGTGTAATGTTGGTGAGCACAACTATGATGCCAATAAGGCATCTATGAGTGTTGTTCCGGGACAGACCTTCTATTTCAGGCCCAATAACGTGACTGGCGTTACCGGAACCATAAGCATGACCTTGACCGGAGGCGGTTCGTCCAAGACCGTTTCCGTTGCCAACGGCTCCAACAATTCGGCTACGGAACTGACTGCTCCAACCAATTTAGGGAAGTATCCCTATACTCTTTCCGTGGATGGCGAGGAAGTGTGCTCTGCCGACATAACGGTGGAATATCCCACATTGACCACGACTTGTTCCTGGGGAACGCCCGTAATGCCTGGAAGTTCTGTCCAGTTCAACATGGCCAAGTGCTCTGGCTGGACTGATGCTATGGGTGGTAGTGCTACGATGGTGCTTACGCTGGATGGTGCAACCTCTAATTTGAGTGTTGATCGCTGGAATGGCTATAGTGGTAAAATTAAAGTCCCCGATGAGCTTGGCACGTACAACTATACAGTTACCTATGGGGGTAAGGAGGTTTGCGCTGGTTCCGTTACGACCGCATATCCCGCGATTACCTCGACGAGTTGCGCTTTGACTGAACACAGTTGGGACCATACGCACTACTTTACTCCTGGAGCAAGCTTTGGTAACTGGGATGCGAATGTCATTGGTGCATCGCTGAACATGACTCTATATCACGACAATGAAGAAGTCGCTGATAAGGCAGTGAGCCGATATTCAAATGGGGATTGGTACCAGTATACTCCATCTACTGAGACCGGTACCCATGTATTCCGCCTCGACTTCCACGGCAACACGGTGTGCGAAGTGGAATACGAGGTTGAGTAATCTGAACAGCGCTAGTTAACAGATTTTTACAAACGGGCTCCCGCAGTTATTGCTGGGAGCCTTTTGCCTTGTAATAAGTCACATATTTTTGAAATTTGCCTTTTTTTTTCATTTTTTCGTTTGCTTTTTCAATAATAAAAGAATAGATTTTGGGGGGTATTATGTGGCGAGTTTATGCTTGCCGCATTTAGTTGCATATTAAAAAGGTGAAAAATCTATGTCAAAAAGATTTTCCATATCGGGATTAGGGAATGTGTTTGGAAAGGTCTTACCGGCACTGCTGGTCACTGTAGGTGCGTTTAGCGGCACTGCAGATGCCCAGTGCGCGGGAACAGTGCGTTTTAAAGCCCCTAGTGATTGGACTGAAGCGTATTTCGGCACCCGAAATTGTCCGCCAGCGCAAGCAGGTCATGCTACCGTTAGGGATGACGACGGTTACTTCACCTTTGATTTGAGCACCATAGGCCATCAAGAAAATGGTGGAAATAGTTTCAGCATTCTCAGTAGCGTTACGCAGGGTAGCATTTCTATGATATCCTCGCTTAACTGGGTAGCTCCGGTAGGCTCTGGCGAGGCCCCGCAGAATGCTCTCACGAATAACGCCGTGTTTCCTTGCCCGGGTGCAGGCAGTGTAACTTTTATTGCAGATGATCCTTTGAATCCGGGGAAAACCTACAAGGGCTCCGTTCCTCCCTCGGCCAAGTACCTGTATGTCCTAGTTCCCGACGACAAGGACTGGCAGTCCGATGTGATGATGGCCAGTGCTAATGGCGGTGCTGGAGTGCAGATGCAGCCTGCTTCCGGTATGTGCGGTTGGTTCATGATGGTTTATGAAGAGGCTAAGGTCCCGGATGAAGTCATTATCTATAGAAAAAACAAACCTGAAGACCAGATTGGCCAGACCGGCTTGTGGGGTGATGGAGACCCGGTTCCGCTTCCGTTGAAGGCTGTTCTAGAAGCTTTCGGTTCCGACAGACTCTACTTTATTCCTGATGATTCTCAGTGGCCCGAGGGGATGGAAGATCAGCAAGGGTTGTTTATCACGGATCCCGGTGTGGATGGCATTTGTAGTTTTAGCCTTGCCGCAGTAATCTATGACTCCGATGAAAGTGTAAATAATCTATTTTCTTCTGACCCGAATACCGCAGGTTACGGTGCGTGCACAGGTGTTCGTCGTGGAATTGTAAAAGAAGACCTGGGTTCTGATAACAAGCCTCAGTTTAACGCAGGAAATGCAAATGCCACAACATGCGCTGGTACGGAAGCTGAATTCAAAACGCTCTTTAACTATACTGCGGGAAAAAATGAAGTTCAGTGTTATGACATGAAGTTTAGACATTACGGCTCGGACCCCCGTTGGGGATTCGATTCGGATTCTACCCATTATGACCTTTCGGGAAACGAACTTGCAAGCGGGGGGTATACGGGTGGCTTTTATCCTCTTGAATTGAAGACTGCCGCAACACGAGTAGAGTCCATAAGTCCTCAGGCCTGCGACCAGTGCAGAACCAAGCGCAAGGCTGAAGCGCCGGTGCCCACCAACTACACTGGAGATTTTGACAAGTATTGTACTACCAAGGGATGGACCGGCCCCTTTGACTGTGATAGGTTGACAGACCCGACGCATTCCTTCTTTAACGGTGATAATCCCGGAGTATGGGATTGGGGAACTCGTCAAGATTGGTCGGGTGTTACCCGTAACCAGCAATGGTGCTTCGAATCTCATGCAACCTTTACCTATCAAGAAGACCAAGAATTTACCTTCCGCGGTGACGACGATATTTGGGTGTTCATCAATAGGAAGATTGCTGTGGATAACGGTGGAGCCCATCTGGCCGCTCCGGGTCATGTTGTCCTGAAAAACTTGAATACCACCTACGGCGAAGGGTTCCTGGTTCCCGGTCAGGATTATCCCCTGGATATTTTCTTCTGCGACCGTCGTACCACCATGACCAACGTGATTATCAAAACCAACATGTTCATCAAGCAGACCAGCGGTGTGAACGCAAGTTCCAAGGGCAAGGGTAGCGACGGCTCAGTCAATTATGAAGTTTGCTATGACCAGAGTGGCGACGGCTCCTGTGCCTCTGTTGCTTTGGGACAGGCTGGCGGTAGCGGCGACGGTGAAATCCACGCCTGCGGCAAGGACATCGCCCAATATGGAAGCCTGAAGTTCAAGATTACCACTAGGGCTGGTGTTGAGGTGGCAACTTTGGAATCCGGCAAGTCCGGTATGCAATATGGTGGTATTGACCTTTCTGACGCGTTCAACCCCAAGGTGAACACGGATAAGATTAGCGGTCTTGCTCCGGGCAGTTACCGCCTGGTTATCGAATTCTGCGACAAGGGCGGAACCTGTAACGAAAAGACTCGAACCTACATCAACTTCCGCATCAAGGGTAACCTGGACGTGATGACCCAGACCTCTACCTATACGGTGAACGCGGGCGACGAAAAGAGTCCTCACTATGCGTCGGGTACCAAGTGGACCTTTGTTGGCGAGGGCCTTGCTGGCAGCCGCGTGCCGGTGTACGTGTCCGCCTTTGCCGACGGCGGAGTGGACCTGCTCAGCGCCATCGGTCAGAAATACACCCTGACCCTGGACAAGGGCATGACAGCCTATGCCACCAAGACCGGAGAAACGCCCATAACCTGGCCCAAGACTATCGGCGAATCGGGTATTGATACCATCTGGGTGTATCAGGGCCTGGAAGGCCTGACCGCCAGTCCCGAAGAAAAGACGGTTTCCTTGAAGACCGCCGCCAAGATCAAGTTCTATGCTCCGCGCTTGGACTTTGCCGAACCGGTGACCGTTGACTCTGCTGGTCACGTGACCGCATGGAAGCATCCGATTGCGGGTGACCCGGATAGCTTGGATGGCGACGAATACTTCCACTGGATTGGTTCCGATGTGGATCTGTATGTGTTGATCGTGAACCCGGCTACCAACGAGATTTGCACGGATTGTCAGATGACCTTGACTATGACCGATGCTTCTGCCGGTGTGACTATGCCAGGCGATGCCATTTCTCTCGGCGATGGAGCCTATGTGATTTCTATTCGTTCTCGCAAGGAATATATGGATTCTACGGCCTACATCACGATTTCGACTGCCGAAGATGCCAAGGGCCTGAGTCTGTCCTCTTACGTGAATCTGCGTTTCCGCAAGCCGCCGGTACCGTTCCCGCAGCTGGTGGACATGTTCGATGTCCGTGGTGCTTCTTTGGGCGCCATCAGCATTCCTGAACCCTATTACTCGCAGTCCAAGGAGTACCTGGACGGTAAGGGCGACTCTATCGTTATCCACTACGACAGGCCTTTCGCTCCGAACCCCCAGGGTGATTACAAGGACTCCTTGCCGTTCTTGATATGTATCGACTGGGATGAAAACGTTTACGAAGAAATAAACTTTGTGGAGAAGGGATTCTCCAAGACCAAGAAGGATACCGCCGTGGCGTGCTCCTACATGATCGACTCCCTGACTATCTACAACACGTTTATGGCCAAGTATAAGGCTAACGGCAACAAGAGTGACAGCGTTCTTTCCTTTGTCTCGGATTCTACCTTCTCGTCTCTGGTAAAGACCTACGGCCGTGGAAAGGTGCTGAACTTTGCTACTTACGAAGACCGCAAGAAGATTACCAAGGGCCACTTCGACGGTAGCGTTACCGACCGTATGGCACCGGTGATTGTTTCTGCCCGCGTGGACAACTTCTCTGAACAGCTGAACCGCTTGACGGTGACGCTTTCTGAACCGGTGAAGATGATTGACGAAACCAATAGCAAGGCTCCGTTTACGTTCTACATGAACTCTGCGACGGAAGTGGCCGAGGCGGCCCGTTACGCTTCGCCTACGGCTAACGCAGCCCCCGGCGGACTCGGTTCTGAAAAGCTGACCCTGGTGTTCGACAAGACCCAGAGCACCAAGAACCCCACACCGCGTCTGGGCGACTTTATCCGCTTCCGCGCCGATTCTTGGATGTGGAGCGATACTACCAATATTTCAAGTGATGTTGCCCAGCGTGTTGCAGGCGATAGCGCCATGCACTGGAATTCTCCCACGGATTACAACTCTACCAAGAGACTTCCGTCTCCTTGGGTGACTATCGTGGGTGACTACTCCGTAGAAGTATCCGCTATCAAGCTTGCTACCATGAACAAGGATATCGACGCCAAGAATACTCCTGCCGTGGAAGTATTCACGATTCCTACCACCATGGGCAAGGATGAAATCGCGAAGCTCTATCCCAATACCCTCGGTTTTATCGTGAAGTCCGACATGGCGTCATTCATGAGCAAGGACTCTGTGACGGAGAAGTTCTTCAACGAACACCCCGAGGCCTTGGCCGAAGTTTACTTCCAGTACGACGTGAAGTTCTACACCAACCTAGGTAACTACGTTGCCGGCAAGAGCAACAAGATTTACTGCCTGGACGAAATCAACAAGCAGAAGTTTGGTAAGGAATACTTCGGTGGCAAGGATTGTCGCTCTACTCAGGGTAACTTCTACATTTCTTGGAATATGCTTTCCGATAAGAAGCGCCTGGTGGGTACCGGTGCCTATATCGCGAAGCTTTCCTCTTTCGTGAAACTTGCTCAGCTTGGCAAGGTCAAGTCCAGTAAGGCCGAAGAGACCGACATGTGGGGTGCCAAGCGCGGTAAGGGTATTGTGAAGTAATCCTCTGCAAAAGTTGAATTTAAATGTCCGGGGTCTCCCCGGACATTTTTGTATAAACCGAAAACCACCAGCTAGGCTGGTGGTTCAAGAGAGCCTTCTGGCGTTACGTCCTTGAGGGAATAAAAAACTCTTGGTTAGATTTGAAATGCGGACTGGCATCTGCATAAC
>Ga0129307_1003168_pt1 | contig 10928 bp, 11 predicted proteins | sample P1105metagenome_FD_94437 | JGI IMG/M metagenome (GOLD analysis project Ga0129307, IMG submission 94437) | Capybara group fecal microbial communities from Wisconsin, USA - P1105 metagenome | ecosystem: Host-associated > Mammals > Digestive system > Large intestine > Fecal | place: USA: Wisconsin... | reverse complement strand
GCAGCAGATTATCAAGCGGATGGACGTGAGCCTGGCCTACATGTTCAAGGGCACGGGCGTGGTGTTCGGGCTACTGCTTGCGCACTATGTGTTTGGCGAGGCAATCACCACGACGAACATGGTGGGGGCGGCCATTGAGTTGATACGCAATGCATGACACACTCTTCATTCTAGGAAACGGGTTCGATTTAGCTCATGGGCTGCCCACTAAATATTGTGAATCAAACGAAGCATCCGTTTACAACAAATTTAGTCCATATATAGATTTTGCCCATTTTCTCGGGGAAAATTATTCAACAGTGTATGATGATTTTGTCCGCTATGCTTGCGACGGAAATTTAATGACGTTTGAAATGTGGGCGAAATTTGAAGAATTGTTTGCTAACGTTGATGACAGAGAAATTGTAGCGCATCTTGCAAAGGAAGACGACGAACTGGCCGGCAACGACGAACATGACGAGATCAGCAACCATTTGGGGACAATAGAAGCTCGAATATCGGGCCAAAAAGAGATTGTGGACCATTCTTTGAAGCAATTGATGGCCAATGCCCTATGCGATTGGATTCTATCCCTAGATTATGGCGATGCGGACGAACGCATAATAGAGATGTTTTCTCGAAGATTACACGAAGCCGATTGTTTGACATTTAATTATTCGCATACATTGGAAAAATTTTACGCCAATAACGATTTGGATATAATCCATATTCACGGCACCGCAGAACCTTACGACCCAAAAATCGGTTCTGATTTGATTTTTGGACATAGTGATGACAGTTCTTCGAATTCAAATACCGAAAAAGACTCTATGGGGCTCTTTCGTGAAATAGTTGTTCAAAGCGTTCTTAATGACGGAACGAGCGACTTAAAAAAGATTTTGAGAAAAAAAGTGGGAGAAATGATGCCCAGGCTCCAACCAATCCTTTCAAATGCATTGAACTACAACCGAATCTACATCATAGGGCATTCTTTTGGGGATGTTGATATTCCTTATTTTGAAGCGATTGTTCAAAAATTGCATAAAAATGCTAAAATCATCGTTTCTTATTATGGAAAGGACAAACAGGACGAAATACAATATCGGGTTTCTCAAATTTTCAGGGGTTTTGACTGTGCGCTAGGAGACCTTTCTATAGAAAAAACGAATGACAAAAAGTCTTTCTGGAGCTTATATCGAAACTTAGGTTTTTGATTAACTATTCTATATTATTTGACAAATGAATTCCTTCCGCAAAAAGCTTCTCCTCCTTGGCGGTGGTCACGCCGAAATACCGCTAATCCAGGCTGCGCAAGGTCTGGGTTGGTATGTGATTACAACAGGGAACGACCACAAGGGGCTTGGTCACCCTTATGCCGACAAGAACGTATTTGCGGACTTCAGCGACAAGGATGCGATGCTCGAACTGGCGCAGACCGAAGGCGTTACTGCAGTCTGTTCTGGTTGCAATGATTTTGCCTTACTTTCGACGGCGTATGTCTGTGAAAAACTCGGACTCCCCGGCCACGACAGTTACGCGACAAGCCTCGAAATCCACCACAAGGATAAGTATCGTGCATTGGCGGCAAGGCTTGGAATTCCAACACCGAAGGCCGTTTCCGTGTGTAGTGAGCACGAATTTGATACTGCGGTGTCAAATCTCACGTTTCCTATCATAATCAAACCAGTCGACCTGACTGGTGGCAAGGGAATCCATCGGGCCGACACCTGGGAAGAAGCCTTTGCCGCATATAAGGATGCGGTGAGTCGAACTCGTCAAGATCATATCGTGGTCGAGGAGTTCGTGCAAGGCTCTAATCACGGATTTTCGGCCATGCTGGTGAAGGGGAGGGTGGCCTTCGCCTTTGCGGACAACGAGCAATACTTTATGAACAAGTATCTGGTGAGCGGAGCTAACACGCCCAGCACATCGGGCAGCGAGACACTAGCAAAACTTCGCGACTACAGTGAACGCATCGCACGCGAACTCCACCTCGTTGACGGCATTCTGCACATCCAGTACATCGAAAAGGCCGACGGCACGCCCGTCATCATTGAAATCTGCCGTCGCCCGCCTGGGGATTTGTACATCAAGTTCGTCAAGTATGCGACGGGCGTCGACTACCCCAAAACAATAGTAATGGCTGAAACGGGGGAGGACATTTCTGGCATTGCCGATGTACCCACGCAGGGCTACTGGTTGCGGCATTGCATTATGTCTGACCGCGAAGGAACAGTCCGTGATGTCACTTTTGCTCCCGAGGTTCAAGGGAATATCGTCGAAAAATTCCTGTGGCATAAGCCTGGCGAGGCAATCAACGATATTCTCACCTACAAGGCGGGAATTGTCTTTTTCAAGTTTGACAGCCTTGAAGAAATGGTCGACAAGACATCGAGAATGCCTCAATTAGCCAAAATTGTAATAGAATAGGCCGTTTTTTTTGGAAAAATTGCGTTTTTCGCCAAAATAACCTATATTCCAGCATATGAAGACGGAACCTTTCCAGATTGCGTTTATCGGCGGCGGCATCAATTCGGCCATCGGCGAAGTCCACAAGGCGGCAAGCCAGATGGACGGCCATTTCGAGCTGGTGGCGGGGGCGTTCAGCACCCATGCCGAAACAAACCGCGAAACCGCCCGCACCTGGGGCGTTGCCGATGAACGCGCCTACGCCAACTACCGTGACCTGCTGCAGGCCGAAAAGGGCAAGCTGGACGCCGTGGTGGTGCTGGCACCCACCGATTACCACAAGGACATCGTAATCGACGCGCTGCGTGCCGGGTTCCCCGTGATTTGCGAAAAGTCGCTCGCCACCAGCGTCGAGGAAGGCGAAGAAATCGCCAAGGTTGTCGCCGAGACAAAAGGGTTCTTCTGCACCACGTACAACTACACCGGCTACCCGATGGTACGCGAACTCAAGCAGTTTATTGCCGACGGCAAGCTGGGTAAAATCCAGCAGGTGCAGGTCGAAATGCCGCAAGAAGGTTTTATGCGCCTGGGTGCGCACAACGAACCGCCCAAGCCCCAGGCCTGGCGCCTTAAGGATACCGTGATTCCGAAGATTTCGCTGGACCTCGGGAGCCACCTGCACAACATGATTTACTTTTTGACCGGCGAACGCCCGGAACGCATTGTGGCCGACCAGGCCACTTTCGGGCTTTTCCCGCAGATTGTGGACAACGTGGGTGCCCTCGCGCAATACACGAACAACGTGCGCGCCCAAATCTGGTTCAGCAAGACGGCGCTGGGCAACCGCAACGGCCTGCGCATACGAGTGTACGGCAGCGAAGGCAGCGCCGAATGGTTTCAGCTGGAACCCGAGACGCTCAAGACCTGCGATCTGCGGGGGAACGTAAGCCTTCGCGACCGCACCGGCGATGTGAAAATTGCAAATCAGCAGCGCTACAACCGCTTCAAGGCGGGCCACCCCGCGGGATTTATTGAAGCATTTGCCAACTATTACAAAGACATCGCCGACTGCCTCGGACAATTTTTTGCCACCGGCAAGTTCGAAAGCCAATACGTTTGCGGCATCCGCACCTCCCTCGAGGGCCTTTCTATGATGCAGGCCGCGGCACGCTCCGCACAGAGCAACAAGTGGGAGAACGTATGAAGCTTTCGTTCGTAATACCCTGCTACCGTAGCGAAAACACCATCGAGACAGTGGTGCAAGAAATCCGCGACACCGTCGCGACGCGAACCGGGACAGACTACGAAATCGTGCTGGTGAACGACTGCAGCCCCGACGGCGTATGGCAAGTCATCAAGCGCCTCGCTAGCGAAGACAGCCGCATCAAGGGAATCTGCCTTGCCAAGAACTTCGGCCAGCACAGCGCCCTGATGGCTGGCTACGGGCAGGCCACTGGCGATTACGTGATTAGCCTTGATGACGACGGCCAGACCCCCGCCAGCGAAAGTTTCAAACTTGTAGACAAATTGGAAGAAGGCTACGACGTGGTGTACGGCTACTACGAACATTCCGCGCAGCATCTCTTCCGCCGCTTTGGTACCTGGGTCAACAAGAAAATGGCCGAGGCAATCATTGGCCAGCCCAAGACGCTCCGCACCACGAGTTTCTTTATAATGCGCAAGTTCATCGTCGACGAGATCGTGCGCTACCCTCACCCGTTTGCCTATATAAGCGGACTTGTATTCCGTGCCACCAAGAACTTGGGCAACGTTGAAGTTCAGCACCGCCGCCGCATCGAAGGGACATCCGGCTACACGCTCGCGGGACTCATCGGGCTCTGGATCAATGGGTTTACGGCATTCTCCGTAAAGCCGCTCCGTGCAGCTACTCTTATAGGCATTATCTGTGCCTTGGTAGGGTTTGCTGCGGGTATCTTTGTTGTTTACCAGAAACTGATGTTCCCCAAAGTTCCCGTGGGCTATACCAGCATGCTGGCCACGCTCCTATTTGTGGGTGGCATGATCATGTTACTGCTCGGGCTTATCGGCGAATACGTGGGCCGCATCTATATCAGCATCAACCAGTCTCCGCAATACGTGGTGCGGGAACGGACTTTCTAAGCGCGGAGGCGCAAAGTCAAGATGGCACAGGCGGCACAGACAAGCGAATGGACCACAGTCATCAAGCCAAAGTCGAGCCTGCTCTCGGTAGACTTCGGCGAAATCTGGCAGTACCGCGATTTATACCGCATGTTCGTCAAGCGCGATATCGTCACGTGGTACAAACAAACTATCCTCGGCCCGCTGTGGTTTTTCATTCAACCCATCATGACCACCATCATGTTCATGGTCGTGTTCGGTGGCATCGCAAAAATCAGCACCGACGGATTGCCGCAGCCGCTCTTTTACCTCGCGGGCATCTGCCTGTGGACCTATTTTTCGGAATGCCTGAACCAGACCAGCAGAACCTTCATCGAGAACGCGAATATGTTCGGCAAGGTGTATTTCCCGCGCCTGGTGGTGCCGCTGGCTACCGTCACGAGCAACCTGGTGCGGCTCAGCATCCAGATGGGGCTATTTTTCTTGGTATTTGCGTACTACCTGATTTTTACCGACGCGCCTGTGCACCCTAATTTGTACGCGCTGCTCACACCCGTGCTCGTACTGCTCATCGCCGCGCTCGCCCTCGGATTCGGCGTGCTGTTCAGCAGCCTTACCACCAAGTACCGCGACCTCACGTTTTTACTGAGCTTCATCGTTCAGCTTTGGATGTACGCCACGCCCGTCATCTACCCGCTCAGCACCATCGAGGATCCGCGCCTCAAAATGCTCATGCAGGCAAACCCGCTCACTAGCATCATGGAAACGTTCAAGTTCGGCATGCTCGGCGTGGGCGAATTCAGCTGGGCCGCCCTCGGCTACACCGCAGGCTTTGCCGTGTTTATCCTCGCGCTCGGCGTTGTCGTGTTCAACAAGATCCAGCGTACCTTTATGGACACTGTGTAGATGAGAGCAGCCTTCCTATTGCTTGTATCGGCAGCAGTCCCGCTTTTTGCCAATGACTATTGGCAATCCGTAGATTCTGTAAAATGCAAACACTATGAACGCTTACATGGTGGCAGTGGTGGCGGAACCGCTTTTAGTTTTGCGTGTGGCGGCCGCGTGGAAAGTGGTCCTGAAGACATATTCCAATGTTTCTCTCCCGACGAGAAGGGTGTCTGTCGCCCTAGTTCTCGCTTCGCTAGCAGATCTAGATTGCCTGCTGTTGGGGCTCCCGAAACGCTAGACAAAGACATCGGCTGCTATCGGTATAAAGACGAAGCCTACATTGTCATAGAAACGTCCATTCCGGAACAGGTAGAAGATACCGTATTCCACTACGGGCCTCCTGAAAAGTGCTACCACTATATCGATGACTGCGAAAAAGCTCAGATATCTCCCGACAGCGTTGCGCAATGGGCAAAGACGTTCTATTCCTGCACGAACACGGAAACTACGGTTGAAGGTTGTCATTTTTCAAAAAATGGTCTCGCCCTTGTATATGGCGAAAACGGTGAATTGAAAATATGGAATCTTGAGGGCCTGCGATTGTACCTTAGCATGAAGTCAATCACTAATGTCACGGAATTCTTAGAAAGGGCCGAGCGAGAAAACTCACGGGCGGCCAAATACACCCAAATCTTGCCATATGACTTTGAAGAAGAACCTACAGACAGTCTGGCCAAGGCTTCAGTTGCCCGGGCAAAGGGGATGCAGGTCTTTTCGGCACTAAAGAAAGTAGACCGTATCAGCGGAAAAATCCCCACAATGCAAGACGCCATAAAGGCTTGCAAAGAGTGGAAGGCCAAGGGGGCGAAATGACAAAGGCAAAGCTTGTCTTAGCCCTGTTCTTGTTGGCATGTGCATCTACTTTGCATGCGGTGGAATCTTTAGACAGTCTCCCGGCTTACTGCGTCACATTCCCGACGGATTCAAGCTACAGGATACACCTGATCCGCCACACAAAAGACTTTCAGAGCAACTATGGCTGCGGTTGTTCCAATCATTCAGACAAGAATGAATTTTTCATCAACTTCCCGCGGAACTTGAACAAGCAATCCTATACATGGATGACCTATAATCTGGAAAACGCAAAACGAGTCCTCCCTGAATTTTACGGGCAGACTTTCCGCGGGAACAAGAGCGATACGAAATGCAAGGGTGATAGTTATGAGCGCAAGGAACAGGAATTCGACATTCTGCTTGTGGGCCCCTGCCTCAAGACCATGCCTGTCGCCCACTATTGTGTTGTCGAAGGCAAAAAACCGGCACTTTATCGCACCGAAATTTTTGGCAACGTTCCTACGGTCTACCTTTTCGATTCTACAAAAGTTTCTATACAAGAGGACAAGCAGCAAGAGATACGCTGCAGCGGAACCGCCAGAATGCACCACAAGATAGAATGGGACTTTGCTGGAATTGGCCGGTTCAAATTAGGCACGTTCCTGGAAGAAGACTCGTGCCACGCACTAAGCAAGTGGAACAACTACAATATGGCCGAGCTCCCGAAGTACGTCGACTTCTCTGGCGACCCTGCCTTCTCGATTACCACAAGCCAATTGAAAAGGTTCTACGGCAAGAATATCGCGGTTGCCTGGGATGTTTCTATGGAATGTGGCTTCAAGCAGGAAGCACACCACATTGAATACGAGGTTTTGCTTACAGGGAAATGCCCTTCTGAAGTAAAAATTGATTCCGAAAAATTGAACAAAATAGATCCCTGGAGGCTCTTCGAAGTCAATTTGCACGGATTGGACCCTTTAGACATTCCTGAATTTGAAATGGTCGAGGCCTGTAAGGTAAGGAGGACGCTCAAATGAAATGCCGCATCGTTTCTGTATTTGGGGCATCTTTGTTCATGTGCCTTCTTGCGCAATATGCTTTTGCAAAAGGGCCAATCCAGTTCTGCGCCTCGTTCGAAGACAAGAATCATTACAGGCTCTTGCTCGTCGATACGCCCAAGCCCCTTCCCGACGAAAAGGCCGCAAACTCTAGAATTTCCGATTCGGTCTATTGCGAAAACCCGTTCTGGGCCCATTCTTTATGGCCAAGCTTCGAGGGAGATAAGCGAAGCAATTTTGAGCGAATCAATTACGACTTGGGCGACCCCAAGGAATTGGAAAGGCAATGCAAGGCCAAGATCCTTGGTGCAGACGGTTCCATAAAGAAGATGGCATCGCCCCGGTTGGAATGGGATTTTGCCTCTATCGATGCATCGCTATACCAAAGGGATTCTGCCGAAAAATTCGTTCGTCGCTTTTACGGCAAGACTTTTACGGGTTACTGGATGGCAGACCTTGCCTGCACTTGCCCCCACTTTGAAACGGCTCACCAGTCACGCACATTCACTGCCAAGCTTGTGGGCAAATGCAAACCCAACTTCAAAAAAGAGAAACGGGTTCTTCCGCCGGATTATGAACCGCCTAAAGCCACCACGCCAAAAGACGACGATGACCTGGATCTACCCCGCATAGAAAATCCGGATTGGATTCCCTGCTACACACAACGCTACAGTAAGCCCGGCTGCAAAATCGGTAATTACGCAAGCAGGACGCCGCTGTATGTCCGCGGCAAAATTGCCGGCATAGACGAAAGCTTGGAATGCTACAAGATCGACGGAAAACACTACTTAAACTTCGGCACGAATATGCCGCGAATCTCTTACGGGACTAAAATTGACTTCTTTGGGTGTTTCACCGACAGCACGCAATGCGACTACGGAATGTCTGCCCCTGAACTGAACGTGCCGTTTTACTCCTGCAGGGAATTCGACCTCAAGGATGGCGGCTGCAAAACGGAGTACCATGGGGTGGACTTTGTGGTAGACGAGAGCCTTAAACCCGAGGGCTGGTCTCGTGACGGAATACTCTACTATTTCAAGCAGAAGCAAGAAAACAAGCTGGACGATTTCTTAAAAAGCGTCTTCAACGAATACGAATCGCCAAAGCAGAAATACGGCGTGATACTGCCCACAGGCGTAACCGAAAAAGACGTTATGCGGATGGGGGATGAGGCGGCACAAAAAGCCCACGGGATGTTCTTCTACGACGGTGTCAAAAAGATCCGGTACGAAGAATTCAAGAAGCCCAAGTTCAAGACCCTGAAAGAGGCTATGCAGCACTGCCGGGAATTATAGGAACATCGCAAAGTATATCGGCAAATACAAGACCGCACCTTTTTGCACCACCTTAAGGCTATTGGACACCCCGGTAAGGATGCCGACGTCATTGAGATACAATTTCAGGAGATTCTTGGTTGAAGACTCAATCAAAGGGAACTTGACATCTGTTATTGCAGAAACTTTTGTTTTCCATCATCGATGGAATCACGTCGCCTTTGAATCTTCCGGTATAGCATTTTTCAATCACTTTTTGCTATAAAGATATACACTTTTCAATCATTTTTAGCAATATTTTTCAACATTTTTCAACAAAAGCGCCTGCATTTCTACACATTTGTTCACTGCTAAATGTATTTCCGGAACACGTCATTGTCAATACTTAAAGACAAAAATTGGCCAAATTCGGCCATATCGCCCGCATCGGTTCGCCACTCGGCGACTTTTAATCTATATTATCAAAAGAGGTCTATATGTCAAACAAAGAAGCGCTACATCAACTCTACACGCAATGTCAAAGAATCAATTTTGACGAATCCTTTGACATCATCTCATCGGCCAAAGACCCTGAAGAGGCCGATTTTTTCCGTATGGCAACAGACCTCATCCTGAAGCAGAAACAGAAAAAAGTTATTGAAGAAAACCGGTTCTAGATGAAACGATATATCTTATTTGCCGGATGTAATGGTACAGGGAAATCAACCCTGTACCAAACGAACGACATGTTCCTAGGCATGCCTCGTGTCAACATGGACGAAATCGTCCGCGAATTCGGTTCATGGAAAAATCAAGCTGACGTATTCAAAGCAGGCAAAATAGCAATCACCAAAATTTCTGAGTATTTCAAGAAAGGTGAGTCATTCAACCAAGAAGTCACTCTTTGCGGACAATCTGTTTGGCAAAATATCAAAAAGGCAAAAGAACTGGGTTATTTCGTTGAAATGTATTACGTTGGCATAGAGTCTGCAAACCTTGCCAAGGAACGTGTCAAGAGTCGAGTTCTTAAGGGCGGGCACGGCATTCCCGATGAGGATATAGAGCGCCGATTCAAAGAATCTATTCAGAACCTAAAAACAGCAGTAAAAATCTGTGATGTTGTCGAGATATTCGACAACACAAACGTCTTTCAGCGCGTAGCTCGTTTTGAATCTGGGAAATGTATTTTTAAGGTAGAGCATTGTCCTAATTGGGTTCCTTAGTACAAGATGACCGCGATCGAGTTTGAGAATATCAGCAAGCAGTACCGCCTGGGGCTAGTGAGCACCGGGACGCTCAGCCACGACCTGAACAGGTTTTGACGCCTCACGCAAAACCGCATACTCATTTCAGCAGTCTATTTTCCCCGATAGACTCCAGCACAGTCATCTGCGAAATCGCAATCTGATTCAGCTTCTGCAGGCGTTCGGGCTGCGGCAGCCCCTCCTTAATCAATACGGAATTCAGTGATTCCATGTTGGAAAGGCAAATCAACTGGTTCACCGTCGCACGGACCAGCCCAATTGAGCCTGTTCAGCAGCCTTGAGACGCTGGAACTCCTTAACCAGGTACAATTCAAATTCAACAGAAACCCAACTTGCAAATTTGACGGCGATATCATATGCGATGGACTCATTGTGAACGAATGGCTACCGGCTTCTTTTAAAAAGGGGTCGAATTCGACCCCTTTGAAGTCAGGATTATTCAGCATTTCCCATAAACCTAGGTATTCGATTGTATTTTTGGACCTCATCCAATTTTTCACAACATCCTTAGGCTCCACAGGATTCTTTTGCCGGGCAATATCTGTAATGCAGACATAATCGACGCCATTGACAAGCATCGTTTTAATTTCGCGGTTCATGACGTTTATTCGTTTCATCTTCCACTCCTTTGACGCCTATGGCGTCCGTGGCATCGGCTCAGAAATAAAATCAAGTAACTTGATTTTGCTTCATTCGCCTCGCACACTTTTGCTGCGGACAAACGTAAAACCGCAACATTTTGAAAATTTGAGCACTAGATCATTTGTTCACTATCAAATATAATTCTGGAACACGTCATTGTCAATACCCAATGAAAAATTTCTCTCTTTTTTCTAAAAAAATGGCGAATCTAACTAAAATTGGGCAAATACGGCTTTATCGCCCGCTTTGGTTCGCCACTTAGAGACTTTTAATCTATATTACTCAACAAGATGACCGCCATCGAGTTCGAAAACATCAGCAAGCAGTACCGCCTGGGGCTAGTGAGCACCGGGACGCTCAGCCACGACCTGAACAGGTTCTGGCAAACCAAGGTGCTGCGCCGCGAGGACCCCTACCTCAAGGTGGGCGAAGTCAACGACCGCGCGCACAAGGGCGCAAGCGAATACGTGTGGGCCCTCAAGGACATCAACTTCAAGGTG
>Ga0129307_1003166_pt1 | contig 10933 bp, 7 predicted proteins | sample P1105metagenome_FD_94437 | JGI IMG/M metagenome (GOLD analysis project Ga0129307, IMG submission 94437) | Capybara group fecal microbial communities from Wisconsin, USA - P1105 metagenome | ecosystem: Host-associated > Mammals > Digestive system > Large intestine > Fecal | place: USA: Wisconsin... | reverse complement strand
ATATAATATTAAAACATAAGTTAATTTGTTGTTAGTTTTTATGCGGTGTTAGTCCAGCCTGGTTAAGACTCTAGCCTGCCACGTTAGCGACCCGGGTTCAAATCCCGGACGCCGCACTTTTTTGCAGTTGTGGTATAGTCTGGTTATTACTTGGGCCTTCCAAGCCTACAACCCGGGTTCGAATCCCGGCAACTGCATTTGCAAAAAATACTTTTTTTAAAATTCTTATTTTGTTTAAAAAATAGCTATTTTTTAGTTAATTTTATATAATAATAAATAGATAATAGTAATAATTAAATTAATTTTTAATGTCTTTCAAGATTATTATTTAAGGTGATTTAATGGTAGGAATAGTAGGATATGGGGCACATGTGCCATCATATAGAATTAAGGTAGAGGAAATTGCAAAGGTATGGGGTGATGACCCTGTGGCTTTGTCAAATGGATTGGTTGTTAATGAAAAATCCGTTCCTTCTGCTGATGAAGACACTGCAACTATTGCAGTTACTGCTGCTAGATATGCTCTAGCAAGAGCTCAAATTGACCCAAGCAAGATTGGTGCTGTTTATGTTGGTTCCGAATCACATCCTTATGCAGTAAAGCCAACAGCTTCCATTGTTGCCGAAGCTGTCTGTGCAACTCCAAAATTGACTGCTGCCGATTTGGAATTCGCATGTAAGGCAGGAACAGCAGGAATTCAAATGAATATGGGTCTTGTCGAGTCTGGAATGATTGAATATGGATTGGCTATTGGTGCTGATACTTCACAGGGTGCACCTGGAGATGCTCTTGAATACACTGCATCTGCAGGCGGTGCAGCTTATGTAATAGGTAAGGACAACACAATAGCTGATATAGATCACACATGCAGTTTCACAACAGACACTCCTGACTTCTACAGAAGGGAAGGTCAGGACTATCCGTCTCATGGAGGCCGTTTTACAGGAGAGCCTGCTTACTTCAAGCATGTTTTAAGTGCGGCCAAAATGCTGTTTGATGAAACTGATTCAAAACCTGAAGATTATGATTACGCTTGTTTCCATCAACCTAACGGTAAGTTTTACCTAAGGGCTGGTAAAAAATTAGGATTCACATCCGAACAGATAAAACAGGGTCTTTTAACTCCTAATATTGGAAACACTTATTCCGGCGCTGTGCCTTTGGCATTGTCCAATATTCTGGATGTCGCTAATCCTGGAGATAAAATATTTGTCATCTCATACGGATCAGGTGCGGGAAGTGACGGATTTACAATAACAGTAAAAGATGAAATTGTCGAACGTAGAGAATTGGCTCCAAAAACACAGGAAATAATCGACGATAAGACATACGTTGATTATGCTGTTTATGCTAAATTCAAGGGCAAAATTAAAATGTAAGGGGGCTTAAATATGAGAGATGTTGCGATTATAGGAGTTTCACAAACCAAATTTGGTGAATTATGGGATTCTTCATTTAGGGATTTGATTGCTGAAGCAGGTATAAAAGCTTTGGTTGATGCTGAAATTGATGGTAATGATATTGAAGCGATGTTTGTGGGGAACATGTCTTCAGGACTATTCGTAGAACAGGAACACATTGCCGCACTTATTTCCGACCACGTGGGTCTTAACCCTGTTCCAACCACAAGGGTTGAAGCCGCCTGTGCTTCCGGTGGATTGGCCCTAAGGCAGGGAATCATGGCAGTCGCATCCGGTTTTCATGATGTGGTGATTTCTGCAGGTGTTGAAAAAATGACAGATGTTGTCGATGCCACTCCGGCTATTGCCACCGCTTCAGACCAGGAATGGGAAGCACAGCAAGGGGCTACATTCCCGTCATTATATGCAATGATTGCAAAAAGGCACATGCATGAATACGGCACTACCCGTGAGCAGCTGGCGCAATTTTCAGTTGTAAACCACAAGAACGCATCCAAAAACCCAAATGCGCAGTTCCCATTTGAAATCACAGTGGACAAAGTTATAAATTCAACCATGGTGGCAGACCCATTGACATTGCTCGATTGTTCTCCAGTCACTGATGGGGCAGCAGCCATTGTGATGGTGCCTGCTGAAAAGGCCAAGGAATACACAGACACTCCAATTTATGTAAGAGCTTCTGCACAGGCTTCTGGAACATTAACATTACATGATAGAAAAGACATTACCACCATTGAATCCACCAAAGTAGCTTCCAGAAAGGCTTATGAAATGGCAGGAGTAGACGTAAAAGACATTGACGTGACAGAAGTGCATGACTGTTTTTCAATCAACGGACTTTTGGCAGTTGAAGACTTGGGCTTTGTTGAGAAAGGTAAAGGCGGAATTGCTATTGAAGAAGGTCAAACAGAAATAGATGGTGATTTCCCAATTAACTCATCAGGTGGTCTCAAGGCACGTGGACACCCATTGGGTGCTACAGGCATTGCCCAGGCTGCTGAAATCGTATGGCAGCTTAGAGGGGAAGCCGGCGGACGTCAAGTGGATGGTGCAGAAATCGGTATGACTCACAACATTGGAGGTACCGGAGGTACTGCAGCAGTGCATATTTTCGGAAGAGATTTATAAATCTCTTTTACTTTTTCTTTTTTTTCATGATAATTAATACAGGCTCAAGAACTGACATTCCCGCTTTTTTTAGTGACTGGTTTTTAAATAGAATAGATGAGGGTTTTGTCTGCACTAGAAATCCCTATAATGAGGATATCTATAGGTATCCATTGGACTCCAAGATTGTCGACTGCTTGTGCTTTTGCACTAAAAATCCAAAGCCGTTACTTAGGAATTTGGATAAATTAAATGATTTCAATCAGTTTTGGTTTGTTACGATAACGCCTTACGGAAAGGACATTGAGCGCAATGTTCCCAGTTTTAAAAGGGTTATAAAATCGTTTAAGGAACTTTCACAAACTTTGGGAGTTAATAAAGTCTCTTGGAGATATGATCCGATTTTCATAACCGAAAAGTATGATTTGGATTTTCATATTGATATGTTTGAAGAGTTGGCATCCCCATTGTCAGATTTCACTAATGACTGCACAATTAGTTTCATTGATTTATATGCAAAGGTTTTAAGGAATTTTCCGGATGCTTGTGAGGTTACAACTGAAGAGCGGCTAATAATTGGTGATGAGTTTTCTAGAATAGCTAAAAAATATGATATCCAAATGAAAACATGTGTTGAAGGAACATTGCTTGACCAGTTTGGATTTGACTCATCCGGATGCATGACCAAGCAAGTTATTGAAAAGGCAATTGGGAATAATTTAAAGATTCCTAAGGGAAAATACAGAATTCGAGATTGTGATTGCATATTCGGAAGGGATATTGGAGCATATAACACTTGCCTTCATGGATGCAAATACTGTTATGCCAACAGCAACATGAAGCTAGTTAAACGGAACCAAAAGTTGCATAATCCTGATTCTCCATTGCTGATTGGTGAGGTTAAAGAGGGTGATGTTGTAAAAGAGGTTAACGAGCCTCGCTATATTGATTCACAACAAAGATTATTTTAAATTAAGGCATTTTGACTGTTATATTTGTGTTCTTTAGCATTTGTGCAGTTAGGAAATAGTTATAAAATTATCTTTTTTTCTCACTGCAGTTCAATAACAGGCTAATTGTTAAAATATTTAATGAAAATTGTATAAATTATTAATTGACAACAAATTATGGAACAATTATCATGAAATTTGAAAATAAAAGTGGATTAATAACCTTGATTATAATTATTATGGCTTCTGCAGTCACATTAATCTCACAAAGTATTGTAACAACAAGTTTGCCTTATTATATGGATGATTTTGCAGTATCTTCAGCAACTGCGCAATGGACATACTCAGTATTTCTATTGGTGCTTGGAGTAATGATTCCTCCAACAGCATATATTACAAAAAGATTTAAAATTAAAACGATATTGATAGCATCACTCATTTTATTTATCATTGGATCCCTGATTTGTTTTTTATCAACAAACTTTGAAATGTTAATTGTTGGAAGAATCCTGGAAGCTATGGGAACTGGTATTTTAATGCCAATCGGTCAAATATTAATCTTTAGAATAATGCCTGAAGAAAAATGGGGATTTTTCATGGGATTAATGGGATTTCTTGTTGGAATTGTGCCTGCAATGGGACCTACAATCGGCGGAATTATAATTGACTTATTTAAATGGAGAGTTATTTTTGAATTTTTAGCGATAATAACTGTAGTAATTCTAGTTTTATCAATACTCCTTGCAAACTTCGAGCTTGAAACCCAAAATTATCCTTTGGATTTCCCATCATTGATATTGTCCATAATATTTTGTGTAGGGTTGATGGTAGGATTTTCAAATATTGCAGAGTTTGGATTCAGCTTTATTCATGTGATTTTACCAATAATCATTGGAATATTGACATTAATAATATTTGTTAAACGTCAAAACAAAATTGAAAATCCTCTTGTTAACTTAGTAGTGCTGAAAAATAAGTATTTTGTATATGGGACTGTTTTTGCAGCATTGCTATACTTTATGATGTGCGGAATCAATGTAATGGTGCCGTTGTTTGTACAAAATGTTGCATATTACTCTCCAACGGAATCCGGACTCATATTGTTCCCTGCAGCAATAATTATGATTGTGTTCAATTTCATAAGTCCTATTATGGCTGATAAGATTGGAATAAAGCCAGTTTTAATAGCATCATCAATTATGAATATTATTGGATTTGCTTGTATGATGACTTATAACATGAATTCCTCATTTGAATATCTGTTGGCTACTCAGCTAATCAGGGGAATCGGCTGTGGGCTTGGTTTATCACCTGCAATTACTTGGGCAATGAGTGTTGTTGCAGGGGATGTTGAGGATGCAACTGCAGTCAACAACACCGCAAGGCAGGTCGTAGGGGCAATAGGATCATCAGTTACAGTTGTGATAATGCAGATATTGGCAAATGGAAAAATCACTCATAATCAGTTTTCCGTTAATTCATTTAGTATGACTTCATTAATGATGATAATAATAACTGTAGTCTTGTTAATAATAACAATACTGTTTATAAAAAATAAAAAGGACATTGTGGATGATTAACAGTGACTATATTATATTTCATTTATTTGAAATTCTTTATTATGTTTTAGATAAGTTTTCATCTTGGTTTAATTTAAAAATTTTATAATTGGTTTTATATGTTAATGATTATTATATCCAATTTTGGTAGAGCATTTGATAAGTAATATTTGTTCGTAAACTAGGGAACAAATTTAACTAAAAGTTGTGGATAATTCATTTACTTTTTAATCATCTTTGGTGCGTATTATATCGAACGAATTTCACTAAAAGTAGTAGACAATTTGAAGTGTGTCATACCAACAGCAACATGAAGCTGGTTAAAAAGAATCAAAAGTTGCATAATCCGGATTCACCCTTGCTGATCGGTGATGTTAATGATAGTGATGTTGTAACGGAAGTCAATGAGCCAAGCTATATTGAAACTTATGAAAAAGTCATACCACTTACACGTACTTTTCAATCAACTTTGTTATAGACTTTATCGGATGTGGTTATTTAATGTTTTGGAAAAATGTTCACGAGAGTTAATTTGTATAGCTATTTAATAATTGTTACAATGACTTATTCAATATAATAAAAATTAAGAATTATATTGAACATGACAAATGTTGTAATGAAAATGAAATAAAAAACCTAAAATCATTAAGTTGGTGGCATGTGTTGATGATAATTTCACATTAATTATAAATCTATAAACTAACATAAGTTATTAACAACATATTATAACTGAGTGATTTCAATGAAAATTATATCATGGAATGTTAATGGACTTAAATCCATAATTGATAAAGGATTTTTGGAGGAGATAATAGCTCAAGACCCTGACATATTATGTTTGCAGGAAGTCAAGTCAACTGAGATACCTGAAATTGAAAATTACATTTCCTACAACTATCCGGCATCTGAACTGATTAATCTATACGGAACAGCTATTTATACAAAGGTCGAACCGCTTTCCGTTAGGAAAGGTTTTGGCGATAAAGAGTTTGATGCTGAAGGCAGAGTAATCAGAATGGAATTCGAAAACTTTTATCTGTATAATGTTTATTGTCCATCAGGTGCCAGCTCACCTGAAAGACTTAATCGCAAATACAGATTCTATGATGAATTAACAAAATATGTTTACAAATCAAACAAGCCTTCAATAATCTGTGGAGATTTCAACAGAATCTCTGCTGAGATTGATGCTAAAAATCCTAAGAATATCAAAGGCAAATCAGGGTTCTTACCAGAAGAACAGGAATGGTTTAAGGAAATCTTAACCAAGTATGTTGATGCATTTAGAAAGTTCCATCCAGAAGGAGACAACTTCTCATGGTGGCCAAACAGAAAAGGATTTAGAGAAGAAAACAAAGGATACAGATTTGACTACTTCTTAGTGTCAAACACCTTTGAAAATACTTTGACTGACTCATATATCCTAAAAGACCAAATGGGTTCAGACCACGCACCAATTGCATTAGAATTAAATTCCTGTCCAGTATGTGGCACAGTCAACAATAACAATAACGAATTCTGCTATCACTGTGGAATTAAACTGACAGAACCCAAAGATGAGGATGAAGAGGTTCGTGAAGATAAACTGGAAATAGCTAAAGATAAAATAATACTGTTGGATTTGAATTATACGTTAATAGCCAACTCCAAAGAAATCTGGAACTATCCCCTTGAGAAGAAAAACAAATCACAACAATATGAAAAAGATTTAATTGAATTGATTAAAGATAATTATGTTATCTTGATTACTGCAAGCCCTTACAAACGTTCCCATAAAATTTTAAGGGACATTAAAGAGAAAACAGGGTTTGAACCTGATGAATCCTACTGGAACTTTGGAGGCCAACCACCACAAGTCAAAAAATACTGGATGGAAAACGAAGTCATACCACAGCATGGTGGAGATGTTGATAAGTATTTAGCTATTGAATCCAATCCTGCAACAAGAAGAATGTATAAGAAATTAGGAATTGAAGCAAGACCAAAAGGAGATTTTATTTAAAATCTAAAAAACACTATTTGTAAAAAAATAATATGAAGTTGTGATTAATATGAAGATATGTCCAAAATGTGGTGCGGAGTTAGATGATGTAATTGGAGGATATTTGTGCCTTGAATGTGGTGCCGGAATGTTTAGTGAAGATGAAGTTATTGTTGCTACTTGCCCTACCTGTGGTGATGAGTTAGGGGATTTATGTGATGAATATTATTGTTATAGATGTAGTCAATCAGTACGTAAAGAAGATGCAGATTACAGTAAAAATATAATTTTTGACGATGATGATTATGATGATTTTGAAGAGCCTGATTATGATTCCATGATTGATGGGGACAATATTTGTTTAAATTGTACTTATTGGAGTGTTAGTCCATATGGTGCAGCTCATGGAATGATTTGTCGTAGAGGTTATCCAACAAATGGTCCTGGTGATTCTTGTAGTGATTTTGTTCAGTCACATCATTTTGCAAGTTACGGTGATAATGGCCAATATCAATTTAATGAAACAAAAAGGGATACAGCTAATAAGTTATATCACTGGAGAAACAATAGGTAAGTTTTACCAAAATTTTTTTAACTTTACTAAACATAACTTAATAACAATTAGGAATTAATACGGGGTTTTATTTTATGAGTGAAAAAATTTGCCCTAACTGCAATTTTAAAAATGGAAAGGAAGATAATTTTTGTCAGGAATGCGGTTCCACTCTGGATTTATCAGAGTATATTGAATCAAAAAAGTTAGATAAAACTTTTACGCAAAAAGTCAAGTCGTTTTTTGGAAACAAACGTATAGATGAAATTAACAAAGAAATTGAAGAATTCATAAATCTTTCATATGACTTAAAAGATTATTATGATGATCTAACTAACTTGACAAGTTTGAAATTAAACGAAACAGAATTTAAAGAAAAATATTCCAAAATATCTAAATTGGATGATTTCAAATATTTGGATGAAATTAATGAAGATGAAGATTTAAATAAAAAAGTATTATTTTTAAAATCTATTAAAACGTTTATTAATAACTTCGATGATGAAATAAAAAAGTTAAATAAACTTATTGACGATATAGATTTAAGAATTAAGGATATTGATGTTTTCAATAATGATTTAAATGAATTATTAGATTCAGATGAGAAATTAGATGTTCCTGATAAAAACACTCTGATACAAGTTCATAAGAATACATATGATTTTTTTGACAGGGACAAAGTTAAAAACCTAAATATTGATTCTAAAAATAAGATTCAGGAATTTTTAGACAATTACCAAACAATAGATGTCTTATTTGAAAAGCATAATGAAGAAATTGAAATTAAAGAGCATAACAAACTTATTTCAGATAGTGTTGAAAAAGCAGGAGAGTTTATTCAAAAAATTAATGATTTAAACGAAAGTGAAGAGTTTATTCCTTCAACTACTGTTACTGAAATTAAAAATGATTTTAAACAATATTATGATATTTTAAATGAGGAAGATATTGCGCTTTTAGATTTATCAATACAATCAAAATCAAATATCTCAAAGTTTTTAAGGGATTATCCAAAAACTGAAGAGATTATTGAAAAAATAAATGAAGAATTGAGTATTCGGATTTTACAGAATAAAATTGATTCTAGTGTAGAAACACTCAATCAATTCAACACAGACTTTAATTATTTGCTTGATTCTGATTTTTATATTACTTTTAAACAAAAAGACGAATTGATTGAATGCTATGTTGATTTATTTGATTTAGTTAAAGAAGCTAATGAAAAAATTGAATTATCAGGTCAATTTAAAGAATTTTTAAATACTTATCCTGAAATAGAATCTCTTATTGAATCTAGAAATGAAAAATATGTTCAAGATGAATTAGATAAACACGAAGAGTTCTTTGATGATATTGATGGTAAATCATTAGATTCAAATCAGAGATTGGCTGTTGTTAAAAACGAATTAAACTCACAGATTATTGCGGGTGCCGGTTGTGGTAAAACATTAACTGTAAATGCCAAAGTCAGGTATTTGATTGAGAAAAAAGGAATTAATCCAGTTGATATTTTATGTTTATCCTTTTCAAATCTGTCTGTTCGTGATTTAAAAGAGAGTTTGCCTGAAGGTATTGAAGTTGCCACTTTCCATAAACTCGGTGGTAAAATATTGAGAGAGAATAATCAAATTTCAAGACCTGACGGTGATGCATTGGATAACTTTATCAAAATTTACTTTAGAGATAACATTATATATAATGAAAAGTTATGTAAGGATTTTTTTGAGTTTTATTCCTACTATACTTATGATAATATTGAAGAGGAGGATGCTGATTCATTAGGTGAAGTTTATGATATTGAGGAAGCAAGAGATTTCACAACTTTAAGAGAAATCTATGGTGGTGAAAATGAAAAGACAACTTTTAAAAATGAAACCGTAAAAAGCTTTGAGGAATTGGTTATTGCTAATTATTTGTTTGCTCATCAAATAGATTATGTTTATGAAAAGGTTTATGAAACAGACAATAAAAACTTCATACAACATAAAATGTTTATATTTGATTTGCTTTTCTCTGAATTTGATGAAATCAATCGCTCTTTAGAAATTGTTGATGTTTTAGTAAATGATTTGTGTCCTGTTTTTGAAGTGGAGGAACATGTTCTTTTAGATGGTTATAAACCTGATTTTTACCTGGTTGAAAATGATATTTACTTGGAACATTTTGGTGTTAATCGCAATTGTCAAGCAAGATGGTTAAACGAAGAAAAATCCAAAGAATATAGTGATGGAATTAAATGGAAGAGATGTTTGCATAAGACTTATGGATCAAAATTACTTGAAACTTATTCCTATTATATGTCCGAAGATAGACTTCTTTTAAGGCTTGAAGAAAAGCTTAAAAAGCAAGGTATCGAGATAAAAGATATTGACTATGAATATATGCTTTCAAAAATTGTTGAGAGAAGTGATGTTAATAAATTTAAGGATTTAATGAAGCTAATTAAAAATTTCATTGAATTATTTAAAGGAAATGATTATACAATTGATAAGTTTAATGAGTTTAGGGAAATTAATAAATCTAACCCTAGAATATTTGATAGAAGAAGAAGTGAACTATTCCTAAATGTCGTTGAAGATATTTACATTTCCTATCAGAATTATTTGGCTGAAATTCATAAGATTGATTTTAATGACATGATTAACAATGCTACTCGTGAAGTTGAGAAAGGACATCTGAAGAGTAAGTATAAATACATACTGGTTGATGAATATCAGGATACTTCCTATACCAGATATAATCTTGTAAAAGCTATTCAAAACAGAACTGGTGCAAAAGTATGTGTTGTAGGTGATGACTGGCAATCAATTTACAGATTCACAGGTTGTGATGTGTCATTATTTACAAAATTTGAAGATTATTTTGAAAACCCTGAAAAGTTAAGAATAGAAACAACTTACAGAAACAGCCAAGAGTTAATAGATATTTCAGGTAGTTTCATACGTAAAAACACTAATCAATTAGATAAACAATTAAAATCTAAAAAAGAACCTATTGAAAAACCTGTAAAAATAATTTATTATAATAAAAAGAGTCTGGAAGATAAAATAAAAGCAATGGAATATCTTGTAGAGAAAATATCTAAAATTTCAAATGAAATAATGATTCTTGGAAGAAATAATTTTGATATTAATGCGTTTATAGATGATCGTAAACTGCATGATAATAATCTAGAAATTAGGCCATTTAAACAGGCAAAAAATGGAAAATTAATTTATAAGAAAAATGAAGATTTAGAAATTGAATACATAACTGTCCATAAATCAAAAGGACTGGAAAATGATAATGTTATTTTAATTAACTTGGAAAATTCAAGATCAGGATTCCCAAACCAAATTGAAGATGATTCTATTATGGACTTT
>Ga0129307_1003165_pt1 | contig 10934 bp, 8 predicted proteins | sample P1105metagenome_FD_94437 | JGI IMG/M metagenome (GOLD analysis project Ga0129307, IMG submission 94437) | Capybara group fecal microbial communities from Wisconsin, USA - P1105 metagenome | ecosystem: Host-associated > Mammals > Digestive system > Large intestine > Fecal | place: USA: Wisconsin... | reverse complement strand
AAGACGTCTATTATTTCTTATTCCAAAAAACGGAATTTGAATTACTGATGGAGCATGATAAGCGATTTCCATAAAAAAACCGCTCGGAAAATATTCATACTTAGCATCCGATGTTTTTTCAATCCCAGCATCAATATGTTCAACTTTATTCGTATCAATCACATTGTTTGTATCAATATCAGCAGTCAACGAAATTTTCGAAAGAGAATCAATGCGCAAAGAATCCTCAGCCAGCGAGTCCTGCAAATCCAGTGCAGGTTCCTGAGCCAACGCTTGAGTCGCAAAAATCAAAACACAGCAAAGAAAAAATCGAATAAAACTCAACTTCAAAACAACAATAACTCAAAAAAAATTACGTATGTGTTCCCGTCATGCCCCATTGCACAAATACACCGAAGCGGAAAGACTTATTGGTCCATCGAACATTGGCCCCTAAGTCAAGATAATATGTACCATCCCTATCGCCCTTCGCATAAACAAACCTAAAGCCCGCAGCCTGTGACCAACCAAATTCCCAAGGTAAATCACTACTCAAATCATAAAGCAAGTAATCAATAATATGGTGAGATTCAAACAACCCCACTCTATCATTTTCTGTCAATGGCAAGTAGGAGTTACCAAGCAACAGGTAACACACCCAAATCATCGTATTTCCTGATCTAGAGCTTAGGGCAAGGACCCCTAGCAATCCCTCATCAGAAATTTTGAAACCATCACGAAAGTCCATATCAGCAGACACTAAAGGTATTCCAACAAGGACTTTATGCTTTATATAAAAATTCCGGTACCCCCAAAGCTGTAGACTCAATACTGTGGGCCCTGCATAAGCCGCCTCTACCGTAAAACCAGATGGCGTATAAGGTTTCACATCATAGACTTTGCAATTATAACAGTATTCCTGCAAAATGCACTTATCCTTTATGGCGGACCAATTTTTTAATTCTTCAAATTCCTCTTTTATACTAGGATCTAAATGGTCATATTCTAGCGAATCCTGCAAATCCAGAGCAGGGTTCTGTGCAAAAGCATGAGCCGTGAGCATCAAAACAATTATCACAAATAAACTACGCATATTTCAAAAAACATTCCCGAGTCTACATCATCCAACCATACCTATATTTTACAAATTTCCATTTCCCTTTATTCTTGGATAAATAATAATAATCTCCACTGCTAAAGCCATCCATTACATTCAGCATTACCATATCATGGGTTTTGTTAAACACGGCTTGCAATATAGCCGGGAACGAATCGAAATGAAAACCGTCACCCCAATGATGCGGCACGACAGAAATCATCGGATACCAGAAAGGGAATTTCCCTAATAAGAATTTTTCTGAATATCTCTCCCGGCGGGACACATGAACATTCGTTTTCATAAAATCATTCAACAAAGTCCCATATTCCTTGTTTATAACAAGAACCTGTTGACCCGCCGGTGTTCTATCCAAGCAGGCAACATTCGTTTCTTTCCATTCATCCTGCTTTACACTGAACCATTCTATCTTATCCATATCCTTCATGCAGGAAACGGAAGTATCTAGGTAAACTGTCCAAATTGATTGAACAAAGTAAGCGCTATTAAAAGTGCTTCCATATATGCTATTAGGATTCCCTTTCAAACTGAACACAGCCTCTTCAATCGGGATGTCCATAATTGCCATGTTTTCAATACTATCTTTTTTTTCTCGAATAACTCGCATTGAATCTCGATCGGCCCGCACTAAAAGGGAATCGCGTTGGGCATCTTCAAGTGTACGCCAATAGGCGTGGTTAGTATAAAACTCCATTACAACTTTATAGATTTCGCGTAATTCTGCCGCCAAAGAATCGTCCGACGCAATCGTCCCGCAAAGAGAATCCGATGACAATTCCCATCTCGCAAAAAAGTGGTCCCTGTAATCGTTCATGGAATCTCGCGACAGCGTATCACCCATTGCCTGGAACTGCTCGTAGAATTTATACGCACGCGTAAGGACCGTGTCCAAAGGCAATCCTTTTAACGCCTCAAACCGTTTTGCTTTTCGCTCCTCACCATCATTAGACGGAATCTTCTCCGAAGAGCACCCGCAAAGGAACATCGCCATCAATAAAACCAGCAGCCAACACATTTTCATCATTCAATTGCTAATACGTCTTGTGACTTTTCACGATATCTATCAAAATTTTCTCGATATCCGTCTCGCGATTTTTCTGGTTGACTTCAATCGTGAAATAGTTATTGTTCTTCGTCATGAGCACCGCATACGCGACACCATAAGAGCCATTTGAAGTCACCATCCAAGCAAACGCATCGCCATCTTGCCTTTCGAATTTCGTCTCGCTATACTGAATCGGCTTATCGGAATTTTCAGCTTTAGTCATCGTCTTGTAATGATCGAAAAGGCCTATGAGAATCAACGAATCCGACTGACCAAAATCCACACCGCTTTCGATTTCAAGGCTTTCGAATAAGCTCTTAGTCTGACCTTCAATCGCCACCTTCACATACGAATCGGCCACACCTTCTGCAAGCTCGACCCGCGTATTTACACCTTCCTTCTTTTGAATTTTAAGAGGAGTCCATTCAGCAGACGGGAGTTCAAAAGTGAGCGGTTCAGGATACGGGACATTCAATTCAATCGCCGGACTTCCTGTCCAAAAGGATTGTGTCTTATGAAGAATGATATCGTTGTGGTTCTTGGCACAACCGCCAAGGAACGCAAACGAAGCTGAAAATAGAAGTACGATGGATTTCTTTATTGTTTTCATGATTGAAAGTCCTTTACTTTAAATATAATCTCGCCTGCACCATATAAGAACAAAAATATTTTACTTCTCCACGACATGTCCCGATAGCTCACGGAAATCGCCTTTTTTATACAAGGTAACCCCCGGCGAAACCAAGTGAAACACGGACTGTTCTGCAAGCGTTTCCACATTGAACTCGAAGGAATCCAAGCGGTTGCGGTAGCTGTCCGTAGAGTTGTCGAACGAGACCATGTAAGGCGGGCGCGGAATCTTGCCCTGGTTCACAAACGAAATCAGTTCGACTCCGACCCTGTCATTAGACACAACCCACGCATCTACAGGCGGGATTTTTTTCACGAGCGACATTAAAATTTGTCTATAACGTACATGTGCACGCGGTTCCTGCATAAAGTCATAAGGACTTGCATGCGACGCATCTGTCGCTTCGAACACTTCAAGCCCGACATTCTTGAGACCTTTCAAGCGGTCCCTCGACCACATGCTCATGTGATACGGAGACACAAAAGCAATCTGCGTCAAGCCTTTTTTCTTCAAAAAACGCCCGACAATACGCCCCGGAAATTCACCAAAGGCGAGATTAAAAAACGCAAATCGCTTTTCTTTTTTCAGTGCACGCGGAATGTCGTACAGCGGATGTTCCCACCACACCGCCACAGGGAAACGCGTCGTCGCAAGTTTTGCAAACAACTTATTGATATCGAATACGAGCATCGTCGAGACGACAGCACCAAAACACCCACGGCAATCTTCCAGCATTATCCGCTTTCCGCCCGCATCCAGAAACGCGCTTTCCTCCTCGAAATAGCCAAGCACCTTGGGTTTCAAATTGCGCCGATGAGCCGACGCATAGACATTGTGCATAAACTGCAGTTCACGTTCGCCAAGGCAATTAAAGTCCCCGTTCGCATTACAACGCATAATCAGAAGGATTTCTTTCGGTTCCGCCAACGATAATCTTGTATTTCTAAAGTAATAACGCCCTTGCCCTTTACGCTCCAAAATTCCCTGTTCACGCAATTTTGCAAGCGCCCGCTGCATCGCCCCAAGCGAAGTTTCATAGGAAGTGCACAAATCCTTGATGGACGGAAGCGGGCCATCCGCCGAAATCTTGCCGGATTTCCAGGCATCCAACAACAAACGCTCCAAACGGACGCTCTCGCGCTCATGTACAGCAACCGATATTTCGGGCTTACGTCCCCAAAAATAACCGTTACCATGTTCGCTATATATTTTACCTTGCTCAACCAGTTTCTTGTATGCACGGAAAGCCGTGAACACCGATGCGCCCAAGGACGAAGCCACCTCGCGCACAGACGGAAGTCGGTCTCCATCCTTGAAATTAGACGATTCAATCCACTTGCAAAAATCTTCGACTGTCATGGTGAACCTCAATATAACACTAGATACAGTTTAGAAGAAATATAAAATTTATAAGAATCGCCGTCCCCCCCTCAAGGCAAAAAAACAATTTTATCTTAATTGCAGTCGTCTTAATTCTCTTACTGCAAATAATCCAGATTGTCCAGCATTCTTATAATCAAATTCCTAAAGTCTGCCCTGAAGGATTCATCTTGCAAATAGCTTTTATATAGCGAATTGTCGCTTTTGCGCTGTTGACGAACAACGGTATCCAGGATTTCGTTCATCTTGTCACTAGATGTCTGCGGGTCGGGATTGCCGACTACAAATTCACGATACTGTTCGTTATTCTTGACAGCCCTTGCAATGCTTACGAGCTTTGTCTTTTGATCATCTGGCGTAGCTTGCCATCCATGGAACCAGCGCTCATTGAATTCCTTCAAGATTTCGTCTAGTGCTGCCTTAGGGTCATTCTTGTCATCACCCGCATTTACCATAACAGGCTTGTTCGGCTCAATAATAGCTTCGCCAGCGTCCAGCACAATCTTTTCGTTCAAGGCTGTTCTGCGCAATCCGTAAGTATTCAAATCAACGGAATCCAACAGGTCCTTTACGCTATCATCATCCTTTGATGTCACATGCAAGCCAGGTATTAAATAACGCAAGAACCAGAATAGCTTTTCCCATTCAGCGACTTCAAATGCCATAATCGCCGCAACTTTGGAATAGATACGGACAAACTGCTTGCATTTCATCTTGAAGTCCGCTTTCCCATTTTCGGACCATTCGATTTCATTGTTAAAGCGGTTCGCGGCAGCATCCAAAATGGGAGCCCACTGGTCCGCCTCACTTCCATGAATATACAAATCAATGAAATTGTCAATATCTTCCTGTTCAAACACTCCAAAACCAAGAAGCGTCATTCTCAATTCATGTAGAATGTTTACGTCTGTCGCTTCAGAAAGTGTTGTTGCCGTATAGAAGGGGTCAAAAGCCTCCTTAATGCTATCCTTGCTGTTGTAAAAATCAAGCACGAACAAGTCTTCGCTCAATTTGCCAAGTTCAGGGGCAGCACGGTTCAAGCGGGACAACGCCTGCACAGCAAGGACTCCATCCAAAGGCTTATCGACATACATGGCACAAAGCTTCGGCTGGTCGAAACCGGTCAGATACTTATTCGCCACAACCAATAGGCGGTAATCATCGCTCTCAAATTTTTCGGATGTCTGGGAGTCCGGGAAACCGTTCATTTCGGCTTCCGTAAATTCCTTTCCATCCATAGTTTTCGTTCCCGAAAAAGCTATCAGAATTTTAAATGGCAGTTTTAACTCTTCAATCAAGGCGTTAAGAGCATTGTAGTATTGAATAGCACATTCAATATCCTTTGTGACAACCATCGCCTTCGCCTGGCCTTTTAATTTACGGCTACGGAAAATTTTCGCATCAAAATGCGTCAACATCACATCAGCTTTCGCATCAATTGTTTTGCGGTCGCGTTCAACGGCCTGCCGTAATTTCTTCTGCGCCTTGTCCTTGTTATATTCGGGATTCTTGTCCGTAGCCTTGATTAGTTCATAATAGCTCTTATACGTTGTATAATTCGTCAGGACATCGAGAATAAAGCCTTCCTCAATCGCCTGTTTCATACTATACAAATGGAACGGATGGTATTTACCTTCAGAATCTTTAGTCCCAAATCTTTCCAGAGTTTCTTTCTTGGGAGTCGCCGTAAATGCAAAGTAAGAGCAGTTGGTGCTCATCTTGCGGTCACTCATCAACTTTTCCAATAAAGCATCAGTGTCGCCGCCATCCATATCTGCATCTTTCTGCACGGTGGCGTTCATCTTATCTGCGGCAATGCCGGACTGCGAACTATGTGCCTCATCTATGATAATGGCGAAATTTCGGTCGCTTACATCGCTTATCGCATTACAAATAAACGGGAATTTTTGAATGGTCGTAATGATTATGCGTTTACCAGCTTCAATGGCATCCTTCAAATCTGACGAAGAATCCGCATGGGAAAAAATACTGGCACTTTGACCAAACGCCTTGACATTGTCCGTAATCTGCTTATCCAATATACGGCGGTCAGTCACCACAATCACAGAACTATAAAGCGATTCCGTCAAGCTCTTTGCCCGAACCGCATCCATTGTCGCAGGGCACGTCTTAATCAGCTTATATGCAAGCCAAGTCAAAGAATTGGACTTGCCCGAGCCCGCAGAATGCTCTATCAGATAAGTTTTGCCAACGCCGATTCGCGAGACATCTTCGACTAGTTTCTGAACAACGTCTAATTGATGGTATCGAGGGAAGATTAATTTTTTCGCATACCGCATCGTATGCGGAACTTTCTTCTGGGTTTTTGCCTCACCATAATCAAACAAGACATAGTTCATGATGATGTCGGCAACGACATCCTTCTGCAAAATCTTTTCCCATAGATACGAGGTCTTGTAGCCACCTTCCGTATTGACCGGATTCCCGGCACCTAGACCACCAGGCAAGCCTTTATTGAAAGGCATAAAGAAGGTTCTGTTCGAATCTAAATGGGTGGTAAAGAAAACCTCATCCTTGTCTAACGTGAAATGAGCCAGGCAACGCCCAAAATTGAGCAAAGTTTCCTTTGGGTCACGGTCTTCCTTATATTGTTTTTGACCATCGTATCTCGCTGTCTGATGCGTCCACGGGTCTTTAAGTTCAAACGTGAACAACGGAACGCCATTCACATACAACACTATGTCAATTTCTAGCCCCGGCTTGGAAACAGAAAAAGTCTGCTGCCTTGTAACCGAGAACTGGTTCTGTGCATATTTTTCCCACGATAGAGCGCTATCCGATGGAGATGGCTTAGGATAAAACAATTTGACATGGATGTTATCCACATCGACACCTTTTCTCAAGGCGTCAATCACGCCAAAGTTCTTGATATACTTTGACACCTGCTTTGGAATTTCTGTTTTAGGGTCGCCACCTTTATACTCTGCAATAACATCACCCTGAGTTGCTTCAAGAAAAGACCAAAGGCGCCGCATATCAAAGGCAAGGACCTTATCGAAATCAGAAGGCCTTCCCCAATAATACTGTTCAGCAGCAGGGGCCTGCGCATCTATATCGGTAAGGTTTGCAGCTTCGCGTTCTTCGCGGGTGCTACCCACGAGGGCTCTTTCGATAAGGGCTTCAAACGCCTGTTCGTCGGTCTTGCTCGTTTCCATAATTCTAATCTCGTTTAGCGTTTCGTCAACTCTTGATAGACCGCAATCCCTTTCGCCGTCAATAGGTATTTCTGGCGTGGATGTTTGGGCGAATTGGGGTAAAGCATCCTTACAAATCCATCCTTAATTGCTGGGGAAAGGTAGAGATTCTGGAAATTTACGCGGTCTTTTAATTCCAAAGCGGCCATCATTTCTTTAACCGAAAGGGTCTGTTCACCGACAGCCTCGACAAGCCTTGCGATATTTGGATCATCTGTGTGCAGCTTGTCAGATACTTGTTGGGTACTTGATGGACGCTTGATGGGTACTTGATGGGTACTTGATGGGTCGGTCAAATTCGGCTGAACCGTCCACTCTTTAGTGGGCTGGATATGCAGATAGCGATTTCGTAAATCCCATTGTTCACCCAACAACAAATTGCGGAAAAAACGCTCGAGATAAATAGGACTATAATCAATACTCTCTACAGCATTTCGATAATTGGCTCGAACCAAGGCATTACGGAAATACCAAGAATGTCTTGCAAACATATCGTTATTGACTTTGAAACCGAGAGAACGCAAGTACAAAATGGTAAAGACAGCCGTTGTTCGGGTATTGCCCTCGCAGAATGCGTGGATCTGCCATATTCCCGACACAAACTTTGTCACATGAGCAATGAGTGTGTCCGATGATATCCCCTTGTAACTAAAATTCTTTTCTTGCTCGATGTCGAAATCCAAAGCACGCGTCAAATCCTCCCAGTTCAAATAACGAACCGTATCGCCATTTAGCACCCATTCTTTTTTTGTGATGTTATAGGTGCGGATTTTCCCTGCATGCTTGAAGACCTTTTCAAAAATTCTCCTATGCAAGGCAATTAATCCCTGTGCGCTGAAATCTAAAGTATCAGCAGAAAGGATTTTGGTTATATTCGCAGCAACCTTGTCGGCTTCTTGTTTTTGTTCATCATCAGGTTCCCGAAATGATTTTGACTGATAATACGAGCGAATGAGCTTGCGGGCCTCATCGATATCGATTTCACCCTCGATATGCTTTCGGGCCGTTTCTTTCAAATAATCGGATGTCTCTAAGCCATCAACAGCCTGCAAGCCTATGGCCGTTCGCCAAATAGAAGCCTTCTCTTTTTTGCCAGGCTCCCCTTGCTTGATGTATTCATCAAAATCAGCAAAATCCTTCTTCATAATAGTAATATAGATTAACAATTATGTACTTTTATTTTTTATCTTCTCAAAAATTCGCTGATAGGCCTTTTTATAGGCTTTTTCGCTCCAATCGAACTCAATATCGACCACATTTACATCTAAAGCCTTCAAAAGTTCCTTTTTTCCGGAATCAAAGGAATCATCCTGAATGGCGTAATAGTATATCTCATTTTGACATTCTGTGGAATTGTGCCTTCGTCTTCTCTTCCTTGTTGTTAGGACGTTCCACAAATCAATTTCTTCGTTAGCCATAGCTAAACCGAGAATATGAACTTCTGTATTAAACAACAAGTCAATCCAACTTTTTCGACTATCGGCTGTTTTTGTGTTTAAATAATCATCTATTTGCACAACATACTGACAATAATCAGAAAGGCCCAAAATTATATTCTTTGGACTTTCTGTATCTCCATGAATGTTCCAAAAGGTTTTGCATACTCCTCCTATTTCTATACTTATATGCCTATAGCGTAAATCCTTTTCGGAAGATCCATTTAGCTTCACTGGAAATTTTTGTGGCAAGAATAATTCATAATTTGTGGTAATGTAATTGTTGGCATCTAGTTCAACTAATTTATCATAGAAATATGAAGGCGTCAACTCCTTTAATTTTCGAGCCAAAGTGGATTTCATATTCAATTCAGTATTTACTCCAAAAACCAATCGTTTTCCATCGCTGGTAATTATACGCTGTCCTCGAGAAGTTACAACAGGAACATTTGTTGTTTCTTTCTGTGGCAAAATAATATACTCATATTTCAGAGTATTACTTTGAATAGGCGGTAATAAAGATTTCTTGGATATATCTTGCAATAATTTATTCCATGACGGACCGCCACCAAGAAGGTTTACTCCGTTGCCATATAAAATCGTCTTTTCCATCCATTCACCCCTATTATGACATCATCCGCTCTTCAAGATCAAATTTTTCAGCAAGTTCTTTGATTGGAGACGCATTCAAACAAAGATTTATTTCATCAATTGACAATCCCAACAAATCTAAAATACAACATATCAAGAGAATCTTGCTCTTTTCGGTCAAATCATACAAATCTTCGCCATCAACAGCTTTAGGCTTTGCTTCATCTGGCAAGAGATGTGAATATTTGTGCCGTGAATCGGTAAGAACATCGGGATTGATATGGCACGATTTTATAACGTCAATATCTTTAAATCGATTTAATAGTATTTCAATTTGTTTCTCATATCGACGAATTTTTTCGTCAATCTTTTTTTCATAGAATCTCTTAAAATATCCATCCAATGCCTGAGCTATAATTAAAAAATCTGGAGCATCAAAATAGCGATTCTTACCTAGAGACGTTATAAGATATTTACTTATAGGCGAAATACTCTCATAACATTCATGCCATTTTTGCAGCATCATCGGAATTTTATTATGGAGCTCATTGAACTGTATTAATGATTTATTTTGAGGATCTGTAGAATTGTCTATTTCAAACAGAAGGGTTGATCCGCGATGATTATCTTTATTGACCAATAAAATACTAGATGGCGATTGTTCACAATATAGGGCAATTGACAAAAATTGAGAGAATTCAATTATCTGTCTTAAACAGACATATACAGAAACACCTTCCAACGACTCTATAACAAATTCCGTTTTTTGAGTAATAGTCAAATCATAATTTGTTTTATTGCCATCCCATTTGTCTCGCAGAAGCCATTTCGTTTTCTCGTCAATTTGAGATTCAACAAAATTATCCTTTCTACTTGAATCTACAAGAGAAAAATAATAAACCCCATCAGTTTTTTGATATTCTAAATTATTTCTAAATGCCCAATTTCTCAAAAATGGGAACTGCACTATACATTTTGCAAAACAAGCATCGTCTATTTGAGATACATGTTCACCAATTAAAATAAAATCAACAGCAAATACGGTATTGGAAATATCACTTTTGTCTTGTTTTATATTAACCCGAAAAAGAGTATATATTCGCCCTTTTGTATCTTGCCCCCACATGATTTCGTTTTCATGATAAAGAGTGTAAAAAAAATCACTAGGAACATGATATAATTCTAAAACAGACTCTTTTTCTCCCCAATATGTCAAGGTCCCTGTAAATTTTTTCCCAGGGCCTTCGGAGTAAACGACGAGGCCTCCATTCTCACGAACACGCTTCGCAGGCACCCACCATTCTCCATGAAATACCCGAGGAGCACTCATCATACCACCTTTACTTTGCCAGTGACGACATCGTTAATGATGATTTGTTTGCGTTCGTTCAGCAAGTCAATCATTTTCTGCTGCTGAGCAATCGCTTCATCAATCTTTGATGTAACGGAATCTAAATATGATACAATTGCATCCTGTTCTTGCAAAGAAGGAATAGGAATTTTATAAGACATAAAAGAATCAAACGGAACCGTTTTTCTT
>Ga0129307_1003163_pt1 | contig 10939 bp, 16 predicted proteins | sample P1105metagenome_FD_94437 | JGI IMG/M metagenome (GOLD analysis project Ga0129307, IMG submission 94437) | Capybara group fecal microbial communities from Wisconsin, USA - P1105 metagenome | ecosystem: Host-associated > Mammals > Digestive system > Large intestine > Fecal | place: USA: Wisconsin... | reverse complement strand
GGCGGCATCGTGGCGGGCGAGAGCGCCCAGGACATCTCCTGCCTGATTACCCACTGCGAGACCCCCCTGGCGGTCAGCAAGCTGGACGCCATCAAGCAGTTCGGCCCCCAGGAGAACCAGCTCTTCGACGGCACCGCCATCCAGGCCCGCTACCTGTACGACCTGTTCGTGCCCAGCAAGCGTCTGGCCTCCATCGGCGCCGTGGTGGCCGCCTGATGATCGGCGCTGACAAGGTTTTCGCCATCCGGGCGAAGGCGGAAGCCCTTGCGGGGCGCTCCCTGGGGGACAATGGGAACGCCCTGACGGAGATGGCGGCCCAGCGGGCCTGCGCCTGGTGCCGCCGGGAGGACATCCCCGAGGACATGGAGCAGGCCGTGGCGGCGTTGGCCCTGGCCATGGAGGGCGGCGAGGGCGGCGCCGTCCAGAGCGTCACCCGGGGCGACACCTCCGTCACCTACGCCGTGGGGGACAGCGGCTCCCCCGCCCTGGCGGGGCTGGCTCCCTGGAGACGGCTGGGGCGGCTTGGGAGGGATGACCCATGACCGACAGCGCCATGGCGGCCATTCTGGCCCGAACCTACTACCACGCCGTCACCGCCTTCCGGACCCTGCCGGACGGGGGCGAGGAACCCGTCTGTCAGGCCGCGCCCTGCGCCCTCAGCCGCTCCGCCCACACCAGCGCTCCCACGCCCCCCGACAGCGCCTGCGTGCTGCCGGAGGCGGCGTACAGGCTCTCCCTGTACACCAGGCCGGAGCTGGCCTTCCGCCTGGGGGACCGGGTGGAGATCGCCGACGGCAGCGGGCGGGTGTTCCACGGCCGGGCCTCCGACAGCTTTCGCTATCCCAGTCACTGCGTGACGGTGGTGGAGGTGCGGGAGGTTGGGGCCCCCGGCGGAACCCAGCAAAGCGGTTCCGCTGGGGAGAGGAGGAGCAGCGAAGTGAGCGAGCTTTCGGCGGCAGCCGGAAGCGAGGGATATGATGATTAGTGGGGCCCCCGCGCGAACCCAGCGGAGCGGTTCGCGTGGGGAGAGGAGATACAGCGAAATGAGCGAGCTTTCGGCGGCAGCCGGAAGCGAGGGATATGATGATTAGTGGGGCCCCCGCGCGAACCCAGCGGAGCGGTTCGCGTGGGGAGAGGAGATACAGCGAAATGAGCGAGCTTTCGGCTGCTGCCGAAAAGCGAGGGATATGGAGCTTGTATCGACGATGCTCCGACGACGGACAAGTCTCACGTGAGACGGAAGATACAGCGGGGGAGGGGAGCGTATGAAAGCCATTCAGGACGCCGTGAGGTTGTATCTGGAAAGGGCCACGGGCGTGCGGGCCGTGGCCGACCGGACCCGGGCGGCGGGCGTCTATCCGCTGCTGGCGGTGGCCGTCCGGGAGGACGGCACCGTGCTGGTGGACGGGGGCCGGCAGGCGGAGCACACCTACCGGGTGACAGTGACCGCCTGTTCCGACAGAAACCGGGACGGGAACACCGCTTTGCTTTCGTCCCTGGCGCCCTGCCTGCTGCGGGGGGTGCCCATGGAGACGGCAGGCGGGAGCCGCACGCTGCATCCGCTGGACGTGAAAACCGAGGGCGGGGAGCTGACCTTTTCTTTGGAATTGTGCGTGCCGGTGCCGCCTGACGAGAGTTCCGGCGAGGCGGCGGCTGAGACCATGAAAACGCTGAATTTCAGCGTTTGAGCCTGAAAATTTATCATTTTGGAGGTATGTATGGGTCTACCTGAAATTTTTATCAACTTCCAGACGGCGGCTGTGTCCGCCATCACCCGGTCCGCCCGGGGCGCGCTGGCGGTGGCGCTGACGGACGCCACCGAGGGCGGCGCGGACGAGGCCGTGTACAAGAGTTTGGCGGAGGTGCCCGAGGAGCAGTTCTCCGCCGAAAGCTACCGCCTGCTGAAGCTGGCCTTCCTGGCCGCGCCCAGCAAGGTCTATGTCCTGCGGGTGGGCGACGACGACAGCGCCGCCTACGCCGCCCTGGAGCGCCTGCCCTTCGACTGGCTGGCCGCGCCCGGCCTGGCGGACACGGAGGTCATCTCCTTTATTAAAAGCCAGCGCAGCGCAGGCCGGGGCGTCAAGGCGGTCGTTGCCAACGCCGCCGGGCCGGACTGCGAGGGCATCGTGAACCTGTGCGCGTCCGGCCTGGTGCTGGACGACGGCGCTATCGACGCCAGAAGCTATACCGTCCGGGTGGCGGGACTGCTGGCGGCTATGCCTCTGAGCCGCTCCGCCACCTACGCGGAGCTTGCCGAGGTGGCCGGCTGCGCCGCCAGCGCCGATCCGGACAAGGACGTGGACGACGGCAAGCTGATCATCGTCTCCGGCCGGGACGGCTACCGCCTGGGCCGGGCCGTCAACTCCCTGACCACCCTGACCGTGGACAAGGCCGCGCCCTTCCAGAAAATCAAGATCATCGAGGGCATCGACCTGATCCGCACCGACATCGCCCAGGCCTTCGAGTCCGGCTACGTGGGCAAGGTCCTCAACGACTACGACAACAAGCTGCTGCTGGTCACCGCCATCAACGCCTATCTGAAGGGCCTGGAGGGCGACGTGCTGGACAAAACCGCCGGCAACCGCTGCGCCGTGTCCCTGTCCGGACAGCGGAGCTGGCTGGAAGCCCAGGGCACCGACACGTCCGAGATGAAGGACGCCGACATCCTGCGGGCCAACACCGGCAGTCAGGTGTTCCTGGAGGCCGATCTGACCTTCTGCGACGCCATGGAGGATCTGTCGCTGGTCATTTCGATGTAATTAGGAGGAATTTATGGCTAATTTGCAGGCAAACAGGACCCTGTCCGGCTCCTTTGCCGAGGTCTGGGTGGACGGCGCCCGCATCGCGGAGCTGTCCGAGCTGACCCTGACCGTCAAGGTCCAGCGGGAAAAGGTCCAGCTGGGCATGGACGTGGACAGCAAGATCACCGGCTACTCCGGCCAGGGCACCATGACCCTGAAGCAGGTCTACACCCGCTTTTTCGAGGTGCTGGAGCAGGCCAAGCGGGGCATTGACAAGCGCTGCACCATCACCACCGCCCTGAAGGACCCTGACGCCGCTGACGGCGCCGAGGAGCGGTACAGCGTGGACAACGTGGCCTTCACCGAGCTGCCCTTTATGAACTACAAGATGGGCGAGGTCAATCAGCAGAAGCTGCCCTTCACCTTCCGCCCCTCCGACCTGGTGTGCCTGGACCGCATCCAGGCCGCTGACTGATGGCCCTGGCGGACACCCTGCGGGAGCGGGTCTCCCGCAGGGGCCGCACCGCCCAGGTGGACTGCGGCGAGCTGGGCGCCGTGACCGTGGAGGCCCTGTCCCCCCGGGAGTGCGCCGCCCTGGGGATGGCCGATGGCGGCCGGGCCCTGCTCTACGCCGCCTGCCGGGAATTGCAGGCCGCCGGGGAGACCCTGCGCCGGGAGCGGCGGCTGTTCACCCCCGGCGAGGTGACCCAGTTTGTGTCCGATGGCGAGGCCCTGGCGGCGGCACGGACAATTCTGGAGCTGAGCGGCGTGTCATGGGACGGCGCGGACAGCGGTGAAAACCGACTTGTGTCCGTGCAGGAATCCGGGAAGGATTTCTCAGAAATCCGACTTGGCTCCGTGCAGGAGCCGGACAGCTCCGGGCCGGAACTGTTGACACAGGGAGAAAACCGACTTGGGGACGTGCAGAAACCCGGGAACCAATTCTCCGAAATCCGACCGGGAATCGTGCAGTTCCCGGAGGGCGCTCCGGCGGATGGACAAGTCTCACGTGAGTTTTTTGAAAGAGCCGCCCCGCCCCAGGTAACACCAAGCATGGGGGCTGGTTCCAATTTTGAACCACAAAATCTTGCGTTGTCCGGGAAAAATGGCGATTTTATGTCACCTTTGAAGCTGTCCGGGGCCCGGGCGGGAGCGCGGGAAACCGGGGCGGAAGCTTCGGAGGATTCGCACGAAATCGAGTCGGAATTCCCGGAGAGGGTGCACGAAATCGAGTCGGAAGTTCCGCCGAAAGCCGCCGGGGCTTTGCACGAAACTACGTCGGAATTCCCCGATGCGACGCACGAAACCGAGTCGGAATTCCGGGAGGGACTGCACGAAATCAGGTCGGAATTCCCGGGAAACGGGCGGCAGATGACGCACGAAACCGAGTCGGAATTCCGGGAGGGACTGCACGAAACCACATCGGAATTTGACGAAAACCGCCGGGAACCGCCGCACGAAATCACGTCGGAATTGGCGGAGCGGGTGGCGGAACGGCTGCTGGAGGGCCTCCGGCGGGCGGCGGCGGTGAGATAGGGGGCTTTCATGAACACCAGAACCGTTTTACTTTGGCACAACAACGGTGAAGAGCGTATCTACTTTACAGTCAATCCCGCCCGGCTCACCGTCACCCGGCCCAACGAAAACCGGGTGCGGAGCCTGGCCATGGGCGGCTCGGTGAACATCTGGGGCGGACGGGGACTGCGGGAGGTCAAACTGGAGACCTTTCTGCCGGACGCCGCCTCGCCCTTTTACACGGGGCAGGAGCCGGAGACCGTTCTCGCCATGCTCAAGAGCTGGCAGGACTCCGGCGACCCGGTGCGGCTCATCATCTCCGGCAGCGACATCAACGACGCCTTCCTCATCGAGGACGTGTCCGAGACCCTGGCGGAGGGCGACCGGGACGTGGGGCTGACTTTGACCCTGCGGGAGTATAAATTCAAGTCGGCCCTGGCGGCCCTGGCCGGGGGGAGCGCCGCCGTTCAAAAGCGGACGGACGAGCGGGTCACGCCTGCGACCTACACCGTCAAGCAGGGGGACACCCTGTGGGACATCGCCTGCCGCTTTTACGGCGACGGGACGAAATGGGGAACCATCGCCGCCAAAAACGGCGTGACGGACCCCCGGAAATTGCAGATCGGGAAGGTGCTGACGCTGTGAAGCTGTATATCGGACAACAGATGGCCCTGCCCGCCCTGGAAGCCGTGGGGCTGGGCAAGAGCCGCACCGAGGCGGCGGCAACCCTCACCGCCACGGTGCTGACCGCCCCGGCGGACACCTACTTTTTGCAGCTGTCCGTGGCGGTGGGGGACCCGGTGCGGCTGCTGGACGACGGGGGGCAAGAGGTGTTCCTTGGCAGCGTCCAGGAGCTGGACCGCACCCGGTCAGCCGTGACCCTGACAGCCTGTGACCGGGGAATTTACCTGACAAGGAACGAGCTGTACGGGGTCTATTCCGGGACGGGGAAAACCATTGCGGCGAAGATCGCCGGGGAGCTGGGCATCCCCCTGGGCACCGTGGAGGACGACGGCCTCCGGCGCACCATCGTCACCGGGGCGGGCATGTCCGCCTTTGCCATCCTGCGCAAGGCCGTGGGGGAGGGGCGGGAGATCGCCATCCGGGACGGGGCGCTGACCGTCACGAAGCGGGATTCCACCGTGTACGCCCTGCCCGTCCAGGACATGTTGGAGGTCACCAGCCGGGCGTCGGTGCGGGAGATGGTGAACCGGGCCGTGGTGGTGGGGCGGAACGGAAACCGTCTTGCCGGCGCCGAAAATGCCGGGGAGATCGCCGCCTACGGCCGGTTCCAGCAGGTCCTCGGCAAGGACGGCGACCCGGCGGAGCAGGCGAAAGCCGCCCTGCAAGGCCGGGTGCTGTCCGCCCGGGTGACGCTGCTGGGGAATTTGGCCTGGCGGTGCGGCGGCACGGTGGAGGTTCACCGGCCCCAGTGGGGGCTGGAGGGGCTTTACACCGTCACCGCCCATGAGCACCGCTGGGAGCGGGGGCTGTTCACCACATCTCTCAGCTTGGAGGCGATACAGGCATGAACGTTTACAGCGAGCTTTGGGAGCTGCTGCGGCCGGTGGGGCAGGACGCCCCAATGGGCCTGTTCGGCACGGTGGCGGCCATCTCGCCCCTCACCGTCGCCCTCCGGGGCACGGCCCTGACCGAGGGGCTGTTTTACCCCTCCGGCACCGTGTTCCGGCAGGAGGACGTGGGCCGGGGAGTGGCTCTGCTGCCCTGTGAGGAGGGCTTTTGGATCTTAGGCTTTGTGGGAGGTGAAACGGCATGATCTTTCCCGACTGGGGGGAGACCCCCGAAACCGCCCCGGAGGCGGCGCTGCCCCTGTTTCAGGAGTGGGCCGTGGACTGGGACGGAAAGGCCTTCGCCCTGCGGGACGGGGAGCCGTACCTGGTCAGCGGCGACGAGGCGCTGAAAATTTGGGTGACAAGGGCTCTGCGGCCCGAGAGCGAGCGGTTCCGCTACACCGCCTGGTCCCCGGACTACGGCAACGAGCTGGCGGCGCTGCTGGGGGGCTGCGTGGATCAGGGGATTCTGGAGAGTCAGGCGCGGCAGTATGTACGGGACGCCCTGCTGGCGTCCCCCTACATCCGGGAGGTGGACGGGTTCTCCTTTACCAAGACCGGCAGCCGGGTGGAGGCCCGGTTCACCGTCCACACCGTCTATGAGAAGTTTACCCAGACAACGGAGGTTTTAATCACATGACGAAAGAAGAACTGCTGCGGCTGCTCTCAGCCGCCTATACCGGCCCCGGCAGCGCGGAGGAGGGCACCTTCGCCGGGGACGTGCTCCGGGCCTGCGCCGACGGCATGGCACAGCTGTGGAGCATGGACATCGACGGCCTGGAGCGCCGGGCCTTCGTGTCCACCGCCGTGGGGGACTGGCTCACCGCCGTGTGCGCCGACCGGGGCGTGAACCGCCGGGAGGGGGAGACGGACGAGGAGCTGCGGGAACGCACCCTGGCGGCTCTGGCCGTCGCCCCCGCCTCCGGCAACGCCGGCGACTACGCCGCCTGGTGCGGCCGGGCGGAGGACATCCTGCGGGTGCGGGTGCTGCCCCTGGCACGGGGAAACGGCACCGTGGACATCGTGGCGGTGGGGCTGGACGGAAAGGCCCCCGCCCAAAGCGTCATCGATGAGGCCCAGGAGATCGTGGATCAGGAGCGGCCCGTGGGGGCCGACGCCCGGGTCCTCGCCGCCGTGGAGACGGCGGTGGACGTGACCGCCTCCGTCACCCTGATGGACGGCGGCGACCTGGAGGCCGTCCGGACGGCCTTTTTCCGGGCGCTGGAGGACTTCTGCCGGGACGCCGCCCTGCGGACGAATACCGTCAGCCACGGCAAGGTGCTGCGGCTGCTGCTGGACTGTGAGGGCGTGGCGGACGTGGCCGGCTTCACCATGAACGGCTCCGGGGACAGCCTGACCCTGGGGAGCGGGGAGGCGCCCGTGGCGGGCACGGTGACCCTGACGGAGGTGGGCCTGTGAGGCTGCCGGAATTTGTGACGGAGGTTTCCCCCATCCGGGAGACCCTGAAGGCCCTGGAGCAGGGGGAGAGCGCCATGGCGGAGGCCGTGGCGGAGAGAAACAAGCAGCTGTGCGTGGCCGCCGCCGGCGACGGCCTGTCCCTGTGGGAGCGGGACTACGGCCTGCCCGTCCGGGAGGGGGCCGCTTTGGAGGACCGCCGTGCCGCCGTTCTGGAGGCCATGGCCGGGGGCCGCACCCTGACCCCCGCCCTTTTGGCGGAGCTGTGCGTCACCCTGGGCGGCGCCGACCGGGGCCAGGTGGAGGAGGACTTCCCCCATTGGCAGGTCACGGCGGCCGCCGTGAACCGGGGCGGCTTTCCGGCGGACACCGCCCGGCTGGAGCGGGCGGTGGAGCGGCTGAAGCCCGCCCATCTGGAGGTGACGGTGGTGCCCGGCGCGGCGCTGGAGGCCGCCCGGCGGGCGGCGCTCCACGGCGGCGCCATGCTGGAGGTCACCGGCGACGACGTCCGGCGGGGAACCGCGGAACGGAGCGCCGTCCTCACCGGCGGCGTAGTGGTGGAGATTCGGGGATAACAAAGCGCCCGGTGCGAAAGCACCGGGCGCAGCCGCGTTTATGAGAACAAGGGGCGCAGCCGCTCCGCCGCCAGGCAGAGCAGCCACAGCCCGCCGCCCACGGCCCAGCCCAGGGCCGCCATGGCGGCGGCGGGCAGGCTCCAGAGGAGCGGCGGCAGGGCGGAGAGGATCAGGGAAAGGCCCAGGGCGGCGGGGAGCCGCCGGAGGGACAGGGCCGGCCCCAGCACAGACAACGCGCCCAGCAGGCAGCAGAGGGACAGGAGGCAGGTCTCCCGCAGGATGGGGGACAGGGCCGACAGCAGCGCCGCCTGTCCGGCGCCGTCCAGAGCGGGGAAGTCCGGGATGAAGCGCTCCGCCGCCCAGGCGAAGGGGGCCAGCCGGGCAAAGTCCGCCGGAGCGGCGGCCACGATCGCCGCCAGAAGGGCGCAGAGGCCGGGGGGCAGCCATCCCAGGGCCGTCAGGCGGCGCTCCCTCCGGCGCCGGGCCGTCCACAGCAGCGCCGCCGTCAGGGCGAGGGCGATCGCGGCCCCCGTCAGGTCCACGGCCACGTCCCGGAGCTGTCCGCTGCGGCCGGGGATGAAGGTCTGATGGAGCTCGTCCAGCCCCGCCAGCAGGGCGCACAGGGCCGCGGACAGGGCCATCTGCCGCCGCCTGCCCCGGAGCAGGGGCAGCAGCGCCGCCCACAGCAGCAGAATCAGCGCGAAGTACAAAAACATATGGGCCGCCTTCCGCTCGAAGAAGGACAGCAGCTCCACGGCGGCGTTTTGGGTGGCAAAGTCCCCGGCGGCGAAGGCGGGGGACAGGGTCTCCAGCAGCCGCCACAGCAGCCGGTCCGACAGATCCCCGGACACGGCGGCGGTCTGGGCGGAAAAGCCCCAGATCACCCGGTACCACAGGGCGGCGGGCAGCCATAGCAGGCCGTTTCGGATGTGTTTCATGGGTTCTCCCTCGGTTTCGGCAGGATGAGACCATGATAGCACCGGGAGGGGGAAAAGGGAAGAGCCGGCAAATGCCGGCTCTTTGTCCATATGCGTCTATATGCGGCGGGTTCAGTCCTCCAGCCCGGCCTTCAGGGCCTCCACCGTGCGGCGCAGCTCCTCCAGGTTGGCAAGGCAGGTGTCCAGCTTCTTCCGGACCGTCACCTTATCCACGCCGCCGGTGAAGTCCAGGGCCTTCAGCTGGGCCGTGGAGCGCCGGACGGAGCGGCCGAAGGAATCCACCGTCCGCAGGGGATTGGCCGCCGGGGCGGCTTTCGGCGGGGGCGGGGGCAGCTCCGCCGCCCTGGCCCAGGCGATGGCCCGGTGCACCAGGCCCGGGAAGTCCCCCCTGGCGTCGTTCTTCGCCACATACTCCTCCACCACCGGCTGGAGGCGGACGTTCTTCTGACGGGCCATCTCATAGGCGTCGGTCATGGTCATGTCCCCCCGCTCGGCCCAGCCGGTCATGGTTCCGTCCAGGTTCAGCAGGTCCAGATACCGCTCCACCGTGGCCCGGCTCAGGCCGCTCTGGGCGGCCATCAGCTCCGATTGCTCCTTCACGTTCTCCGGCAGCTGTTCCTCCTCCGCCAGGGTGTCCCGCAGGGTCTCCAGCTGCCGGGCCATGTCAAAGGGGGAGATGTTCCGGCGGTGGACGTTGGCCCCCATCAGCGCCCGCAGCTCGGACAGCTTGTCCGGGTACCGGCGGACCTTGCAGGGGACCGTGGCCTTTCCCAGCTTCCGGGCGGCCAGCACCCGGCGGTGGCCGCTGATGATCCGCCAGGTGTTGTCGCTGTGGGGGGTCACCACGATGTCCTCCAGGAACCCGTCCTGCTCCACGGAGCGCATGGTGGAGAGGAACTCCTCGTCCTCCGCCATGGAGAAGCGGTTCAGGGGGTTGTCCACCAGGGAGTCAATGGGCAGCTGACGGGTCAGCTCGCCGTTGGCGCCGCTGGCGTTTTCCGTGGTCTTTTGCAGCGTCGAGAAAATGGAGGGGCCTTTCTTGCTCGCCATGTCTTATCCCTCCATCCTTTCCAGCATCTCGTCGCACAGGGCGGCGTAGTCCGCCGTGGCGGTGCAGCGGGGGGAGAAGAAGCACAGGGGCTGCAGGGCCAAAGGCGCCTTCTTCACGTCGATGTTCTTGCGGATGTAGCTGCGGAAGGCCAGCTCCGGCAGCATGGCCGGGAAGTTGGCGATCATCTCCCGGTCCAGGCTGGAGCCGGTCTCCACCGCCGTCATGAAGATGCCCAGCACCCGGATGTCGGGGTTGGCGATCTCCCGGACGGACCGGATGGTCTCCAGCATCACGTCGTAGCCCTCGATGGAGTTCTTGTCCACCTTGATGGGGATCAGGACATACCGCACCGCCACCAGCACGTTGATGTTGAACAGGCTCTCCAGGGACGGGGAGCAGTCGAAGAACACGTAGTCGTAGGTATCGGGGATCTGGGGCAGCAGGCGGCGCAGGGTGGTGTCCCGGCCGAAGGGCATCTCCTGCATGGAGGCCAGGGCCGGGGCCAGCAGGGCGCCGCCCCGGATCAGATCCAGATTTTCAATGCTGGTATGGCAGATAATGTCGGATATATTGGCTGTTTTGGACACGATCACGTCCGAAAGGGTGGAGGTGGGCACCTCCGTCAGCTGTAAATTGCTGGTGGCGTTGCCCTGGGTGTCCATGTCCACCAGCAGCACCCGCTTGCCCCGGCGCACCAGCTCGCCGGCCAGGTTGATGGCGGAGGTGGTCTTGCCCGTGCCGCCCTTCTGGTTCATCACAGCGATGGTCTTCATCCCTGGGCGCCCCCCTTCAGCTCCAGCTCCTCGATGCTGGAGACCTGCTCCAGCACGCTGTCCAGAATCAGCTGGCTCATGCTCATGTGCAGCTTGGCCGCCGCCATTTTGATGCGGGCCCGCTCGTCCTCCGTGGCGTAGACCAGCAGCTTGACCTTCTTTTCCTGCTCCATCGACAAATCCTCCGTAAATGCGACGTTTTGATGTCGTTTTCTGAAAAGTATTATGACATCATAATGTCATATAGTCAAGGGGGAAACCGTCGAAGCGCCGCCGGGGGCGGAAAAAGCGAGACGGTTTCGAGGAAGCGGCACGATTGGCGGCCCCGGAAGGGGCCGGGAATCGGAAAGCCGCGACGG
>Ga0129307_1003162_pt1 | contig 10940 bp, 17 predicted proteins | sample P1105metagenome_FD_94437 | JGI IMG/M metagenome (GOLD analysis project Ga0129307, IMG submission 94437) | Capybara group fecal microbial communities from Wisconsin, USA - P1105 metagenome | ecosystem: Host-associated > Mammals > Digestive system > Large intestine > Fecal | place: USA: Wisconsin... | reverse complement strand
TGGTAAGAGTTTATTTATTCTTGATGAACCTACTACTGGACTTCATACACATGATATTAAAAAGTTACTTGTTATCTTAAATAGAATAGTAGATAATGGAGATACAGTTATAGTAATTGAACATAATTTAGATGTCATAAAAATGGCTGATCATATCATAGATTTAGGTCCAGAAGGTGGAGATGGTGGAGGAACAGTTGTATTTACTGGAACACCGGAAAGCATTATACAAGATAGTGTTAGTTATACTGGAAAATTTTTGAAAGGAATTTTATAAAATTCCTTTTTATTTTTCATATTTTTTGATATAATCTACTAGAAGGATGATAAATATGAAAGCAATCATTAGTGAAAAAAATGGTAAACGTTTAAATAGATTTTTAGATTGGGTTATTCATATGGCAGGATATTCTCTTGCACTATTTCTAGTAGATATTATTTTTAATGCTTTTGAAGTAGATAATATAGTTTATTATTTTATCGCATCAGTAATTATTTATTTTTTAAATAAAACTATTAAACCAATTGTATTTAAGTTAACTTTACCAATTACAGGATTAACTTTTGGATTATTCTATTTCGTAGTAGATTTCTTAATGCTTGAAATAGTAGATATTTTATTAATGAGACATTTTGATATATATGGAATATTCTGGGGTATATTTATTGCCTTTGTACTTGCAATAGTTCATTTTATTATAGATGAAGCAATAGTAAAACCTATTATAAGGAGTTGTGATAAAAAATGATTAACTCTTTTAATATTGGAAATATAACAATTAAATTTTATTCATTATGTATACTTTTAGGTGTAATATTAGCATATTTAATTATTATGAAAGAAGCTAAAAAACAAAAACTAAATTCAGATGTTATGTTCAATATAATTTTTTATGGTTTGTTAGTAGGTATACTTGGTGCAAGAATATATTACGTAGTTTTTAATATAGAATACTATGCTCATCATTTAGACGAAATAATTAAAATATGGTATGGAGGTCTTGCAATACATGGAGGAATAATTGCAGGAGCCTTGGTCGTATATTTATATTCTAAAAAGAAGAACATTTCCTTTTTTAGATTAACAGACATAATTTTACCTGGTGTAATAATCGCACAAGCATTTGGTAGATGGGGAAATTTCTTTAATCAAGAAGCATATGGAATGTCAGTTAGTTTAGAAACATTACATAAATTATTAGTACCTGATTTCATAATAAAAGGTATGTATATAAATGGTTCATATTATTTACCAACATTTTATTTTGAAAGTATATGTTGTTTAATAGGATTTATAATTATGTTAATAGTAAGAAATAAAACTAATAGAAAAGGTTTAATAACATCATTATATTTAATATGGTATGGATTTGTAAGATTTATAATTGAAATATTTAGGACGGATAGTCTTATGTTATTTAATTTAAAAATTGCTATTATTATTTCAGGATTAATGATAATCTTAGGAATAATTATATTAATAAAAAGTATGAATAATAAAATAAGTAAGGAGTGATACTATGACATTTTCAGGAAGAATAAAAGAAGAAATATCTAAAACTGAAATAGATAAAATAGAAGCAATATCAGAATTATCTGGTATATTATGTACAAATGCAGATATTAAATTATATTCTATAAGAGTTCAAACTGAAAATCTAAATGCCGCGAACAGAATCTTTAAGATAGTAAAGGACGTATACAACGTAACAAGCAATATAACTGTAAGAAAGAATTACAATTTTAAGAAAAATGAAATATATATCATTGAAATAAAGAAAAATGTTCCTGAAATAATTAAAGATATTGGTTTAATAGGAGAAACTGGATTTATTATTTCTGAAATACCAAATGAAGAAATTGTTGCAGATGAAAATTTAAAAAGTGCATTTATAAGAGGATGTTTCTTAATAAGTGGTTCAGTTAATGATCCAAAAACAAGTAGATATCACTTAGAAATAATTTCTAATAATGTTAAACATGCAGAATTTTTAAAAGATTTAATTAATAGTTATAATCTTAATTCTAAAGTGTTAAGAAGAAAAAAGGGTTATATGGTTTATATTAAAGAATCAGAAAAGATTAGTGATTTCTTAAAAGTAATAAAAGCATTTAATGGTGTTATGTACTTTGAAGATATTAGAATATATAGAGAAAAAGTTAATATGAATAATAGAATTAATAACTGCGAACAAGCTAATGTAGAAAAATCTATGGCATCATCTAATAAACAAATATCAGATATTAATTATATTAAAGATAAAGATGCATATGATTTACTTGATGAAAGAGTAAAACAAGTAGCGGAATATAGAGTTAAATATCCAGATAGTTCATTAATAGAACTTAGTCAAATAATATCAGTAGAGACTAATAATAAGATTACTAAATCTTGTGTTAATCATAGATTAAGAAAGATTAAAGATTTAGCGGATAAATTAAGAAGTAAATAATAAATTAAAAATTATTAACTTGTAATTAAAGACTTTATGTCTTTTTTTATTTGTGGTATAATGCTAGTAAGGTGAAAATATGAATAAAAAGGAATTTAGAACTTTAGATGAACAGGTAGATATTCTAAAGAATAAGGGTTTAATTATTAATAATGAAGAACAAGTAAAAGAAATACTTCTTAGAGAAAACTATTTCTTTATTAATGGTTATAGAACTATGTTCTATGATAAAAACAGAAAGTTTATAAAAGGAACTACTTTTAGTGAATTATATTCTGCATTCTTATTTGATAGAAATTTAAGAAATGTATTGTTTAAAAATTTATTAGTTTTAGAAAATAATATTAAAAGTATAATATCATATCAATTAAGTAAGAAATATGGTTATAAAGAATCTGACTATCTAAATCCTAAGAATTTCACCAGAGATATTAAGGAAGCTAGAAGAGTAGATGATGTTTTAAGTAAAATGAAAAGACAAATTAGAATAAATGGAGAAAAACATACTGCTACTTTTCACTATATGAGTAAATATAAATATGTTCCTCTTTGGATTTTAGTAAAAGTATTATCATTTGGTTTAATAAATGAATTATTTGGAATACTAAAAGAAGAAGATAAACAAGAGATTGCGGATATATATGGTTTAGATAAAGAAACTTTAAAAATATATATTCAGTTATTATCTAATTATAGAAATTTATGTGCACATGAAGATATAGTATTTGATCATAAGACACAAGTATATATAGATGATACTAAATATCATAGTTTATTAGGTTTAAAGCAAAATGGTTTAGGTGAATATATACAAGGTAAAACTGATTTATTCGCAGTTGTTATTATATTTAAACAAATGCTTCAAAAAGAAAGATTTAGGGATTTTATGAGAGAACTTAATGCAACTTTTGAGGTATTTGATAATAATGTTGAAGTTATTACAAATGAAAAATTATTTGAGAGAATGGGATTTCCACAAAATTATATGGATATAATAGATATGTAGGAGATGGTTAAGTTGAATAAAAGAAGAATATTAAAATACTTTTTATTCTATGTATTCACAATTATTAGTTCTATTGTCGCAGTTATTCTTTATTTAAAATATTATCCAATTAAATCTAAAGTAATTACTGAGACAGTTAATAAGACTATGGTTAGTGAACAAGGGATAGAAGAAGCAATTGGTGGAGTATATGATGCTGTTGTTACAGTACAAAGTTATTCTAATGGACAATTAATAGGTACAGGATCAGGATTTGTATATAAAAAAGAAGATAAAGGATATTTATTAACAAATAACCACGTTATTGATGGAGCATCTAGTTATAAAGTATTATTACAAAATGGTGAAGAAGTAGATGCAAAATTATTAGGATGTGATGAATATTCCGATTTAGCAGTTTTATCTATAGATAAAGATAAAGTAATAAAGGTTGCTAAATTAGGTGATAGTGAGTTAATTACAGTTGGGAATACTGTATTTACTGTAGGATCACCAATGGGTAGTGAATATAGTGGATCTGTTACAAGAGGTATAGTATCTGCTAAAGAAAGAACGATAGAAACAGATGATGTTGTAACTAAAGTTATTCAAACAGATGCTGCTATAAATCCAGGTAACTCAGGAGGGCCACTTGTTAATATGGCAGGAGAAGTAATTGGTATTACTTCAATGAAACTTGCACAAGAAGAAATAGAAGGTATGGGATTTGCAATTCCAATAAATGATGCAAAAGTATATGTTCAAAGTTTAGAAAAAGGTGAAAATATAAGTAGACCTATTCTAGGAGTATCATTAATAAATGTAACTGATAGATATAGATTATACTATTATAGAATTAATGTAGATTCTTCTATTACATCTGGTGCTGTAGTTGCAGAAGTACAAAATGGTGGAGGAGCAGCTAAAGCAGGTCTTAAAAAAGGAGATGTAATAGTAAAAATAGATGATAAAGATATAGACAATATTTCTAGATTAAGATATAATTTATATCAATATAAGATAGGAGATAAAGTAAAAGTAACATATATAAGAGATGGAAAAACAAAGACTACAGAAGTTACTTTGGAAGGAAATTAGAATATGAAAAATGGAAAAAGAACATTTGCGATAATTGGAATAATAGTATTAGTATTAATGATTGGATTAATATTAGTATTTAATTTTAGTAAAGGATTTAGACAAGAATTAAGAGTTAAGAACATGGCGGCTTCTTTCTATAAATACTATTATGAAGATAATTCTGATAAAAAAGATAAAGATGAAATTAAAGTATTTTTATCAAATTATGCTGCATCAGGTTTAAGAGTAAGATTAGGTGATATGGAAACATATATTGATACACATAAAGTAGAAAATTATAAGATTTTAAAGAATTGTGATAAAGAAAAAACATCAGTTATTATTTATCCTAAATCACCTTATGGTAAAACAAATTTTACTGTTAAAGTAAACATGAATTGTAAAAAATAAAAGAAAGTAATAGACTTTCTTTTTTTTAGTGTTATAATCTTTAAAAGAGGTGAATTATGGTATTAAGTTTGGCAGATGATTTTATAAGTTATTTATATGATACAGATCAATTAGATGAGTTCTGTGGATTAAAAAAGGAAGAGGAAAAATGTATTAATTGTGGTACAGAATTAAAACAAATTAAATCTACAGTTAACTATTGTCCTACTTGTAAATGTGAAGTTTTAGTTAATAATAAAGCTAAGAAATTAACATATACAAATAGACAAGTTAATTAATAGAAAGGATAGTATTATGGATAAATCATATTTTGATGGTGGATTATTTCAATTAATTGGGTGGAAAATACTTGGAGGATTAATAACAGCGGTTACTTTAGGTATTTGTTATCCTTGGGCAGTATGCATGGTATATAATTGGGAAATTAAGCATACTGTAATAAATGGTAAAAGATTAAAATTTGATGGTACTGCAATAGGACTATTTGGCAATTGGATTAAATGGTTACTATTAACTATAATTACATTAGGTATTTATGGATTTTGGGTATCTATTGCTATTAAAAAATGGAAAGTAAAACATACTAGTTTTGCAGAATAATAAAAATGTGATATAATATATTTAACATCTTATAAAGAGAGACGGAGGGACCAGCCCTATGAAGTCTCACCAACCTATTAAGTTAGGTGGTAATGCTGGATCTATAAGATAACTTATAAGAACTCAAGGTTATCTTGAGTTCTTTTATTATTTATAAGGTGTTAGGAAGGAGGAAAAATATTAAGAGTATTAAAAATATGTCTTTTAAAGAATTAGATGATCTTATTGATAAATTACCAAGAACATATATGAAAGCAATAAAATATCAATCTATATTAAAAGAAAGACCGGATTATATTCCGAAACACATTAGAAATAATAAGAAAGAAGGTATAAAATGATTGAAAAAGTTAATCCTAGTCATCCAGATAAGGTGGCAGATAGAATATCAGGGGCAATAGTAGATTTGGCATATGTTAAAAGTGAAAATCCTAAGATAGCGGTAGAACTATTATTAGGTCATGGAAATTGTCATATTATAATAGAAACAAGTGAAATATTTACTTATGATGAAATTAATGAAATAGTAAAAAGAATAGGAGGTAATCTAAAACTAGATTTACAAATAGTAAAACAAGATCCACATTTAGCACATAATCAAGATAATAGTATTAAATGTGGGGATAATGGAATATTTAAAGGTGTACCATTAAGAGAAGAAGATAAGAAATTATCTAAGATTGCGCATGATTTATATGATATAACTCACTCTGATGGTAAGTATGTTTTAGATGGTGATAAGTTGATTATTTGTCAAAGTAATATATCTAATCAAGAATTAGAAAAACTATATCCTAAAGCCATAATAAACCCATTAGGAGAATGGACTGGAGGTTCTGATGTAGATTCAGGAGCGACTAATAGAAAACTAGGTTCAGATATGGCTTTATCAGTAACTGGAGGAGGTCTTCATGGAAAAGACTTATCTAAGTCAGATGTTTCTATAAATATATATGCATTTTTAAAAGCACAAGAAACAGGTAAAGTACAAGAATTTAGTTGTGCAATAGGAGATGAATATATTGATAGTAAACCATATTCAGAAATAGTAGATATTGCTAGAGACTATATTAATAATATTGGTGGATTTGAAAAGTTAGCAGAATGGGGTCTTTACTAACAATGTAGTATAATTGTAGTAAAATTGTAGAAAAGTGTTGACTTTTCTTTTTTTTGGTGTTAATTTATTACTCGAGGAGTGAAATTTATGGAAAATAAAACTAGCGCAATTAATATACAGGTAGATACTAATGTAAAAAAAGAAGCTACTATGGTACTTACAGAACTTGGTTTATCAATGAGTTCAGCAATAAATTTATTTTTAAAACAAGTAGTTAAAAAGAATGGTATACCATTTGAAGTTACTAATGCTGTGGAGAATAAGAAAATACTAGATGTAGTATGTGCATTAATAATGAAAGATGGTAAATGTTTAATAGCAAGAAGAAATAAAGATGATCATTTGAAAGGAAAATGGGAATTCCCTGGAGGAAGAAGACAAGGTCTTGAAGATGAAAAGAAGACACTTGATAGAGCATTTAAAGAAATATTCCACATAGAAACTGATATTAAAGATTATGTTACTCATAGTATATGTGAATATCCTGGCCATATAGTAGATTTAAAATTATATGAATGTGATTACAAGAGTGGAGAATTTGATTTATCAATTCATTCTGAATATAAATGGATTAATATAGAAGAATTATTAGATTATGATTTAGCAGATGCAGATATTATATTATCTAAATTTTTAATTAAGAGATATATAGAAGGAACAAGAGGTGAATAATATGGTAGATTTAAAGAAACTACAAGAAGAAATATATGATAATAAAGTTAAACATGGTTTTAATGTTACTGATTTAAAAGAAGAATTTTGTTATACATATGCAGAATTAAGTGAAGCTTATATGGCTTGGCTTAAAGGAAAAGATGATTATGGAGAAGAACTAGCGGATGTAGCAATATTCTTATTAGGTATTGCAGAAATATCTGGTGTTGATTTAGAAAAAGAAATAATTAATAAAATGAATAAAAATAAAAAAAGAAAATATGAAATAAGAAATGGAGTTCCAATTAGAATCGAAGGATAGGGGGATTAAAATGAGTGAACCAATTATTAATGATTATATTGAATTAGATGAAGAAGAAACAAGAGAATTATTTAACAAATATGATAGAGATGAATTAGAAGAATTTGATTTTATATTTTATTTTGCTATGAGTTATGATTTAACAAAAACTAAAAAAATATTAGAAGAAGTATATAATGAAAAAGAATATTCATATAATGGTACAGAAGATTCAAGTATTATGGATAAAAATAAAGATCTTAGTATGAGAGAATTAAATTATCTATATAATTTATTAGATGATGGATGGATGTGTACTGTTAATACAAGAGAATTCTTTGACTATTCTGATGAAGGAAAAGAATTAAGTAGAATGAGAGATATAGTATATAAAGAAATGAATAACAGAATAAATAAAAATACTAAAAAGAATATATTAACTATTTAATATTATTAAAAAATGAGAATTAATACTCATTTTTTTTATGGTATAATCCTATATAGGAAGTGAATTATATGCAATATTTATTATTAATATCAGTATTACCAGTTGTAATACTATTATTCTTAGTATATAAACTAGATAAGAAAAAAGAACCAAAAAAGATGTTATTAACTTCATTATTATGGGGTGCTCTAATATCTATTCCAATAGTAATAGTAGAACTAATAATAGATTTATTCATACCTGATAAATCAATATTTCATATACTTAATGTATTTATAGGAGTCGCACTAATAGAAGAAGGATTTAAATGGTTAGTAGTTAAATATAAATATAAGAAAGATGAATTTGATGAAACTTATGATGGAATAGTATATGCAGTATTTGTATCATTAGGTTTTGCATTAGTAGAAAATGTATTATATGTATGTACTAAGGGTATGGGAACTGGTGTATTAAGAGCATTAACTGCTGTTCCAGGACATGCATATTATGGCGTTATTATGGGTTATTATTTTGGACAAGCAAAAATGGCTAAGATAAAAAAAGATTCTTCTAAAGAAAAGAATCAATTATTATTAAGTATATTAATACCAGTATTATTTCATGGTATATATGATGTATTATTAGTGGAAAACTTACTATGTATATTACTATGGTTTATATTTGTTGTATTTGTTAATATATATTCAATTAGATTACTGTTTAAAGCATCTAAGAATAATACTAAATATATAAAAGGTAAGTATTGTATTATGTGTGGTACTTATGTAGAAGATATGAATTATTGTCCAGAATGTGGATATAAAAACGAATAATAATTTTTATTCGTTTTTTTATGTTATAATCAAAATAAGGAGGAAAGCAATATGTTTAACGATGATAAAAACCCATTTTCTCATAGTAGTTCAAGTAGTTCTTTCAGTCATAATTCTAATGGTACTTCAAGTAGTACTTTCTCAAGTGGAAGTAGTTCATTTAGCCATCATTCAGATGGATCATCAAGCCATAGTTTTACAACTGGAAATACAACAATAAGTCATAATTCAGATGGAACAACTAGTCATAGTTTTACATCTGGTAATACTACTATATCTCATAAATCAGATGGATCTACTATAACAAGTTTTACTAATAGATTTAATCATGATAAATAAAAAGAACTAGTCTTTTGACTAGTTCTTTTTATTTATATATTTCTTACCACTTCTTTTAAAAACATGTCCTTTTAGATTTTCATCAAGTTTATATTCTAATATATTACCATCTTCGTTATTAGTAGATATAAATGTATTATTTTCTTTATTAAAGTATAATAATTTACTATCATATTTTTCTTGTTTATTTAAATCTACAAAGACTCTTACAACTCTATAAAATGTATTTGGTCTATCTAATGTATCCATTAATACATTATATTCATTATCAGATAAACTAAAATAATCATCTTCAGTATTCATAGTAGATTTAACTTCTAATAATACTTCTTTTCTTTTACCATCATAACCCATGGCACTCCAATACATATCATAACCATATCCATTACCAAAATCTTTTGCAACAAAATCACCATCATCTGGTAATACATTTTTTAAAGTATTATATTCTCCAACAATACCTACTTTAGAAGATTTATAATCTCTTATAACATCATTTATATCCCAGTTAGTAACACCTCTAACTCTATAATCATATTCTATACCTATTTTAAAAGAATTAAAATCATCAGGATATTCCCCATTACATATTTTCTTTAATCTATCTAATTCAGTTTCATAATCATCATATTTAGTTAATCCATATCCATATACATTTTTATTCTCATAAGCATGTTCTGATATTTTATTTATAACTTCTTCATCTATTTCACATTTACCTTCATTTTGTAAGAACCATAAACATCCTTTAACAAACTTATAATATTCTCCAAAATAATCTGAATCATGTTGAATAGTGGAATAAAAATAAGTACTAGTATTATCTCTATGAAATAAAAAAGGTAAATATTTAGATAATTCTACAATTTTATAATATTTATAATCATCAGATATATTTATTGATCTAATTAAATCTTCATTATTAAATTTTTTATTGAATAATTCTACAAACATATTCTTAATAATCATAGATTTAGGATCTCTTGGATTAGATTTTATATAACTTTTAACTCTACTAAAAGAAGAACTATTTTCTCCAATAGGTTTATTATGTTTTATTATATCCCAAACTATTTCAAAATCTTTCATAGTAGCCATACTAAAACCCCCAAAACATAGTTTGTTATTCTAACATATAATAAAAAAAATGTAAATTACTCATTAAGTAATTTACATTCATGATCATATAAAAACTCATTAACAGTACCTACATCATATATATGTTCTTTAAAACAAAATCTAATAATTAAATCAAAAGTAGTATTCATAGGTAAAGAATATGATGCACTTTCTAGTAATTCTTCTATTTCTTTTTCACTTAATTCTAATCCTAGTCCAAGAAGTATTACTGTTTCTTTAGAAGGATGATAATCTTTATTACTTCTAATCTTACTAAATAACCTTCTATCTATATCTACTTTATTATATAGATCTGAATCTTTTAATTCTCTTTCATCAATTAACTTAAATAATTTAGTTTGAAATGTATCTTCATCTTTATTCTCATTTATATAATTAATAATACTAGCTTCAGCGCATTCAATATCAGCTAAAACTGCGCCAGTCCCCATCATCTTAGAACTTCTAAATAAAGAACCTCTTTCTACTGGTTTTAAATATAAATCTAAATACTCATTTAACTTTTTCTTTATATTCATAAATGTCTCCTTTTAAGCGACCAATATCACTTTTATATACGATATTATTATATCAGAAAAGGAGAGGAAAGATATG
>Ga0129307_1003160_pt1 | contig 10954 bp, 7 predicted proteins | sample P1105metagenome_FD_94437 | JGI IMG/M metagenome (GOLD analysis project Ga0129307, IMG submission 94437) | Capybara group fecal microbial communities from Wisconsin, USA - P1105 metagenome | ecosystem: Host-associated > Mammals > Digestive system > Large intestine > Fecal | place: USA: Wisconsin... | reverse complement strand
AGCGTATCTCAGATTTATTACCTGACTTTTGGCATCCAGCAAAACACGTTCCGGTTTTTTCAGTTTCGGATTAGAAGGATTGAAGACATATTCTTCATCCGACTTTGAATCATATTTTCTTTTTTCCTCCGGATTTGATAAAACTACATATGCCTCCAGTATCTCCAACGCCTTTGGCTCATCAGTGTAAATTACGTCTTTAAGTTTATCTATTGTCTTATCGTTTAGTTCTTGCGGTTTAAAGTATTTTTCAATTCCGAGAATGTCGTAGTATTTTTTCATAGTATAATAATTATTATTTTATAATTTTAATATATTTTCACTCAAAACCTCAAAATATATAATTTGACAAATTAATTATTTACTGTTCTAGGGCGTATTCTTGAAAACTAAGTTCTACAAATTTGTTTACTTTTATGTCGTAAGGCACTTTAGCTAAATATATTTGATCATTATATAAATTGATTATAATGACCTTCTCCTTGCAATTCCAATATGATTTAATATTCTCAATATAATCTTCCGGATTCTCTTTGCAATCTAATTGGAGAATATAACCTTTTTCCACCAAAAGATTCACTATAATAAAACCAAGAATACCGTTTTTCTTTTCATTAATATATTCATCTAGGGAAAACCAAATGCGATTCAAATTATACTTTTGCCACATATCTTTATCACTTAAACTATCATAATCAATAATTATTTGTTCAACATATCCACGAAATTCATTTGGAATAATCTCATCCAATTCCGGCATGACAGATACTGATTTTTCAACACCTATGCCTTCATCTGATTTATTTATTATTGATTTATTTATTATTTCTTCAGTAATATCGGATCTATTCAAACCTAAGTTTTCTTTGTAATGAACTAAATCATAAGGATAATGAATACTATTTGCTAACACTGAATCATCTAGTTTTAATATTTTAGTCACAACTCCCGCTTCATAACTCCATAAACCAACGTAACCGACTTGCTTAGGAAAATTATTCCAACCACAATCAGAATGACCTTTTATCCATTGTTCTTCCGTGTAATTAGCTAGTTTTTCTCCTGCTTTAACTTTATCCTCTTTAGCTAACTCTATTATTTCCATAAGAATGCGATACGGTTTTTCTCTACTAAATTGATTGGATATAATTGACCTTTTTAACCCGTATGATTTAACAATAAAATCAAACAAAAAATCATTAAGTCCAACTTCGTCCATTTTATTGACAAAGGCTTGAAGGATTTCCTTTTTTACTCCTAAAAGAATTCCAATTGAAATGTACTGTATGATATTTATGTAGCCTATATTAAGGTTAACTTCAGTAATATATGGCAAACTCTTAAAATAAATATCTTCTAACGACTCGCATTTTAATCCTAAAGAATATTTTGCATTCAAAACCACTAGACTTTCACTCGCTATAGACATCTTTGTTGAGAAAATAATATCCTTGTTATCTCTTGGGAATCTCTTTATTCCCTTCAAAGAGTCTTCTTCTAACTGCTTTATCTCTTTTATATCATCTTCAATAAAACTTATATTATCGGATATATCTGATTTTAATATATTTTCGTCACATTGATAATCTCGCATAATTCCTCCTTAAGGCCATTCTCTTAATATTGAAACAATACCATTTTTCTCTTCAAGTAAAAATGTTTTAACGATTCCATTTGAATCCACTTTTGACAAAATACGAGCTACTTCTCCTCTGTTGAATGCTTTTTCAATTTCCTTTGCTAGGGCTCTATCGCCACCTACAGCTTGCAAAATTCTATTATTATTTGTTTGTCTTCCAAATAACCAATTTTCAGACATCTGCATTCCATCTAAAGTATTTCTTGATAGTTGCGATTGTCCAAATTTTGCCTCATCAATAACATATTTAATATTAGACTGCGAATTAGTATTTTTATATAATCCATCTATACCCTTTACAATTTTATCATCCAAAGAAGAGGGTGCATCTCGTCCTATAGATTCTAATTCGTATCCAGCATCAGTTATTTTTTCATTATTTTGTAAATTATAGTCTGCTTTATATTCTCCAAAATTGCATTTATTCGTATTATTTGCGTTATCCGGATTAAAATTGTCAAACGAACTTGTTTCCGAACTATTTTGTTTAGCCGTATTGGCAACATCGCTAACTGCATTTTCTGCATCGTCGGCAAAATCATCGACATGATCTGCTACATCATCCGTTAAATCATCTACATGTTTTGCTGCATCGTCTGCCATGTTTGAAGCGCTTTTACCAATTGAATTAATTTCTTTAAGACTTTTTAACCCTCCTATCGCTTCAAAAGCCGAAAAACCTATCTCAATAACGCCTCCTTCAACATCCCCTTGATAAATCTTAACAGATCCCTCATATATTCCAAAAGCTCCATCTCCAATAAGAAGAAGTGCCGCCGCTTGTGTTCCAGGGCAAGCAATCGAAGCCACTAAAGCAGCTATTCCTAGAGCCGACTTTGCTGCTTTGATTTTTTCCATCGACTTGTCTACATCTCTTTCGACATCTAGAAATGTATCAACTAAAACATCGTTAGCATATGTATTTCTTACCTGTGCTTGAATAATCTTTTCATAATCTTCAGGATTACTGCTTATCAAATCATTTACTGCTTCATCACCGAATGTTTTTCTTAGAGTCTGATCTGCTTCATATCTAAAGTAATCAACCATATCCTTTTCAATATAGCCATTATCAAAACGCCATGCAGAAAAGTCCTGAATACATTTCATATATTCCTTCTGAGAAATATATCTACCACCAAAAGCATTTACCGACTCATTTAATTCAAATGTGTAAGTATATCCAGGGGCCTCATCAGGGCCATGCTTTCCATCTCCTCCTTTATAGGTGATTATCACTTTGTTTCCATCAATTTTTACATCAATATTACCTTCATAATCAGCGAATACCGTCTCTTTTAACTTATCCTGTAATTCTCGAATAACAATATCCTCTTCTTTATATGAGGCAATCGGCATATCTCCATTTTTATCATTATCGTAAGCAGCCTGGATAATCATCTTTTCATTCGACTTCAAATATATTCCCGTCGAATTATAATTTCCATCTTCTCGAATGTATTTAAACAACTGCATTTCTCGGTTAGTTTTTGCATCAAACACATTTCCATTATTAATATAATCATCCATATGACCAAATTTAGTTAAATATGCATAATACTCACATTCATATAAGCCAGTGGGATCATTTGTTAATGTGTTATATACACCAACTTTGCTTTTGTTATTGCCCCATCCGAATTTATTTTCAAATATGTATTTTGCTCCTCTAACAGACTCTATTCCTTCCGTGTAATCATACATAGCTCCATACATATAATCATACCAAAGATTAAAACTATTATCTGGTTCAATCTCTCTGTTTGAATACATGGATCTTACTCTTTCAGAATCAATAGGGCCTAAACTATCAGTTTGTTCTCCCATGCCAGATATACAGTCAACTAGAAAATAACTGGAATAATAATATTCGCATAGTCTGGCTTTCTTTCCTTCTGGGCTTATGTCATAAAAAGTATCTACAACATCATCTTCTGTTACCTGAAGATCACGCGGAATGGTTAAATGCTCGTCCATCCACCATTTAGGCATTTCTTTTCCTGTAAGGTCACCATCTTTATCTACCGACATCCAATATGAAACAATTTTTAATCTTTCTTCTTCAGAATAACCATCTAAGCAATTATCATAAACGAATGAAAAATCCTCGGTATGATCTGCAGAATTCAAGCCGTACTCAGTCCAGTGCTGAATATTTCCTTCAAGAATAGCTATTCTAGCAAGATACCAATTCCTATTATTAGGATCCTGCTCCATAGCTTTTTCCAAGGCATCTTTTTGTTCATACAAATCGGACAGATTTTTTCCTACTTCTGTGGATTTATCAAATTCTTTTTCGGTATACTCCCATAAAGTTTCAGATGAGTCAGTCGCAAACGCATTATCTTTAAAAGCATAATCCGCATAACTATCATATGCATTCTTCAAGTCCTGTCTGGACTTATTTATATCTTCATCCGAAGCACCTTCAGACAAAAGATCCATAAGATTTTTGGCTGCTGTTCTTAGACCGGAAGATTTTTGAAATAATAACGCAGAAGCCGTATTAATCTCATCATATTTTTTTTCTTTTTTAAGATAGAAATCATAGGTTTGATATGCGCTGCTCGCTAAACCATCATAATGACTTCCTTCACTTCTCCAGTGATTTGCCATTTCTACACTTGTAGCCTTATAAGCTTTTTCATAGCAGGAGCTGGCTTCTCCTCTATATCTGTCATATTCACTTTTAGCACTTCTTTGTCCTTGGATAATAGTGATACCATCCAATACTTCATCGCCTACAAGTTCTATAAAAGAGTCTGCTTCCATTATATCCAAGTTATTAGCTTCAATTAATGTGGCTATAATTGCAGAATAATTAAGAACTTTATCTTTAAAAGCTTTTATAGCTTCTCCTGAAGAAGATGAATCCGTAACAATTGAATTCACATCTGTTTTTAAGCTTTCATATACCAAGTTTTCGTTTTGTAAATAAATTTTATACTGTCCGCATGAACTTTTTATTGATGATGGCTTTAAACTGGAATTATAATTCATACTCTTTACCCTTAACTAAATGTATTATCCCCTATTGCAGTGTTGTCGTAATTTTCCATGGTTGTAATTATTTTATCAATACAACCGGTTTCAATATTCATTCTTCCTATCAGTTTAGCTCTTGAACCTTTTGCACTTGAATGTGCATCTCGAAGTCTAAAATTACCTGAGATATCAACAAAATTATCTATCGAAACAACTTCATCAGTAAATGTCCCTAAAGTTTTGTTTACATCATCCTTGTGTCCCTTTAAGGCTTCTTTATTAATATCTATAGTCATATTGCAATTATTCTCCTTCCTCTACTTCCTCTTCGTTATCGTTGTTTTTTTCTATCTCTTCTAATTCTTCAATTTCCTCTTCACATTTTCTCAACTGCATATTCAACTCATCACTTATTTCTTCATAACTTTGGTTTTCTTTCTTATGCATCATATCCAGAAACAAATATTTTTCAATAAAAAAACGTCTGTCTTCCTCGCTTAAACTGTTTTGATCCAAAATAAAATTAGTGTTCCGAATATTATATTCATACTCATCATTTAATATTTCGTGAGAGTTTTCAACTATTCTTTTATTCTCTTTTATTTGAAACTGTTGATTTTGTAATTCTTCCTTTTTATTGTCAGCCATATCTCACTATTTCTCAAATCTTATTATTGTTCCATTACGAAGATTATAATCCTTCAGCATCGTATTGCCTTTGATCAACGCAATAGGATTCTCAGTACAAAGATAGCACTGGCTTGAATCTTCAAGATTTAAACCAAGACGAAGACCTTGATTTAAACCATTTAGAAGATCATTGGCTGTTATGTCCAAAGGAACCTCAATATCAATTCTCTGCTTGGTCTTTGCACGTTCAAAAACCATAATAATTGTATCATCCATAATGAATCTCCCAATTACTAATCTATGAAAAACTTAAACTCTACATCTGCCAATTTAATAACATCTTCATTCTTAATAGCCACTTCTTCCTGTGGATTAATCTTTTCTCCGTTAACGAATGATCCGTTAAGAGAACTTAAGTCCTTGGCAAAGTAATTTCCGTCTTTACGAATAATAGCCAAGTGTGTACGGCTGACTGATTTACTGTCTATCGCATAGTCTGCTTTTTGAATACTCTTTCCAAGAATAAATTCATCCTTATCAATATCTATTCTTCTGTCGTCGTTTGTTAAAAGATGAGAATGCACTTTAGCGGCTTCTTTATTATCGTTTTCAATTACCGATAAAACAGTCGTATCTTCTTCATTGAATGTTATGGATTTGCTGGATGGTGCAAATCCGGTAAGACTAGTTAATTTTTCGCTTGTTGCTATTTTTTCGGAATTGCCTGCTTTATCAAGTTGAGCCGACATTCTAACTCTTGTTAAATATTCCGATTTATCCAAAGCAGAAACATTTTGCTTTTTATTTTTCGAATTAGAGGGAACAAAAGGTCCATTATTGGTAGGTGCCCTCTTTGCATCTATCTCTGCCTTTTCTCTTTCTTTTTTCTTCTTCCTTTTCTTTATAATAATCATGACTATTACAAAGATAATAATACCAAGAAGCAGAACACCGGATACTATAATAAACACCAGTGTCATCGTATCCATTTTTTCTTCAATCACCAGACCATCCTGAGCTTCAGTCAGTAATCTATACGCCTCATCAACCTCTTCCTGTGTTGCTTCTTCACTGATGATCACGCTTCTTGCGTTCTGGATCTGCTCTTTCATCGCAGCAGCTGTTTCTTCTGTATACATATCAAAATCAAGTTTTTCAGCTATATCTGTAGCCGCAATCAGAACCTGTTTTTCAACCGGTTTTACAGTATGGTCGGCAACTTCTATAGCTATACCAAGCGTCTTTAATGCCACGGCTATCTCTTTTGAACTCAGAGCATTCTTATGTGTTCCGTCAACACTGTTCTGTATCATTCCGACAAACTCTTCATTCTCGTTGAATACAGCCTCTCCTCTTTGTTCCCAGTCAAGTGGTGAATCAAATTGAATATACTTTATTCCATTGATCTGATTTTCATTTACCGCAAAACCCGTATGAACATTCGATTCATAATTTAGAATGTACAGTTCCTGTGCTGATTTTATATTCTCTTCATCGATATCAAAAACTACACTGTTATGATTATATATTTTGCTTGACAAATCCAGCACCGCAAGATTCATAGATTCACTGACATTATTGATCGAAGCTGTGATCTGAATATCTTTTTCTACGGTAACTTTTATGATTTGAGTAACGTTATCCCTCTTATCTTCCTCAATAGCAAGTTCATCATAAAAAGCCTGCAATTCTTCACCGGTTGCTCTTACATCAAAAGCATTAGTTATAATGTTTGATGCCCCGCCATCATCATCCATACCCACAAGTATTCCGTATGAAGAACGAAGCATCTTTTCATTTCCATCATATTCAAGATACAAATCATAAGGAATTACGCATTTGTTATTTTTAAATTTTTCTCCGTCTGCTTTTGCTGTTATCGGAAGTAATAATAAAACAGTAAATACTACAAAAAAGCTTAATAACTTTTTTTTCACGACCGCGTCACCTCTGTCTAATTATTTTTGTTTACTATCATTTTAACCCTGCTAAGTTCATTACCAAGCGACATAAATGCATCGCCAAACAACGGTTTCTTGTTGTTCTCCTTAAAGAACTGCAAAGGCATATCTACTATCTTCTGATCTGCAGCGCTGTCAAATACGAACAGATATCTGTCGTCTCTCATGGATTTTAGAACTTGAGACATTGAATATGCCGGGGATTGATTTTCCAAATCCGATAAGATTACAAAGACTTTCAAATTCTTGTATTTGCCAACAATATCGTTATAAAGTGCAAGAACATTTCGATCTGAATCGATAACTCCCTGCGCTTCTTTGGCATTTAACATCAGCACAATAAACGGCTCATTATTAACAGAATCGGTGTCACCTTTTAACATCAATTCGTAGCGTCCCTGTAAGATACCAAGTATCTCTTCAATGTATGTTTTTACATCCTCCGCGTTCCAGGAATATGAAACATTCTCCTTAGCCTGAACCAGTTTTTCTACTTCACGGCTGACTTTATCTATTACATACAACTTAGCTCTGTTTTCAAGACATTTATTAAGTATCTCATTAACAAGATAAGCAATGAATTCATTCTTTCCGATATCTTCTTTTCCGGAAATACCAAGTTTTTGAACCTGATCCATAGAAATACGTACAGGAGAAACATCCGAATATGCAATACCGACAGGAATGTCAAATTCGCCATATTTTTTGCCGTCAATAGACATAACATAATCCTTTGTGACAATATCAGGCACTTCGGGAATAAGTCCGATATTTCTGTAGTCTGCATATTTTGCATTCATTTCCTTTATAAACGAACGCATCATTTCAACTTTTTCGAATTCTTTCTCAGCATCAAAAGGAACATACATCTGACACTCATAGAAAACTTTATTAATCTCTACTATCGTACGTCCGGGAACCTCTTTGGGTGTAACCTTACATCTGTCAAATAACGCCGAATAGTCCATGGTGTTATTACATGTAAAAGATATTCTGGTTGCAAAGTTCGTCAAATATCTGAATCCGATTCCGCTAGACTGAGAATTGGTAATAACAACCGTAATTCCAAGAGAAAGACCGTCTCTGCAAATATTCAGAAAAACATCTTCCAGATTTCCCCTGAGTTCCTTAAAAGCAGTCAGATTCTCAAGGAAAATAACGATACTGGGCAAATCTTTATATCCGGCTTCCACATATGAAGAATATGATGTCACTCCGAGTTTGGAGAATGTTTCTCTTCTTATGACCATGGTCTCCTGCATCATCTTCATAAAGTTCTTAATCTTTTCATCATCAAATGCCGTGATAACACCACCGACGTGCTTCAAATTAGAAAAGTTTTTAAGAAACATTGAAGCAAAATCAAGAATATAAATACATACTTCGGAAGGAGTGTAATTAACCGCTATCTGCTTTATCATAGTCTGCAAAAGCGTAGTTTTTCCATATTGCGAGGAGCCAAGAATAAATACATTACCCTGCATCAAGTCTATGCTGTATTCACCCTGATACTGTCTCGAAGGATCATCATAGAATCCGATAGGAATAACAATTCCTTTTTCTTTTCTTTCGTATTCTTTTCCCGGTATACCGATATTTTCGGGTAACGGAGGCAGGCAAATATTGGGAAGTCTTTCGATTCCCTTCTTTTCGCAATAATCCTTAACATATTCAACCAAAGCATCCAACTGTGTCGCCGATGCATCAAGATTCTTGGGTTTTTGCTCAAAAAATACTTCTCTTCTTCCGCAAAGATTAACTGCCGAAAGTTTAAACTTTCTCGAATTACCCAATGTGTCGAACTGTGCGGGTGCACCACTGTAAGCAGACTGGAACAGTTGGAATATTTCATTGTTACCAACTTGCAGATATGCTCGACCGGGTTCTCTGATCTCAGCTGCAAGCGGGGACTTTAATACTTCATTACTGTCTTCCTTGTTCTGAACCTTCAAACAAAGTTTGAATTTAGAGTTACTCCAAATCTGATCGTTTACAACACCTGAAGGTTTCTGTGTAGCCAATATCAAATGTATGCCGAGGCTTCGACCAATACGTGCTGCGGAAATAAGCTCTTTCATAAACTCAGGCTGATCGGTCTTAAGTTCCGCAAACTCATCGACAATCAAAATCAAATGAGGAAGCGCTGTTTCAACCTCACCTTTTTTAAACAATTTAATATAGTCGTCTATCTTATTGACATTAGCTTTTGCAAAGAGCTCCTGTCTCTTGATTAACTCTGCCTTAATTGAAAGGAGCGATCTGTCAATTTCTCTTCCGTCGATATTGGTAATGGCTCCGTTCAAATGCGGCAGATCTCTGAACTGGTTAACCATACCACCACCCTTAAAGTCGATAATGATAAATCCAACTTCATAAGGATGGAATAATGTTGCCATAGAGCATATATACGACTGAAGAATTTCACTCTTACCCGAACCTGTAGTACCTGCAACCAAACCGTGAGGGCCATGGAACTTTTCATGAAGATCGAGGCATACAACCTCATTACCGGTTTTAACACCAAGAGGAGCCGCCATACTTTCATAGATTCTGGAAGTATTCCACCTTTTCTCGAGTTCCAAGTCACTGATATTCATTATTTCCAAAAGTTCGAACAATGAAATATTCTTGGTAAGTGATCCTGCAAGGCTCGCTTCATCAACATATACACATCCAAGTTTCAATGCTGCCTGAGCAGCAATGTCGCCGGGAATATGCTCATATTCAAATCTCTGAGTTATCTCTCCGTCTTCAACATTTCTTATAAGTCCTTCATTACTGTCATCTTCAAGGAAAATCAGTTTGGTAGCATTATCATTTACCATTTCCTCATATTCCTCAAAGAAGAGGAACGAAAATCCAAGTTCTCCGGCTTTATCGAAATATTTTTTCAAAGGATGAGATGTTAATTTTTCTGATCTGTATGCAAAGACAACAAAATGAGGTAATTCAGAAATCTCTTCTTTTTTCATCTCATCTCTGCGCGAAAGTTCTCCATAAAGATATTCCAACAAAATCTTTGAACTGTCATCATCATACATAAAATTCCTGAGAATGCCTGAAGGTGAGGTTGTATTATGAAACCATCTTGCCCAATCAAAAAGTTGAACTTCATCTTCGTTAATTACGAACATGATTTGAACATCCTGATAAAAATGTTCGATTGCAATACTTAATGCAAGGTTCTTAACCATCTGATAAAGTTTTGTTCGGGTTCCGACGAATCCCAATGCATTGCAGTTTTTAATATCCAACAATACAGGCATGCCTTGGATATATTCATATTTTTCTCGAATACTTTTAGGATAATCCATAAGATAATCATCAGTATCCACATATTCATGAGTATTATATTTGACCGGATTTTTTGTCTTTACAATTCCGGTTCCGATTCTGACCATAAGGAAATCATCATGTTCTTTTTTCCTTGAGAAAAGTCTTGAATCAAAATCTGCAACCAATTGAATCTCTTCGTCCAAGGAAGGATTCTTCTGGCATGACAACTCATATTCTTTCTCGCGAATGCCGACAATGTATTCTTCACGTTCTTTTAAATAATCAAAATAATCTTTTTCTCTTTTTATCTCATCTTTTTTTGCTTTTTTCGAAGAAGAAACGTAAGCGCTTAATTATTGGGCGTAGCCCAAAATAAAAAGTACCACCGTGGTTTTCACCACAGCAGCACCTTGACAATTCACATATAATTGATTAAATCCTGTTGGCTTCATCGATTCGTCTT
>Ga0129307_1003159_pt1 | contig 10954 bp, 9 predicted proteins | sample P1105metagenome_FD_94437 | JGI IMG/M metagenome (GOLD analysis project Ga0129307, IMG submission 94437) | Capybara group fecal microbial communities from Wisconsin, USA - P1105 metagenome | ecosystem: Host-associated > Mammals > Digestive system > Large intestine > Fecal | place: USA: Wisconsin... | reverse complement strand
TTCCGGATTACATCCAGGGATCTGCATCCCAAAGAGCCTTGTAGCTGTCATAGTAGCCGGCGAAGGTCTTGGTGCAGGTTGCGTGATCCTGAAGATCCCACGGAATGTTCATGCTCTTGCACTGCTCGATGACGTCTGCATCCTGGAATGCAGCCATCATGCAGTTGGAAAGATACTGTACGATGGGCTCGGGCGTTCCGCCGGGCATCGTGATGGAACGGCTGTTGATCTGGATAACGTCAACGCCTGCTTCCTGATAGGTGGGAACGTCGGGAAGGAACTGGCTTCTCTCATATGCGCCCGTTGCAAGGGGCTTGATGGAGCCGTCGGCTACCCACTCGGTGGTGTCGCCTACGTTCAGGCAGAATGCATCGCAGTGATGTCCGACAACGCCCGTAAGCACTGCCGTATCGCCATCGAAGGGGATAACGTTGAACTCAACGCCTGCTGCTCTCTGGATCTGGATGATGGCCAGACCTTCGGAACCGGTCGCAGAGGTGCAGCCCATGGAGATCGTTCCGGGTGCTGCCTTTGCTGCGTCAATCAGGTCCTGAAGGGTGTTGTAGGGTGAATCGCCGGCTACGCCGATGATTCCGGGGTCGGACATGACGTTGCAGACATAGCAAAGGTTCTGAGGCATATAGTCTCTGCCAAGGCCAAGACCGGTGATGATCTGGGCAGTGGGTCCGAATCCGATCGTATAGCCGTCGTTCGGTGCCTTGAAGAACTGGCTCCAGCCCACGTCTCCGCCTGCGCCTTCTACGTTCTTAACGATCATGGTGTGCTTCCAGCCTTCCTTCTCCTCGATCTTGGCGAAGGCGATCCTGGTGACCATCTCGTTCGTGCCGCCTGCTGAGAACGGATAGATGAAAGTGATATCCTTTGCGGGATAATCTGCGGGAAGTCCGTCAGGTCTCTCTACGCTCCAGCCATCCTTTGCTTCAGGAGCGGCTGCTGCGGTGGTGGGGTTTGCTGCTGCCTGGGCTGCTGCGGTCGTAGCGGCCTGGGTAGCTGCTGCAGTGGTAGCTGCGGGTGCCTGGGTCTCTGCGGGCTTGCTGGTGCATGCTGCTACAGAAACGACCATGGCCGCCGCCATTGCAAGTGCAATGATTTTTTTCATAGCTTCTCTCTCCTTCTTTTCCAGAGGCAATGCCTCCAAAATGTTTCTTTAAAGGCTTACTGCCTCTAAATTCGTATTATACCGCTTCCGGCAATGAATTAAAAGAATAAATTGTCAAACAAACCACAAATAAGCCTGTACTCCCGGCCGGTTTATGCCTCCCGGGCCGGTCTGTTTTCATCATAGGGATTGACGTGGACGTTGCAGTGCTTTACCCCGGGGAATCCCGCTTCAATGCGGTCGTGAACGGAATGGGCGATGGTGTGCCCCTCTTCAACGGTGAGGGTCTTGTCTACGGCGATCTCTACCTCAACATATGAGCGGTCTCCGAACAGCCTGGTCAGCAGGCTGTCCACGGCCTTCACGCCTTCCGTTTCGGCAACGAGGCTGCGGATCTTTTCTTCTTCCTCCGGATCCAGCGCCCTGTCCATCATTTTATTGACGGAATCCATGAAAATGCCGATGGCCACCTTCACGATCAGTACGGCAATGATCACGCCCGCCACTGCATCCAGCTTGGGGAAGCCCAGCACGCCGCCCAGAATACCGGCAAAGCTGCCGACAGATGAAAGGGCGTCGGAGCGGTTGTCCCATGCTGCTGCCGTCAGGGCAGAGGAATTGATGAGCCGCGCGTGATAGATGGTGTAGCGGTACATGGCTTCCTTGACGATAATGGAAGTCGCCGCCGCGATCAGCGCGAGAATGCCGGGCGCCTCCACCGGGTCGATGCCCAGGATCTTGCGCATGCCGGCAAGGCCGATGCCGCCGCCTGCCAGGAAAAGCACAAAGGCAAGGATCATGGCCGCCACGCACTCGATGCGTTCATGGCCATAGGGATGCTCCTTGTCCGCAGGCTTTGTGGCAAAGCGCATGCTGATCATGACAATGAAGCCCGAAAGCGTATCCGAGGCCGAATGTACGGCATCGGACACCATGGCGCCCGAATGCGCCACGATACCGGCGAAGAGCTTAAAGACTGTCAGGATCAGGTTTCCGCTGATGCCAATAAGCGACACTTTTCTGGATATCCGTTCTCTCTGTACGGGATCCATGATTACTTCTGTTACACTTTTTCCCATAAAAAAACCTCCTGCGTATTCTGCGTTAACATGCAAGCAAATAATAATAATGTAATAAAATAACGCTTCGACGCCAAGGTTCAAGGGTTATGCAAGTAGTCTGCGCCGTCCGACTGTTCTCAGGTCTGATATTCAGTTTTGCAGTGCTGTTCCGGATGGAAAAACCGCCCCGGGCAGCAGTGTCTTACTCATATTATATAAAAGAAGTCTCTCTGTCAATCTCGAGGGAATCGCTATTTGTGTTTAATATTGAAACAATTTGGCGTTTGCGCGGGTTTTCCAAAAATATACCCCTTTCGTGCATTGATTAATTCTCTCTGTCATGCTAATATTATTGTGGTTATGAGCCGCATTTCAAATAACAAAACACAATTTTAAAAGGAGAAGAAACTATGAAAATGACAGTCTCACAGGCTATTGTTGAGATCATGGTCAAGGAAGGCATCAAGACAGCCTTCGGCATCCCCGGAGCAGGCATCAACCCTGTGTACAAGTACCTGGCCACCGCTCCCATCGCGCATTATACCATGCGTCATGAGGAAGCCTGCGTACATGCCGCAGACGGATATCAGAGAGCAAAGCACGAGATCGCTCTGGCCATCTGCTCTCAGGGCCCCGGAGCAACCAACTTCACCACCGGTCTCTATACTGCCCAGATCGACTCCATGCCTGTGCTGTGCGTCGTTGGCCAGGCCAACAGCACCCAGCTGAAGCAGGAGCCTTTCCAGTGCGTGGATATGCCTGAAATCGCAAAGACCATCTCCAAGTATGCAAAGTGCGTCATGAAGGCAGATGAGCTTCCCGAGATCATGAGAGAAGCCTTCTATCAGATGAGAGCCGGCCGTCCCGGTCCCGCCCTGATCGAGCTTCCCCTTGATATTCAGAAGGCAGAGCTTGATTTCGACATCGACAAGTACGAGCCCAAGCCCATCCCCGTCGTCAAGCCCAAGGCTGCAGACATCAAGAAGGCCGTGGCCATGCTCAAGGAAGCAAAGAACCCCGTCATCATCATGGGCGGTGGCTGCTTCATTTCCGAGTGCACCAAGGAAGTCGTCGAGCTGGCTGAGCTGCTCAACGTACCTGTCATCACCACCTATCAGGCAAAGGGCGGCATCCCCGAGGAGCATCCTCTGAACGCCGGCCACTGCGGCATCCAGGTCGGACAGCCCATCGGCAACAAGATCTTCCTTGATTCCGATCTCATCCTGGGCATCGGCAACCGTTTCTCAGACCGCCACACCGGTGATCTGAAGACCTACTGCGAAGGCAGAAAGTTCATCCACGTCAACATCGAGCCCACCCAGATCGACATGGTCTTCAAGGCAGACCTGGGCATCGTTTCAGACGCCAAGCTGGCTGTTGAGGCCCTGATCGCCGCCGTTAAGAAGGAGAAGCTTGCTCCCTTCAAGGCAAAGAACACCAAGAACCTGCCCAAGCTCAGAAAAGAGCTGGCCAGAAAGACCGATTATGACTGCTCACCCATGATGCCCCACAGAGTCTTCCAGGAAGTGAACGAGGCATTTGACGACGAGACCTACTTCACCGCAGGCTGCGGCATCACCCAGATCTGGGGCGGCCAGCTGCAGACGATCAACAAGCCCTGCAAGTATCTGCCCTCCGGCGGCGCAGGAACCCTTGGCTATGAAGTGCCCGCTGCATTCGGCGCAAAGGTCGCAAGACCCGACTGCCAGAGCGTTACCGTTGTCGGTGACTTCGGTCTGACCTTCATGGGCGAGGAGATCGCCGTTGCTTCCGCTTATAAGAAGCCCATCATCGTAGTCGTTGTGAACAACGCTTACCTTGGCCTGATCCTTCAGAACCAGAAGGGCTACGGCTTCGAGCACGGCGTGGCAATGCCCTACAACCAGGACGGCACCATCGACTATGTGAAGCTCGGTGAGGCTTACGGCTGCGTGGCAGAGAGAGTCTTCAGCCCCGAAGAGCTGGAGAAGGCCCTGGTCCGCGCAAAGGCTTCCGTAGAGGCTTCCGGCCGCAGCTATCTGATCGATGCCATCTGCATCAAGACCCAGCTGTGCGACATGGGCGGTTCCATCGCAGCCATCAAGTCATGGGCTCCCCAGGACTGATCTGTTTGCTGAAAGTGTGAGGTAAAACATGAGAGATTCCATTCACAAGTATTTTAAGGTAGGAACCATCCACTGGATGAGCTATCCCTTCGCCGATCCCATGGATTCGCTTCTGCAGATCTGCAGGGATGATTTCTTCGATGCCATCGAGATCAAGGGCTACGGCAGCGCCGAGCTCAACGACAAGGCCAAGAAGCTTCTGGACCAGAGCCACATGAAGGTCTGCTTCGGCGCACAGCCCTGGCTGCTCGGACCCAAGCTCAACCCCAACGACATCGATGAAGCCGGACGCCAGAAGGCAGAGGATACCCTGAAGAAGGCTCTGGATGAGGCCGAGTATTTCGGCTGCACCGGCATCGCCTTCCTGGCAGGCAAGTGGGAAGAGGCCACCAAGGAGCAGGCTTACGAGCAGCTCCTCAAGACCACCCGCGCCGTCTGCGACTATGCTGCCGCCAAGAACATGTTCGTTGAGATGGAAGTCTTCGATTTTGACGTCGACAAGGCCGCCCTCATCGGACCCGCCCCCCTGGCTGCACGCTTCGCTGCCGACGTACGCACCACCAACAGCAACTTCGGCCTGCTGGTAGACCTGAGCCATCTGCCCATCTGCCGTGAGAACAGCCAGTTCGCCATCCGCACCATGCGTCCCTACATCACCCACCTTCACTATGGCAATGCCGTTGTGGAAGAGGGCTTCGACGCTTACGGCGATCTGCACCCCCGCATGGGTTATCCCCACAGCGCAAACGATGTTCCCGAGCTGCTTGAGTACCTCCGCGTCCTCAAGGAGGAAGGCTTCTTCAATGCGGAAGAGCCCCTTGTTCTTTCCATGGAAGTCTCTCCCCGTCCCGGCGAGGATGAGGCCATCGTACTTGCCAACACCAAGCGCTGCCTGAACAGGGCGTGGGCTCTTTTAGAGGATTGATTTGTTCCGCTCCGGGCACCGTCCCTCTAAGCGGTGCCCGGAAAAATCTGGAGGTTTTTGAATGAAGATAGTTATACTGGACGGATATACGGAGAACCCCGGTGATCTGAGCTGGGATGAGCTGGCCAAGCTCGGCGAGCTGGAAGTGCATGACCGCACCTCTTATGCGGAGTCTCCCGTCATTGCCGAGACCATCGGCGATGCAGACATCGTCATCACCAACAAGACGCCTGTCTCAAAGGCCACCTTCGACAAGTGCCCCAACATCAAGGCTGTGTCGGTGCTTGCCACGGGCTACAACATCGTTGACTACACCTACGCAAAGGAAAAAGGCATTCCTGTCATGAACGTGCCCACCTACGGCACCGCTTCTGTCAGCCAGTATTCCATTGCCCTGCTGCTGGAAGTCTGCCATCATATCGGCTACCACGCACAGACCGTTGCCGACGGCAAGTGGGCCAGCAACAAAGACTGGTGCTACTGGGATTATCCCCTCATCGAGCTTGACGGCAAGACCATCGGCATCATCGGCTTCGGCCGCATCGGCCAGGCAGAAGGCAGAATCGCCAAGGCCCTGGGCATGAAGGTTCTGGCCAACGACCTTTATCAGAGCGAATCCGGCAAGGAGATCGCCGAGTATGTCGATCTGGACACCCTGTTTGCAAAAGCAGACGTCATCACCCTGCACTGCAATCTGACCCCCGAGAACGAGGGCTTCATCAACAAGGAAAGCATTGCCAAGATGAAGGACGGCGTCATCCTGATCAACAACTCCAGGGGCCAGCTCATCAACGAGCAGGACGTGGCGGATGCCCTGAACAGCGGCAAGATCGCCGCCGCCGGCCTGGACGTGGTCTACACCGAGCCCATCAGAGAGGACAATCCCCTGCTGAAGGCCAAGAACTGCATCATCACGCCCCATATTTCCTGGGCACCCAAGGAGGCAAGACAGAGGATCATGGACATCACCGTGGACAACGTCAGGACCTTCATGGAAGGCGCACCCATCAATGTGGTGAACAAATAAGCGCTTCTGAAAAGCGGATGAAACAGACCAGAAAAGACATGGCTTCCGGCCATGTCTTTTTGCTGCTGAAAATAGTTAAGGTCAGGGCAGATGGCCGGGGTGCGAAACATTCGCGCGCAGAACATGGGGCCGTATGCAGGAAAATGAAAAGGACTATACTCTGTGCTCAGAGCTGCCTCCCAAGCCACCCCAACGCTCTTCGCACAGAGTATAGTCCTTTTGCTGCTGTTCCACGCCTCCTGCAAACGCCTTCACGTTCAAGGCTGCTATCAAAGCGCATCTGCGGCAAAACGAAAAGAAGGCGGGAGGCTTTGCGCCGGACCCGAGCTGCAGCAGCGCCCGGACACATGAGAATGAGCGCCTGCGCTCAAGCGATGCAGGGAGCAAAAGAAGCGGCCGCGGACTGAAAATTCCTTTTTCAGTCCGAGTTATCCGACTGTATGAAAACGCCCGCTCATCAGAGCGGGCGTTGAGTTCGGATATTGCCGCTGATTTTGCTTTCTGCGGCGCTATGAGACGCTGCGCGAATGATCCGTGTCCCGGGTGCTGCTGCAGCCCGGGTCCGGCATCATTGTCTGCGTCTGCTTCTCTTTGTCAGGATCAGTTCCCTGCCTTCTTCTCGTATTCCGCGATCAGCTCAAGATTGTATTTCTCGAATTCATTGAAAATGCCCTCGTTGAACTGTGACGCGTCAAACATCGGGACGTACCAGTCCATGGTCTCGAAATACTTCTGAAGCTTGCTGTCGGAGAACTTCCTGCCGCGGCGGGCGTAGATCTCGTTGCGGGCGATCCGCAGCTCCTGCGCAGTCATGCCCTTCAGCTCCGCCTCCGTCAGTCTGCGGGAGTCGCTTTCCGGAAAGATCATGCCGGCGGTGATCATGCTCTGATCGACGTCGCCTCCGTTATCCGGATCCAGGATGAGATCTGCGGGAAGGTTGGAAATAATGCGGTAGGAGCCGCCTTCATCCCTGAAGGTGATGCAGCGCTCGGTATCATCCCAGTAATAGTATGAAGCCGTATACTCGCCGTTTTCAAAATGCACGGCCAGCAGTTCGGGGGAAAAGTGGTTGGTGTCCCCGTGCTCGTGCAGGTACAGGTCTCTGTCCTTCAGATAGATATAATCGAGCGTATTGCGCATTTCGGAATAATCATAGCCGGTCGTCTTCTTCACGTGATTTCTGACGTCCTTTCCGGAAACGACCGTGAGGTCCGTAAAGAGCTCTTCGTCCCCGGTCGCTTTCAGAAATTCCTCAATGATCTCATCCGAAGGATATCCCTGATCGTACCCGGCTCCGTCGTAAAACACTTCGTCCCAGTCCACGTCGCGGGGATCGTTGTACAGGGAATGCATGAATCCGTAGTAGCCGTCGCTGCACAGCTTTTTCTGAACCGCGCGGAAGACGCTGTCAGAGACGTTGTTCTCAAGGGATCTGGCGACGGGCTCCAGCACGGGCGTGATTGCTTCTTCCCCGGTCTCTTCGGTCTCTTCGGGTTCGGCAGGCTCTGCGGGTTCCGGCCGGAGCCTGGGCACCGCCGGTCCTGCAGGTCCTGCTGCCAGCCCTGCCGATGCTTCCTGCGGGATGGTTTTGGTCTTTGCTTCCTGTTTGGCCGGTTCCGTGGGCTTTTCCGCGGCTATTGCGGTTTCCGCGGGCGCCTTGATTTCCGCAGGCGCCGCTGTCTCCGCCGCCTTAACGGGCGCGGCGGTCTCCGCTGCCGATGCTGCTTCCGTCTGCGCTGCTGCCGCCGATGCCGCCGTCGTTGCCGCCGGTGCGGCTTGGCCGCAGGCGCTCAGGATCGTGCAGCTCACGGACAAAACGATCATTGCGCTCCATACTTGTCTTCTCATCTTTTTCCGTCCTTCCGGCGCTTATCTTCTGCCGTCTGTATTGCGTTCTGCTTACTGCTTTCTGCTTACTGCTTCTTTCCGCTTACTGCAGCTGTTTTTTCAAAAATTCCACCATCTGCGAGGAGGTGGGAGGACAGCCTGCCAGGCTGTGCGCGAAGCAGGAGGTGCAGCTTCCCACACCCAGCTTTCCTTCTTTGCCCTTAAAGCCCTGGCCGATGCAGACGCTGCCCTGGGGCAGTCTTCTCAAATAGCCCTCGTCGTTCAGCTTTTTCAGCGCATGGATCAGGGAGCCGTAGCACGCGGAGCAGGCCTCATCGGCATTGGCGTACTGGGCCAGCTTTCTGACCACACCCGACTGATGCTTGGGCAGCTGGGCCTTCGGCTGATTGATGTTGATGATCTCCGCGTCGTCCAGGTTGGCGGAGCCCACGCCCAGACGCTCGGCGAGTTTGATATAGGGCACCTCGTCCAGTTCGCAGCCCATCACGCTGCAGCCGTAGGCATCCATGAGCACCGGGTCGCTGCAGCCGATGATGCGGTTCATCACCACCGGATTGCCGCCCTCCTCAAAGTCCAGATCGCCGCAGATATTGTCGCAGACCACGAACTGGTTCGGGAAGACCGTGGACACATATCCTACGGGCTTGGCCACGCCCAGCGTATGATAGCGGCGCTTCTCGGAATCCGGGATCAGGCCCTTGTGGTTCTTCAGGGCGCAGGTCAGCGGGAACTGGCAGTGGCCCTTCAGCACGGGCACCTGTACCAGGAAATCCAGCGCCAGCGCGCGGGAGCAGACCTTCAGGTCCATGCCGTGCGCGTTCACGGTCTGGGAGCTGTCCTTCTGCAGATCGTAATAGGGGATCTTTCTTTCCTCGCAGACGTCCGCGATGCCGGACACCCGGAAGGCCGAAGAAGTCCGGTCGCCGACCCAGGAGCCCTCCAGGACCTCCACATTGGTGAAGCCCTCCGCTTTCAGATAATCCAGAATGCCCGCAATGATCTCGGGATGGCTGGTCGCGCCGGAGGAAGCTTGCTTGGCCACCACCAGGTTCGGCTTTACGCCGACCTTTTTGTTCCGGTCGCCGATGAGCGATGCCAGATCCGCCCTCTTCAAAAGATCGATGGTCATCTGCGTGTATTTGGTTCCGTTGATGATGTAAATAGGTGTCTTCATGTTAAATCTCCCTTAAAGCCCAGCAAATGGGATGCCCGCACGCCGATGCTCACCAGCTGCGGCAGCCGTCTGACGATGTTTTCATCCGTCATGCGCATCACCGGTCCGCTGATGCTGATGCCCGCCACGATACGGCCCGTGAAGTCCCGCACCGGCACCGCGATGCAGCGCAGCCCGATCTCGCATTCCTCGTTGTCATAGGCATAGTCCTGCTCGCGGATCCGCTTCAGCTCCTCTTCGAGCACCCCGCGGTCCGTGATGGTGTTCTCCGTCAGCTTTAACAGCCCTTTTTCCTTCTCCAGACTGTCCAGCTGCGCCTTTGAATATTCCGACAGAAAGAGCTTGCCGATGCCCGTACAGTACAGGGGCGCCGATCTGCCGATGTTTCTGTGGATGGAAAGCATATGCGACTGCACGCTCACATTGTCCACATAGACGATCATCTCGTGTTCCCTGCGGGCCAGATGCGCCGACTCCCCGAACAGCGCCGAGGCAGCCTCGATATAGCCGTGCAGCAGATCAACGATGTCCGTATTCCGGCGGATCTGCTCGGAGATCCGGCAGAGCTTCAGGCTCATGGCGTATTTGTCGGTCTCCTCATCCTTGACCGCATAGCCCTTTTTCCGAAGGGCGGTCAGGAAGCGGTAGAGGGTGCTCGAATTCATCCTCAGCTTTTCCGCCAGCTGGCTCAGCTTGATGGGCTCCGGCTCTTCCGACAGGGCCTCCATGATCTCCAGCAGTTTTTCCGCCGTCTGATTGGAGGACTGCTCCTGATGTTTATCAGCATTCATAATATGTATCCTCCAGCATCCGGCACAGGCAGTGATAGACCGGCAGATGCAGCTCCTGGATCATAAAAGTCTCCTGAGCGGGCACGATGACGGAAATGTCCGCATGGTCCTTCAGCCTGCCGCCGTCCCTTCCGCTCAGGGCGATGACCTTAAGGCCCCTGGCCCTTGCCGCCGCCGCGGCGTAAAGGACGTTCCGGCTGTTTCCGGAGGTGCTGATGGCCAGGAAGACGTCGCCGGGCCTTCCGTAATTCCAGACCTGCTGGCTGAAGCAAAGCACGGGGTCCCGGTCGTTTCCGTAAGCCGTGTTCAGGGCGGGATGCTCCGTGAGGCTGAGGGCAAACAGGCCCTGTTCCAGTTTCTCCGCGAGTTCCGCGCCCATGGAGGCATCGGCAGCCTTCAGGCGCGCCGCATCCTCCCTGGAAAGAGGGCGTTTTTTACAGAAGCCCTTCATCAGCTCTCCCACGATGTGCTGGGCATCGGCAGCGGAACCGCCGTTTCCGGCCACCAGAAGCTTGCCGCCCGCATCATAGGCGTCCCTGAGACAGCGGTAAGCCGCCTCAATGTCCGCTTCGATGCCGCGCAGCGCGGGATAGCGCTCCAGCAGCAATGTCAAATGCTGTTTTACCGTATCCTTCATGATCCCTCCCCGGAGGCGCCCTGCCTCCCGGTCAAACCCGAACGTTTCCGTTCCCCGGTCAGGCCGGGTTTTTATGCCTCGCGGCCAAAGTCTGCCGCGATCACGGACCAGGCCGCATCCAGGCTGTAGTGGGCCCGGATCAGCTCCGCGGCCGCCTCTCTCAGGCGGTTCCGCTCCGTGACATCGCCATACAGCCGGATGATCTCGGCGGCAAAGCGCGCCTCGACCGCCTCAGGCTGTTCTCTGATCTCTTCATCTTCTCCGTT
>Ga0129307_1003158_pt1 | contig 10959 bp, 11 predicted proteins | sample P1105metagenome_FD_94437 | JGI IMG/M metagenome (GOLD analysis project Ga0129307, IMG submission 94437) | Capybara group fecal microbial communities from Wisconsin, USA - P1105 metagenome | ecosystem: Host-associated > Mammals > Digestive system > Large intestine > Fecal | place: USA: Wisconsin... | reverse complement strand
TGGCAAGTTTACCGAGTGGCTTAGGTGTGTGGCTGCAGACCATAATACGGGGGTTCAAATCCCTCACTTGCCTTTTACAATTACTATTTTTATGAGGTTATTTTTATGGACGTTTATTCAACTTTAACTCGTAGTAAAGAGAATTTTGTGACTATTAATAAAAATAGAGTTAACTTATTTGTTTGCGGACCGACTGTATATGATGATGCCCATATTGGTCATGGAAGAACTTACATTTCATTTGATACTATTAAAAGATATTTGGAATATAGCGGATATGCTGTATTTTATATCCAAAACATCACAGATATTGATGATAAAATTATTAACAGGTCAAAAGAAAGTGGAATTCCAGCCAGTGAGTTGGCACGTAAGTTTGAGAAAAGATACATTGAAGACATGACTAAATTGAATGTCAATGGAGTTAACTTATTTGCAAGAGCAACAGATCATGTTGATGAGATTCTGGACCAAATTCAAAGATTAATTGACAAGGGTTTTGCATATGAAACCGAAGATGGGGTTTACTTTGAAATTGATAAGTTCCCAGAGTTCGGTAAATTATCCAACAGGAATATTGAAGAGTTAGAATCTCACAGGGATATTGCCGAGACTACAAAGAAAAATCCACAGGATTTTGCGCTTTGGAAAAAACGTGTCGGTACAGATGAGCCTACCTGGCCATCTCCATGGGGTGACGGCAGGCCTGGCTGGCACATTGAGGACACTGCCATTACAGAATACTATTTCGGCCCTCAATATGATGCTCATGGAGGAGGTCTTGATTTAATCTTCCCACACCACGAGGCAGAAATTACCCAAATGGAAGCGGTTTCAGGAAAAGCTCCAATGGTAAAATTCTGGTTGCATACAGGATTTTTAAATGTGAATGGGGAAAAGATGTCTAAATCTTTAAATAATTTCATCACTATCCGTGATTTGCTTAAGGATTATGCTGCTGAAACATTCAGGTTCTTTGTTTTATCAACTCACTACAGAAGCCCTATTGACTTTTCTAAAGATTCGCTCCATCAGTCTGAAAAAAGTTTAGACAGAATAAGAAAATACTATGAACTTCTAGATGTTGAAGTTGATGATGAAACTTATGAATCAGAAGTGTTGGCTTCCCACAAAAAGGAATTCTTTGACAGTATGGATGATGACTTTAACACTCCAAAAGCTATTGCAGCTATTTTTGGATTAATTAATGACACTAAAAACGATTTAGAATCATTCTCTGATGATGATAAAAAAGCCATTAAAGCATTCTTAGATGATGCGGCACATATTTTTGGTGTTAGCTTTGAGGTTGAAGAGGTTAACGCCGGGTCAGATGATTTGCTTAATTTGATTTCAGAAGTTAGATCAGAGCTCAGGGCCAACAAGCAATATGATTTGTCTGATAAAATTAGGGATGGCCTACAAAATTTAGGTTATGAAATAAACGATTAGGGGATTATTCTCCTCTTTCACTATTTTTTTTCAATTTTTTGTTTAGGATATAACAACCTTTATATACTAAAAATAACAGATGTTATATCTGTATAACATAAGTTATATTTTATTTTTCTAATGATTTAATTTAGGCATACCAAAACATTTATATATAAAAAATAACTATTGTTATATAGTAATATAACACGTGATATATTTACTGAATTAATTTGTAAAGGTGATTATTAATGACAGATAAAAATTATAGATTAGCAACTTTGGGTGTACGTGCAGGACAACAACCTGACCCCGCAACTGGGGCTCAGGCAGTTCCTATTTATCAAACTACTTCATATGTATTTAAAGACTCAGATGAAGCTGCAAGGAGATTCGCCCTTCAAGAATTTGGACAAATATATTCCAGATTAACAAACCCTACCAGCGATGTATTTGAAGCAAGAATTGCCGCTATCGAAGGCGGTAACTCAGGACTTTCAACATCAAGTGGTCTTGCAGCAATTACATATGCTATTTTAAATGTAACTGTGCCTGGAGATAACATTGTCTCTGCAGATAACCTTTATGGCGGAACTTATCAATTGTTCAATTATACTTTCAAGGATTTGGCAAGGGATGTTAAGTTTGTAGATTCTCAAGACTTGCAAGCTTTTGAAGACGCTATCGATGAGAGAACAAGAGCAATTTATGTGGAATCTATCGGAAATCCAAAATTGGATGTTCCTGATTTTGAAGCATTAGCAGAAATTGCACATTCCCATGATATTCCATTGATTGTTGATAATACTGTAGGCGTAGGATTAGTTAGGCCATTGGAACATGGTGCAGATGTTATTGCAGCATCCGCAACTAAATATGTTGGAGGTCATGGTACTGCAGTTGGAGGATACATTGTAGATTCAGGTAAATTCAACTGGGGTAATGGCAAATTTGATAATTTCACAAAAGCGGATCCAAGTTACCATGGATTAGTCTTTTGGGATTCATTTGGAGATGTTCCTGAACTTGGAAATATTGCTTTTACTGTAAGGGCAAGAGCAAGACTTTTAAGAGATCTCGGAGCAACCCAAGCACCGGTACACAGTTTCATTTTCTTACAAGGGCTTGAAAGTTTAGATGTACGTGTAAAAAGACATTCTGAAAATGCCTTAAAAGTAGCCAAATTCTTAGAATCACATCCAAAAGTTAATTGGGTAAACTATCCTGGTTTGGAATCTCACCCTACTTATGAAATTAACAAAAAATACTTAAAAGATAATTTCGCAGGTATTTTAGGTTTTGGTGTTGAAGGTGGCGAAGAAGCTGGTAGGAAAGTCATTGAAAAACTTGAATTGTTCTCTATTCTTGCAAATATCGGAGATGCAAAAAGTCTTGCAATCCACCCGGCAAGTACAACACATCAACAGTTAACCCCCGAAGAACAAGAAGCTACTGGCGTTACACCTGACTTTATTAGGCTTTCTATTGGTCTTGAGGATGCAGATGATTTAATAGATGATTTAAGTCAAGCTTTAGATAATATCTGAGTAAAGTAACCCTTTACTCACTAAAAATATTTATATAATAAAATTTTACTTATAAAAAAAGACAATTGGGAGATAAAGAATGTATTTAGATAACTCAGCAACTACTCAGGTTAGTGAGGAAGTTTTCAACGAAATGAAACCCTATTTTAGAGAAGAGTTTGGAAATCCTTCCACTCTTTACAAATATGGTCGTGAGTCTAAAAAAGCATTAGACCAAGCTCGTCAAAGAGTAGCGGATGCTATTAATGCAAAACCAGAGGAGATTATTTTCACAAGTGGTGGATCAGAATCAGATAACCTAGCCATTAAGGGCATTGCTTTTAAATTGGCTAAAAAAGGTAAGCATATTATCACAACTGAAATTGAACACCCTGCTGTTAAAGAAACTCTTTATTTTTTAGAGTCACTTGACTTTAAGGTAACTTACTTGCCAGTTTATGAAAATGGTATTATTAAAATTGAAGATTTAAAAGAAGCAATAACAGATGAAACAATTTTAATCACTGTTATGCATGCTAACAATGAAATCGGTACAATTCAACCCATTGAAGAAATTGGTAAAATCGCACGTGAAAACGGAATCAAATTCCACACTGATGCAGTTCAAAGTTTCGGTAAAATCGAAGTGGATGTTGAGAAATTAAATGTAGATTTATTGTCTTTATCTTCTCACAAACTTAATGGTCCAAAAGGTGTTGGAGCAATATACATTAAAAAAGGAACTAGGCTAACACCTTTAATCCATGGTGGAGGCCAAGAAAGAGGAATCAGAGCTGGAACTGAGAATGTTCCGGGAATTGTTGGATTTGGTAAAGCATGTGAGCTGGCAAACCAACAATTGGATGAGCATTATGAAAAGCTATCCTCAATTAGGGATGAACTAATTGAAAAAGTATTGGCTACTATTCCTGAAGCATATTTGAATGGGGATACTGAAAATAGATTGCCTAATTTGGTCAACTTCAGATTTAAAGCTATTGAAGGTGAATCTTTAATTCTTTTATTGGATGCTAAAGGTTATCAGGCTTCAACCGGTTCAGCATGTTCATCTAATAAATTGGAAGCATCTCCTGTCTTAACAGCTCTAGGACTTGACCCTGTTGATGTTCACGGATCTTTAAGAATTTCACTTGCACCTGAAAGTGATAGTTTTGATGTAGACGAATTTGTAAACATTATTGCAGAATCTGTTTCCAGATTAAGGGAAATGTCACCTCTTTGGAATCAGGAATTGGATTATGATGGCGTAATGTGTACAAAACATGGTGACGATTGTAGGATGTGTTAATTATGGATTATTCAGAAAAAGTTATGGATCATTTTGCAAACCCTAGAAACTGTAGAAAAATGGAAGATGCAAATGGTGTTGGAACTGTCGGAAACCCAACCTGCGGAGATTTAATGACTATTTACATTAAAGTTAATGATGATGAAGTAATCGAGGATATTAGCTTCCAGACATTTGGTTGTGGAGCAGCAATTGCAACCAGCAGTATGATTACAGAAATTGCAGTTGGAAAAACTTTGGATGAAGCATTAAAAATTTCTAGAAATGATGTTGCAGATGAGTTGGATGGTCTTCCACCTATAAAGATGCATTGTTCAAATCTTGCAGCTGATGGACTTCAGGCAGCAATTGAAAATTATTATGAAAATAATCAATAATAATAAATACTTTGTTAAATAAACTATCTTTAACTTATTTAAGGAGATGTTTTATTATGGCAAAAATATTAAAATGTAATGACTGCGGAAGTATTATCCAAGTTTTAGCTGAAGGCGATGAAAAAGTATGTTCTGACCACATGCTCGAATTCCCTATTCAAACAGAAGGAGAAAAATCTCCTAAACACAAACCAGTAGTTGAAATCGATGGAGATAAGGTTACTGTTAAAGTTGGTGAAGCGGCTCACCCTATGGATGATGACCACTACATTCAATTTGTAGTTGTTGAAGCTGGAAATGAACAATATGCAAAATGCTTCAAACCTGGAGATGTTGCAGAAGCAACTTTCACTGTAAACTCTGCAGATGACGTTGTAGCATTAGCATTTTGTAATCTACATGGCCTTTGGTCTAGTGAATAAGTTTAAATTTATTTAAACTTCTTTTTTTTATTTATTTTTTTATGAAAAATTTTAATTACTTGTTTTTATATAGTATACATTGTGTCTAATTATAGTAAGTTAATAATTTTTATTGTAGTTTTAGCTCTAATTTCAACAGCCATCCTTTTTATTGATAGTTCTACTGATAGTATGAATAAATCCATGCATGAGATTAGTGATGGAATTGTACATGGAGATAGTGATTATAACGAAGCTGTTGATTTAGTTAACGATAAGAATTATCAAGGTTCAATGGAAAAAGCAAAATCTGCCGGAGATAATTATAATAAGAGTTTATCTAAATTATTGGAGATAAAAAATAATTTTTCAGCTGATGTAAATCCTGTTCATCAAGATTATATTGATACGGTTATTAACGAAGTTGAACTAAAACTTGAAGCTGTTGATTTATTAATGCAAGCGATAGATTGCTTTAAAGTTAATTCAAATTCCACTGGCAGTAATTATGCTTCTCAAGCTAATGATAAAATGAATCAAGCAATAGTGTATCAAAATCAAAGAGAGGAAATTGTAAGCAATAATTCAGATTTATTTAAGCAAGAATTTACTATTTAGCAAGGGGTTTTATATTTGAAAACTAAATGTCCGAAATGTAAAGGGATAGGTTCAGTCGTTGTGGACTATAAAGAATGTGATGCATGTGGCGGAACAGGATATGAAGAAGATTCATTTGATGTAGGTAGTCATTTTAAAGGCGTTACTAGTAAGGCTAAAGCAAAATTTGATTTAGGTGGGGATGAAGATATCCCATGTGAAGTATGCAATGGAAAAGGGCAAGTAGAAGTATTTGATGACTGTCCACATTGCGGAGGAACTGGTCAGATTAATGTATGTAGGGATTGCGGAAAATTAATTGATGATAAAGATGACATCTGCTCTGAATGCATCGAAAAAAGAAAGGTTGAAAAAATGAAGCATGATGAATATGTCGCTCGTCAAAATCAAGTAAGGGATGTCTATGTTTTAGATTCCTTGTGTAAAATGAGCGATATTGATAAGGATAAATTATACCAAGGAAAAATTACTAGAATAGAAAGATACGGCGCTTTTGTATCATTAAACAATAATGTTTGGGGACTTATGAGGGGGGATGTTTCTGAATATAATGTCGGTGATGAGATAATTGTATTCATAACAACTATTAAGTCCAGAGAAAACAAGATTGATTTGGCGCCCGCTTATGTGGATAAATACAGGCTTATAAGATTAAAAAAATCAATTCCAAGAACTCTAATCAAGCAACTTGATGAGAAGAAAGGTAAGATAGTTAGAATCGATGGTGAAGTTCAACAAATTCAGCAAACTTCAGGACCTACAATTTTCATGGTTGGAGATGAAAGCGGCGTTAGTGAAATAGCTGCCTTTGATAAGGCTGGCGAGAGGTCTTATCCTGAAATTGAAGTTGGGGATGCGGTTCAGGTTTTAGGTGAGGTCAATGAACATGGTGGAAAAACACAAATCGAGTCATCTTCAATGACTAAACTTAATGAAGAAAACACTCGCAAGTTACGAGCTTTAATTGATGATGCATTAAATAAAAGAGCAGAGCCTGAAGATGTTGATTTCTTAGTTCAAAGTGATGTTTTAAATAGGCTTAAACCAAAAATGAGGGAAGCCGCCCAAAAAATTAGAAGGGCAATACTTGACGGTAGAACAATTTTACTTAGACACCATAATGATGCAGATGGTATCTGTGCAGGTGTTGCAATGGAAAAGGCTTTAATTCCATTGATTGAAGAGATAAATCCAAGCAATGATGCTCAATATTATTATTTCAAACGTTCACCAAGCAAAGCTCCATTTTATGAATTGGAGGATGTTGTTAAAGATTTGTCATTTGCCCTGGAAGACCAGGAAAGGCACGGGCAGAAATTACCTCTGATTGTTCTATTGGATAACGGTTCAACTGAAGAGGACATAGTGGCATTGATGCAAGCTAAAATTTATGATATTGAGGTTGTTGTAATTGATCATCACTCTCCAGGGGAGTTATTGACTAAAGATGAACAGAATGGCGAAATTTATGGAGCAACAGTTGCTGTTGATGAATATGTCGATACTCACGTAAATCCTTATTTGGTTGGAGGCGATTCGCAACTTACGGCAGGTGCTTTAGCCACTGAAGTTGCAAATATTATAAATCCTGATGTAAAAGATCTAATAAAACATTTGCCTGCAGTTGCAGCATTGGGTGACCATGCCGAATGCGGTGAAGTCTATCAATACCTACAGCTTGCAAGTGAGAAAGGTTTTACTAAGGAACATTTGGCTAAAATAGCTGAATGCGTTGATTTTGAAGCATATTTCCTGAGATTTATGAATGGTAGGGGAATAATGGATACAATTTTAGCTGTAGATAATTTGGATAAGCATGAAAAAATGATTGATGCATTATACAAGGAATATCAAAAGAGGGTGGATACTCAACTTAAAGCGGCTCTTCCAAATATCAAGAAAACACAACTTGAAAACGGCATTTACTTCAATCTTATTGATGTTGAAAAGTTTGCGCATAAATTCACGTTCCCGGCGCCTGGAAAGACATGCGGATTTGTCCATGACCATATCATTAAGGAATTGGGTGAAGACAAACCTATTGTCACATTAGGGCACGGGCCTGATTTTGGTGTGTTTAGAGCAACCGATGCGGTTAATGAGGAATTTGGATTTAATGTAAATGATATAGTGTCCACCATGATTGAAAGAATTCCTTCAGCAGGCATTGATGGTGGAGGCCATGAATGTGCCGGTTCTATTAAATATATTGAGGGACTTGGCGATGAAGTTTTGTATAAAGTAGTTGAGGAAATTCAATCCTTGTCGAGGAAATAATGTGAAAAATGACTTTTGAAAATTATTGCAGGAATTGTGGCCATAGAATACTTCCCGGTGAACCTTATTGCACAGAGTGTGGTCAAAGCACGGGTTATATTGATGCTAGTGATAGCAATGTTTTCACTTTTCCGATTCACAACATCGGTTTTTTTGATTTGGATATAGATTTTTCACCATATATTGAAAGCAATAGGAAAGATTTCAAATATGAAATCTGCTCTTGTGGCTATTTGATTGATGTAGATGATGATTATTGCTCTATGTGTGGGGCTAAAAAAACTAAAAGCAGATTTTCCAGACTTTTTAAGAATAAATCTGAACCTTCACTTTTTATGGACAATGTTTTGTGCGAATGCGGCGCAGTCAATTCTAGGGAGAATATATTTTGTGAAATGTGCGGAAGACAGCTGAAAGAAGAAATTCAATATTCAAATGATAATTATAGCAATTTTAATTTGGAGTTTAACGAGTCGGTCTTTTGCTTTTGCGGTGAAGAAAATGAAATGTTCTCTCAATTCTGTAGAAATTGCGGTTTGCCGTTGGTTAACTATGGAAAATCTGGGGAGATACGTATTTTATGCACTTGCTCTACAGTAAATGATTCGACCTCTGATTTCTGCATTGAATGCGGGACTAGTTTAAATAAAGAAAATTCAGTTATTATTTGTATTTGCGGTGAGAAAAACCCTGCAAATTCAAGATTCTGTGAATCTTGCGATAGGCCTTTGAATCCTCAAAGGTCACTGAAGACCAGATACATCTGTTCATGTGGTGAAATTTTAGGTTGGGACACGGAATACTGCCATAACTGTGGAAAGAATATTAAAAAGGCTTTAGTTCGTAGAAATTCTATTAATAATACAGTAAAATCTCTCAAGAACTTATTCAGGTAGTGGTTTAATTGAAAAGCTGTGACGTTTGCGGAACATTTAATCTTAAGGAGAATAAGTATTGCACTCACTGCGGCAATAAATTCATAACGGAGCATATCTGCCCTTACTGCGGTGCAACCAACTTGGACTATTCGACTCATTGCGTCAGATGCCAAAAGCAGATTAATCCGATAACTATTGATGATTTTGATGTGTTATTCGATGAATATAATCACGATTTGCTTTTAAATGCTGAGATAAGCGACTTTGAATATTCCGAATTGTTGTCGTATATTTTCATTAGGGCCAGTTATATCGATATTTACGGTAAAACTGCAAAGGACAAAATTCTGAATTTTGCAAGCATATTTACTGAATGCAAACCTAAAGCAAGAGGATATGAAAGAGGCTATATTTTCCTTGGAAACTGCATATATTATGATGACCGCTTGGATGATTCGGTTCAAATAGCCACCATCATACATGAACTGGCTCATTATTTTTTGTTTGAGATAATTGAGGATTTATTATGTTTCATTTTTAAGGTTAGACCTTCCACAACATTGCAAAGTTTAGTATGGTATTTTTTAACGCTTCCTGAATTTAAAATTATGAACGAATACTGTGCGCACACGGTTGAAGGCAGGTTTGTTCCATATGGATTCCAGAATTACGGTTCATTCAATGCGTTGGTAAAAAATACGGACATTGATGATGAATCAATAAACACGATGATTGTTTTTGGAAATACTTTTGCAAATGAGATTATCACATATATGGAAAAATATATTGATGATGATTTAAGGCAGGAAATTAAAATTCAGTATCGAAAGGATCAAAATTCACCGTCTTATGAGTCAATTTTCACAGAAACAAATGATTGCTTGCCTTTAAATTTGAAAAATAGTACTTTGATAAAAATTTTATATGATGTTTTTAAAGAAGCATCGCAGAATAATATTCGGGAAGATTTAGAAGGTATTAAAGAAGGAATAGAATTAGTTTAATCACTTTCTTCTTTTTTCTCCTTATCGTTGATTACCTCCAATACATCTTTTCCAGTATCGGTTAATCGATATAATCTTCCTTTACGAGCTTCTTCATTAATACATTCGACAATTTCTTTACTTTTTAATTCACTTAGAACTTTTGAAATATGATTAGTTCTAATTCCACTGTCTTTTGCGATGTTGGTTGGGATTTTTACTTCGTTTCCTATGGATTTTAATGTCTTTTCCCTGTATTTTGAAATTTGAACGTATGAAGTTAATTTCAAAAGCTCATCGTTTTCATTTGACATAATAGAAAATTATATTCTTTATATTATAAATGTTTTATAACATTTTATTATTTTATTATAAGTATCTTAAACACCTTTTCATCGGTTTTGGTAGTATGTTGAGATTAAAATATATTTATAGTAGTTTAGTTAAAGATAATAGTAATACTAATGGATTATTAGTTTGATAATATGAAATGTGAAAAGTGTGGTTTCGAGAATAAGAAGAAAGCAAAATTTTGCACTAAATGCGGCGCATCATTTGAGGAGAAAAAGACTCCAAAACCTGAGGAGTCTAATTCTAACAATAATTCGAAGTATGCAATAATAGCTTTGGTTGTTGTGATTATACTTCTTGTTGCAGCTGTTGGTTATTTTGTGGGAATGAACTCTAATTCTGACCAATCTGATGATTCACAGTCAGACCAATCTGATGAAGATGATGATAGTTCAGCTACAACTTCATCTCAAGGTTCTCAATCTGATGATGATTCAAAATCATGGGTATTGATTGGCAGTTATTCGGGTTCCGGTTCGGGTTCACAATCAATCACGGTTCCATCTGGTGATATTATGGTAAAGCTCTCAGCATATCCAATTAAGAATTATGCTTCAAATCATCTGTCTGTTTCAAATACACAGGGTCAATCTGGAAGGGTTGACTGGGGTTCAACAAGTGCTGTTGAAACAAGATCTGATTCATTTACTTGCACTTTATCTTCATCAGATACATTTACAATTGATTATTATGAAACCGTAAGCTGGAAAGTTGAATTTTACAGGTATCAATAGTGATTTTTAATCACTTTCTTTTATTTTTTTGATAAATTATTAATATAATAAAACAATAAATTATTTACTATGTT
>Ga0129307_1003156_pt1 | contig 10964 bp, 10 predicted proteins | sample P1105metagenome_FD_94437 | JGI IMG/M metagenome (GOLD analysis project Ga0129307, IMG submission 94437) | Capybara group fecal microbial communities from Wisconsin, USA - P1105 metagenome | ecosystem: Host-associated > Mammals > Digestive system > Large intestine > Fecal | place: USA: Wisconsin... | reverse complement strand
AGAGTGCCTGAAATGACACTCTGTTTGTCATGCGATTTTCAAGGTACAACTATATCTGAAATGCGTTTCCGCAATTCATTCATAAAATCTTTATTTTAGACTTGACTTTTAATAGTTAGTCTTACTGTTCACGGTAAGATCCGCGCCCATGGCCATGGCCCGCTCCAGCTTCTCACCGATGACATCGCAGGCAATGATCCGCTTAGCGCCGTGAGCCCGGCAGGCGCCGATGACCATCAGGCCGATGGGGCCGCAGCCGCTGACCAACACGGTCTTTCCCTTGACGTCTGCCTTCTCCACTCCGTGGACGCCGGCGCCCATAGCCTCCAGCATGGCCCCCTGCTCATAGGAGATGTCGTCCGCCAGGCGGACGATGCACATCTCGGGAACCGGCGCGTACTCCGCGAAAGCGCCCGGCTCGGTCACACCGAATAATTTCATGTTCTCACAAATATGCCGGTTTCCAATTTTGCACTGGAAGCAGTCATCGCATGGGATGTGGGTCTCCACGGAGATCCGGTCTCCGATCTGATAACCGGTCACGTTTCTGCCGATTTCCACTATTTCGCCGGCGGTCTCATGCCCGAATACAATGGGCAGATTTTTCATTCTGTTTGCGGCCCACTCGTTCCAGTCGTAAATGTGCAGATCTGTTCCGCAAATCGCCGTGGCGTGAACCTTCATCAGGACTTCGTTGTCTCCGATTTGGGGAATTGGGAGATCCGTCCGGTATTCAGCGCCCACGCCAGCGCTCATTTTGCAGACTCCGCACATGGTTCCACGCATGGAAAATCTCCCCCTTCTATTATTTTATCCGTTTATCGATGGGAACTTATAACTCTACTTTTACGAAAAGGGCCGAAGTTTTGACGCTTCGGCCCTTTCTCGTTAGGATTTATCCAGTGGTTTGCAGTTATACCGTACGATACAGCGCTCTTACTTATTGGAGGTGTGGATAGCGCGCTTCTCAGCCTGCAGAGCGGCCTCGCGCATCGTCTCGGTAACGGTGGGATGAGAGTGGATAGTGGCGATGATCTCATCCAGGGTCATCTCCTCGCCGATGGCCAGAGCGCCCTCAGCAATCAGGTCCGTGGCGCGGGGCCCGATGATGTGCATGCCCAGGATCTCGCCGTACTCCTTGCCGGCAATGATCTTGACAATGCCTTCACCGCCGTTGAGGATCAGTGCCTTGCCGTTGGCAGCCATGGGGAACTTGCCGACCTTGTACGCAATGCCCTTAGCCTTGCACTGCTCCTCAGTCAGACCGACGGAAGCAGCCTCGGGCTCGATGTACACGCAGGTGGGATTGGTCTTCTCGTCGTAGACGGCAGGGATGCCCATGATGTTCTCGGCGGCCACCTCGCCCATGGCGGAGGCAGTGTGGGCCAGCTGAGCGTGGCCGAACACGCAGTCGCCGATGGCATAGACGCCGGGGACGTTGGTCTGCATCTTGTCATTGACAATGATGCGGCCGCGGTCGTTATCCAGGCCGCCGGCCTCCAGATTCAAGGAAGCGGTGTTGGCCTTCCGGCCGATGGCCACCAGGACCTTCTCCGCCTCGAAGTTGACAATCTCGCCGGCCTTGTTCTTGCAGACCACCTTGGCGCCCACAGGAGAGGGCTCAACGGACTGCACGGGGCACTCCAGATTGAACTCCATGCCCATCTTCTTCATGTGGGCAACGCCGATCTTGGTCAGGTCGCCGTCCAGCATGGGCAACATATGATCCATGGCCTCCACCACGGTGATCTTGGTGCCGAAGCCGGCGTAAGCGCAGGCCAGCTCCAGGCCGATGACGCCGCCGCCGATAACAACCATGCTCTTAGGCAGCTTCTCCAGGCTCAAAGCGCCGGTGGAGTCGATGCAGTTGGGGTTCTCCTTCAGGCCGGGGATGGGAGGCTGGGAGTTGACAGAACCGGTAGCCACGATAATGGCGTCGGCGGTCATCTCCTCGGTGGTGCCGTCAGCCTTCTTCACGGAGATCTTGCCGGGGGCCGTAAAGGTGGCCTCGCCGTCGATCTTCTTGACCTTGTTCATCTTCAGCAGACCGGCGACACCGCTGGTCAGCTTCTTGGAGATGTCGTTCTTGTGCTTGATGACCTGCGGGAAGTCCACTTCCACACCGGAGACCTTGACGCCGATATCGGGGCCCTGGTTCTTGATGTCCTCCACCAGCTCGGCGGAGTGCAGCAGGCACTTGGTTGGGATGCAGCCCACATTCAGGCAGGTGCCGCCCAGATACTGCTTCTCGATGACGGTGACTTTGGCGCCCAGCTGCGCGGCGCGGATGGCCGCCACATAGCCGCCGGGGCCGCCGCCGATGACGATGACACTGGTGTCACCGGCCGGCTTAGCGGGAGCCGCCACGGGAGCGGGAGCGAAAGGCACAGCAGGAGCGGCGGCGGCAGGAGCGGGAGCACCGCCCACGGCCTCGCCGGGTTTGCCGATCCAGGCCAGAGTGCCCTTGACGGGCACATCGTCGCCCTCCTGGGCCACGATCTTCAGGAGAGTACCCTCAGCCTCACTGGCGACCTCGTTGGTCAGCTTGTCGGTGGTAATCTCCACGATCACGTCGCCGACCTTCACCTCGTCGCCTTCGTGCTTGATCCACTTGGACACGGTGCCTTCCTCCATGGTCAGGCCCAGCTGAGGCATCTTTACTTCATAAGCCATTGGTGATTCCCTCCTGTTACAGCAAGATGCTCATGGGGTTCTGCAGCAGATCCCGCAGATCCATCTCAAACTTTGCCACCACGGCGCCGTCCAGCAGACGGTGATCCAGGGTGACGGACAGGCGCATGACCTGCTTCTTAATCACATTGCCCTCGTCGTCCAGAGCCAGCTCGTCCTCCGTGGCGCACACGCCGATGATAGCGGCATCAGGCTGGTTGATGATGGGAGTAAACGTCTCGATGCCGAACATGCCCAGGTTGGTCACGGTGATGGTGGAGCCCTTGTACTCGTCGGGCTTCAGCTTGTTCTCCTTGGCGCGGGTGGCCAGATCCTTGGCGGTGTCGGCCAGCTCCTCCAGGCCCATCTTGTCCGCGTCGCGAATGACGGGGGTAATCAGGCCGGCGTCCAGGGCCACGGCCATGCCGATGTTGACATGGGCGCGCTGGATGATCTGGTTGCCGTCGAAGCTGACCCGCATCTCGGGATGATTCTTCAGGCACTTGGCAGTGGCCTTCAGAATCAGGTCGTTGACGGAGTACTTCCGGCCGGTCTCGGCCAGCAGCATCTTGCGGAACTTCATCAGTTCGGTGACATCCACCTTGATGTTCTGGGTCACGCAGGGGATCTCGGTGTGAGAGGCCAGCATCCGCTCGGCGACCACCTTGCGCATACCGGTCAGCTTCACCACGGTGTCGCCCTCCATCAACTCCAGGCCGGCGCTCTTGGCGGCGGGCTTGGCAGCGGGAGCAGCGGCGGGAGCGGGAGCAGCCTCCGCAGCGGGAGCGGGAGCGTTCTTCTGGGCCTCGGCGGCAGCCAGGATGTCCTTCAGGACGATACGGCCGGAGGGTCCGGAACCGGCGATACCGGAATAGTCAACGCCCATCTTGGCCGCAGTCTTGCGGGCCAGGGGAGAAATGCGGATCCGGGCGCCATTAGGAGCAGCCACGGGAGCGGGAGCAACGGCGGGGGCGGCAGGAGCGGCCTCCACAGCGGCGGGAGCCTGGGGAGCAGCGGCGGGGGCGGCACCGCCCACAGCCTCGCCGGGCTGGCCGATATAGGCGAGCAGGCCCTTGACGGGGATATCCTCGCCCTCCTGGGCCACGATCTTCAGCAGCACACCGTCGTGCTCGCTGGCGACCTCATTGGTCAGCTTATCGGTGGTGATCTCTACGATCACATCGCCGGTCTTTACCTCATCGCCCTCGTGCTTGACCCACTGAGAAACTGTGCCCTCCTCCATGGTCAGGCCCAGTTGAGGCATCAATACTTCAAAAGCCATGATCGTTACCTCCTCACTTGTTCAGCACGCGCTTGACAGCCTTGACGATATCCTCGGGATGGGGGAAGTTCTCGTCCTCCAGCACGGGGCTGAAGGGAGAGACGATGTTCAGGCCGCAGACACGCTCCACGGGAGCATCCAGCTCATCGAACAACTCCTCCGAGATCTGCGCAGAGATCTCGCCGGCATAGCTGCCGCGCTTGACTTCCTCGGACACCACGATGACATTGTGGGTCTTGGAGACGGAAGCCTTGATGGCCTCCCAGTCGATGGGAACCAGGGTCCGCAGGTCCAGAACCTCCACGTCAATACCCTCGGCAGCCAGCTTTTCAGCGGCCTCCATGGCAAAGTTGACCTCACGGCTCCAGGTGATGATGGTCAGATCCTTGCCCTCGCGCTTCACAGCGGCCTTGCCGATGGGAACCAGATAATCCTCGTCCTCGGGAACCTCTTCCTTGTGAGCGTACAGCAGCTTGTGCTCAAAGACAACCACGGGGTCGGGATCACGGACAGCGGACTTAATCAGACCCTTGGCATCAGCGGCGGAGCAGGGAGCCATAACCTTCAGGCCGGGGAAATGGCAGGCCAGGGCTTCCAGGGACTGAGAGTGCTGGCCGGCGTTGCGGCGGCCGGAACCCATGGGCATACGCAGAACCATGGGGATGGAGCACTGACCGCCGGACATGTACTTCAGCTTGGCGGCCTGGTTGAAAATGGGATCGGCGCAAACGGTGACGAAGTCGTTATACATCAGCTCCACCACGGGATGCATGCCGCGCATAGCCGCACCCACTGCCATACCGCAGAAGCCCTCCTCAGAAATGGGGGTATCGATCACGCGGTTGGGGCCGAACTCATCCAGGAAGCCGGTGGTGATGGCGAACACGTTGCCCATCACGGCCATATCCTCGCCCATGATGAACATTTTGTCATCACGGAGCATCTCTTCGTGCAGGCCTTCACGGATGGCCTTGCTGACGGTAATCTTTTTGCTCATCTTGCCACACACCTTTCGTTATCGGCAGTATACATATCGTCGGTGACCTCGGAGGGATCGGGATAGGGGGAGTCCTGAGCGAACTTCACGGCCGCGTCCATCTCTTCCTGAGCGGCCTTCTTGATCTCCTCCAGTTCCTCTTCCTTTACACCCAGCCCGATCAGCTTCTTGCCCAGCTTCTCAATGCCGTCGTTGGCCAGAGCGTCTTCCATGTACTTGGCGGGACGATATACAGCGGGATCGCCGCAGTAATGGCCCTGATAACGGTACACCTTGGCCTCCACCACATAGGGGCCCTTGCCACTGCGGGCATGCTCCATAGCCTCGGTCATCACATGGTAAACAGCCTCGGGATCAGTGCCGTCCACCACAGCGTAAGGTACATCGTAAGCGGCGGCGCGGGTGGCCAGATCGGGGGTATTGGTGACACGGTGGATCTCGGTGGAAACACCGTAGCAGTTGTTCTCGATGAACCAGACCATGGGCAGCTTCCAGGTAGCAGCCATGTTCAGATTCTCATGGAAGGTGCCCTCGTTGGTGGAGCCATCGCCAAAGCAGCCCACCGTCACAGAGTCGTCGCCCATGATCTTGGAGGCCAGCGCGGAGCCGGCGGAAATGCCCTGGCCTGCGCCCACGATGCCGTTGGCACCCAGGTGGTTCATCTTGGCCATATCAGCGATGTGCATGGAACCACCCTTGCCCTTGCAGTAACCAGTCTTCTTGCCGAACAGCTCGGCCATGGCCAGCTTGGGATCACCGCCGCGGGCGATGACATGACCGTGGCCGCGGTGGGTGGAGGTGAAGTAGTCCTGGGGCTGGATGGCGGCAAACGCGCCGGCCTCAGCAGCCTCCTGGCCGATGCTCAGATGAATATTGCCAGCCAGCATACCCTTGGTGAAGCACTCAGCCGCGTGTTCCTCAAACGCGCGGATGCGCACCATCGTGCGGTAAAAGCCCAGCAGCATTTCCTTGGAGCATTTCTCCTCAGAGTTTTTCTTCTTAGTTGCCAATGTTTTTCACACCTTTCTGTAATTTTGGGAAATCTTATGCCTGTCGGGGTGCGAACAGGGGGACTCCCAGTTCCTCGTTGAACTTCCGGCCCATAACAACACCGTCGATCTCGGCGATAATGACATCCGTGGTCAGCAAAACCTTGGTTCCCTCCACCAGATGGCCGCCGTGGGCGTTACCGTGGCGGTCGGTGAGAGTCATATGCACATGCAGGTTGGTAGTGCCTTCGTCATCGTGGCAGATGATGCCGGACGCATTGGTCAGTTCGATGGGACCGGTGAGGTGAAGCGTCTCACCATAACCGTAGCCGGCTTTGGTGGGCATCTCCACCACATCGCAAAAGTGAGGGCTGTCCAGACTGCCGATGGCGCTGAGGATAACACCGTTGTTGATGCCGTTGCGCTTGCAGGCTTCCTCCAGTCCCAATAAAACATCTGTACCCGGTCTCAGGCGGATCGCCAGAATGCGCTTAATTGTCCCCTGGGCCATTTCCATGATATCTTCCATTCCTGTCATCTCCATTCAACATCTATATTAATTTCTGTAGAGTCGTTTCAGTCACTAAGGGAAAAGCACGCGGCGCCAATCTCTGCCGCCACGTGCTTTCTCTCTAACGCAACTTTAAGTGTGAGTTTCTGTCAGGGGGGAATATCACTTTGCAAAAGCGGCAATCACGGAAGGGTTCCGCTTAGCCCGTGAAGGCGGCAATCAGCTCGGGAGTCAGAATGTCAGCGAACTCCTCATAGCAGGGAGCAGCAACCTGACGGAACTCCTCGGCGGCCTCGGGAGTCAGCTCGCTGACGGTAACGCCGGCGGCCTTCCACTTTTCCAGCACTTCCTGGTCGCCCTGGCGCTCCAGCTGACGCTGATTCTGAGCGGCCTTCAGGCCACACTCATCAACGATCGCCTGCAGCTCGGGAGACAGGGAGTCATACAGCTCACCGTTCATGGTGAAGAAGATGCAGTCATAGACACCGGTCCAATAGGTGACGTACTTCTGGACCTCGGCGATGGAGGCACCGTCAGCGGTGGGCAGGGGGTTCTCCTGGCCGTCGTAAGTACCAGTCTGCAGGCCGGTGTAGACCTCGGACCAGTTGGCGTTGGTCCAGTTGGCGCCCCACAGATCATACTCGCGGTTCAGCAGCTCGGAACCGGCGACACGGATCTTCAGGCCCTTCATATCAGCAACGCTCTCGATGGGACGGACGCTGTTGGTGGGATGACGGAAGCCGTTCTCGGCGATGCCCAGCAGGTGCAGGCCCATGCTCTCAACGACCTCGCCGACAGCCTTGCCGGCTTCGCCGTCCAGCTTGGCATCGACATCGTCGAAGGAGCTGAACAGGAAGGGCAGAGACACGACGTTCAGACGAGCGTCAAAGCCGGAATAGATGATGTTGGAGTGAGCGGACAGCTCGATGGTGCCATCGATAACGCCCTGGATGCCCTCGGTCTGGACACCAGCAGTCAGCTGGTCTGCGGCATACACTTCAACGGTGATGGCACCGCCGGTGGCGTCGCTGACCATCTGGCCGAAATCACGGCCCATGTCGGCCCAGCAGGTATTCTCGGTAGCGGAGCAGGCAAACTTCCAAGTCTGGGGCTCGAAAGTCGTGGTCTCACCGCTGCTGGCGGAAGTGGTGGAGCCGGAGCTGGCGGTGGAAGCAGAAGAGCTGCCGCTGCTGCCGCAGGCTGCCAGAGACAGGCACATAACCAGCGTGAGAATCAATGCAAGAAACTTTTTCATTGGTTTTCCTCCTTATTTTTTGAGTTGCGTTTATCTGAAGTCACAGTTGTGACGGCAGACCATTAGCCCTTCAGGAACACGGTGGAGAAGATGGGGATGTAGGTGACCAGCAGCAGAGCAATAATGCAGGAAATAATCATGGGCCACACGGCCTTGGATATCGACTCAATGGTCACCCTCGTCTTATCCTTAATACCCTGGAGCTTATCACTGACACCGATAGCCACGAACAGGTTCACGCCCACAGGCGGGGTCACCTGTCCGATAGCCAGGTTCACAGTAGCGATGACGCCGAAGTGAATCAGGTTGATGCCCAGCTGCTGGGCAACAGGGTACATAATGGGAATAAAGATGTACATGGCGGAGTTGGCATCCACGAAGCAGCCAGCGATCAGGAAGATGACGTTGACGATGATCAGGAAGATATACTTGTTGCCGGCCACATTCAGCAGCAGGGTCTGGGCTGCCTTGGAAATACCATGGACAGTGCAGATATAGGAGAACAGGGTGGCGGCGCCGATGATCAGCATGATGCCGCCGGTGGTCTTGCCGGAGTCGACCAGCAGGTCATACAGGTCGCGGATCTTGACCTCGCGGTAGATGAACAGGCCTACAATCAGGCCATATACCACGGAAACTGCGGCCGCCTCGGTAGGAGTGAAAATGCCGCCGTAGATTCCGCCCAGAATGATGACGGGCATCAGGAAGCCCCAGAAAGCGGTGCGGAAAGATCTCCAGCGCTGGCCCCAGGAGGCCTTCTCGCGGGAGGCGGTCAAGCCCTTCTTGCGAACCTCGATCATAATGACGATGACCAGAGCCAGACCCATCATGATGCCGGGGAGAATGCCGCCCATGAACATATCACCCACGGAAACGCCGGTAATGGAGGCGTACACCACGAACGCGATCGAGGGCGGGATAACGATGGCGATGGAGGATGCCGTTGCCATCATGGCAGAGGAGAAGGGTGCGGAGAAGCCGCCGCGGTTGATCATGGCGGGGATCAGAATGATGCCCAGAGCCGCCACGGTAGCCGGGCCGGAACCGGAAATGGCGCCGAAGAAACAGGCCACCACCACGCACACGATGGCGATGCCGCCGCGGCGATGACCGATGCAGTCATCAATAAACGAGACCAGACGGGTGGAAATACCGGCCTTGGCCATGATGTTGCCTGACAGCACGAAGAACGGGATGGCCAGCAACAGGAACTTGGCCATGCCGCCATAGACATTGGTGGGAACGATGGAGGCGATTTTGTCGCCGGAGTACAGCATGGCGAACACGGAGGACAGGCCCAAGCTGACGCAGATGGGGATATTTAGGAACAGCATGATGAAGAAACTGCCAAAGAGAATCAGATTAATCATCCGTTGTCTCCTCCTTTCCCGGCCGTTTGGCCATCACGTCCACAAAAAATTCAATGGAGTGCAGAATCAACAGCACTGCGCCGATGGGCAGGAAGATCTGGAATTTCCATTCCAGCATACCCAGAGAAGTGGTGCGCTTGCCGGAGGCCATCAGAGTGAGGACCTTAGTCACGCCGGTCTGCACCAGCAGCACCCAGAACACCAGGTTTGCCACAGTAATAATGGCTACGAATACCTTTTTGACTTTCTCGCTCAAACGGTCGTAAATTAACGACAGGCTGATCAGTCCGCCCTCCCGGACGCTCAAGGCACAGCCTATCATAATAATCAGAACGAACAAGTTGATGACCAACTCCTCCGTCCAAGCAAACGAGCTATCGGTCAACTTGCGGACCACGACGTTTGCAAAGGTGATCGCCGTGACAAAAACCAGAAGCACGCTGAGTACAATCTTCTCAAGTTCTGCCACACCGTTCATGAGCTTTTTGTAAGCTTTCATTCAATCAATCCTTTCCTGTTATATGCGGTTTTCCGTCTGGTTTCTCAACGCGCCTGCTCTCCTTTCCCGCCGCGCCTACGCCAAATCAGATCCGCTCCACAGAACCGCAAAAGGGCTTCTGTTCATGTGGACAAATTATCTGCGGCAGCACGATGATCCCCGAGGAAAGGCGCCGCAAGCCGCCCTGTCCATTGCAACAGATCTCCGTTTTCTGTTCGCCGCTTTTTTCATATTTTTCTACAAAAATTCAATTGCCGTCTGTTTTTTTCCGGCTCTCCTGTGGATTTTCCTCCGCGATGTGATAACATATTAAATCATATGACCATCCAGACATGCCCAATGGATGTGGCTGGAGACGATCCTCTTACAAAAGCGTGGGCGGCCCGCTGCGGGCTTCCCTCCGCAAAGGAGTCTTTAAAAATGATTACCCATCAGATAACGATCACCGCCAACGCCGGCTCCGTGCTGTGCCTTGGGCAGACCCGCGTTTGGGTGGATGCCCTGCACGACAAGAAAGTCCCCGGCTTTTCCACGGTCACCCCCACACTCTGGGATGCCATGGCGGTCCACTCGGATTTTGCGAAGCCGGACCTGCTGTTTTTTACCCATTGCCATCCGGACCATTTCTCCCCCAAGCTGACTGGGCAGCTGCTGGATCACTGGCCTCAGGCGAAAGTCATCCTGCCAGAGCCGTTCTTTTCCAACCAGCTCACGCTATCCAGGCAGCGGGAGAGGCTAAATCTGTACGACCTGACCATTTACTTTGCCCGCCTGCCCCACGAGGGCGCGCAGTACGCAAATGTGGCACACTACGGCTGTATTCTGGAGCAGGACGGATTCCGCGTTCTGGTTCCCGGGGACTGCGCGCTGGCAGCGCCGGAACTTGCCCAATTTCTGTCCGAGCACGGCCCGATTGACGCGGCCCTGATGGACTTTCCCTGGATCACGCTGCCGAAAGGCCGGCGCTTCATTCAGGAATACATCCATCCCCGGTGCCTTTTGATTTCCCATCTGCCCTTTCCCGGCGATGATATCTACGGTTACCGCCCGGCGGCAATCAAATCCGCCGCCAAAATGGGAGATCTGGATGTGCGGCTCCTGCTGGAACCCTTCCAGCAGGAATCCTTGTGATTACGTGCTTAGAGGACGCCGTGCCGCGTCCTCTTTTCTGTCATTTGGTGAACGGAATGGCTCTGACTATGTAAGCACCCAGTGCATCACACGGACCGGGTGTCTGGTCTGTTGGTCATACCATCCGCCACAATTTAACTATACACAACTTTTCGGTTTTTTAGGTATGCAGTCTAAAACTCGACAGACATAGGGGTGTTTAACTGCTTGAATAGATCCATCTGCTTCTTCCTGCAGTTGCACACAATCCAATTCCCTCT
>Ga0129307_1003155_pt1 | contig 10971 bp, 6 predicted proteins | sample P1105metagenome_FD_94437 | JGI IMG/M metagenome (GOLD analysis project Ga0129307, IMG submission 94437) | Capybara group fecal microbial communities from Wisconsin, USA - P1105 metagenome | ecosystem: Host-associated > Mammals > Digestive system > Large intestine > Fecal | place: USA: Wisconsin... | reverse complement strand
TGGGCAGCGCGGACCTGTCTTCAATCCGGGTGCAGACGATGCAGCGTTCCCTGAAGGTGACGGGACGCTTTTTCGGCGTCCTGTGGATCTGTACACTGCTGTTCTGCCTGCTTGTCCATCGCTCGCTGGCGCTGTTCCGGACCATCCGGGGCGCCATGCACACGTTTACGGTTGGAAGACTGCCGTCTCTTGAGAAGCTTCGGACGCTGTTCCGTCTGGACAGATCCTTATACCGCGATGAGATCAAGAAGCTGACGGACAGCTTTCTTCTGATGTCCGGAAGGCTGGAGGATTACCGCGATTCAGTAGAGACGCTCAGGAACCGCTATGAGCCTTTCATTCCCGGCTCTCTGACGGCGGTGTTTGGAAAAAAGGAACTCCCGGAGATCGTTCCGGGCGATGCCGCCGCCTGTCAGGGAGAGCGCTTCAGCGTCCTGTTTGAGCCCGAGGCAGGGGCCATGGAACAGCCGGAAAGAAGAAACCGGCTGTATTCGGCAGTCTGTGAGATCATTTCCGGAAAAGGCGGCATCGTGACCGCATTCACCGAGGAGGGGCTGGAAGCCGTGTTCCCGGCAGGAAAAGCCCCCGGCTCCGGTTCCGCCGATCCCGCGGGCGAGGCGGCGGCGCTCATCTGCGCGCTGAAAACGGAAGAGACCGGCGTTTCCGATATTCAGATCACCCGAAAGCCGGGTACGTACCGGCTCCGCGTTATCGGTCATCCGCTCCGGATGATGATACGGACGGAAGCAGGCTCTCTCCCGGAAGGAGAATGAGATGTCCGAAGCAGCATCCCTGAAAAGGGAGCTTGTCAAAACGGAAGAAAAAAGAATACAGCGCCGGCCGGAGGACAATGAGCAAAACAGCCGGCTGGGCACGGCGCGGCTGAACGGGCTCAGCATTTCCAATGAAAGCAACGGCGCGCTGCTGCGCGGCGTGATCCCGGCGGCTGAGGGAGAGCATCTCAGAGGCCTGCACGGAGGCAACAACGGAGCATTGGGGACCTATACCCATGAGGACCGTCTGCAAGCCGATCTCACCTCGCTGCGGGAGGAGCTGGACAAGGGAGATTACAAGGTCCGCTCCGGCGGCAGCAGCGCCGTATTTACGCCTTCTCACTATGCCTCATGGCTGCAGATCTGGGGCGATCCGCGGGAGGCTGTCCGCCATTATACGAGATATCTGGAGCTGAAGGAGAAGAAGCGCTCCGAGGATCTGGGCAAGGAAGAGGAAAGGGAGCTGGCGCAGCTGGAAAGGCTGGAGAAAAGCGCAAAGGAATTTGACGACGCCCGCCATTATATGCAGGAAAAACGCGCCTATACCCAGCAGGACATCGATTATGCCTTTTCCCAGAACAGACACCGCAAGGGCGGCTCCGCATCGGAGCTTTTCGGCACCGCGCATCAGGCGGCAGGCGTCTACCAGTCCCGCTTTCTGGACGGGATCTTCGGAGGAATGAAGGAAAGCTTCCTGAGCGGGGAAAGCGACGGCGGCATTTCGGCATCGGCCATGGAAGCCCTGCAGCAGCAGGAAGGCATCGCCGAAAGCCTGGAAGGGATGAAGCTCTGGCTGGACCGCTACCTGAGCGGCTGCGTGAAAAAGCAGCAGCGCCGGATGGCGATGATCCTGCGGGGCATTCGCAGATCCGACCCCAAGCATACCAGAGCCACGATCCTGCAGTATCTGGAGCAGGTACTGTCCAGGGTCTATTTCAAAAGAGAATTTGTCATTACGAATACAGACGCCAGAATGCTTGCGGCGGACCGCTATATGGGGGCTGTGCTTGCGCTTCTGATGAGGGATCCCGAATCTGAGTTTTCACAGCTGATCCGGGTCCTTTTGGACAGGATCATGGCTGAAAAGGTATAAAGAATGTTCGAATATAAAGATTATTTTGACCCGAGGAAAAAGAACAGGCCGTACCGCAGCACGGAAGAGGAGCTGGAGGATCATCTCCGGCTTCTGGACATGCTGCTGGAAGGCTATCTTCAGTTTAAAGGGCTGGGGAGCGAGCAGAAGCTGTTCTCCCGCGGCCTTGTGATCACCGAGTCCGAAATGGAGCGCTATTATGCCATGCCGCCGGGGCTCAGGGAGCGCGACGTGCCGGATCCCCTGCTGACGGTCTGGGCGGAGGACGCCTGGGAATACATCGGGGAGCGGACGGCCCGGACGCTGGCGCCCTACGCCTTTCCGGAGGCGGAAGAAGATGCCGGTGCCGCGGATGCGGACGCCTCCGGCGCGGATATCGCCGGCGGCACGGATATCTCCGGCGAAGACGAGCCCAGCCCGGATGCGGTGATCCTCTGGATCGATTCCCTGAAGCACATTTTCGGGCTCGACCGCGTCGGCGTCATGGCCGTGGTCATGGCCCTGGCGGCATCGGTCGACCGCAGGTATGAGCGTATTTTCGGATTCTTGCAGGACGATATATCGCGAAAGCGCCCGACGCTCGGACTTCTGGAGGCGCTGATGGCCCGGGCGACGCCCCGCAGCACTGCCGCGGAGCTGCTGCACAGGCCGCTGGACGAACTCAGCTTCCGCGCCCTGTTTCTGGCAGGGGAGGAGGACCGCGGACTGGATACGCCGCTGGTGCTCAATCCGCTAATGGAGCGCATCCTGCTGGGCGTGCCGGAGTCGGAGGACAGGCTTCCGGAGGCACTTTCCATCTTCGAAGAGGATGCGGACATCCCCGTGTTTTTCACGGACAGCGCGGCGGAGCTGGAGCACTGCCTGCAGGATCCGCGGAATCCCTTCTGTTATGTGGAAAGCAAAGATGAAGAGACGGTGCTGCATCTGCTGTACCGTTACTGCACGGAGCACGAGGAGCTTCCGCTGGTGCTGGATCTGGAGCAGCTGATGCGGATGCCCAGGCAGGAGCAGAACGCCTGCCTTTCGGATCTGGCGCTCCGGATGCGGCTTGCGGACGGCCGTCTCCTGGTCAGGCTGCGGACGGAGGATCCCAGGGACGGCGCATTCAGCCGGGAACCGGCCGACAGGCGCTGGCGCCTGCTGAACCGCGTTCAGCATATCGTGTATCATTCCTGCATCCTTCTTTTCGGGGAAGAGGAAGAGCCGGGCGAGCTGATCCGCCATTCCGTTCCCTTCCTGCGCATTCCCGCGCCGGACGTAAAGCTGAGGACCGGGATCTGGCAGCATTTCCTCAGCGAAGCCGATGGCATCGGCATCGCGGAGGACGTGGTCATCGGGGATCTGGCGGACTGCTACGATATTTCCTACGGGACCATCAAAAACACCTGCAGCCACGTCAGGGCGGCCGCAAGGATCGGACAGCTGGAGCAGATCAGCCGGAAGATGATCCTTGAATCGCTGCGCCAGCTGAATCAGGTGGATTTCTCCGGCCTGGCAAGCTATGTGCGGGCCGCCTATACCTGGGACGATATTACGATCACGGACGATCAGCGCGCCGTGCTGAAGGTCGCCTGCGACCGCTACCGGCTCCGCAACCGCGTGGGCCAGGGCTGGGGCCTCACCGGGAAAAACGCTTACGGCAACGGCGTGAGCCTGCTGCTCTTCGGACCTCCCGGAACCGGCAAGACCATGGCCGCCCAGGTGGTCGCCAACGAGCTGGGCATCCCGCTGTACCGCGTGGATATCAGCCAGATCTTTTCCAAATACATCGGCGAGACGGAAAAGAACCTGTCCGTGATCTTTGACGCCGCGAAGGGCGCCAACGTGATACTCTTCTTCGACGAGGCGGATGCGCTGTTCTCCAAACGCACGGAGATCAACAACGCCAATGACAAATACGCCAACTCCGAAACGGCGTTCCTGCTTCAGAAGATCGAGGAATACGACGGCATGAGCATCCTCGCGACGAACAACTACACCAATTTCGATCCGGCCTTTGTCCGGAGGATCACCTACACGGTGCGTCTGGAAAGTCCGGACGCCGAGGCAAGGTATACATTGTGGACAACGATCCTCCCAAAAGATGCGAAGGTGGAGGAAGAGCTTCCCTGGCGCTTCCTGGCGGATCGTTTCGAGCTGTCCGGGTCCAACATCAAGGCGATCCTGTTCAGCGCGGCGTATATGGCCGGCGCAGAAGGGGTCCCGGTGGGCGTCCCCCACATCGTCCGGGCCATGGAATACGAATACCGCAAACTGGGGCGGTTTATTGACCGGGAGGCTTTCGGCCCCTACGCGTGTTATCTGAGCGCGCAGGAACGGAAGCCGGCTAAGAGGAAAAGGAAGTAAAGATCATGGGATTCAGTTCCATCAGTGAAGTAGGAAACCGCATCGTGTCGATCTTAAAGCAGGAGCTGGTGCCGGACGTGATCCAGCATCCGGCCGCCATCGGCATGTGCAGCCCGGAGGACCACGGGGACCTCGTTGTGGGGGTCTATCTCTATGACATCGGGCCGAACAACGATTTTGTGGAGCGCGGACTGGTCACCAGGGACAGGCAGACGCAGGTCTATCCCTCGACCTTCCTGACCCTGCGCTATATGATCGCGGTCTGGTCCATGGGCGATATGAAGTTCAAGACGGAAGAGGAGCACCGCATCCTGGGACGTATCATTCAGGCCCTCTCCGACCATTTCGTGATCGGACAGACCAGCAGCCTTTACGGGCAGCCGATGGACACCCGCATCGAGATGGAGCGGATCGAGCCCGGCGAGAAGCTGAGGCTCTGGAATTTCCCGAACAAGCCCTATCAGCTGTCGCTGTTTTACCGCGCGCAGCCGGTGGAGATCACCTCGACCAGGACGCGTCTGGTGCCCACCCGTGTACGCGATATCCGTGTCTTTCTCAAAGATGCGGCCGGCATTGACGTGGACAGCATGAGTACGGGGCGCACCCTGGTGGTGCTCTGTACGGACAGCAGCACCGGACGGCCGGTGCCGGGCAGCGGAGTCCGCGTCACCATGGACCATGCCGCCCGTCCGATCCTGAAAGAGGGCAGCTACAGGATCTTTACGCAGATCGAAGGAGAGAAGACAGTGATCCACTGCGAGAGCCCGATCTTCGAGCCGAAAGACGTGGAAGTGGATCTGAAGCAGTGGGACGGCTCCGAGGTCTTTGAGATCGCCCTGGATCCCGGAAAGTATTATCCCGTTTCCGAATCTGACTTTGCGGATGAAGAAGAATAAACACAGAGAACATGCCTGGCAGAAAGAAACAACAGAATCAGGCGGACCCGAATCATTCGGCGCTCCTGGAGGATGAGGCGTTTCTGGAGGAATTTGGACCGGAACTGGAGGAAGACCAGCAGTCGGTGGCCTCCATGCCTCTCCCGAGCTCCGCGGGAAATGCTGCCGGCCTTGCAGGCGGCGGCCTTGTTATGGTGCCTTCAAACGAAGGCATCGGCCTTGAAATAGAGCAGGAGCAGGAAGCGCCGCAGGATCAGATACAGCAGGCGGAGCCCGAACAGCTGCAGGAGCAGCCTCAGCAGATAGACGTCCCTCAGATACTGCCTCAGAACGAAGCGCCTCAAAACGAAGAACCCGGGAACGAAGCGCCTCAGGAGGAGGGCGGCGGAAAGCAGGAGCCGCTTTCTCTGACTGAGGCCTTTTTTAAGATCCGGTCCGACCTCGGTTCCGTTTTCGGCATGCAAGAAGTCCGGAAATCGGACGGGGAAATACGGAGGATCATCGATGAGAAGCTCGCGGCCAGAGTTGAGATGGGAGAAAGAGAGTACTCGGACGCGGACATCTCCATGCTGCGCGCCTGGCTGCGGAAAGAGCGCGAAGTGATGCAGTCCGGAGACGTTCCATGGCTCATGAAGGCCGGTCCGGTCCCGCAAGGGGAGCCGGAGCCCGATGAACACGAGCTTCTGGGCTGGAATGAGGTGCCGGAAGAAGAACCGCAGAAAGACATCGCGCAGGAAGAAAAGAAGCCGGAAGAAAAGAAGCCGGAAGAAAAGAAGCCGGAAGAAAAGAAGCCGGAAGAGATAAAGCTTGAAGACAAGACAGAGGAGGCCATTGAGCCTGTTGCCCCCGGGCAGGAGGTGAATGTCCGGCTGGTGCCGGTGAAGGAGGCTCTGCCGCAGCAGGGCGAAGCGAAAAATGTCCCGCAGCAGGAGGACCAGGTGCAGCCGCCCCACTCCGAAGAAGAGAAGGTGGAGATCAGCCATAACATCATCATCAGCGGCTTCAATTCCGACGGCTCCCTGCCGGAGTACAATGGCATGAAGGAGCGGGACGACGATCTCATCTCAAACGGCTCCGAAAAATCGGGATCCTCCGGCAGCAGCTCCGGCAGCAGTTCCTCCGGCTGGAGCGATTCGCGCAGTTCCAATGATCTGTTCGATGATGAAGACGATCTGATCATTCGCCCGATGCAGGACAGGCGGGCGATGAGGGAGAAGCTGAAAGAGGCTGCCGCGGCCTTTGAAAAGTTCAAGACAAGGCAGCAGAAGAACGCCTTTTATACCGCAAAACAGCTGGAGGACAGAAAGAAGCAGTTCCTGGACAACTATGCCGGGCTGTTTGATGATTATCTCCGTCAGGAGGGGCGCGGAAATCCCTGGGAAAAACTCCCGAGCGAGGCCTATGGCATCGCCACCGAGATCGCGCTGACCTTCCCCGAGAGCTACACGCAGAGGATCCTGAAGCAGCGCCGCATTCCGATGGGCGGCAGGATCAACGCCGGAAGGAAGACCCGTGCCGGCATCGACCTGAAGACCAGGGTCGAGGTCACGCATGAGGCAAGGCAGGCCGAAAAGGCCGTAGACGACAGAACCTACTTTGAGGGCGAACGGAAGGAGACCCGGCAAGAGAAAGGCCTCAAGAAGGGTCTGACGGATGCCCAGATGCGGGGGATCCGGGCGGTCAGCGCCTGGATGTACCAGAATACGAAGAAACACGCCCATTTCGTCGAGGGCATAGACAACCGCTCGCCGCGCGAGAAGCTGCTGATCTTCTACATCGTGGAGAAGGAGAAGAAGGGCAGCGTAAGCCGTGCGGACATTCTGGCCTCGCAGTCGGGCTATATCCCCAATGCCGATACCTTTGCAAGCAAGGTCAAGTACTGCAAGCACTGGTATAAATTCGGCGTCAAAAACGTGAACTGGGACATGATCTCCGATGCGGCAGCCGTGGCGGCGTCCGTGCGCGGCCTGATGAGCAGTGTCGGAGAAGCGCTCGAGTCCGACCGGCAGTCCGGAAGGGGCGGCAGGAGACCGGATAAAGACGAAGCAAAGCGGATCCTGATCATGGAAAAAGACAAGGAAGAGAAGGAACTGCTTTCCGAGAGCAGCGACGGCTTGTCCGTAAAGGGCGGCGAGGAGGAAGACGAGGATCTCATTATCCGCAAGGAGACCAACGTGAGATTCAACAGGATCTTCTCGATGGCAAAGACGATGCTGAAGGGCAGCGGGGTCGATAAGAAAATCGAAGAAGATGACGAGGACAACAAAATCGATGCCGGCATTTCCAGAGCCACTCTTCAGGATCTGGAAGCGGAGCTGGGAAGCCTGCAGAATTTCCTGAAGGAGAACGGCGTCGATGAAAACCTGGAGGGCTATGAAGAAAATGCGCCCGCCGAGGATACGGGACTGAAAAGGTTGGCGGTCGGCATGGAAAAGAGAAACAAGTATCTTTCCCTGGTCCAGGCCTTCTGCAACGCCGACCTGAAGGTCCTCTCCGGCCTGCAGGAAAATCACATTGAGGGACTCGGAAACGCGGTCGCCGGCTTCCAGTGGGAGACGATGGGCGGAGACGCCGCCATGACCGTGATCAACCTGCTGCTGAGCATCGTAAATATGCGCAATATCCTGGCGGCATACGGGACAGAGCAGGGAGAGGAGATGTTCCTGCGGGCGCTGGATCTCATCCAGACGGTCGGAAACACGGGAAAATCCGGTCTGACGGCCACCACGGGCATGGCCGGTCTGGCCTTCGGCGCCGACTGGGGCCTGAACGGCACGTCCGCTACGGCAGGGACCTTGTCCACCGCGGGCGCCGGCGCCGGCATCGTGCTTGGTTCCCTTACATTCGCTATCGGAGCAGGGAAAATGATCACTGCCGGTCAGCGCCGCGGCGAGACGACAAGTGTCGAGCAGCGGCTGCAGGAAAGGCGGGAGGGTCATGAAAACGATCCGATGGAGGGCAAGCGGCAGATCCTCCAGAACGTTGTCAATGCAAACAGGGCTGCCCAGAAGCGGACGCAGGGCTCAGCCGCGATGCAGATGGTACAGGGCGGACTGAATACCGCCGCCGGCGCCATGGCGCTCAGTGCGGGCGCAACGCTCGGCGTGACCGGCGCGGTGGCGATCGGCCTTTCCGGACTTGCCATGGTGATCGGCATCGGCAACGTCATCCATCAGAAAAGGGCCAAGAGCAAGGAGATCGCGGACGTGATCGACTGCTACCTGGACATGGATCATCTCTACATCGATTTCATGAACCGGCAGAGGAGAAAGAAGTCGAAGAAAGAGGATGAGCGCATCCTGAAGAAATTCGGCGGCCCGGCAAAGATCCGGGAGATGCTGCGCAAGGAGTCGGAGGCCACGCTTGGCTATCCCTCTCATGAGAAAATGTATTTCGCCATTATGTGGAAGTACGCCAATACGCTGTATGACATGGTCTTCAAAAAGAACGGCAGAGTCATGACGGCGGCGCAGAAAGAGGCGGAGGACAGGGAAGACAAAAAAGCCTCTGCGGAGCGGAAACTGTTCGCGGATATGCTGAGGGCATACGGCTTTAAGATCAAATATCCGGGAAAGCCCGGAGAGGAGCCAAAGCCCACGCTGAACGCGGTTTATAAGAAACTGATCGCGTAACGCGCGGGGCGCTTTGGAGATGTTGACCGGAGGAAGGTACGAATCGATGAGGAATAAAAAGCGTGGACGGATATGTCCGGCGGCCCTTCTGGGGGCCCTGGTGCTCCTTCTCTGCGCGCTGACAACGGGCTGCGGGAAGGCGCCGGGGAACGCGGCGTCCGCGGATAAAAGCGGAGAGGCTGCGCCCGCGGAGCAGGCGGGCGGGCGTCCGCAGGAGACCGGCACCTACGGAACAGAGGGCCTTCTTTCCGTGTCGCCCGAGCTGGCTGCAGCCGCCGCGGGCGGCCTGATGGAATATGCCGCAGAGCTTGCCTCCGGTGAAAACGCACCGGGATGGGCCGCATCGGCAGAGAAGGCGCCTGCCGCCGGGGACGTGATGATCCCGTCGCTGTTCATACTCGGCGCGGATGAGAATGACCCGGAGGACGTGCGGCTATACGGCGATTTCTGGTGTCACTGGTACACGCAGGACGGAGAGACCCTGGTCTCGGGGCGCGGTCATCAGATCGCCGACCGGATGCATTTCCGGCGGAATGAGGACGGAAGCCTGAGCTTTCTGGGACTGGATAAGGCAGGCGGGGACAGCGCGCCGGAGCAGCTGAAGGAGCGCTTTGGAGCCCGCTATGACGCGTTTCGCCATTCTCTTGCGGACGGGTCGGCCGCGGAGCATACCCGCGCGCGTCTGATCGCGGATTACGCGGCGGCGTATGGACTTCCGGTCACGCAGTACCGGGACTATGGCTGGAACCCGACCGGACTGCCGCAGGCTTCTCCGGAGCAGGACAACATCTTCCTCATCTGGGAGAATATGCACAGGATCCCCGAGGAAGAGCCGGAAGAGCTTCCGCCCATGCCGGAGATCTATGTGGTCAGGAAGGGCGATACACTCTGGAAGATCTCGCGCAGATATGACGTCCCGCTCAGGGATCTGATCGAGGACAATGAGGATACCATCTTCAGCCATGCCCACCGGCACGGCGTCCGGTCCGGCAGCCTGAACCGCTGCGCGGATTACATTTACCCGGGAGAAGAGATCGAAGTCCGGAGACCGCAGGAGGCTGCGCCGGGCGGAGAGACAAAACAGGAGACGCCGAAATGATCATCGATTATCTGGGACACAGCGGATTTCTGGCGGAAACGGACGGCGCGCTGCTGCTGTTCGACTATTACCGCGGCGATCTGTCGCTGATCGGACGGAAGCCGGCGGAAAAGCCGCTCTTCGTGTTCGTGAGCCATGTGCACGCGGATCATTTCAATCCGGAGATCTTCCGCCTGGCGGAAGGCACCAGGCCGGTGAAGTACGTCCTGTCGTTCGATCTGAAGGGAAATCCTTCCGTGCCGCCCCGGGCGGACGTCCTGTTCACGGATGCCGATGCCTCCTATGAGGTGGAGGGTCTTGGCAGCGTGGAGACCCTGCTTTCCACGGATGAGGGCGTGGCGTTCCTGGTGAAAACGCCGGACGCGGCGCTGTACCACGCGGGGGATCTGCACGACTGGGACTGGCCCGGAGAGGATCCCGTGTGGCTGAAGGAGCAGAAGGCGCTGTTCCGGCAGGAGACCGGAAAGCTTGCCGGTACGAAGATCGATGCGGCCTTTGCCGTGCTGGACGACCGGCTGGAGGGACATTTCGCGGAAGGCCTGCAGTATTTCCTGTCGGTATGCCGGCCGTCTTACGTGCTGCCCATGCATTTCTGGAGGGACCGCAGCGTCATCGAACGCTTCCGGGCGCTTCCGGGCGCATGGAAAGAGGAGACGCTGATCCTGGATACCGCGAACGAAACGCACTGGGAATTGAAAAGGAGCTGCGCCGGATTTACATCTTACCGGGATTCGGGTTTTTGCTCAGTTTGAGAAAAGGAGTACAGAGTTATGAAGTTCAGAATGGATCACGAAAATTTTAACGTTACGGATCTGGAGCGCTCACTGGCGTTTTATGAGAAGGCCCTCGGGCTGAAGGAGAAGCGCCGCAAAACTGCGGCCGACGGTTCGTACATTCTCGTGTTTGCCGGGAATGAAGAGACGGATTTCGAATTGGAGCTGACCTGGGTGAAGGAGCATCCGCAGCCCTATGATCTCGGCGAGGAGGAATTCCATCTGGCCTTTCGGACGGATGATTTTGAAGCCGCGCACAAGCTCCACGAGGAGATGGGCTGCATCTGCTTTGAAAACCCCGTCATGGGCATCTATTTCATCAAGGATCCCGACGGCTACTGGCTGGAGATCCTGCCGCC
>Ga0129307_1003154_pt1 | contig 10972 bp, 15 predicted proteins | sample P1105metagenome_FD_94437 | JGI IMG/M metagenome (GOLD analysis project Ga0129307, IMG submission 94437) | Capybara group fecal microbial communities from Wisconsin, USA - P1105 metagenome | ecosystem: Host-associated > Mammals > Digestive system > Large intestine > Fecal | place: USA: Wisconsin... | reverse complement strand
ATTAACTGCTGTTTTATTTAAATTATAATTACCTTTTCTTGCTTGATTTCTTCTATATAATCTTTTTTCATCTTCAGTTAGTTCATTATATTCTTTTTCAAATAGTTCTTGTTTTCTTGTTTGTTACAAATGACAAATTATCAAATTTATAATCTGTTCCTATTTTTAGAACAAATCTTACAATATTAGGATTAACATTACCATCTATATCTTTTTCACCTATGATTATCTTTTCTACTAAATTCTCAAATTTAATATCATCAAATTCTTTAATAGGTTGTTCTTCTTCATAAATGATTTTTTCTATACTTTTAAGTTGAGTAGATATATCTTTATTTTGTTTGTTTCTATATTCTAGTTGTTCTATTTGCTCATTTAAAACTTTAATCCTATTATTAATTTCTTTTTCTTTTTCAATATAAATATCTTTATTTTCTATATCATCTAGTTTCAAATCAATTAAATTGGATAGTCTTTTTTGTAAAGTTTGTTTCTCGTTATGAAGTTTATTTAACTCACTATTATTATTTTCACTAGTTAAAGTTTCTTTTATAGCATTAATTAGTTTATCTCTTGTCTTATGCTTTTTTTCTATAATTGAATTATAAACCTTAACAAACATTTCTTTAAGAACATCTTCTCGAATTGTTAATGAATCAGGACATTTTTCTTTTAATGATACCTTATCATAACATGACCAATAGAAATATTGCTTTTCGTTTTGTTTACCACTTATTCTATGAACATAAGTTGAACCACATATACCACATTCAATTTTAGAACTAAAAGTATATCTATAACAATAATGTTTAGAATGTTGTTCTTTCTCTGGCATATCATTTCTTCTTTTGTTTAATATTTCTTGGCACTTGTTCCAAAGCTCTCTTGATATAATAGGTGTATGATGATCCTTAACATAATATTTTTCTTTTTCGCCAAAATTTCTATTTCGTTTATGAGTTAAAGGACTAACTACATAAGTCTTTTGTCCTAAATAATCTCCAACATACTTTTCATTTTTAATAATATTTCCAACTTGATTATAGCGAAAATCATTACCTTTATCAGTTTTATAGCCTAATTCTTTTAGTTTATTTGATATAACTCTTGTTCCTATACCATCAGCATACCAATTAAATATCATTCTAACAACTTTTGCTTGTTCTTCATTTATCTCTAGTTCTTTAGTTTGTTTATTCCAATTATAACCATAACATTCAGGGCAACCTACAAATTCGCCACGATTCATTTTAGATTTTAAACCCATTTTAACATTTTGAGATATTGATTCACTCTCTGCTTGAGCAAACATACTACAAAGACCTAAAAACATTTCACTATCTAACTCTATTGTGTGTATATTTTCTTTTTCAAAATATACATCAACATTGTGTTCTCTTAACTTTCTAACAATATTTAAGGTATCAACAACATTTCTAGCAAATCTTGATATTGATTTAGTAATAATAATATCAATCTTACCATTTAGAGCATCATTAATCATTCTTTGAAATTCTGCTCTATGTTTTACTTGTGTACCTGAAATACCCTCATCAGCATAAACACCTACAAATTCCCATTCAGAATTAGATTTAATCATTTTCGAGTAATGATTTATTTGTGATGAATAACTTGTTAATTGTTCTTCGGAATCAGTACTTACTCTAGCATAAGCACAAACTTTCTTTAATTTCTTATAAGTATTGATTTCTTCGGTTATGAGATTATTTGCTTTAATAATCTCAACCTTTGACATTTATACCTCTCTTTCTTTTTCTTTTAGACATTAAATCAAATGTCCTCTAAAATCATTATACTTTATTTTCAGTTAAATCTGTAGTCTTTTAATAAAAATTCTTAATCTTTTCTTTTAAAATATAAAATTGTGTTTCTGTGATTAAATTTAAATTTAATAATTTACTTATTATAGATAAATTTATTGTTTCATCTAAAATATTTTCAATTTCTAATTGTGTTAATAATTTTTCTTTTTTATCATCTTCTTTCATATTTTAAATTCCCCCTCTCGTTAATATTTTTTTAATAATAATTTTTCATAAATAATCTCATTCCTTTCATTCAATACTATTTAAAGCCTTTTAATAAGTTTTCCATTTTCTCTAATTCTTCTTCAGTAGGTGGTGTTATTTCTTCACGTTTCCCATTCCAAACTTCTACACCATCAGGATCCACTCTAATATGTGGACCCTTTCTACCATTTATTAATTCTTCTTCATTATCTGCTATATCTAAAACAGTTATAAATAATCTAATATTATTATTAGAACTATAAGAGTTAAGATAACCTTTTATAAATACTTTAGTTCCTTTAACAAAAAAATCTTTATATATTTCATAAAGATTTCGGTTAATATTTAAACTAGAATATACTTTTCTTTTATCGTATTTTAAAGTTGTTAATCCAAACTTAATATAATCCTGATTATTATCCATTACATTATTAATGGTTCCAGATATTTTTATTTCATTTAAATCTACATTCATATATCATTTCCTTTCGTTTAATTAATTTAAATTATTTAAATAATTTTAAACTTATATTATTTATTATAATTATTTATTAATATTATTTATTCTGTTAGAAGGTACTTGCTATACACTTTAGTAAATTCTTGCTACTTACTCTAGAAGATATTTGCTAAATATATTTTTCTTTCAAAATCTTCATTAGCAACTCTAACATAGTTTTTTCTTCTTAATGCAGTTATAGAACTAGTTATAGTTCTTTTAGATACTTTTAATAAATTACTTAAATATCTATTACTTGCATAACAAAATCCATCTTTCATTGATAAAGTTGTTATTAAGCCCATTAATAGTTTAGTAGTAGAAGATAAATCAACATCAGTTAAAACTACCATTGGTACTTGTACATATTTTAAATTAGTTAAATCCATAATATCATTCTCCTTTCCTTAAATTTTTTGCAACAAAAAAACTTGTAAAAACACCTTACAAGCCACAATTTAAATAAACGACTTAAAATAAATACACAATGTGAAATAAACACACCTTTAATGGTTGCTTGAAGTAAAACATATATAATACATATTTCAATCCCTTTTATTCTTTTGGTTTAGTTCTTTGAAATATGTTTTACTTCAAACTAGTTCATCTTATATTTGTATAAGATAGGTTCTAACATAAGCCTCCAATCTTACTGAACCTTTATTTGCTAACGACTATCTATGCGTCTTCTTTAGCAAATGTGGTATTCATACATTCCTGTATGATACTCTTTAAATCTTAGGTAATTATTATTTTGTAATTCTTCTAAGATTTTTCTTAGTCCTTTATTTTTTATTCGGACTGTCTGTTGTATCTCTCCTACATTTAGATGTGAGATAGTTCTTTCAAATCCCTCTACATATAGATATGCAAATATCTCTTTTGCTTTAGGTTTGATATTTTTATCTTCCCAAATCTTGTGGTTTGATATATCTAGATGTTTTATATTCCTCATTCATATCTTGTCCTCCTTTCTATGTGTCCAATATATCGGACAATACAAATATATCACTGTCCGAAAATAATGTCAATACTTTTGACCGAAAAACTAGACATTTTAGTAATTATGTGCTAAAATGATATTACTGAGGAAGAAAATTGCTAACTAATATAAAGAAATATTAGTAAAAAGGATGTGAGAATAATGAACTCAGAAGAACTAAAAAATATGATTGAATCTGCAAGAATAGAAAAAGGTATATCTCAAAGAGAACTTGCAAAATTAACTGGTATAAGTAGAAGCACATTAAATGATTTAATTAATGGGAAAATTAAAAAAGTAGATATTGATGATCTACGAAAGATTGCTGAAACATTGGATATGTCATTACAAAAACTATTAAAGGTTGCAGGTTATGATGAAATGCTCTTCTATTTTTCTAAAAATAAATATGCAAATAAATCTAGCAAAGACTTAAAAGATTTAATTGAACAGTACAAAAAATCTGAAATTGATTTATTAGATTTTGATTTTGCAAAACGAAAAAAAGTTAGTGATGCTAGACAAAAACTATTTTATACTATGGAACATTTACAAATAATGAGAGATAATAAAGATAGTTTATATACTATTGATAAAGCCATAGAAGATATAAAATATGCTTTTGATGAATTAGAATTTGCTGAGCATAAATATGACTATGATAAATTACCAAAGCAAAATTAAAAACCTCTTTTTGCAAGATTAGAGGTTTTTCCATAAAAAAAGGATATTACGTTTTGTTGCGTTAGCAATGAAAGTAGTAGACTTTTTTTCTTTTTTATGAAACTCAATGTTGAAATAAAAAAGGCACCAATACTACTTACGCTAGTTTGTAGTATTGGTGCTTAAATGGGTTCCCAAAGGATCTCCTTTGGCACACAATCCTAGTTGGCAGTATGCCGACTTGGTAGTGTGTTACTATCTTGTCTTAAAGATAGTCCTTTCATTTTTTTATTATTGTTTTGAACTTTCATTAAATTTTACTAATAATTGTTCAATAATTTCTGGTTCAACAACTTCTTCTAAACCATTTTGATTATCAAACTCACAAAACATTGTATTTGTATAATCATCTTGATCTATTAAATATACATAATTTTTTGCATTTAATTCAGTCGTAAAAACTACAGAATATTTCTTATTATCATCTAGAGTTAAAATTTCACCTTGATTTAGCATTTTCATTACCTCCTAATTCTTCAGTATTAACATTTTCTAAAGAATTGTTAAAGTCAATAAATTCATTTTGAGCTTGTTTAAATTTCTTTGAGTGTTTGAAATATTTAGCAATAAATGTCCCTGCACCTGCTGCTAATAAAGTTGTTAAAGGTCCTAAATCTTGAATATATTGACCAAGTGCTTCCCAGGAATAAATTGCATTTAGTTCATGTTGCAATACTTGATGAACATCTTGTCCATTAAAGTATACTGCAGCTGCAGCTCCCAATATACAAAGACCCGCCATTAGTGCAGAACGATTTTTACCTTTTTGTGCTTCACTCATTGTTCGTTCTCTTTGCAAAATTGTGAATTTTCTTTTTTCTCTTGCCATTCTTTCAAGTGTTTCTTCTTTAACTGGCATTGGTTCTGCTTTCTTTGGCTCATTAGTTTTCTCTAATGTAACTCTATTTTCTTCTTTAGGTGGTTCAAAATGTGGTACTTCTCCATCAAGTTGTAAAGAAGTTGCCTTTCCATCACGAATTATTTCACCAGATTCATTTATTTGAACTCCATCTATTTTTTTCTCTTGTTCATTCTTTTTAACTTGTTTATATTTAATTTCGACATTACCTGCATATTCTAATCCAGTAAGTTCGAAGCCTTTACTTGCTAAATATGATTTTAATATCTCCTGAATTTCTTCTTTTGGAATATCAAATCTTGTTTCACCGAATCCATCATTTCTAATAAAGAAAGGTTGATTACTATTTCCACCAGTTAATTTTTCTTTTAAGTAACTTATACTAATTGAGCTCAATTCTACCCCTTGAGTTTGTTTATAATAATCAAAAATAATTTGTCTTAAATCCTCATATTGAATTGAACCATTATAAGTCAAATCAAGTTCAACTTTATTTTCTGGTTTATTCATTTCATTTTTAATATTTGGATTTGCCTTATAATCAAATGTAATAGTGTCATGTTGTCCATATTCTAATCCCGAAGTTAATTCACACCCCTTACTTGCTAAAAATGATTTAAATATTTTTTCAATATCTTCTTTTGGAATATCAAATCTTGCTTCTCCGAATCCATCATTTCTAATAAAGAAGTGTTGATTATTCTCTCCACTAATTAATGCGTCTTGCAAGTAACCTATACTAATTGAGCTTAATTCTATTCCTTGTGTTTGCTTAAAATAATCAAAAATAATTTGTCTTAAATTTGAATAGTTAATTTTTCCTTTTAAATTTGTATTTGTTTCTTCGTTCATACGAATCCCTCCTATTAATATTCTAACATAAATACAATACAAAAGTATATAATTTACAATAATAATTGTTAAAAATTGTAAAAAACACGACTTTTAATTTACATTTTTTCGTCTTTATAATAATTTAGCATTATACTCATCATTATCATATAAATAATCAATACGATTTATATACTCTAATATTTCAGTCTTTGTTTTACCTGTTTTTTCTAATAAATTATTAACTAACATATTTAAATTATTAGTAAAATATGATTTTAAGACTATGTCTTCACCAACAATTTTTAAAATACAATCTAATGCTTCTAAATATCTATCATAGTAATCACTATATTTATCTTTTATTATTTGTTGATTAATATATTCTGTAATGGCTTCATTTAAATATTGTCCTATCCAAATATCTTTTTCTTTATCTTCAACAATAATTCCACCAACATTAATTTCATTAACTGTTGGTTGATTATTAGATATTACATGTATCATTTCATGATTTAGCCATTTATACCTTTCTTCTTCTGGTATATCTTCACTTATTATCATCTTATATGAATCGTCTTTATCAATACAAGCATATGGGCTACTTCTTTTCTCCCCAATTTCTATTTTCATTTTACTAAATATTTCATCTATATTTCTAATATCTATATTTTTCTCATTTAAATAATTAACTATATTTTTTTTATTAAACTCTATTATATTCATTTTTGCCTCACATTTTATCTATTTCTTCTAAAAATCTATTCAAACCTTTATACCAACTAAACATACCTTTTTTCTTATCAGCATATTTTTGAAAATCTTCTTCATTATAATTATCTTTCATTATATTTTTATATCTATTTAATGTTCTATCATAGCAAGTTTCAATACTTGTTCTCATAACTATTAATTGCCCTTTTAAAATAGAATAATCTTTTATATTTCTATATTGTGCTGAATCAATTACTACTGTTTTATTACTATCTTTAAAATAATCTAATACTTTTAAATAGAACTCATCAAAATTAGTAAATAAATAATCTTTGGTTTTTTCATTAAAAATACTTCTTAATTCAACGCTTTCTTTATTATCTGATGGTCTATCACTGAATACAACATCAGTATCAATAAGAATATAATTATCATCTTTTATATATTTATTACTAAAATAAGATTTACCACTTCCAGATTCACCAGTAATATTAATTACTTTATCATCAGTTAAATCTTTTATGTATGGTTCTTTATCAACAAATCTACTAATTAGCAAATTCGATTTTATTTCTCTTAAATAATCCATTATTTCATTATATACTTCATTACCATTTTCAGCAGTTCCACTACTTTGATATGGTTTAACAAAATCTTCTATTTCACTTAACACTAAATCTATATTATCTTTATTTACTTTATCTTCAATAATCTTTAAACTTGTATTTCTATATCCTCTAATTGCAACTCCTGCAAGTGATTTATAATAAGATTTTTCTGGTAAATTAGATTTTAAATAAAAGTTCATAGCAAGTTCATCAGTCATTGGTCTTGGATTAGTTAATATTATTTTATTGCTTCTAAATACTCCATGTGGAGCTGATTCACTAGGACAATCTATAACTTCTGCATCATCTGGTATTTCTACATCATAAATAGTATCACCACGAACTAACCATCTTAATATTTTATCTTCAGTTGAGAAATTAAATCCACCCATTTCTTTTGGATCATAAGTATTTGGATTCCAAGTATCAGCAACATTTACATCATCAATTTTATATTCAAAATTGACACCTTTATTACCGAACATTACTTTTAAATACTTGTTCATTATAAATCACATACCTTTCTTATATAATTATAACATGAAATATGGATAATACTATGTTCTTATACTCAATTTTTCAATTAATTCCATTTCATCACTTAATTGTGAATATAATTGAGATATTTTATTTTCATATTCTTCTTTCTTATTGTTATATTCAATAAGTTTCCTTTTTTGAAAGAAGAAAGGTTTATTATCTTCTAAATGATTAATTAAATATTTATAAAACCTTATTCTATTATCTATCATTCTCATATTTATATTTGAATCTTCAATGGCATATTTAATGTTTAATTCTAATAGTTTTTCAAATAATTCGTTATCGTTATCATTTTTCTTACTCATCTTGCACCTCCAATACGTAAAAATTTATTGCTGTTTTAATTATATCACATTTTCAATAATAGACCCACACTATTAGCAATAATTTAATTATTAATGGGAAAATTATTATTAGGTGATAGTAGTATGATTAATAATAATTTAAAGTATTGTAGAGAAGAATTAGAAATGACACAACAAGAATTAGGTTATGTATTTGGTGTATCTAAAAATACAGTTTCTGGTTGGGAAAATGCACACGATACAATGCCCTTTAATAAGTTAATTAGATTTTGTAATTTGTATGATTTTTCTATGGACTTCGTAGTTGGTTTTACCAGAAAGAATACTAAATATGACAAGATTAAAACTGATAAAAAGAAAATAGGTTCAAAACTAAAAGAAATTAGAAATAAACTAAATTTATCTCAACAACAACTAGCAGATGATTGTAAAATATCTCAAACTACCTATAGCACTTACGAAACAGGTCGTTATCTAATAAATACAATTACTATCTATACTATTTGTAAAAAATATAATATTTCAATGGATTATTTAGTTGGTAGAACTAATAATAAAAAATTAGGTAAATAAAAAAAAGCGAGGATATGCTAAAAAATAACATATTCTCGCTTTTATATTACATTTAATGAATAACAATAATAATATACATTTAATTGTTGATTGATTTTAGTGTTGATTTCTTCATTTTTAAAATCATATTGAAAGATATTAAATAATAATTCTACTAAAAACTTTTGTTTTTCTGATAATGATAATTCCATATATTTTGCTGATATAAATAGTAAATTTTGATATTTAGCAAAGTTAGTTATTACTTTTTTAGAATCGGGATCGAGTATTTCTAGCACTTCATTTAATAATTTAATAAAGTTTTCATCATATTTAGTAGAAAAATAAGACTCTTCTAATAAGTGTATTGCTAATCTAACTTTATCAATTCCTTTTAAATCATCAATCATATCAACTAAATTCATAATCTTTTCTGTATTACTATCTAATAGCATAAAACTACCACCTTTCTAATTTGCCGTTTAAAGCACTTTTTTTAAAGAACAAATAAGAGATTAAACTTTACCTTAAAGCCTCAATATGAATGATTAAATTAGGTTTAATCCCGTTTTCTTGTCTTTCTATTTATCACTCTAACAATTAAAAAAATCAAGACTATTTTTTAATTTTATCTGCTTAAATCAAAATCGTCTTTATTATAATCATATTCATCATAATCTTTAACTCTTTGTTTGTAATAATCAGGTGCTTCTACATAATCAAATAATTCATCTTGTTTAGTTGTTCCTCTTGATATATTTGCAACATCTCCCATATCAAATTCTTCATTATTATAACAATTTTTAACAACTTCAGCAGTTTCATCTTTAGTATAATCATTACCTCTTTGTAATAGTTTTCTTAAAAATCTCTTCAATATTTGAAATAACTCACTTAATCTATACATTAAACTTCTATTTTCTTGTTCTAGATTTTGATTTTCTTTTTCTAACTTACTAATTTCTTTCTTATACTTTTGATTTTCTTTTTCTAATGATTTATAACTATTAGCATAACTATCAACTTCATTAAATATTGTTTGTAGTTTAGGTTGTAATTCCATAACTTTTTTAGATTCTTTAATTACATTATTCATACTTTCAAAAGTATCTTTTTTAACTTTAACAAAATCTTTATCAACAATAAGTGTTTGTTTAGTAGTTTTCATCTTTTCTTCAAAATCAGCCATTGCTTTATCAAATCTATCATTTTTTACATTTAATTCGTGATTTAGTTTTTTAGTCATTTGTTTATATTCTTTTATTTTAATGTGTTTATTATCACTACCTTTAATTCCTCTTTCTAAATCATAACCTTTTTCAGTTAGTCTTTTATGATACATATCTTGTAATTGAGATAAATGTATCTTATCTCTAATATATTGTTTTTTAGATATAGTATATCTTTCAGTTTTAGTTCTATTATCTAATTTCTTAACCAATGGAACTACTACACAATGAACATGAGGTGTCTTTTCATCAAGATGAACAACACTATGAAGAATCTGGTCTTTTGTATAACCTAAATCATTATAAACAAACTCCATACAAGTATCTGCCCATTCTTTTATTTGCTCTCTAGACATACCATCAAAAAAAGTATGTGTTGCAGTAAAAACCAATTCATCAGCAACACAATTCTTTGAACTATTTAACATTTCATGGTATCTTTTCTTTCTATCAGCTCGTTCAGTTTTCATTCGTTCTTCGTGTTCCTTTTTATATTCTTTAGTTAATTCATCAAAACCTTTGGTAAATTTCATATTAAGTGGAACAAGTTCTATATTGTTTTTACTTAATTCGATTTTTATATCTTTATTTGATTGATATGCTTTCTTTTCACGTTTATTATGTGATCCTATTTGTGCTAAATCAGGTATAGTCATAATAGGTTCACTTCTAAATATTGCATAATTTAAATTCATAATATCGTTTCTCCTTTCTTTTTACACAACAAAAAAAGATATGTTGAACATACCTTTAATAATTTCATAACCAATTACTTTTAAATACTTATAAGAAAATTATTTATTCTAATATCAAAACGAGGACATTTATATATTAATTGATATTAAAATTTCTAAATTATAATCACTATCTACATCTTCTTTAGGTTTTAAATAAAATGCTGTTCTTTTAATTAACCCTTGAAAATAAAGTAAATCTATATTTTTTATATTATTTGTCATTTGTCCTAGACTAGATTTCTAGTCTGTATAGCAAAATATGTTTGAGCTAAAGCTATAACTTTCTTTCTTGAATCTCCATTTTGAGCTATTAGATAACATGCGTATCTGGATAACTTGTAATCTTTTATTATTTCAATT
>Ga0129307_1003153_pt1 | contig 10972 bp, 8 predicted proteins | sample P1105metagenome_FD_94437 | JGI IMG/M metagenome (GOLD analysis project Ga0129307, IMG submission 94437) | Capybara group fecal microbial communities from Wisconsin, USA - P1105 metagenome | ecosystem: Host-associated > Mammals > Digestive system > Large intestine > Fecal | place: USA: Wisconsin... | reverse complement strand
GGCTTTTTCGCGAGCATCATCGTCCTCATCATCGGTATGCTTTACGGCAGTATCTCGGGGTATGTGGGCGGAAAGGTCGATATGATCATGATGCGTATCGTGGACGTCATATACTCGCTGCCGGATATGCTGATGGTCATCCTGCTCTCGGTCGTACTTGGCCCGCTGATCACGCTGCCCAAGGAGTCTTTCCTGGGCAAGATGGGACCGAACATGCTGTCTCTGTTTATCGTCTTCGGCCTGCTTTACTGGGTCGGTATGGCAAGACTGATCCGCGGCCAGATCCTTTCCATCAAGGAAAATGACTATATTCTTGCGGCACAGTCTACCGGCGCTTCCGCCGGAAGGATCATCCGCAAGCACATCATACCGAACTGCCTGTCGGTCATCATCGTTTCGACAGCACTGCAGATCCCGTCCGCGATCTTTACGGAGAGCTACCTTTCCTTTATCGGACTCGGCGTGCAGGCCCCGATGCCTTCCTTGGGCTCCCTTGCCAATGCAGCTCGCGGCGGTATCAGCTCGTATCCCTATAAACTTGTATTTCCGTCGATCATGATCTGTCTCATCGTGCTGAGCCTCAACCTGCTCGGCGACGGTCTCCGGGACGCCTTTGATCCGAAGCTCAGAAGATAACGGGGTGGCAGACTATGAAAGAATATGAACATTTGCTCAGTGTGCATGATCTGCACACGACATTTACTACAGATAACGGCGAGGTCCATGCGGTCAACGGCGTATCGTTCAATCTGGACGCGCACAAGGTGCTCGGCATCGTCGGCGAGTCGGGTTCAGGCAAGTCCGTCACGGCATATTCCGTGATGCAGATCCTGGCGGAAAACGGCAGGATCTCCGGCGGCAGCATCCTCTATAAAGGAGAAGACATCTCCAAATGGGATGAAAAGAAGATGGCAGGTTTTCGCGGCAAGAACTGCTCCATCATTTTCCAGGACCCGATGACTTCGCTGAATCCGGTCTTTACGGTCGGCAACCAGCTCATGGAAGCGATCACCCTCCACACCGACAAGCGCGGCGCCGCGGCAAGGGCGCGTGCGGTCGAGATGCTGGAACTGGTCGGCATCAACGAACCGGAGAAACGTTTAAAGCAGTATCCGTTCGAGCTTTCCGGCGGTATGCGCCAGAGAGTCATGATCGCCATGGCGCTGGCCTGCGAACCGGACATCCTGATCGCGGATGAACCGACGACGGCGCTGGATGTAACGATCCAGGCACAGATCCTCGAACTGATGCTGGATATCCAGAAGAAGCTCGGAATGGCGATCATCATGGTCACTCATGATCTGGGCGTTATTGCCGAGATGTGTGACGAGATCATCGTCATGTACGGCGGCCGTGTCTGTGAGCGCGGTACGGCGGACGAGATCTTCTATAATCCGAAACACGAATATACCAAAGGACTGCTGCATTCGATCCCGAGCGTAAAAGGCTCGAGGGAAAAGCTCCAGCCGATCGAAGGAACGCCGATCAACATGCTGAATATGCCGAAGGGCTGCGCTTTCTGCCCGCGGTGCAAGGAGGCCATGAAGATCTGTCTTGAAGCGGTTCCGGAAGAATTGTTTATCAATCAGGATCATGCGGCGGCGTGCTGGATCAATGTCCGTGACGGGATCACCGGCGGACCTGCCGTTCAGAAAGAAGAGGAGGTGGTAACAAATGGCTGAACATCTGCTGGAAGTTGAACACCTCAAACAGTATTTCCCGGTAAGGGACGGATGGTTTTCCACCAAGCCCCTGAAAGCCGTTGATGACGTCTCTTTTTCGATCGATCCCGGTGAGACCCTGGGTCTTGTCGGCGAGTCGGGCTGCGGCAAAACGACTGTCGGAAGAAGCATTCTCAGACTCTATGAGCCGACAGACGGAGTAGTCCGTTTCGACGGCGAAGAAGTTAATTCCCGTAACATCCATCAGCTCAGGCGCAAGATGCAGATGGTGTTCCAGGATCCGTATTCATCGCTCAACCCCCGTATGACGGTCGAGGACATCATCGGAGAGCCGCTGGATGTCCATCATCTGTGCCAGGGCCGCGGCGAGCGCCGTGACAAGATCCTGGAACTGATGGGACTCGTCGGACTGAACGCAGAACATGCGACACGTTATGCGCATGAGTTTTCGGGAGGACAGCGCCAGCGTATCGGCATCGCGAGAGCACTCGCGGTCAATCCAAAGTTCATCGTCTGTGATGAGCCGGTGTCCGCACTGGACGTGTCCATTCAGGCACAGGTCATCAACATGTTCGAAGAACTTCAGGAGAAGCTGGGCGTGGCATACCTTTTCATCGCCCATGACCTTCTTGTCGTACGTCATATTTCCAAAAACATCGCGGTCATGTATCTCGGACATATGGTCGAGACTGCCGAGGCGAACGAGCTGATGGACCATCCCATCCATCCGTATACCGAATCCCTGCTTTCCGCCGTGCCGATCCCGGATCCGAAGATCGCGAGACAGAAGAAGAGGATCATGCTTGAAGGAAACGTACCGAGCCCCCTGAACATGCCGACCGGATGTCCTTTCCGCACCCGCTGCAATTACTCAACGGACCGCTGTGCGGAAGCCTGCCCGGAACTCACCGATCGCGGCAACGGCCATAAGGTCGCATGCTGGAACCGGTAATCAAGCTTTATTGCATGCAGACGCTTTTGCTCCGGAATACTTCGTGAGCAGAGTACTGCAGATCTAATAAAGAAATCCAATCTTCGGGCCAGTTCATGGTCCGGACAAGTATTCTCAAAGGAGGAAAAGAAACACTATGAAAAAGCAACTTGCACTTGTTCTTACTGCAGTCATGGTAAGTGCTTCTCTGGCAGCCTGCGGATCAAGCGGCGGCGCAGCTGAGACGGCAGCTCCGGCAGCTACCGAAGCACCTGCTGAGACCGAAGCAGCTGAGACCGAAGCGGCTGAGACTGAAGCGGCAGAGACCGAGGCTGCGGAAGCAGCTGAAGAAGCTCCCGACGCAGCAGCTCTTGTCAGCGACGCATTTATCGATCCCGTCAATGACTGGGCAAAGTATGACGAGCTGATCGCCGAGATCAAGGCGGAGACCGACATGGCTCACCGTACTGAGCTGATGCATCAGGCAGAGGACATCCTTATGTCCAACTACGCTGTCATTCCGGTTTACTACTATAATGACCTCTACATGGAGAAGGACTATGTCAAGGGCGTATATGCAAATGCATTCGCAACCAAGTTCTTCATGTATGCCGAGCTTGAGAACGGTTCCGACACCCTTCGCCTGAACCTCGCTTCCGAGCCGGATTACCTTGATCCCGCTCTGAACTCTTCCGTAGACGGTGCCTGCCTTGCGGCGAACTCCTTCTCCGGTCTTTATACCTATGACGCAGAAGGCAAGCCGGTTCCGGCATGTGCTGAGAGCTATGAGGTATCCGAGGACGGCCTCACCTACACCGTTAAGCTGAAAGAAGGCCTCAAGTGGTCCGACGGTTCCGATCTTACCGCAAACGATTTTGTTTACAGCTGGAAGAGAGCTGTTGATCCCAAGACCGCTGCTGACTACGAGTACATGTTCTCCGGTTTCGACGGATACGGCGACGGCAACATCAATGTTACCGCGATCGATGACACCACTCTTGAGTTCGTCCTTGCAGCTCCGTGCGCTTACATGGAAGACCTGATGGCATTCCCGACCTTCTATCCGGTCAAGCAGGAAGCTGTCGAGTCTTATGCGGACTGGGAGACCACCCCGGGCGGATGGTGCCAGGAAGCAGGTTTCGTTTCCAACGGCGCATATGTCTGCACCGGCTGGAACCATGACACCTCCATGACCTATGAGAAGAACCCATACTTCTGGGATGCTGACAATGTCAAGATCGAGAAGCTTGAGTTCATGCTTTCTGCAGATGATACCGCTATCTACTCTGCATACAATGCAGGCGACGTCGACTTTATCGACACTGTTCCGACCGACGAGGTCCAGACCCTGATCGACTCCCAGAATCCGGAGTTCAAGGTCATCGACGAGCTGGGCACCTACTACATCGCATTCAACGTAAACTCCAAGCTCTTCGAAGGCAAGACCCCGGAGCAGGCAGCATGCATGCGTGAGGCTATCAACCTCCTCATCGACAGAGACTATATCGTTGAGAACATCGGCCAGACCGGACAGGTCATCGCTACTTCCTACATCCCGCTTGGAATGATGGACGGCAACGGCGGCATCTTCAAGGATGATCCGGCAGTAGGATACTATGACGCATATGCGATCAACAATGACTACGAGGGAACCATCGCAAAGGCTACCGAGCTGATGAAGGCGGCGGGCTTCGAGTTCGACGAGGACGGCACGCTTTCCGATGCTACCCCGCTTGAGATCGAGTACCTGACCAACGAGAGCTCAGGACACGTTGCGATCGCAGAGTCCCTGCAGCAGGACCTTGACGCTATCGGCATCAAGATCTCCATCCAGGTTCAGGACTGGAACGTCTTCCTTGAGGAGCGTAAGAACGGTAACTTCGATATGGCACGTGAAGGCTGGATCGCTGACTTCAACGACCCGATCAACATGCTTGAGATGTTCACCACCACTTCCGGCAACAACGACCCGCAGTACGGCCGCAAGTGATCCGGTAAGTGATGCGCATCAGAATAGATGCGCCACGATCTCAAAGATCAACAGAACACACCCGGTTATGTTTCAATGCATAACCGGGTGTTTTGTATGATCAGCAATAACATCTTGTGCATAATGTTGGAAAGCTGAATGAAATAACGATAATGTATTAACAGATTTGCTGAAAATGTGTTATACTGTGATCGGAAATATGGATTTCGTTGAAAAATCTCATATAGCATGATCAGTAAAGGAGGAAACCCATGGGCAAATTTGTTGTATCACAGGCAAAAACAGGCATCAAATTCAATCTGAAGGCATCAAACGGCCAGATCATCGCGACCTCGCAGGTTTATAAATCCCTGAAGAGCTGTCTTGCGGGCGTACAGAGCGTTATCACCAACAGTGCGGTCGCAACGGTAGAAGACCAGACGGCCGAAGGCTTCAAGGCTGAGAAATGCCCTAAGTTCGAGGTCTATACCGATAAAGCCGGCGAGACCCGTTTCCGCCTGAAGGCAAAGAACGGCCAGATCATTGCGACCGGCGAAGGATATAAGTCTCTGAAATCCTGCCTGAACGGCATCGAGAGCATCCGTAAGAATGCGGCTGCAGGAGAGGTCGTACAGGATCTGTAATGCCGGGAGCAGCTGCTGCCTGATACGGCATGTCACTGCTGACCGGGACATTCAGTCCTGCGGCACCATCTCCGCGACTTCAAGGATATTGCCGCGGACATAGAAACGAACGTCATAATTGCAGTAATAGAATCCGTAGCGGCGTTTACCGTCATTGTCCGCGTCATAGCGGGGACGGGGGTCAGCACGCAGCACTTCATACAAAGCTTCCTTCTGCGATGAGCTCAGGGAGCTTTTTTTGATGAGTTCTTTCGGATCCGTCACGGTGAGATCCTGGAACGGAGTTTCGGCAACAAAACCGTTCCTGGCATCGGGGTGGGAATCATAAATGCTGATGTAAGGTTTGATATCGTAGATCGGGGTGCCGTCCATCATATCGATGCCGGAGACGTGAAGCACGGGGCCTTTGTCTTCTGTCATCTCGATCCTGTCAAGCCGTACGGAGCTTAAGCCGATGCTGTTCGGCCGGAAAGGGGAGCGGGTCGCCCATACGCCTATGTGCGTCCTGCCTCCGAGCCGCGGAGGTTTGGACGTGGCGGACCAGTCCTCCCGGTGCGCGAGGGAAAAATCCCACAAAAGCCACAGATGGCTGAAACCGTCAAGCCCTTTCACGCCCTCAGGGTTGCGGTAATAAGGCTCAAAAACGATGCGGCCTTTCAGCCCTTCTACCAGGCCGCTCTGTCTCGGCAGACCGAACTTGGTCGGAAAATCCGTATAAATATGTGCTACCGGTCTGATCTCCATCCGGGAACCTCCTCGAAATATATGATATATGCCGCGATCCCAAAAACATCGGTGATGCTGTAAAAGACCGCCTTTACGCGCTTTGCCGTGGTTTTGCTTTTCAACGCGGCGCGCATATGATAAAATCAGCTGTACTGATATTAGAGTCTATCATAAAGACGGCAGGCGGTTCAAGAGCCGCCGGGAGGAGATACAGTTATGTCTGTGAATGAGCAGAAGATAGAAGGACGGAACGCGGTGCTTGAGGCTCTCCGTGCTGACAGAAGCGTCGACCGGGTACTGATCCTCGACGGGGCGCATGACAATGCGCTCGGAAGCATTATCCGTGAAGTGAAAAAGCATCCTGAGACCAAGCTCGACTTTGTACAGAAGAAGAAGCTGGACGACTTAAGCGAGACCGGCAAACATCAGGGCGTGATCGCATTTACGGCTGCATATGACTACGCTTCCGTGGATGATATTCTTGCAAATGCGCGTGAAAAAGGCGAAGACCCGTTTATTTTCATCCTTGACGGGATCGAGGATCCGCACAATCTCGGTGCAATCATCCGTACGGCAAACCTTTGCGGGGCACACGGCGTCATAATCCGACTGAACCGGGCGGTGGGCCTTACAGCCGTCGTTTCCAAAGCGTCGGCAGGAGCGCTCAACTATACGCCGGTGGCGAAGGTGACCAATATCAAAGCGACGATCGATTCCCTTAAAAAAGAAGGCCTGTGGTTCGTCTGCGCGGATATGGGAGGCGAAACTATGTACCGGATGAATCTGAAAGGTCCGGTCGGTCTCGTCATAGGAAATGAAGGAAAAGGTGTGTCGGAACTCGTGAGGAAAAACTGCGACATGATCGCTTCGATCCCCATGTACGGAGATATCGACTCACTGAATGCTTCCGTGGCGACCGGCGTTCTCGCCTGGGAGATCGTCAGGCAGAGGCATTTCACGTAATTAAACTGACACAAGCACGCAATAATATGGTATAATACCATTTTGATTATTAGTTATTAAATGGTCTACGGACCAGATGAAGGAGCAGACTATGGCAGATGACAAGATGAAGATGACAGGCGCAAATGCTGACGCAGCGGCAGAGAATGCCGGCGAGGTCATTTCCAAGAACTTTATTGAGCGTGAGATCGACAAGGATCTGGCAGAGGGGGTTTACGATCATGTGTGTACCCGTTTCCCGCCCGAACCGAACGGATATCTCCATATCGGCCACGCCAAGTCGATCCTTTTGAACTACGGGCTTGCAGAAGAATACGGCGGAACCTTCCATTTCCGCTTTGATGATACCAACCCCGTCAAGGAAAAGACGGAGTTCGTCGATTCCATCGTGGCGGATGTTGAGTGGCTCGGCGCAAAGTATGCCGGCGGCGTTCTGTTCGCCTCCAATTATTTTGACGAGATGTATGAGAAGGCCGTGCTTCTGATCAAAAAGGGCAAGGCATATGTTTCCGATCTTACGGCAGACGAGATCAGGGCGACCCGCGGCGATTTCAAGACCCCCGGCAAGGAAGATCCGGGCCGCAGCCGCAGTGTCGAGGAAAACCTCCGCATCTTCGAGGAGATGAAGGAAGGCAGGTATGAGGACGGTTCCAAGGTTCTCCGCGCAAAGATCGACATGGCATCCGGCAACATCAACATGAGGGATCCGGTCATCTACCGTATCGCCCGCCTGACCCACCACAATACCGGCGACAAGTGGTGCATCTATCCGATGTATGACTATGCTCATCCGATCGAGGATGCGATCGAAGGCATTACCCACAGCATCTGTACGCTTGAGTTCGAAGACCACCGTCCGCTTTACGACTGGGTCGTAAAGGAGTGCGAATACAAAGAGCCGCCGCGCCAGATCGAGTTCGCAAAGATGTACCTGACCAATGTCGTTACCGGAAAGCGTTATATCAAGCGCCTTGTCGAAGACGGCATCGTGGACGGCTGGGACGATCCTCGTCTTGTCACGATCGCAGCCCTCAGGCGCCGCGGTTATACGCCGGAAGCCATCCGCAAATTCGTGGAGCTTGCGGGCGTTTCCAAGGCGGATTCCAGCTGTGAGCTCGATATGCTCGAATACTGCATCCGCGATGACCTCAAGCTCAAGAAACCCCGTATGCTTGCAGTGCTCCATCCTGTGAAGCTTATTATCGACAATTATCCCGAAGGCGAAAGCGAACTCCTTGATATACCGAACAATCTGGAAGTTCCGGAGATGGGCACCCGCAAGGTCAGCTTCGGACGCAATCTCTGGATCGAACAGGATGACTTCATGGAGATCCCGCCGCATAAGTATTTCCGTATGTTCCCGGGCAATGAGGTACGCCTGATGGGGGCATACCTTGTGAAGTGCACCGGCTGCGACAAGGATGCCGACGGCAATGTCATCGCCGTACATGCAACTTACGACCCGGAGCAGAAATCGGGTTCCGAGACCCGCAAGGTCAAGGGGACGATCCACTGGGTCAATGCCGACGACTGCTTCGATGCGACTGTCCGTCTCTATGAGAATCTCGTTGATGAGGAAAAGGGCAAGCTCGACGCCAACGGCAATCTTAACCTGAACCCGAATTCACTGACCATTCTTGAAGGCTGCAAGCTGGAGCCGGCGCTGAAAGATACAAAGGCATATGACAGCTTCCAGTTCGTCCGCAACGGATATTTCTGCGTGGACAGTCATGATTCCAGGCCGGGCGTCCCGGTGTTTAACCGTGTCGTAGGCCTGAAGAGCAGCTTCAAGATGCCGAAATAAGCTACCCGTAGTTTTCGGGAGCACATTGACTGATCACCGAATACACAATTTATGTCAGACACCAATCAACAACAATTAAAGAGCGTGATCCAGCTGGAGCATGAGCGGGCGGGCATCAACACGGACATCGGCATGATCGTCCCGGAGAGCCTGCAGCAGAAGGCTGCCGTTGTGACGGCCGATCAGGACGAGGAACAGACAGCGCTCAGGGAGTCTGTCATTCAGCCGAGGACACTGGAAGAGCCGGTGTCCACAACGCCGGATGACCTGTTTAACGACCTGATCCGCATATTCCGGCGCTATCGTCCGGATGACGACATTACCCGCATCCGTATGGCCTATGACGTCGCACGCGAACAGCATAAGGATCAGAAGCGCAAGTCCGGCGAGCCCTACATTATCCATCCGCTGAATGTCGCGATCATCCTTGCGGAAATGGAGATGGATCCCGAGACCCTGATCGCCGCACTCCTGCACGATGTGGTCGAGGATACGGACATGACCCTCGACCAGGTCGAAGAACTCTTTGGCGAAGACGTTGCAGTCATGGTCAACGGCGTCACCAAACTGACCCAGATCAACTACAATGCGGATAAGATCGAAGTCCAGGCGGACAATCTCCGCAAGATGTTCGTGGCAATGGCCAAGGATATCCGCGTCGTCATCATCAAGCTTGCCGACCGCCTCCATAATCTCAGGACCCTGCAGTATCAGTCCAAGGCAAAACAGGAGGAAAAAGCCAGGGAGACCCTCGATATCTACAGTCCGCTGGCGGAACGTCTCGGTATCAGCAAGATGAAGATCGAGCTCGATGATATTTCGCTCAAATACCTGAAGCCGGACGTGTACCGGGAGCTCGTTGACAAGATCGCCCTCAAGAAAGAGGAACGTGAGCAGATCATCGCCGATATCGTCAGTGAAGTCTCCGAACATCTGCAGAAGGCCGACATCAACGCGGTCATGATGGGAAGGGTCAAGCACTTCTTCAGTATTTACAAGAAGATGGTCAAGCAGGACAAGACCGTAGACCAGATCTACGATCTGTTTGCCGTGCGTATCCTTGTGGAAAGCGTCAAGGACTGCTACGCGGCGCTGGGCGTCATCCATGAGCTCTACAAGCCCATCCCCGGACGCTTCAAGGATTATATCGCGATGCCCAAGCCGAATATGTACCAGTCGCTTCACACGACGCTGATCGGCAGGGACGGCACGCCTTTTGAGATCCAGATCCGTACCTTCGAGATGCACCGCGTCGCGGAATTCGGTATTGCGGCTCACTGGAAATATAAGGAGAGCGGCGGATCCACCCAGAAGGCGGACAGCGTCGATGACGAGAAGATGGCATGGCTCCGCCAGGTCCTGGAATGGCAGAAGGATACCGAGGACGGCAAGGAGTTTCTGAACCTCGTTAAGTCCGATTTCGACCTATTCAATGAGAATGTTTACTGCTTTACGCCGACCGGCGATGTCAAGAGCCTTCCGATGGGTTCGACGCCGATCGATTTCGCATACAGCATCCACTCCGCAGTCGGCAACAAGATGGTCGGCGCGCGCGTCAACGGCCGCCTGGTCCCGATCGACTATAAACTGGAAAACGGCGACCAGATCGAGATCGTTACTTCCCAGAATTCCAAGGGCCCCAGCCGCGACTGGCTTGCCATGGTCAAGTCCACCCAGGCAAGAAGCAAGATCAACGCCTGGTTCAAGACTGAGAACAAGGATGAAAACATCGCCCGCGGCAAGGAAGCCATCGAGCGTTACTGCCGGCAGAAGGGATATGTCTTAAGTGACCTGATGAAGCCGGAGTGCGTGGAAGCGGTCCTGCAGAGATACGCGCTGAAGGACTGGACCGCGGTACAGGCTTCCGTCGGACACGGCGGACTCAAGGAGAGCCAGATCGTTGGCAAGCTTCATGAGACGCTCGTCAAGATGGAAAAGCGCAGCCAGACCGATGAAGATATCTTAAAGGCACACGGGTCGGGCGAGATCCAGGACATCACGAATCCGAGCGTGAAGAAGAGCCTGAGGGGCGGCATCGTCGTCAGGGGCATCGATGATCTGTCCGCACGCTGCGCGCACTGCTGCAATCCCGTGCCGGGAGATGAGATCGTCGGTTTCGTGACCCGCGGCCGCGGCATCACTGTGCACCGTACCGACTGCATCAATATGATCAACCTGCCGCCGGACGAGCGAAACCGCCTGATCGAAGCCGAATGGGATACTTCGATCGAGGAGAGCAACGACACTTACTCC
>Ga0129307_1003149_pt1 | contig 10984 bp, 8 predicted proteins | sample P1105metagenome_FD_94437 | JGI IMG/M metagenome (GOLD analysis project Ga0129307, IMG submission 94437) | Capybara group fecal microbial communities from Wisconsin, USA - P1105 metagenome | ecosystem: Host-associated > Mammals > Digestive system > Large intestine > Fecal | place: USA: Wisconsin... | reverse complement strand
TTACCCAGCCATCATCTTTCAGGATTTTAACTCCGTCTGTTAAGTCTAACTTGAAGTCAGTGGTATTTTGAATTTCTTCTGCAATGCTGTTCATGACATGTTCCTTTTGATTGTCAGGGCATTCAATTTTCATTTTGCTTGCGTAATAAACTGGAAGCTCCGCCACTAACTCGGATAATGGTTTTTTCTCTTTAGCGATGGTTTCCAGGATTTTAGCAACAGTCATTACTGCATCCCTTCCATAAACGAAGTCTGGGAAAATAAGTCCTCCATTTTCTTCTCCACCAAAAAGACCATCCTCGTCCTTGAGCTTACGGGCAACAAGCAAGTCTCCAACAGCAGTGGCTATTACTTCACCATTGTATTCGTCTGCAACGTCATAAATTGCCTGGGAGGTTGCAACGGTTGTGACAATGATTCCGCCGCCGTTCTCTTTAAGCATCTGTTTTTCCACAAGGGTGAATGTCTTGTCGCCTAAAACAAAGTTTCCTTTCTCGTCAATGCAGATTGTCCTGTCTGCATCGCCGTCGTGCGCAAGACCGATATCAGCATTCAATTCCTTCACAACACTGATTAGCTCTTGTAGGTTTTCTTCAATAGGTTCCGGGTCACGGCCTGGGAAAAATCCGTCGGCCTGTGAGTTTAAGGTAGTCACTTCACAGCCAAGTTTTCTGATTAGGTACGGTGCAGTGTAGCATCCGGCACCGCTTCCGCAGTCAACAACGACTTTTAATTTAGCTTCACGTATTGCATCGGCATCCACTTTGGATATTGCCTCATCAACATATTCCTCAATAACCTTGTTGTTGTGGTAAATTTCACCGATTTCAGACCAGTGCGCCCTTTTTGGCTCTTCATCAAAGTACAGCTTTTCGATTGCAAGGTCCATTTCATCTGGTATTCCAATACCGAACTCATCTAAAAATTTAAGCCCATTGTATTTTGGAGGATTATGTGAAGCGGTAATCATTACTCCGCCGTCATAATATTTGCGAACTGCATATTGAACGCCAGGTGTAGGTAGAATTCCCAAATCCACTACATCGCATCCGCTTGATAAAAGTCCAGCTTTTACAGCTTCCTTCAACATAGGGGTTGATGTTCTTGTATCTCCTCCAACAGCCACGGTTCCTTGAATCTGTGTACCGTAGCAGGCCGCAAGTCTTGATGCGAACTCAGGAGTCAAGACATCATTTGCAGTTCTTCTAACTCCAAAAGTTCCAAATAATCGTTTTTTATCAGACATGGTTTAATTTCCTATAATTTTAATATACCCTTATTTTTGAATTTTAATCAATAAAAAGCTATTTATTGATTTTTGATTTTTAGGCTGTCACCATTCGATAAAATTATTTCCAGTTCCGAATTATATTCGGTTATTTTTCCTGTAACCTCAACTTTCCTGTCTTTGAAGTCCTCAATGTCAAGATTATTCGATTGTATTTCAGCTGCCTGATTTTCGAATATTATTAGTTGCATCTGGCCAGTCCCATCATTAATTGTTAAAAAATAACTGCTTCCTGATGAGGATTTTGCTATTTCGCTAACGACACAGTCAACAGATATCTCTTCATCTATCATTGAGCGGGTTATGTCCTCAATCTTTACTTTTTTAACTTCAATCGTTGGCGTAAGTATCAACAGGCCGATTATTCCAATGAGAGAAGTTATCAATGCTATTCTTAGTAATTTGTCATCTGTAATTTCCATGTATCTTCATTGGTTTTAATTTTAAAAATAGTCGATAGGATTTTATTTTGTAAAATTTATTTGTGGTTAAAAATATACTATTATCATGTTTGAAAATCTCACAAAAAAGGAATTGTATGCAATTTTGACTGGTGTTTTTACTGCGTGCCTAATTATATCTAATGTTATTGCCGGCAAAACATTTGACTTTTTTTCATTTGCTCTTCCTTGCGGTGTTGTAATATTTCCTGTAATTTACATCGTCAATGATGTTTTGACAGAAGTTTATGGCTATGAAAGGGCAAGAAATGTAATTCTTCTAGGTTTTTTGATGAATCTTATAGCTGCAGTCTGTTATTCAATCACGATTGCACTGCCGGCACCGGCATTTTTTGAAAACTCAGAGGCCTTTAGTGTTGTTTTAGGTTCCACTTTCAGGTTACTGGTGGCTAGCTTCGTTGCTTATTTGGTGGGATCCCTTGTAAATGCTAAAGTGATGGTGATTCTTAAAAGGTGGGATGAGAAAAAGCTATTTTTAAGGTGCATAGTTTCAACTCTTTTTGGCGAAGGTTTGGATGCAATAATATTTATCACCATCGGATTTTTAGGCACAATGCCTGTTGAAGCTTTGTTAATGATGATTTTAGCGCAAGCATTGTTTAAAACGGTGTATGAGATAATTGTCTATCCAATTACACGGACTGTAATATATAGTGTTAAAAAATTGCCAGAGGTTTAATTTCCAGTATTGTACATGGAAATCAATCTCTCAACGGTGTCAGCATCCATAGGGCCTTTATCCTTTCTTATGTTTTTCACGACAGGGAACCTTAAGGAGTATCCGGTTTCATATTCCGGTGATTCTACGATTTCGGAAAATGCGATTTCCAAAACTATTTTCGGCTCTACTTTTATCTCACGGCCCTTGGTTGAAATTTCAAGTTCTTTCATTTTTTCTGTTAGGTATTCTAGGGTAGCGTCGTCAAGACCGGTTGCAGCATATGCAACTGTTTTGAAATCATCATTTTCATCTCTTAGCGCCACCAGATATGAGCCAACAAAATCGCCACGTTTTCCAATGCCGTATGTTCCTCCAACAATCACCATGTCCAAAGTTTCAGGTTCCGCCTTGTATTTAAGCATCTTTTTGCCCCTTAGGCCAGGAATATACGGTTCGGATGCATCCTTAATCATTATTCCCTCATGGCCTCCCTCAATGGAGGATTCGAATAATGACTGTATGTCATCAAGATTGTCAGGTGTTCCAACCAGCATTGTACTCAGGTTCATCTCATCAACGGAGATATCCACGATGTTTTCCAAAGTCTCTCGCCTGAGTGAAAGGGGTTCGTCAATCATAGGAACTTTATAGTAGAGGACATCAAAAAGGAATAGCTTCAATGGAACATTCTCCATAGCTTCCTCCACATTGTGCTTTCTTCTAACCCTATGCAGGATGTTCTGGAACGGGAGAGGCTTTCCATCTCTAGTAGCTATTACTTCCCCTTCCACAATGTAATCCTCATGGGGCAGGTATTCATTGAACAGTTCAACGATTTCTGGAAGAGCATGGGTGATGTTTTCAAGCCTGCGTGTGAATATTCTGATTTCATCATTGTTCCTGTGAACCTGAAGGCGTATCCCATCATATTTTGTCTCGCAGATTGCGGTTCCCATCTCTGGGATAATTTCATTTAGGGGTGGTGCTAACTGCGCAAGCATTGGCTTGACGGGTGTTCCTGGCGTCAGATTAAGCTTTTCAAGGCCTTCGGCACCTTCATCCTTTGCAGTTCTTGCAACGACAGAAAAATCATTGGTAAGCATCTGCGCTCTTTCAACTATTTTCTTGTCAATTTCGAAGGCTTGGGCTATGGCATCCCTGACAACCCCATCGCCAACACCGATTCTCAATTCCTCGGTAATTGTTCGGGTTAGATATTTTGCTTCGGTGGCACTGGCCTGTGACAATAGCTCTAAAATGACGGAAATCTTACGGTTGGTGGATCTTGAACCGCTGATTGTGGATAATTTGCGCAAGCTATTGAAGACAAAATCGATTGTCAAAGGCTTTGAGAAGAATGTCATCTGGGACTTTTTGGCATATAGTTTGACGCATGCAAGGCCGATGTCACCTTCGTCACGAACTGCATCCTCGACATTGGCCTGTGTGGTTCCAACCGCTTCAGCCACTGCACGCTCCACCAGCTTTCCGCCAATGCCGATTTCTTCTGAACTCCATGCAGGGAATACAACGCCTAGAATTAGCAATCCCACTTTTTCAATTGTGTCTGAGTCCAGTCTTTTTAGGAATTCGGATATGATTTCTGTTTTTTCCAGCCTTTTTGTAGTCGCTTCAAGTGCTGAGTAGACATCCACCAGTTCCTGATATTTCATTAGAAATCACCTTTGGCTATCTTAACGGCACAATATTCTCCGCACATTGCACACATCTCATCGTCGTCAAGTTGGCATTTGTCTCGGTATTTCCTTGGTTTGGACTTGTCCAGCGCAAGGCTGAATTGGGCATCCCAGTCAAAATCCCTTCTGGCCTTTGCCATTGCCTTTTCACGGGTCCATGCAGAATCAAGTCCCTTTGCGACATCAGCCGCTTCAGCAGCAATCTTTGATGCAATCACTCCTTCTTTTACATCTTCTAAACTTGGAAGTGATAGGTGTTCTGCAGGTGTCACATAACATAGGAAGTTTGCTCCTGCAGTTGCAGCAATGGCGCCGCCGATGGCTCCGGTAATGTGATCATAGCCTGGAGCTATATCTGTTACGAGAGGTCCCAATACATAAAACGGAGCTCCGTGACAGATTGTCTTTTGGATTTCCATATTGGCCTTAATCTGGTTTAAAGGCATGTGTCCTGGACCTTCCACCATCACCTGGACGTTGGCATCCTGAGCCCTTTTGACTAGGATTCCGAGATTTACAAGCTCTTGGATTTGAGGGATATCGCTTGCATCCGCCAGGCAGCCTGGCCTTAAACCGTCTCCAAGGGATAATGTGATGTCATATTCATAGGATAGCTCTAAAAGGTAGTCGTAATTTTCATATAATGGGTTTTCCAGGCCGTTGTGATTGATCCAGGAAGCCATGAATGTTCCTCCACGGCTAACGATTCCCATCATCCTGTTTGTGGCCTTTAATTTTTCAACCAAGTCTTTTGTAATTCCGCAGTGGAGAGTCATGAAGTCCACGCCTTCCTTTGCCTGATTTTCAATGGCCTTAAAGATGTCGTCAGGATCCATATCTATTATCTCTTTGTCTTTGGCTAGGGTTACTACTCCCGCTTCATAGAGGGGGACTGTTCCGATGCAGATGTCTACGGCATCCATGATTTTCCTTCTGAACAGTTTCAAATCGGAACCGGTCGACAAATCCATCAGTGCATCTGCACCATATTCTTGGGCCAGTTTCGCTTTATCGATTTCCAGTTCAATGTCATCGATTTTAGATGATGACCCGATATTGGCATTTATTTTGGTTTTCAGGCCTTCGCCAATTCCGCATGGCTTTGAATTCCCATTGATGTTTTTCGGAATCACCACTAATCCTTTGTCAATCAACTTGGCTAGTTTGTTTGCATCTATATTTTCATATTCTGCAACATATTCCATTTCTGGAGTGATGTTGCCTTTTTGAGCTTCACTTTTTTGAGTCAAATTTATCCCTCATGCTGAATAATCATATTTAATTATATAGTTTTAACTATATAGAATTAATCAAATTATATTTATATGGGTCGTGTTTACTATTAAAATTATATTTTTTGATACTGAAACAAGCGGTTTGGATTGCAGGGATTGTAAGATTATTGAGCTTGCAATGCTCACTGTTGAAAATGGCGAAATTGTTGAGGAATATGATAAATTTATCAATATTGGACAAGCACTTTCACCTAAAATTATTGGCCTTACAGGGATTACCAATGACATGTTGAGAAAGGAAGGGCACAGTGAAGAGATTATTGCTCGAGATTTAAAGGAAAGATTAACTAATGGTACTGTGATGATTGCACATAATGCCCAATTTGATTTATCATTTGTCTATTTTCTATTGAAAAGGCATTATCCTTTAGAAGCCGATGATATTGTAAAAAATGTTGATTGGATTGATACCGTAACAGTACTAAAGGACAGGAAAAAATATCCTCACAAGTTAGTTGATGCAGTGCATTATTATAAAATTGATGATGTCAATTACCATAGGGCTATTGATGATACAAAGGCATTGTATGAAGTTACATTAGCAATGAAAGAAGAAAGAAATGATTTAGTGGAGTATAAAAATCTATTTGGATTTAATCCTAAATATGGGCCGGGTTATTTCAAATTTTCATTCATTGAATATAAACCACAACCATTCAGACAGGGTTTGGCTCCTGCAGAGAGAATTCTGCCAAAAAGGTAATCTTAAACTAAAGGATAAGGCAAATCTGGATTGTCCTTTTTAGGCTTTTCTCCGCCGATCTTTTCCAAACGCATCTCCAAAAACTTTTTGCCGTCTTCAGTGTGTGCAAAAATTGGTATTGACTGGCCAACGGTTTTAATACTTTCTGCCTCTCCGATTTCACGGATATGCTTGGATGCACATCCGGTTGTGACATCACATGCATCAAACAGTTTTCTTGCATCTTCTGCACTTGTTTTGGTTGTGTGGACCACAAAGACATAAATGTTAATGTCTGGGTTTTCTTCTTTTAGCTTTTCAATTTCCTCCGCATCACTGGCCAGTGCTATTGTCACTGCAATGCTTTTGAATCCTTTTGAAATTGCTAATTTGATTCCTTCAATTTGGTTTATCTCGGCGGTTTTTGGATTTACAATATTTTCATCACCAATTTCATCAATCAATTCAGGTATTGGGGTGGTTTCTACAAGCCCTGAGACTCGCCCGCCGATTCCTTGAACTAATTCGGGTTCTGTCACAATCAATGTTCCGCAACCCTCCAGAACCATCACGACAGAATCAATGACATTTTCTTCAAGCAGTGTAGACATTATTTCAGATATTCCGAAGCTTAAGAAGTCTTTCATTCTAAGTTGGCGATTGGGTGTACACATTCCAAAATCATCTATTCTAAATTGGATGTTTTTAGCTATTATTTCAGGTGTGAGCTCTTTAATTCCTCTGTGGTGATCAAAAAGAGGACAATATTCGACTTCCGGTTCGCTAACGCTAATTACTTTACCATCCTTAATGGTGATCCTGCTTCTTCCTAACGCTTCAATAGTATGTTCGCTCATGAATATAACTATTGTTAAAAAATAGTATTAAATGTTTTGGAGGTTGTGTGGGAAGGGTCTGTTCTTCCCACAGGAGTATGGTTAGAAAACATATGAAAATAAAGGAGGAAAAAAGGAAGAAATTCGGGGGTTTCTTCCTTACATATATTGGACGAGCTGTTCTTCCTGGTCATTTCCAGGTTTCACTTTATCGATTGCTTCTTTAAAGTATTTGTTTGGAATTTCACTCGCTTCCAAATCATCTCTTAAGGCGAGCATAGCAGCTTCCCTGCACACGGATTCAATGTCAGCTCCAACATATCTGTCGGTACTTTTTGCAAGTTTTTTAAGATCGACGTCTTTTGCAAGTGGCATGTCTTTGGTGTGAACCTCAAAGATTGCAATTCTTGCTTCCTCATCAGGTTCTTTGACCTGTATGTGTCTGTCAAATCTTCCAGGTCTCATTAGTCCGGCATCCAAGATGTCAGGTCTGTTGGTTGCCGCAATGATTGCAACATCCTGAAGCTCTTCTAAACCATCCATTTCGGTCAATAGCTGGTTTACAACCCTTTTTGTAACTCCGCTATCAGTGTCGTTTCCGCTACGTGCACTGGCTATCGCATCAATTTCATCGAAAAAGATCACTGTTGGCGCAGCTTGTTTGGCTTTTCTGAATACTTCGCGAACGCCTTTTTCAGATTCGCCGACCCATTTGGACAGAAGTTCAGGACCTTTTACGGAAATGAAGTTCGCTTCACTTTCACTGGCTACCGCTTTTGCAAGTAGTGTTTTTCCGGTTCCTGGAATTCCGTAAAGCAAGGTTCCTTTTGGAGGTCTGATTCCTAAGCGTTGGAATGTATCAGGGTGTTTTAAAGGCCATTCAACAGCCTCTTTCAGTTCTTGCTTGACATCTTCAAGGCCGCCTATGTCATTCCATTTGATGTCTGGAATTTGCACGAGAACCTCTCTGAGTGCAGAAGGCTGGATTTCTTTTTGCGCTTCTCTGAAATCATCTCCGGTCACTACAATTTTTTCCAGCACTTCTTTTGGAATCTCTTCATCGTTTTGGATTTCCGGCAAGATTCTTCTTACAACTCTCATTGCTGCTTCTTTACATAATGATTCCAGATCCGCTCCTACAAATCCGTGGGTTGTTGTGGATATTTTATCCAAATCGACATCCTCTGCAAGGGGCATGTTTCGGGTGTGGATTTCAAGCACTTCTTTTCTCTCTTCAGTGTCAGGCACCCCTATTTCGATTTCACGATCGAATCTTCCTGGTCTTCTGAGTGCAGGATCGAGGGAATCCGGCCTGTTTGTTGCACCGATAACCACTACTTGGCCACGGGATTTAAGACCATCCATTAAAGTTAAAAGTTGAGCAACTGTTCTTCTTTCAACTTCTCCGTTGGTTTCTTCTCTTTTCGGCGCAATTGCATCTAGTTCATCTATGAATATGATTGAAGGGGAGTTTTCTTCTGCCTCTTCGAAGTATTCTCTTAGGTTCTCTTCAGATCCGCCAACGTATTTGCTCATGATTTCCGGCCCGTTTATTGCAATGAAGTGGGCATCACTTTCACTGGCCACCGCTTTAGCCAGCAATGTTTTACCGGTACCTGGAGGACCATGCATCAATACTCCTTTTGGCGGGGCGATTCCTAACTTTTCGAAAAGTTCAGGTCTTTTAAGAGGAATTTCAATCATTTCCCTTACTTTTTTGACTTCCTCTTTTAGGCCTCCAACGTCTTCGTAACTTACATCCACAAGGTTTCCGACACCTTCGATTTTGCTTACGTCTACTGGGGATTCATGAAGTTGAACTTCGGTATTCGGTCCAACAATAACGATGTCTTTTGGATTAGTGGAGATAACAGCAAATTTGATTTCTTTCATTGCAGGGGTGAAATCCATCAGTTCATCGAATAGGCTATTGAATCCTCTGTTTGGTCTTGGTGCACGGATTTGTGATCCGATGATGTCGCCTTGCATCATCACTTTTCCAGCAAATAGGCCACGCACATCACCTTGAACACGGATATTGTTTTCGGTAGGCGCCAAAACAACTTTTTTAGCTTCAGTTGCTTTTGTCTTTTTGATGGTGACTTCCCCACCAATTGTTGCTCCGGAATTTTTACGGACCAGTCCGTCAATTCTTATTACTCCAAGCCCTATATCGGTTTGGGAAGGAAGAGCAATTGCAGCGGTTCTTTTTTCTCCGACGATTTCAATCAAATCTCTTTCGTTAATGCCTAAATCATCCATGACATTCGGGTCAAGCCTTGCAATGCCTTGGCCGACATCCTTTTGAGAAATTGCCTCTGCAACTTTTAGTGTGATTTCTTTTTGTGCCATTTTATCATCTCCTTTTTTATGGCTGTGATTATATAATTGTAATTGTCAATCTTTTTGTAACTTTTTGTAAGTTTATTGACAAACTTATCTGTGTATGTCTTACTATATAAAGGTTTCGGTTTTGATGATTTTTAAAAACAAGTTTAAAATTCCTTATTTTTTTTAAAAATAATTTGAATATGTTAATTTTATTTAAATATAATTATGCATTTTTAATTATAAAAAATAGTAAATATTAATAGGTTATAATGGAATTAAAAATTTAATTACTTTTTGACAGTTTAATATTTGTTCGTATCAATTCAAACTAAATTATCTCAGTATTCCGCCAAAGCCTGTGAACAATTTTTTGACATTTTCTATGTCACTCTTGTCCAGTGCAGTGACTTTGAATGTCAAACTGATCGAATCATCGTCAATCTGGGGGCCGTTGTAGGTATCAATTAAATTAATGTCAATTATGTTGTCGATGTTCATCACGGTTTGCTCTATTGTTTCAGCATGAACATTTTTTGGGAATATGCAGCTAATAGATTCGGTTCTGTTATAATAGTTTTTGATCTTCCATTGGTAAAGCTCATCTTCTAGCAGTATGCGAATGTTGGCCACACGTAGTTTTTTAATTTTATTTCCATTTTTAAGAACAGCAGTTTTGCCGTCGATGCTTTCAAGAATTCCTACATGTATTTTTTTAGAGTAGATGTGCTGCAGCCCGACTTCATGGCCAATGGAATTGTTCAATATACGATATTCGTAGTTCAAAGCACCTATTGCCTTGTCACTTCTACCTAACGCATTTTTAATGTCTCCCATATGTTTTGTTGCCTTGATGGCTATGTCCACGAATTCATCTTCGTCATAGCTGTTTATGACATCTCTCAATTCAAGCACGGCATCAGCGAATGTGTTTCTAATTGTAGGTCCGTTATTGTTCATTGTTTGGATGTTGTATGTCAGATATGGATTCTGGGCAACAATCCTTGCAATCATATCAATCATCAAATTATAGATGGGACTTTCATAGTCTTCAGTTTCCGCCAGGTCCACTTTCAGTTTTTCAATCGCTGAAGCTGTAGAAATGAATGCGAAATGAGTCAATATCTGCACAATGCTCATCATGAAATCATGCTTTTGAGCTGTTGTTTCGATAATCCTCATATTCTTGCTTTCAAGGTATTTGTATACTTTATCATACCATTTGCCTTTTTTATCAGGCGTTAGGACAATAACCTGATTGTCCAATATCATGGTTCTAGGGCCAAAAATTGGGTGTGTTGGAATGTATTCTATAGTGTCTTGAAGCACTTCTGCCATGGTCTTGGAAGGTTCCTCTTTAACGGATGTGACGTCAATCATGACTGATCCCTCTTTCATGAACGGCGCAACTTCACGTATGACGTCTGAAGTGTGTTGGATAGGGACAGAGATTATCACCATGTCGCTAATTTTTGCAAGGTCTGCATTGGATTCAATGTAATTCACGCCGGCTTCATCAGCAACTGCTCTTCCTTTTTTGTGGTCTCTTCCAGTTATATATACGTCAAAGTCATCTCTAAAGTAGTAGACAAGGGTTTTTCCCAAACCATCGCTACCTCCAATAATTCCAATTTTCATTTTAACCATTAATAATTTTAAATTAATAAGTATATAAATTATTAACTAGAAAAATTATTGTGAAATCATGAAAATTGTAAAACAGGATACGAAAGAGG
>Ga0129307_1003146_pt1 | contig 10998 bp, 9 predicted proteins | sample P1105metagenome_FD_94437 | JGI IMG/M metagenome (GOLD analysis project Ga0129307, IMG submission 94437) | Capybara group fecal microbial communities from Wisconsin, USA - P1105 metagenome | ecosystem: Host-associated > Mammals > Digestive system > Large intestine > Fecal | place: USA: Wisconsin... | reverse complement strand
TAGTCGGTGTTGTACATCACGGCCACCTCGATGGGCACACCTTGCTTCTCCGTCTTGAGATAGATGACGTCGTTGAAGAGATGGGTGCGGTGCCTGTCGATGAACCGGACAAACTCCTTGAGACCTTCCTTGGCATGGAACACCTCTTGGCGTGTGTTTCCTTCCTCGTCGGGGCGCAAGTCCTTGAGGGTGATGGTTATTCCGGCGTTGAGGTATGCCAGTTCCCTCATTCGCCTTGCGATGATGTCGTATTGATAGACGGTGGTCGTGAAGATGGTGGGGTCGGGCCAGAACTGCTGCCTGGTGCCTTGGATGGTGGTATCACCCACCACCTTGACGGGGTATAGTGGCTTTCCGCGCTCGTATTCTTGCTGGTAAATCTTCCCGTTTCTGAACACTTGCGACAGCATGTGGGAGGAGAGGGCGTTGACGCAACTCACACCTACGCCGTGAAGTCCTCCACTCACCTTGTATGAGCCTTTGTCGAACTTTCCTCCGGCGTGCAGCACGGTCATCACCACTTCGAGTGCCGACTTGTGCAGTTTCTTGTGCTCGTCTACCGGTATTCCTCTACCGTTGTCCTGCACGGTGATGGAGTTGTCCTCGTTGATGGTCACTTCGATGTGTGTGCAGTAGCCCGCCATCGCCTCGTCGATGGAGTTGTCCACTGTCTCGTTCACCAGGTGGTGCAGGCCTTTCTCGCTGATGTCGCCAATGTACATGGCGGGGCGTTTCCTGACGGCTTCCAAGCCCTCAAGCACCTGGATGTTTTTCGCTGAATAATTGCTTTCCTGTTTCTGTGTCTCTGACATTTTTGTTACACTGTCTTTCCACGCTTCCGCCTTTCCATTGCTGCTTTTCTTGCATGTGTGACGGGGTTTTGTGGATGGGTTGAAAGATTGTGCAAAGTTACGAAATTAATGGCACATCAAGAAATTTTTGGGGTGAAAAAATGCGGGTGGAAAGGAGTTAAAAAGGCATAAATCAAGAAGGCCGTCACCTCGTGAGGTAACGGCCTTTTGTTTATCTTTTCTCCTTGCCCTTTTACGCCATTTTGTTGATTTGGCGTGAGAGGCTGGACTTGAGGTTGGCAGCCTTGTTGCGGTGTATGATGTTGGTCTTTGCCAATTTGTCAAGCATTTTTTGTACAGAGGGGAAAAGCTTCGCAGCCTCGTCCTTGTTGGTCATTGCGCGCAGCTTTCTTACTGCATTGCGCATGGTCTTTGCGTAATACTTGTTGTGAAGTTGCCTCTTCTTGTCCTGGCGGATTCTCTTCAGTGATGATTTGTGGTTTGCCATCTTTTTTGTTTCCTTTTTTTTATTGTTCTTGTAGTCCATAGCAGAGTCGAACTGCTCTTTAGAGAATGAAAATCTCTCGTCCTAACCGATAGACGAATGGACCATTGACTTGAATTGCGGATGCAAAGGTATTACTTTTCTTTTACTCACGCAAATTTTATGGGGTGTTTTTTCCCAATAAGTGCTTTTTTATCTTTTTTTTGCATTTTTTCTTGCGTTTTTCGCTCCTTTGTCGTAATTTTACGGTCTAAAAAGTGAAATGAATGTCTATTACGAGTACCCAGGCCGTGGTGCTGAGGGCGGTGAAATATGGTGATGGCTCGCTGATTGTCGACATGCTCACGGCCCTCCATGGGCGTGTGTCGTTCATGGTTCGCGTGTCTGCCTCGTCGCGTGGCCGCATGCGCCGACAGTTGTTCATCCCTCTCACATTGGTGGAGGTGGATTTCGACTATCGTTTGAAGTCTTCCCTCCAGCGTCTCGGCGACATCCGCATGAGCAAGCCGCTGCCGTCGCTGTCGATGCATCCTTACAAGTTGTCGATGGGCATGTTTCTTTCTGAGTTTCTCGTCCATGCCACTCGCGACGAGCGTGAGAACGTGCCCCTTTTCCAGTTTGTCGCCTACAGCCTCGAATGGTTGGACGGGGTGTCCGACCATTTTTCCAATTTCCACTTGGTCTTCATGATGCGCTTGTCGCGCTTCCTGGGCTTCTTTCCCAATGTTGACGACGTGCTGGAAGGAGGGTATTTCGACTTGCTCAATGCGTGTTTCACTCCTGACGTGCCGCGTCACGGACATTTTCTGAAACCTTCGGAAGCCTCGAAAATCGGATTGCTCATGCGCCTGTCCTACCAAACAATGCACCTCTGTGCGATGTCGCGCGAAGAGCGCAACAGGTGCACAGAGGTGATATTGGAGTATTACCGGCTTCATGTGCCGGGGTTTCCTCAGCTGAAGTCTTTGTCCGTCCTCAAGGAACTGTTTGCCTGATTAGGCGAGCAGGCGCTTGACGATGGTTGAGATGGCCTTTCCGTCGGCTTTTCCGGCCATTTGCTTGGTGGCCATGCCCATGACCTTTCCCATGTCTTTCATTCCGGCGGCTCCGGTTTGGGCGATGATGTCCTTCACCGCAGCCTCGATTTCAGCCTCGTCGAGTTGGCGTGGCAGGTAGCTTTCTATGACTGCCACTTGTGCCAGTTCGCCGTCGGCCAGGTCTTGACGGTTCTTCTCTGTGAAAGTGGCGGCGGACTCACGGCCCTGCTTTGCCAGTTTCTGTATGATTTTCAGTGCGTCGGCGTCGTCGAGGGTGTCGTTGGCACCCGGGGCGGTCTTTGCCTCGATGAAGACTTTCTTGATGTTGCGCAGCGTTTCAAGCCTCACCTTGTCGCGGGCCTTCATGGCGGCTTTGATGTCTTCGCTGATTTGGTCGTATAGTGTCATGTCTTGCAGTTTTTCAGAAAACGATTTTGGTGGAGTTGCCGATGTTGGTCACTGTCTCGTTGCTGCCGTCGCTTTCGGAGTCACCCATGGCGATTTTGCAGATGTCGTCGAGCATACCCCTTGTCCTGCGGTAGGTGGGGGTGCTCTCTACGGCGAGGATGACGTCTTCGTTGTCGAGGTCTTCGGGCTTGAAGATGAAGATGTGCGGGCGGCGCTTTTGTGGCTTGTCGTTGCTGTTCTTGTAGTAGTGCTGCCTGCGCTCTTCGTTTCTCGCCCTCTTCTCGTCCAGTTCGGCTATTCTCGACTGGGTGGCGTGCTTGTTGATGTGTCCGCTCATGCCGTCCACGTTCTCTATTCCGAAACCTGTTGCGAGGATGGTGACTTTCACCTTCTTGCCCAGTTCGGGGTCAACGGCGAGGCCCCACTTGATTTCGAAGTCGTCGCCGAATTTGGCCATGAAGTCGTTCACGTCGTTCATCTCTTCCATCATCAGGCCGCCCGACTCCTTGTCGTTGGCGAAGGAGATGCTGAGAAGGATTTTCTTCGAGTTGAAGACATCGTTGTCGTTGAGCAGCGGTGAGTTGAGTGCGTCCTGTATGGCAGCTTTCACACGACCTTCTCCCTCGCCGTATCCGGTACTCATGATGGCCACTCCGCCGTCCTTGAGCACGGTGCGCACGTCGTTGAAGTCGAGGTTGATCAGTCCGTGCACGGTGATGATTTCTGCGATGCTTCGTGCGGCGATGCTCAGGGTGTCGTCGGCCTTGGCGAAGGCGTTGAGCACGGAGTAGTCGGGGTAGATCTCACGCAGGCGCTCGTTGTTGATGACGAGCAGGGCGTCCACGTGCTTCGACATCTCCTCCACGCCGTCAAGGGCCTGGTCGATTTTGTTGGGACCCTCGAAGCGGAAGGGGATGGTGACGATGCCCACGGTAAGGATGCCGAGTTCTTTGGACACGCGGGCGATGACGGGGGCGGCTCCGGTGCCGGTGCCACCACCCATGCCGGCGGTGATGAACGACATCTTCGTGCCGTCGTTGAGCATTCGCCTAATGTCATCCTCGCTTTCCTCGGCGGCCTTGCGAGCCCGTTCGGGCTTGTTGCCTGCTCCCAGTCCTTCCTTTCCCAGCTGGATGTGTACAGGCACGGGTGAGTCGTTGAGTGCCTGGCGGTCTGTGTTGCACAGCACGAAGGTCACCTCGTGTATGCCTTCGCGGTACATGTGGTTGACGGCGTTTCCGCCACCGCCACCCACGCCGATGACCTTGATGATGCAGTTCTCTTTTGGCAGCTCTTCAAATTCGAGTGCCTCGTGCTTATTTTTGTCCTTGTCCATTGCTTCTTGGTTTTATGGGGTTGTCTTATCTCTTGTCGTCTTCCTCTTCTGGCTCCTCGGCCACCAATTTGCTTGCAAAGTTCTTGAGCGATGCCGCTGTCCGCTTGAAGAAGCCGCCCTTGTTGCGTTCCAGCTCTTCTTGCCGGCGCTTCTCTTCCATCTCCTCTTTTATCCTGATGGCTTCGGCTTCGGCCTTGCGCTTGCGCTCCTCCTCGGCCCTCTGCTTCTCGGCTTCGGTCATCACCACGCCATTGCCCATCTCGCCGGGCTTGCGAGGCTTGGTGTGGATGTCGCCGGTGTTTCCGCTCGTGGGTGCGCCGGCACTGCTGAAGAGGTCGGCGTTGGGGTTGATGGCGGAGCCGGCGCAGTTCATGTCGCCTCTTGCCAGCAGGCCGATGACGGTGTTCATCATGCCGTTGCGGGCGTTCACGTCCTTGTCGGTGGAGGTGACGTTCTGCGTCACGGTGTTGGCGATGCGCACCTTCTGGATGTTGGTGATGTTGGTGAAGGCCTTCTTGATGTTCTTCATGTTGGAGCCTCCGCCGGTGAGGATGATGCCTCCGAGCAGTTTGTCGTTGTACTCTTGCGGCACTTGCCTCCATGCGTTTTGGATGATCTCGTTGGTTCTTGCCTCCACGAGGTCCACGAAGGTCTGCATGTCGATGTTTCTCTCTGCGTCGATGGCGATGGTCTTGTCGGGCTCTATTTCAGCGTTTTCGGTGTAGGCCGATGCATACTTGAGCTTCATCTCCTCGGCCTCGCTGTCCTCCATCTGGAGGGATGCGATGTCCTTGGTGATGTTGTTGCCTCCGAGTGGTATGACGACGAGATGCCTGAGAATGTTCTTGTAATAGACGGAGACGGTGGTGGTGTCGGCACCGAGGTCAACGAGCATGCAACCGCTCCTTTTCTCTGCTTCTGTGAGCACGCTTTGAGCCAGGGCGATGGGGGCGAGATACATTTCGGCGATGGCTATCTTGGCGTTTTCAAAGCATTTGTTGAGGTTCCTGTAGAACGACTTCCTGCAGAGGATGTTGAGGAAGTTGCCCTCGATCTTGTTGCTTTGGATGCCCACGGGGTCGATTTGGTACTGCGTACCTACTTTGTATTCCTGTGTGGCGGCGTCGAGTATTTCCAAGTCGGGGTACGACATGCTCCTGTTGTTGTCCATCAGTTCGTTGATCATGTCCTGGGCGATGATGGTGTCGTCGGGCAGTGTCTTTACGATGACGTTTCTCAAACTTCTGATGGACTGGCCTCCCACTCCTACGTAAACCTGTGAGATTTCCGACTTGAGCAGGGTCTTAAGTTTCTTGATGATGTTTGTCAGACAAGCACTTGTCTTGTCGATGTTGTAAACCACTCCCTTGCGTATGCATGAGGTGGCATCCTCCCTCACGACGGCGAGCACTTGTATGCTGCCGTCCATGCTCTTCTTGCCGGCGATGCCGGTGATTTTCGAAGAGCCCAATTCAATAGCTACTATGAAGTCCTTTGCTGCCATGGGTTGTTGTTTATATTTCCTTGGGTTGTATGTTTTCTATTGTCTCTTTCTTGTTTTGCTTGTACTTCCGGCAGATGATTTGGTTGTCAAACTCGAGGTTGATGTACGAGTATTTGTTCCATCCCACCTTGTTGAGGCCGTATTTGTAGAATTTGTCGAGGCGTGTGAACTGCCTTGTCGCAAATTCCTCTATGTTTCTTTCCCTCCTGTCCTTGTTCTTGCTTTCCTGTATCCTCCCCAAGCACGTGATGTGGTTGCCCACTCGCGGGGCCATCTCGATGCACTTGTCGGGCAGGATGTTGATTTGCTCCACTTGGTTTTTCCACAACTCGTGGGCCATGATCCATCTTGCCAAGGGGGCGACGTAGTTGCGTGCATACCATTGGCTGATGTTCCCGGTGGCGACGATGACGTCGGAGGCGTATCCCCCTCCTTGCATCATCTCTCCCTCGGAGTCGATGTAGTAGTCCTCGCCGTTGTCGGCTTTCACCCTGACCATGGGCAGCCTTTGCGTGACCTCCAAGCCCACTGTCCCGTCTTGGGTCTTGTAGCATTGCACATCCTTGATGAAAGCGTTCTGCTTGAGTGACTGCTCGATGGCTCTGAGGTCGATGAGTGAGAGTTGCTTCCCCGTGGGGTACAGCTGCTTGTTGCTGAGCATGGCTTTCACGTCGGTGGCTGAGAGGAAGCCGCAGGAGTCGCTGTCGGCTATCCGGATGCGCACCTGCTGGCAAGTCTCGGCCTTGCGGTCGGGCTTGTTGAACGCGGTGATTGCCAAGGCGATGTATGCGGCGAGCGCCACGTCGAGCGTTACGATGATGGTTTTCTTCCAGTTGATGTGCATTTACTTGCTGTTGATGATGGATGCGATTTGTCCTACGAGGTTGTCCAGGTCTCCGGCTCCGAGCACGACGAGCACGTCGAAGTCGCGGCTTCTTACGTAGTCGAGCACGTCTTCCTTTTTCACCATTGCTTTCTCCACCCCGGGCTTCAGTTGGTCGTAGATGAGTTGGGAGGTCACTCCCGGTATGGGCTTCTCCCTGGCGGGGTAGATGTCGCACAGCACCACTTCGTCGAGGATGCTGAGGCTTTCGGCAAATTCCTTGTAGAAGTCCCTGGTGCGGGTGTAGAGGTGGGGTTGGAAGAGTGCTGTCACCTTCCTGTTTTTGTACAGTTCCTTGATGCTCTTGGCACTGTGGTAGATTTCCATGGGGTGGTGTGCGTAGTCGCTGAGCAGCACGTGACGCTGGTTCTTCACCTTGAAGTCGAACCTGCGGTCCACTCCCTCATACGTCCGCATGGCATCCCTGAGCTCCTCTGCCGTGCAACCGCTGATTTGTGCCATGGCCATGGCGGCCACGGCGTTCTCTATGTTGATGGGGATGGGCTGCCCCAGGCATATCCCTTCCACGTTTTCAAGGGGCGAGACGAGGTTGAAGCTGATTTCCCCGTTGTCGATGACGATGTCGCTTGCATGGAAGTCGCCCTCGTCCCTGCTGTATGTCCATGTGGTCACGCCCTCGGCGGTGTTGGGCTTCATCTCCAGTCCGGTGTGCAGGATGAGCGTCCCTCCCGGCTTGATGAGCGTGGTGTAGTGGGTGAAGCTCTCGAGGTATGCCTCCTTGGTGCCGTAGATGTCGAGGTGGTCGGGGTCGGTGGCGGTGATGACCGTGGCCCATGGCCTGAGCCAGTGGAAGGAGCGGTCGTATTCGTCGGCCTCTATCACCACGAAGTCGCTGTCGGCGAGGATGTAGTTGGTGCCGTAGTTCTTGGTGATGCCTCCGAGGAATGCGTTGCAGTCGAGGTGGCTGTTGTGCATGATGTGTGCGCACATGGCCGATGTGGTGGTCTTCCCGTGTGTTCCGGCCACGCACAGCCCTTTGTGCGAGCGTGTGAGCGTGCCCAGCACTTGTGCCCTTTTCTGGATGTCGAAGCCATTCTCCCGGAACCATTTCAGTTCGCTGTGGTCTGCCGGTATGGCTGGTGTGTATATCACGAGTGTCGTCTCGCTCTTGCGGCATTCCTCCGGTATGAGGTTTGCGTTGTCGTCGTAATGAATGGACATTCCCTCCTCCACGAGCTTATGGGTGAGCTCCGAAGGGGTCTTGTCATATCCGGCCACCACCATTCCCTTGTGGAGGAAGTATCGGGCGATGGCGCTCATTCCGATGCCGCCGGCACCGAGGAAGTAAACTGCTTTTATGTTTTTTTCCGTTGTCATCTACTGTTACTTATTGTTTCGGGTGGCTATTTCTATCACCCTGTCGGCTATTTTCTCGGCGGAGTCTCTCTTCGCCAGTGTGAGGATGTTCTTGCTGAGTGATTTCAGCAGTTGCTCGTCGCCGATTGTCTTGAGGGCCGTGCCCATGAGCGTTTGAGGCGCTTCGGCGTCGGCCACGTGTATGGCTGCTCCCTTCTCCACCAGGGCCATGGCGTTGTGGTATTGGTGGTTTTCTGCCACGTTGGGAGAGGGGACGAGGATGACGGGCTTTCCCAAGAGGCAGAACTCAGAGATGCTGCTCGCACCGGCACGTGCCACCACCAGGTCGGCAGCCTTGTATGCCGCTCCCATGTCGCTGATGAAGTCGGTGGGCTTGAGGTTGGCGATGGGGGCCGTTTCGGCGAGCCTTGCGGCGATTTCAGCCTGGTAGTATTTTCCTGTCTGCCAGAGGATGTCCACATTGGCCTGCCTGATGGTGTCGAGATGCTGCATGACGCTCTCGTTGAGCGTGCGCGCACCTAAGCTTCCTCCCACGATGAGCAGGATGGGCTTGGTGGGGTCGAGGCCCAGCTTGCGCGCTGCCTCCTCCCGTGTGAGCGTGGTGTCGAGCAGCGACTGCCTGACGGGGTTTCCCAGATTCTCCACTTTCTCCTTCGGGAAGAATTTCTCCATCCCGTCGTATGCGACGCATATCTTTTCTGCCTTCTTTGCCAGGAGCTTGTTGGTCACTCCGGCGTATGAGTTCTGCTCTTGGAGGATGCAAGGCACTCCCATCGCTGCACATTGGTTGAGGGTGGGGCCGCTGGCATATCCTCCCACACCCACTGCGGCCATGGGTCTGAACTGCTTGATGATGCGCTTGGCAAGGCGTTGGCTCTTCCAAATCTTCCACAGCACGGCGAAGTTCTTCAGGTAGTTCTTCCTGTCGAAACCGCAGATGGGTAGGCCCTTGATCTCATATCCTGCCGCAGGCACTCTTTGCATCTCCATCCTTCCCTCCGCTCCCACGAAGAGAATGTCAGCCTCCGGTACCTTTGCCTTGATGGCATTGGCAATGGCGATGGCGGGGAAGATGTGTCCTCCCGTACCGCCTCCGCTGATGATGATTCTCAACATTTCGCTCATAAGTTGGCTTTTAAATTGCAAAATTAGCGATTTTTTTTCTCATCGCCCAATTTTCGGGGAAATTAATTTCCCATTTTTCCAAAAGAGGCTGTTTGTCTATGTCGTGGCGACACTTTGCACACGCCTTTCCAGCGTCAGTCGGTAGTGGCTGGTGCTGTGGCCATGTTGTTCTTTTTCTTCCTTTTAGCCGAAATGCTTACACTGAGTATCGCCCCGATGTAGATGCAGTTGATGATGGTGGATGTTCCTCCCTTGCTGATGAGTGGCAATGGCTGTCCCGTGACGGGTGCCAGCCCCACGGCCACCATCATGTTGAACATGGCTTGGACGACGAGCAGCAGCGCAAGTCCCATGACGAGGAATGCAGGGAAGTTGTTGGCGCATCGGTCGGCTATTCGTCCCGCCCTCCACAGCAGGAAGACGTATAGGAACATGACGAAGATGCCGCCCGCCAGTCCGAGTTCCTCGATGATGATGGCATAGATGAAGTCGGAGAAGGCTTGGGGGAGCAGATCTCTCATCTCCGAGTTGCCCGGGCCTTTTCCCAAGAAGTCAGATGATGCGATGGCGATGTTGGAATAGCCCACCTGTGAGTCCACGCTGAGGTCGAACTCCTCGGGGGGGATTTCCTTCCCGCCGACAAACTTCTTTATTCTTCCCTTCCATGTCCCGGCTCTGTGGAACAATTTCTGCACGAAGTTCTCGTTCTTCTGGTCTTCGTTTCCGGTGACTACCTGCTCCGTGAGGTTGTTCTTGTCGTTTACATTGGGCTCCTCTTCCTTTCCCAACAGCAGTATGAGCGTGAGGAAGAAAATGACCATGATGGTGAGCAACCCAATCAGCCTTCCCACCTTTCGCAGCGACACCCTGCCGTAGAACATCATTCCAATGACGACGACACCTATGAGGACGGCTGTGGAGAGGTTCTCAAACATGATGAGCAGCATGAGCGGGCACGCCACGTATAGGATGTACTTGAATGTCTTGTCTTCCGTGCCGTCCTCTGTCTGCATAGCGCTGAGTATCTGCGCCACGGCGAGCACGATGGTCCCCTTGGCTATCTCCGAGGGTTGGAATTGTATTCCAAGTATCGACATCCATCGCTGCGCCCCGTTGGTGGTCTGCCCGGCAACGAGCACCCATAGCAGGGTGACTGCAGAGAAGATGATGAGGAAGATGGTGGCTATCTTGAAATACTTGCAGTCGATGTTCTGCACCACCACCATCAGCGCCACACCCATCAGCAGTATTCCACCATGCTTGAGGATGGGACCCCAGTAGTTGGTTTTGTTGAAGGTGAGTGTGCTGCTTGAACTGAACACCTCTATGAGGCTGATGATGCAAAGGAAGAAGAAGATCATCCAGATGACCTTGTCTCCCTTGAAGATGTTGCTGATGGAGATTTTCATGTTGTTAGAGGTTTCTGACGAGTGTCTTGAACTGCTCTCCGCGGTCTTCCATGTTCTTGAAGAGGTCGAAGCTTGCGCAGCAAGGGCTGAGCAGCACGGTGTCGCCCGGCATGGCAAGGCGGTAGCATTCGCTCACGCATGCTTCCATGCTGTGGGTGTCGGCGATGGTGACGCCCATGTTGTCGAAGAAATCGTGCAACTTGCTGTTGTCGGCGCCGAGGAAGACCAGTGCGCGGCATTTCTGCTTGACAAGCTCCTTTATCTCGTTGTAGTCGTTGCCCTTGTCCTTGCCTCCTATGATGAGGATGGTGGGGGTGGTCATGCTCTCGAGGGCATACCAGCAGGCATCCACGTTGGTGGCCTTGGAGTCGTTGATCCATGTCACGCCTCTCACCGTGGCAACCTTCTCCAAGCGGTGCTCCACGCCGGGGAAGTCGCCAAGGCACTTGCGTATGCATTCCTTCCGAACACCGGCGATGTTGGCGGCCAGGCCGGCGGCCAAGGAGTTGTAGATGTTGTGCTTCCCCGTGAGGCTGAGCTCCTCTTGCTCCATGTTGAAGGGGGTGGGCTCCTCCAAGTGGTAAGTGCCCTCCTCGATGTATCCTATGGAACCTTTCTCCTTGAGCAGCGAGAAGGGGCATTGGATGGCCTTGATGTCGTAT